>WNFI01479466.1_pt1 | contig 12143 bp, 11 predicted proteins | sample 5400471 | NCBI WGS metagenome assembly WNFI01 (sample SAMN13153348, study PRJNA577476) | soil metagenome | isolation source: 100 cm saprolite on Douglas fir-dominated hillslope | place: USA:California | collected 2013-09-17 | reverse complement strand
CGGACTCTAAAGCCAGTGCAGCATCGCGTAGATAATACCGAACTGGCCCGTTATTGCAAGGTGTGCCGCAGCAAGCACGGATTTGGGGAACGGAACTGAGTGCGAGCACAGCGGCGGGTTGGACCTTCAAAACCCGCCCTTCTCCAGCATCGCCGCTGTTACTAGTTTCTTCTCAATATGCCGCTGTAGAGCCTGAATCAAGAACTTGCGCAGATCAGATCCTTGACCCTTCGGCCACGGAGTCCCTGCAAAGCTTTCCACCGTAGCGCGGAACATTTTCGCGGCCAGAGTACGCGACTCGCTTGAAATCTCGGACGACGCCAGCCGCTTATCCTCGGGACACATCAGTCCGTCGGCAAGCGCATGAAAATAGGCGCGGCTGCCGTTCAGGCTGCGGCCGCAAACGATGCACTCCGTCAACTCCGGCAGAAAGCCAACCAGCCGCGTCAGCCACAGGTCGAAGTAAGTCACGGGCATCCATATATCCGAGCCCTGGAGCGCATGCAGGACCGAGAGCGTCAGCCGGAAGATGGCGTCATTCGCTTCGCGGTCCGGCAGCATTTCATCGAGCAACTCAGCCACATGTGCCAGCGCCACCGCACGCGCATAACTGACCTCGGTAGCCAGCGGAGACTCCAGCACTTCGCAGGCATCCAGCCGCGCCAGCTCCTGCCGCTCGCGGACGTCGTAAAACGCACGGACATAGGTCATCGGTTCGAGCGCCCCACCAAACCGGCGCTTCGACCGGATAGCTGCGCAGCACGATTGCTTCCGACTCCATCAGTGCCATGGATTTTCAACAGGTCCGGTAACGTGCAATTGTAAAGGAGAGACGGAAATGTAAGAAGCGCACCAGCCGGGTGCAGAGCGCAAAAATAGGGGCGGTCGTGAGGGTCCGAACATCGCGAGCGCCGCGACACTAACCCATGACCGCCCCAAAGACCACTCTATGTAGGATACAAGCGTCACTCTAGCTCCCCAATGACAGCGGCACAATACAGCAAATTCCGTAGTCCTCTAGAGCGAATCCCAAGACGTTGGCAGGCAACTCCAAGAGCATTTTTGGGTTCTTTTTATCTTGCCGAGTTCTGCGACGGGAGGGGATGTGTACAAATCAATGGGGATTATGCTTCTAGCGTTGGGGCTGGCGATGCCGGGATGCGGCAGCAGTTCCAGTTCCACAAACATCAACGGCAACTGGAGTGCCAGCCTCACAAATTCGCCAACTGGGCCGACGATCTACGCTTTCACCACTACATTTACTGAGACCAGCGGGGGTGGAGTAAGCGTCACCAATTTCACGTTCAATAGTTCCAATGGTTCGTGCTTCGCCGGATCCACCACAGAAAGTGGAAGCTTCACCCTGAGCGGCAATACTATCACGGGGACCTGGAGTGCAACCGGAACCAGCGCGTGCGTTGGACAAGGAACCTTCACTATCAACCGGACATAAATCATCCCCGAATGAAAAAAGGCGTGCGCCTCTCTCGGAGGCGCACGCTTTTTTGAACAGAAAACTTACTTTCGCTACCGTCCGAAGTACGCGGCGTTTTTCGCGGTAAACTCGTTCCACTTCTCCGGCAGGTCATCCAGCGCAAAGATAGCCGATACCGGGCACACCGGCACGCACGCGCCACAGTCGATGCACTCGACCGGATCGATGTAGAGCATGGTCTCCGTCGCATACTTGGGATCGTCTTTCTTGGGATGAATGCAATCCACCGGACACGCATCCACGCACGCGGTATCTTTGGTGTTAATGCAAGGCTCTGCAATCACGTAAGTCATAAGGGTGTCCGTCTCCTGAGAATCTATGCAGATATTTTACTACTAAGCGCGTCTCCGCGAACCGCACATTCTAGCAAGAAACGCGGCTGCGGTACAGGATTATGCACCTGGGGGTAGTGGTGCTTTCCGCGCTATGATCACATGACCGCACCTGGGCCCTAAATGAAACGGCCGGCAGCGCCTGCCGCCGGCCTTCGTCAATCCCTGCTTCTCTTGACGGATCAGCGAACTCCAGATCGGCTTACAATTACCGGTGTCCACCGCCGCCATGTCCGCCTCCGCCACCGTGGAACCCTCCACCGCCGCCGCCGTGGAAGCCGCCACTGCCGCCGCTGTGGAAGCCGCCACCTCCGTGGAACCCACCACTTCCACCATGAAATCCACCGTTGCCGCGGAACCCGTTACCGCCGCGGAAGCCCGTCGAACCGTGGTTAAAGCCGCGACCGTTAAAACCGCGACCTCCATTGAAGCCCCGGCCGTTAAAGCCTCTGTTGCCGGCGAAACCGCGACCGCGGAACCCTCGATCATCCCGGTCAAAATCTCGTCCGAAGCCGCCACCCCAGCCCCAGCCACCCCAACCCCAGGGGCGTCCCCAGCCATACCAGGGGCCGGCGCCGATAAACACTCCGCTCGCAAACCAGTCAGGTCCGTAGAAGCCATAAGGCGCGCAAGCGTAAGGATAATATCCGTAATATCCCCACTCGCAAACCGGAGGCCCATAACCCACTCCCACCGCAACTTGCGCATGCGAAGGCTGCGCAAAGACCAGCGGCAGCATCAGAACACCCACCAAAGCCAAATATTTCAAGTAACGCATAGTGAACCCCCTTCTCCAGATCCGCACTTCAACCGGAACTCAATTGGATCTGCGGCGTCCGGACTCACCTCGACCCGAATCGCCTATATATTCGAACTCCAAAATAGTAGAAGAGTTGCAGGTTTCGCAATGGCTGATTTCAGCCACCCTGCATAAAATCAACCACTTGCGAGGAGCACCGCAAGATGCGGCGCCTCGCTGCAAACAGTGATCGACATGACTACGGCCGGTAGATCCAGGTCTGCGCGGTCGCCGTGGAGCCGTTCGGATATCCGCCTGCAAGAAGCACGCTTCCATCGCGCAACTTCGTCTCAGTCATGTAGTGCCAAGGTTCGTTCAGTTGGCCCGTAGCCACCAGTCAAGAGAGTAACGACAAACAGGCGGGACCGGGTCATGGCATCCTCCTGAGATAATGAGACGGTTCCAACCAGTCCAGGGTTAGCAATGACCCGTACGTTGCGCCGAGGAGCGCCGAGGTTGGTCAGGCGGAGGTGACGGCGTAGAATAACAATTCCAGGGGGATTTCATGGCAACTACACCCGTCGAGCGGTCCCATCGTGTTACATCTCAGGGCAAGGAACTCATCAGTTTCGAGGAAGCCATGGAAAAACTTTCACGCGATGAACGGTTTCGTGCCACGGTCTATGCTATGAATACGCTACTAGTGCAGAAGGGAATATATTCACCTGGAGAATTCGAGCTTCAGTTCCGACAGTTTGCTGAGAAGAGCTTGCGTTAGCGCTAGCGTTCACGTTTGGATGCGCTCCCGAGCACATCCTTCCACTTTGGCAAGTGGCACTGAGGAGAATGGCACCGCTCGTGGGCTCCAATCTCGCAGTTAGCACATTCGCACTCACGCCAGAGTTTTGCCTCTTCGCTTTCCGGTTTGCCTGATTTCTTCATCAGGCGCAACTCCATGTAGTGGTGTTCCCACGCATATTAGAACTATCGAGACGGAAATCAGGGTTGGCATCGCTAAGCCTCCACCAGTTCCCTCTTCTCACTCGGCTCGTACTCCACGATGTACCCTGCAACCGCGCTCGCCGCGACCGTGAGCGGCGAAGCCAGATACATCTGTCCCGGACCGCTGCGCCCCGGGAAGTTGCGGTTCTGTGCGCTGATCACGACCTGATCGGGACGTGTCGAGACTCCCGGTCCAGCGTTGATGCACGCCCCGCAACTGGGCTCGATCACGATTGCGCCAGCCTTCTGGAAGATCTCGATATAGCCCTTTCGCAAGCAGTACTCGCGCGTTTCCTGCGATCCGAACTGGATGTAAAACTTCACTGAGTCAGCCACGCGCTTGCCCTGCTTGAGTGCATCGGCGAGCACTGCGGCGTACATGTCCATGTCTTCGTTCTTGCCGGCAGTGCAGGTGCCGCCGTACGCGATCTCGATCGGAACCGGGGTATTCAGCTCGCGCACATATTTTCCATTGCCGGGATCACCGGGAGTCGCAACCATCGGCGTAATCTCCGCCGCATCGAGTTCGATGACGTACGCGTACTGCGCATCGGGATCGCTGTACAAACCTTCAATCATGTGCTCGGCCTTGCCGCGATCCATCCCACGCCGTTCGACCAGAAAATCAACCGCCTTTTTATCAGGCGCGACGATTCCAGTAAATCCGCCAATCTCGGCGGCCATATTAGTCATCGTGGCACGCTCGTCCACGCTGAGTTCTACGATAGCCTCACCCGCATACTCCATCACTTTCGCGAGCGCCTTGCCGCTGCGCACGTAGTCGAGGCTCAAAATCTTAAGGATGAAGTCCTTCGCCGTGGCATTTGAATGCCGCTTGCCGCTAATCACGATCCGCACTGACTCTGGCACCTTCACCCGCACATCTTTCGTAATCCAGCTATTAAAAACGTCAGTCGTGCCAATACCAAAAGCCACACAGCCAATCGCGCCGACGTGCGGCGTGTGCGAGTCCGAGCCAATGTTCAATTGACCCGGCAGTGCGTAGGTTTCAAGCACGATCGAGTGGCAGATGCCCTCCGATCCCTTGCGGTCCTTCAACTCTCCGTGCAGTTTGATTCCCTGCTTGGCCGCGAAGTCCTGCTGCTTGAGCTTGAGTTGGGTTGCCAGATCGAGCAGGCCTAGCTTTTTCTTTTCTTCCGAAATCACTTCATCAAGGAACGTCAGGTGGTCGCGGAAAAAAATAACGCTTGACGCGTCATTCACCTTCGCGTCCTTGCCGACGTAGCGCTCAAAAAAGATCGCAGCCATTGGAGTGACATACTCATGGCTGAAGCGCAAATCGGCCCGGGCAAAACCGGTATCGCCGGGCTTCACCGCAGCAACACCAACTTCGCCCTTTTCGTTCACCATGTGCCGCGCAAAAATCTTCTCCGACAACGTCATGGGGCGTTTTTCAGTCTTCACTGGAGGCAAGAATACTTTCTTCTGCATCCGCGCCACGTTGAACGGAAACAGCCCACCGTACTCAATTACCTGCCGCGTAATCTCATCCTCTCCCTCGGTAAACTCGGCAAGCGCAATCTCCTCCCCACCGCGAATTCTGTCGATCAAAGAAAAGTCAGTCGAAGTGAGCACGCCCAGATTCTGGCAATTCTGCTTGTAGATGCGCTCAATGTTCTCCGCAATCACCACTTTGATCCCCGCGCACATCTCGGCGTAAGGCGACTGCTCGCGGCTCGATCCCTTCCCGCGTCGCTTGCCGCTCACCGCGCACACAAAGCCGCCGCGCTTGACTTCACCGCGTCCAATCGGCGTCACGCTGCCGCACTTCAACCCAAGATAAGGAATCTCCCCCAGCGTCTCGTCAAAGTAAAAGCAGTAGTGCGCCGGCGTGATCTCGTCGGTCGAGATGTCGTCGCGCAGCTGTTCACGTTGAACCTGTGGGAGTTAAGAATTTAGGGACGGCCGTAAGCGGAGGCAGCGAGTCCACAATTGAATTGTAACGCGGCGGAGGATTGGATTCAGGGCAGGGCTTTACCCTGTGTTCCGCTGTGTCCTCTGTGGTAAGGATTTTTGCCGCACCCAGGAGGAACACAAAACTCTATCTCTCATACGCCCGCGGATCCGGCAAGGTCTCCAGCCTCCGCCCGGCAAAGATGTCCAGGAACTCCTGCCGCAGCGCATCGTGAATCAGCCCGTTGGAAGCCAGAGTCTCCCTGCTGTTCAGTTCAAACGGCGATCCATCAAAGCGCGTCACCTTGCCTCCAGCTTCCTCGACGATCAGCACTCCCGCTGCCGTGTCCCAGGGATTCAGATTGAATTCCCAAAAGCCGTCATAGCGGCCCGCAGCCACATTACACAAATCCAGTGCAGCCGATCCCGCCCGCCGCACCCCGTGAGAATGCAACGTGATCTGGTGATAGAAATAAATATTCGGATTCTTGTGCCGCTTATGGCTGGGAAAGCCGGTGGCCAGAAGACACTCTTTCAGCGCGGCGATTTTCGAGACATGGATCGTCTCTCCATTAAGCTGCGCTCCTCTTCCCTGCTCCGCGCTGAACATCTCATCGCGCGTAGGATCGTAAACCACCGCAGCAACGCGCCGGCCCGGTTTTCCTGATGATCGATCTTCGACAGCGAGACGTTCCAATCCCATGGGTGCGTAGGCCATTGCTGCTTGATTCGTTCGCGGATCAACACCTCGGAAGCCCTGTCCGCCGCAGTCACCAAATCCGCATCGCCCTTGTATTCGATCTTCAGGTGCTGATGAAAATAATGCATCAGCAAAGCGCCCGCCTCGCGAGCAATCGCTGACATAGCCGGAAGAAAGCTGTCGTTGGAGTTGGACACAAGGTCTGGGTCTCGGTGGCGGTTGAAGGTATCCGGTCTTGGGTGTTAGGTGTTAAGGCTTCAGCTCTGGGACACGAAGCAGCGGCGTTAGAAAGTGCCGGCGAGGCGAGCCTAACACCTAAGACCTATCACCCAAGACCCTTACTTCTTCTTCCCGCCATCTTCCTCGATGTACATAATTTCGTGCTTGAAAATAAAAAGATTGGGCGCGCCTTCCCGCGTCAACCGCACCATGTGCTTGTCGTAATACTCGATCCAGCCGCTGACGGTTTGCCCATCCATCAGCTTCACGCTGACCGCCTTCTGCTTTTCGCCCAGAGCTTTGAGGAAGCCGGCTTCTTCGAAGGTCTCTTCAGGAGGCGGGGTCCGGCCGCGCTTGGCGGCATTGGGGTTTCCCTGCGCGCGGAAAGCCATGCCAACATTGTACACGGAGGGATGGTGATGGCAGGTCGCTCGACGTCAGAAACGTGCAAACTAACGGTTGAGTTCGCCGCGCAAGGTCTTGCTCAGTTTCTCAATCCGCTTCAGCTTCTCGCTCATGTCCTTGGGCAGCGCCCCCTTGGTGACTTGGGAGACGTCTTCGGGGATGGTCTGCGCCAGCGCCACCAACTCGCGAGCTTGATCTCGCATCACCTCCGGTGAAGGCCGGCTATGTTTTGGTTGATTCACGGCAGGAACGTCAGCCGGGCCCGGCAGTTGATCAGCCTTCCTCATTCCGGGAGGGATCGGCCTCCCCGGCTGCTGAGGTAATCCGGAAACAACCAAAGCCAAGATCATGCCCAACATAAGTAGACTTCTCATGTTCACCTCCCGTCTTCCCATGCCTTCTCCCAAAAAAAACGCTGGCCCATGGCCAGCGTTTGGTGAGAAGGATCGAGCTGAGCGTCGATTAGAAGTCGATTCTCAAACCGAACTCCGCCTGACGGGGTGCGCCGGCTGCAAAAACGCCCGTACCCAAACCGGAACGCAGAGTATTGTGCGAGTCTGTGTTGCCCGATTGAGTACCGTTAACCGAACCAGGGCCACCAGTCAGTATGCCGCCCAATATCCCGAAGTTCGAGAAGTTGAAGACGTTGAAGAACGAGAAACTTGGCGAGATCGTAAACCGTTCATGAATCTTGAACGGCCAAGCCAACACCGTATCTACGTCCTTGTAGAGGCTGTTGCCGGCTGTGTTTGGGAGCGGAGCCGGGATCGTTGGGATCACAGCCCCAAATCCCGGATAGCCGGTAACTGGATTTGCCGGAGTGCTTAACTGGGCCTGAGTGAACAAGCCAGCACTCACCAGAGCCTGACCGGCAGGGGTCAAGGTACCCGCCACGTTTGTGTTGAAGCTATTGATGGTGGCGGCGAGGTTCGACGGGGAAACACCGCGCATATAGGTTCCCGGCTTGCCCTTTCCGCCCGCCGAGTTAATCAAGTCGCCGACTGTGCCGTCTCCCGTCAGATCCGTCGTGAAAATCTCCGCCGGAGAGAACTGGCCGCCGGTGTTCAGCGAAAGCGTGGTTGGCGGAGCGGAGAGGAAGCTGCCGATCACGCTGAAGCGCGGTCCATGGTGGGCGACGTCGAAGGTCGCACCGAACTTAAATTGGTGCGTGCGATCAAGGCTGGTAGGCCCAAAGAATCCAGTGGGGTTGCGGAAGTCGAAGGCCACTGCGCTGAAGTTCTGGTCGTTGCCTCCGTTACCTTCGAATCGGGACAGCGTGTAAGCGATCTGAAGGTTCATGCCGCTCACCCCACGGAACGGATTGTGAACTTGCTGCTTGTACTCCGTCTGCAAGGCATTGTAGACCGCACGACCGGCTGGATACTGGAAGTAGCCAACACCCATCGCGGGGTTGATACCGCCAAAGGCTGCACTCTGATCTACGGTGAGGCCGAACGCCTCAGGTCCGAAGCCAAACAAAGAGGCGTGGGCGGATCCCAGACCTGCCGTAACGTCACCAGCGGAGTCAAAGTTTATGCCAGTGTAGTTTGAGATTGTAGCTCCGGCGTCAATGGCACATTGAGTGGCTGCCGAAGTAAAGCTGTAACCGCAACCAAAATTATTGTTCGTGACCCCAATCGCATTTTGTGCGGCCGTCATATTCAGGTACCTGGAATCACCGACGCGGTTCTGGTCAATCGTCAGTGGGAAATGGAGGCTGACATTGCGAACATAGTCGGCCGTGAGTACCCCACCTCTTACGATCTCGCGTTGAATTCCAATGCCCGCCGCGGCAACCGCCGCATCGTATTGGGTCTGGAGGTCAGCGACAACCTGGCCCGCTCCCGAACCGACGGGATTAAAGCAAACCTGGGTTCCCAAGTCCAAACCATCGACCGAAGTCACAAAACCGGCGCTGCCGGGGAATTGAACTCCCACCTGCCCCGGTGTTCCGCTCTGGAAAGCTCCTGGGCTGCAACTCAATTGAGCCGTCGCGAAAAACAGACCGGTGGGTAATTTTCCAGGACGGTCAAAAAGCACGTTGTTGAAGATGGAGTTTTCGTAGTAGAGACCGGCGCCGCCGCGAATCACGGTCTTGCCATTGTGCGTTGGATCCCACGCAAAACCTACTTGCGGACCAAAGTTATCGTTGGGTTGCCGAACCCGATTGCCCAATCCAGGAGTGTTGCCGAACTGATCGAGCAAGTTGCCAGAGCAGGTGATCAACGTGGTAGCGGAGCATGGAATGGGAGCCAAGTCGCTGTCGGTGCGGCCAGTGTCGCGCAGATAGCGCAGGCCATAGGAGAGGGTAAAGTTGGGCTTTATCTTCCAGGAGTCTCCAACGTAGGCTTCGAAGCGGGTGTCCGCTTGTCCGCCGGCTGGCGCTCCAAACTGCGGAGCCGTCGTGAAAAAGCCTTGCCCGTTGCTCAGGATCGCCCCTTGAACGGGATAGTCGCCGGGATTAGGGTCGCAACCGCCGGGAGGGGGGTTGGAGGGGTCGCAGCTATAGCCAAAGCCCGGTAAACCGGGAGGGCCGTATAAAGCGGCAGTGTCGACGAAAGCCGCGATGTCCGGGCCCAGGCCGAAAAATGCCGCGAACCCGCCGCCCAATATCCGGTTTACTGTCGCTCCGAACCGGATGATGTGCGAGCCAAGAACCTTGCTGCCGTCATACTTCACCTGCTTGTTGCTTTGGTAGGTCTGCTGCGGCGCCAGGAAGTTCGGTCCGGATGCGTAGCTGGTGTCTCCAAAAATAATCTCTGCGGCTGGGACCGGGTTCTCTCCGCCGGAAAGGCCGCCGGTAGCGCCGACGATGAGATTGTGGAACTTCAGATATCCGAACCTGAAGCTATGCGACCAGCTACCTTTGTTCCAATCGACTCCGACCGCATGAGAGGGGGTGTTGTCGCGATTCGCGTAAATCGAATAGTCCCCGGCAAAGGCATCGCTATTGGAATAGTTGACATCATAGGCAAACTTGTAGAAAACATGGATGTCCTTTGTCGCCTGCCAATCAAGCCTGCCGCTCGACTGGGTGCTGCGGAAAGGTGACGTGTAGCCGCCAGACAACGCGGTGAACGGAGCTCCGATTGAAACCGCGTTGAAGCTATCCTGCTTGATTCTCTCGGAGTCGACGAAGAAGAACAACTTGTCCTTAACGAGCGCGCCACCAAAGCGCCCGCCAAGCTGGTTGCGCTGGAAGGGAAACGCCTGGCCAAGTGGGAAGTTAGCAAAGCCAGCGTGCTCATCGCGGAAATTGCCGAAGGCTTCTCCGTGGTAAGCGTTGGTGCCAGTGCGGGTGGATAAATTGATCGAGCCCGAAGCCGTTACTTCCGTGGAAAGATCCAGCGACGAACGGCCAATGTTGAACTCTTGGATCGAACTCATGGCGATGTTCTGAGTTGTCGTACCCACGGTCTCATCGCTGACGTCCAAGCCGTCGACTTCAATACGCGGCGTGCGCCCGAACACGCCATTAATCGAGACAGACGTATACCCGGCCTTTGTCGGATCGAATGAAGTTCCGTCCTGCATCTGCACGCCCGGCTCAAGCTGGGCGAGATCAAGGAAGTTGCGGCCATTGACCGGCAGATTATCAATCTGCTCACCGGTCAGCACCCCCTGCACCGTGGCCTGCTCCGTATTCACTGTGACGGCAGTACCCTGTACCTCAACAACAGTGGATCCTGTGCCGACTTCGAGTTGGATATTGCCGGACGCAGTCACGGCTACCTGGACAACGACTGGAAGTTGCGTCGTCTTAAAACCCGGTGCTTCCACGCGGACCATATAATCTCCCGGGATCAGACCGCCCGAGTTGTAGGTGCCCGACGAGGAGCTTGTCGTAGCTCCCACTTGGCCCGTTGCCTTATTCGAAATCGTGATCTTAGCGCCGCTCACGACGGCGCCGGTGGGATCGGTCACCGTGCCCTGAATACTGCCTTGGGCCACCGTCGTCTGGGCGAATGCCACGGAGGACAGCAGCAGGACGGACAGAGCAATCAAAGCCGGCAGGGTAAATCCTATGCCTGAGCGTGAGGAATTGAAACTTGGCATGACGGTTTTTCCTTTCGGGAACGTTTTCATCGGAATCGGACCGAGCAGCATGCGGGCGAAACCCGCGGACTTCAATCTCGACAAAGTCGTTCCCGCGAGCCGACGTGGACCGACATAGCGCTCCTAAAAGCAATTTTCGAGCCAGCGGAGTGCCAAAACGGGAAACATAACACATCTGGCTTGTTATCATGACGTTACGCCAATTACGCGAGAAGATTCAAGCCCCTGGACGGTCTCTGTAAATACGGAAACCCATATTTGATTCCCAGAAAAGGAAAGTTCAAGCTGAAAGGATCCGTGCTGCCATACGGAGGACGGCACAGGAAAGACTGCAGATCGCTGCTAGAAGCTGATTCTCAATCCAAATTCAAACTGCCGCGGAGCCCCCAACGCATAAGTTCCCGACTGGAAACTCGCGCGAAACGGCGTCAGGCTTGATCCCGGCGTCACCCCGCCAACCACATTCGGCGCAAGATACGCCCCCGACCCCGGCACCAGAGAAGGCGCTGGCAAGTTCCCCGGCAGAAATGCATTGGCGAAGTTGAACACGTTAAAGATGCTGGCGCTAGGCTCGACAATCACGTGTTCTTTGATCTTGATCGGCCACGATGCCTTCAAGTCCATCGATTTCAGCCAGGGGATTCCCAGTGCTCCGGGCGCAACCGAACCCAGCGTCGGCATGACCCAGCCCAGAGCCGTGAGGTCGCCCTGAGTCATCACCTCCGGCCCGGAGATTAGCCCCGGGCATATGAAGTGGCTGGTGGAGGGTATGTTGTTGGCAAGCAGGCAGGCGCCTGCGGGCGTGAAGGTGTTGGCATAGGTGTGGTTGTAGTTGTTGAGCACGCTCTGTAGATTGCCAATATTCGTGCCGCGCTGGAACTGCCCGATCTGCGTTCCCGGCACAGGCTCAGGCGCTGCCGACGATCCCAGCCCCGCTCCCAGCCAGTCGGTGGCAAAGATTTCGCCTCCATTGGTCAGTTCCGGCAGTTGCAGGCTCTGCGCCTGCGGGCTGTAGAAATGTCCAATCGCGCTAAGCTTCGTATGGAACGGCAGATCGAAAGTCCCACCGAACGAAAGCTGATGTTTGCGGTCGAGAGCGTTCGGCCCCGTGAAGCGGGTTGGATTGTCATTGTCGGTGGCGATATTGATGAAGTCCTGATCCTGCACCTGGCTGATGAACTTGGAATACGAGTACGAAACCTGGAAGTTCGCTCCCTTCACGTAGCGCGTCGGCTTATCAATGCGGTGTACCAGCTTCATCTGCAAGCCGCTGTAGACTGA
>WNFI01087868.1_pt1 | contig 12144 bp, 7 predicted proteins | sample 5400471 | NCBI WGS metagenome assembly WNFI01 (sample SAMN13153348, study PRJNA577476) | soil metagenome | isolation source: 100 cm saprolite on Douglas fir-dominated hillslope | place: USA:California | collected 2013-09-17 | reverse complement strand
CACTCCATGAAGCGACGACTTACGGTTGCGCAAGCTATCATCGCTTTCCTCAAGAATCAGTATTCCTGCCGCGACGGAAAGGAGCGCCGCTTTTTCGAAGGGTGCTTCGGGATCTTCGGCCACGGCAACGTTGCGGGCATTGGTCAGGCGCTTGAGCAGGACCCTGAACTTACTTACTACCTGTGCCGGAACGAGCAGGCCATGGTTCATGCGGCGGCGGGCTTTGCCAAGATGAGCAACCGTTTGCGCACGATGGTCTGCACCACATCGATAGGTCCGGGCGCTACGAACATGGTGACGGGGGCGGCGCTTGCCACCATAAACCGGCTGCCTGTGCTTCTTTTGCCTGGGGATATTTTTGTCCGCCGAAATGTTGCGCCGGTTCTCCAACAATTGGAATCGCCGTCATCTCAGGATGTTTCGGTCAATGATTGCTTCAAGCCGGTAAGCCGCTACTGGGACCGGATCAACCGGCCGGAACAAATTCTAACTGCTCTGCCCGAGGCGATGCGCGTCCTGACATCACAATCCGAAACAGGCGCAGTCATCCTGGCCTTGCCACAGGATGTTCAGGCGGAGGCGTTTGAACAGCCTGCGAAATTTTTTGAAAAGCGCGTCTGGACGATTCCGCGACCTCGCTGCGATCGCGAATTGTTGAGCCGCGCTGCACAATGGATTCGCGCCTCGCACCGCCCGCTGATTATTGCCGGCGGGGGAGTTACTTATTCCGAGGCGAACAACGCACTCGCGGCATTTGTCACGCAGACAGGTATTCCGGTCGCGGAGACGCAAGCTGGCAAAGGCTCCCTAGCGTACGATCATCCGCAGGAGCTGGGGGCGATCGGCGTAACCGGCACGCCGGGAGCAAACATCGCCGCTCGAGAAGCGGATCTGATTATCGGCGTTGGCACACGCTACAGTGATTTCACGACGGCGTCGAAGACTGCTTTCCAAAATGCCTCGGTGCGGTTTATCCAGGCAGAATGGGAGAAAGAAGTGGAGCGCGTCTACAACCTGCGTCATGGTCCGCCCATCAGCCAGGGCGAAGTCATCGGCGTTGTGAACAAGTTCACCAATCCCAAGGATGTTGTGGTGTGTGCCGCGGGCAGCCTTCCCGGCGATTTGCACAAACTCTGGCGGACGCGCGACGCCAAGGGCTACCACTTGGAATACGGCTACTCGTGTATGGGGTACGAAATTGCCGGAGGGCTCGGCGTGAAGATGGCCGCTCCCGATCGAGAAGTGTATGTCCTCGTGGGAGATGGCTCTTACCTGATGATGGCGCAGGAGATCGTTACTTCCTTGCAGGAGGGCTTCAAGCTCAACATCGTGGTGCTGGACAACCATGGCTTCTCGAGCATTGGCGGACTGAGCCGCGCGTGTGGCAATCGTGGCATGGGTACAGACTACAGGTACCGCCGCGGAGCTGGGTATGAGGGAGATTTGATCCCCGTGGACTTCGCCGCGAATGCCGCGAGTCTGGGAGCGTTTGCCGTACGCGCGAGAACGCAGGAAGAGTTCGCTCAGGCGCTGGCCGAGGGCCGCAAGCAGCCTAAGACATCAGTCGTTGTGGTCGAGACGGCTATCGACCAGCGGGTTCCAGGCTACGAGTCATGGTGGGATGTTCCCATCGCTGAGGTTTCCGAGATCGAATCGGTGCGGGTTGCGCGCCAGAACTATGAAGAGAATCGCCGCAAAGAGAAATTCTTTTTCTGAGTGCTCCACTGTAGTTGAGTAGGAAACTTTAACGCGAGCCAAGTGGGCCCAAACCGCCCGGCATCGCCAGGGGAAAGGGGATTGGGTGCAAGAAACTGCAGCCGGGATACAGGCCGCCACAACGCCGCACCTGCAAAGAGTCCTGAGTCTTTGGGACCTGATCTACTACGGAGTTATCCTGACCTCGCCCATTGCAGCTGTTCCTCTCTTTGGCGAGGCGCAAGTCCTTTCACACGGGCACGCGGTCAGTACGCTTCTCCTGGCGATGGTCGCCATGTCCGTCACAGCAATCAGCTTTGGCCGGATGGCTAACGTCTATCCCTCCGCTGGATCGGTCTATACCTACATCAGCCGCGGTCTAAATCCACATCTGGGGTTCATCGTCGGGTGGGCGATGTTTCTCGAATACCTGTTTCAGCCGATCCAGAACGCTCTCTATGCTGCGCTCGCCATTCAACGCATGGCTCCGCGGATACCCTTTGCCTTGCTCGCGGCGCTTGCCGTCGGCTTAATCACCGTGATGACGGCTCAGGGAATCAAGTTCACTGCTCGTACGAATGAGATTCTGCTGGGCTTCATGGTGCTGGTCACGGTGGTATTTATCGTGCAGGCCTTCCGCTACATCGTATTGCACGAGCGGTGGTCGGGGCTCATCTCCATGCAGCCGATCTACAATCCAGCGACGTTCCATCTGCGGGCTCTGGCTGCGGGTACTTCACTTGCCGCGCTGGTCTTTATCGGATTCGATGGCGTTTCGCTTCTGGCAGAGGAAGTGAAAAACCCAAGACGCAACGTCTTGCTGGCATCGGTGCTGGTGTGCGTTTTCACGGGCCTTTTCAGCGGCTTCCAGGTGTACCTGGCACAGAGGGTTTGGCCGGACTACACAACGCTCCAGAATCCAGAGACTGCCTTCATGGACGTTGCGCGGGTGGCCAGCGGCGCTTTGCTGTTTACGGCCTACGGAATCATGCTGTTGGTTTCCAGCATTGCCTGCGGCCTTGCGGGTCACGTGGGCGCGGCGCGCCTGCTCTACAGCATGGGGCGCGATGACGTCTTGCCCAAGAAGATCTTCGGCTATCTGAACCCAAAGAGCAGCAACCCCACCTACAACGTTTGGATTGTGGGGATTCTCGCCTACGTCGGCACGATCACGATTCCGTGGGAACGGTCTGCTGAAGTCGTAACCTTCGGCGCACTGCTCGCTTTCATGGCAGTGAATCTTTCGGCCATGCGCCACTTCTGGTTTTCCGCGGAAGCCGTGGGCCGTAGGAACTTCTTTGTTGACGCCGTGGTTCCTGGCTTTGGCTTCGTTTTCTGCGCTGCCTTGCTCATCAGCCTGCAGCCGTGGACAAAATACGCGGGCCTGGTCTGGCTTGTAGTAGGTATCGTCTATGCCGCGTTCAAGACCCGCGGCTTCCGCCTGCGCCCGAAACTCTTCGATTTCAGCGAATCGTAGTTCTCAATAGGCAAATCAGCAGGAACGAGGCATTTCCTCTTTCTTTTTGCACTGCGGCTACAATTTCTTACGCTTTCGCAGGAGTTCCGAGTTGACGGATTACATCCTTCGAATACTTCAGGCTGGCTGCAACACTGACCTTCGGCGGAATTTCCGTGGCGCCGAACTTCACATCTTGTTCCACAACGGACCAGCCGGAATACCCGTTCTTCAGCAGCGTGCGGAAGAAGGCCGGGAAATCGATGCTGCCCTGCCCAATGATCGTGAAGACCTTGTGTTCGATGGCTTCTTCAAACGTCCACTTTCTGCGCCGGGCTTCTTGCAGCACCGTCACATTGCAGTCTTTGATGTGCACGAAGCGCAATTTGCTTTCGTATTTTTCCGCTTCCTTCACGGAGTCTCCGTGGCCATACACGCAGTGGCCTGTGTCCAGGCACAGCCCCACATTGGTACGAGAGGTCGCATCGAAGAAGCGTTCACACTCCTGGGGCGTTTCCACATAGGTGGCGACGTGTGGATGAAACACCAGATCCAGTCCAAACTCTTTCGCCACTTTTTCGGCATCGGCGACAATCTTCCCGACGTGCTTCCACTGCTCCGCAGTCAGTGTCGGACAGCCGGGGTCGTACACACGTCCGGAGTACGCATTGCGTTCGGGTGACTGGTCGTCCGCCATCACCAAGAACGGCGCCTTGAGCGTCGCCAGCAGGTTGCCGACTTTGCGGATGCGTTTCATCACGGCCGCGCCCGCTGCCGGATCCGTCATCTTCACGGGCACAAACGATCCCAGGAGCTTTAGCTTTCGCTTCTCCAACTGCGGCTGGAGCACTTTCGGATCCGTTGGGAAGAAGCCATAAGGGCCCAGTTCCGTCCCCGTATAGCCGGCTTCCACCATCTCATCGAGCATCTTTTCGTAGGACTGCTCCCAGGATGGGCCTGGGTAGTCCAGGACACCCCAGCTATCCGGAGCGCACGCAAACAGAAATCGTTCGACAATTCCCCCCATCATCCGCCTCTTTCCACGCAAATTAGAGTTTGCAAAAGTTTGTTCTTGAGTCAGCTCCACGGCTCCAGCACGACCTTCATCGAGTCCGCCTCAATCGACTTGCGCAATGCGGCCTCAGCTTCACTCAGGCGGAAGCGATGCGTCACGAACTCGCGTAATGGATAGTGCTTCATGTAGCGCGCCATCTGCCGCATGCTCGGGCCATACGCGGCTGGTTCTTCGCCGCCTACGCCGAGGATGCGCACATTCTTCGCGCAAAGATGCCGGTGCGGGCTGATGCTGATTTCCCCGAGGTCGGAAAAGTTTCCGGCCTCGACGAACAGGCCCCCGAGCCGCAGCATGTCGAGGCCTTCAGGAACGGCCTGGGGAATGCCGGCACATTCGATCACCACGTCGGCGCCGCGCCCTTGCGTGAGGCCGCGGATGAACGCGAGTCTTTCCGCGGCGCTCGTCTTTGTTGCATTCAGGGCAAAGTCCGCGCCGAGCCGCTTGGCAAAATTCAGCCGAAAGTCGGAGAGATCCACGGCGATGATCGTTCCGGCGCCGAGCATCCGCGCTTTCATCAGGAAGCACATGCCCAGCGGGCCGACTCCGAGCAGTACAACGGTGTCGTCGAACCGGAAGGACTCGTTGGGAAATGCGGAAATCTGCTTGGCCCTGTCCAACCCGACCGACACGGCCATGATTTCCGTTAGCACCGCGACTTCGCTTGGTAATTCATCGGGGACGCGAACCAGGAAACTGCCTGGCACGATGTAGATGTACTGCGACCATCCACCAAAAAGATGGGGAGGATTCTTGGCGCTGAGGTTGTTGCCGTAGTCGGTGGTGCTCTCGCAGAAATAATAGGGAAAGCCGTGCCGGCAGTAATAGCATTTGCCGCAGGAGACATTCGCACCGACCACCACGCGGTCCCCCATCTTCAGCGGAACACCTTCGAAATCAGTGTACTTCCCGTCGCCTCCAATCGCCGCCACCGTTCCGACGTTTTCGTGCCCCTGAATGATCGGGAACTCCAGGGTTCTTCCGCCGTATTGTGTCGTGTAGCCTTGATAGGTGTGCTTGTCCGTGCCGCAGATCCCGGACATCTCCATTTTTACGAGCACGCAGCCAGGTTGCGGGTCCGGCAACGGGTACTCGCGCAATTCGTAGCGGCCCGGCTCGACGAGCGTCGCGGCTAGCACAGACTTGGAACCATGGCTAGCAGGCCCGGGAGAGTCGATTTTTCTCGTGTTGGACATAAGCTTGTTCGGGGCGCTTAGTATTTTATGGCCACTGGCTGTCCGTTTCTTGCAGACTCGTAGATCGCCTGGAGAATGATCATGTCGCGATGCCCTTGAATCCCGTCGGGCTCGACGGCCTTTTTCTTCTGAATCGCGAAAGCGAAAGCATCAATCTCCAGAGCAAACTCGTCCAACGCTTTGAAACGTCGGTCCACCGAGCGGCCCGCGATTTTTCCCGTGACCCGCCGCGCGTCTTCAAATGGGTAGGCGGGAGAAAGAGAAACCCAGCCTTTGGTTCCCTGCACAAAAATAAAGGAAGACATCGCGGCGCCGTATGTTGAGCTGCCCTGAACGACGAGGCCGCTTGGAAACTTCAGGCGAAACGTCACGCCTTCCTCCACATCTTTAAATCGCTGAGTGTCGTGACGCCAGGACTGTGCGACGGCTTCGACCGGATCCTCGCCGGCAAGCCATCGGCTGGTGTTCACGCAATAGACGCCAAGGTCCATCATCGGTCCGCCGCCCGCAAGCGCCGGGTCCAAGAGCCAGGCTGACGAAACGCCTGGTGTGAAGAGTTCACTAAAAGACGTGTGGATCATGTCGATCCGGCCGAGCGAACCGTTGCTCACCAAGGACTTCAGGTACAGGGCAGCGGGTTCGAAATATTTACGATAGGCGGTCATCAGAAGGACTCCCTGCCGCCGACAGGCCTCGACCATTCGTGCGGACTGCGCAACCGTGGCCGCCAGCGGCTTTTCGCAGAGGACGTGCTTCCCCGCTTCTGCAGCGCGAACGGTGAACTCCTCATGTTCACCCGGCGGTGTTGCGATATACACGGCGGAAATTTCTGGATTCGCCAGGCAGTCTTCGTACTCTTTCGTGGTGTAGGAAATCGCGGCCCTAAATTTCGCCCGCACCGCAGCGGCCTTTTTCTTGTCGCGGCTCACCAATGCGACGAGTTTCGCCCTTCTGCAATTCGCAAATGCTGGCAGGATGGAGTTCCGGGCAATGTTGCCGAGGCCCACGACGGCATACCCGATCTTTTTTGTCGCCGCCATGAATCAGACATCTCCTGTGCTGTTCCCGGGCTCCTTCGCGCTAGATTCGAGGGCCTGAGGAAAGATGGTCAAAGAAATAGCAGTTCTAACTTTCGCGGTCCGCGCGGCCCAGTTTCTGGTTTCGAATGGCCTTGTGATCCAGTCCACGCAGTTCCTCAATGCTGCCGAGTACCTTGAGTATCGCGTTGGCGATCGCGTCCACGTCCTCGGTCGTGCCGAGAAATAGCTGATGGGGAAACCACACCGCTTCGTGGTAGGCAGCGCGGTCTGCTTCTGGGCATGAATACATGTTCCGGAGATCCAGCGGTTTTTCGTGCCCCCAACTCAAAGCCGGGAAATCAGCTGGGTCCAATGGGAAAAGCGAGCTCTTGTACACAGGCTCATAGAAGAGGCCGTCGCAGGGAATCCCTTCCAGTTGCAAGGCTGCTACAAACGAGGCGCGTGGAATGTCTTTGGCCTTTTCGGAAAAATACTTCATCACGTAGCCGTAAGGAGCTTGGCGCGTGATACGGGGCTCGGGCTTCAGAAAGCCGATGCCCGGCGTATTTTTCAGCCGCGATTCAAACCGTTTCATGTTCCGTGCGCGAATTTTCGCCTGTGCCGGCAGCCGGTCGAGCTGCGGGCCGAGGACGGCGGCTTGAAATTCTCCCATGCGGTAATTGAATCCGATGATGCGGTGGTGATACTTGTCCGTGAGACTCGCGCGTCCCGCGTTGATATAGCTCTGCACGCGCTCCATGTATTCCAGGTTGTTGGTTATGACCGCGCCGCCTTCTCCCGAGGTGATGAGTTTGCTCGATTGGAAGCTGAAGGCTCCCAGATCTCCCATCGAACCCGCCCCCTTGCCTTTCCACATTCCGCCGTGGGCGTGGGCGCAATCTTCAATGACTTTCAGGTTGTGTTTTGCCGCGATGCGAAGGATTTCGTCCATGTCCGCGAAGCGCATTCCCAAGTGGACGGGGAGAATTGCCTTTGTCTTTGGAGTGATGGCCTTCTCGATCAACTTCGCGTCGAGACAATAGGTGTCCGGATCGATGTCCACGAATACGGGAACGGCATTGACCAGCAGCACCGGCCCGACGGTTCCTTCCCAGGTGTAGGCCGGCGCGATGACTTCATCCCCGGGACGTATGTCGATAGCTTTCAGAGCGGCTTGGATCGCTACGGTTCCGGTATTCACGCACTGGGCGTACTTGGCAGTATGAACTTTGGCGAATTTCTTGGCGAAGGCTAACGCGTGCTTGCCGGGAAAAGGCTGGCCGCCCCACTTGGAACCGGTAAGGACATCCTTTAACGCAGCGGCCTCTTTCTTGGTTCCCATCGGCCACGTCGTAAACGGAGTTTTTCGTAGAGCTTTACCACCGGTGATCGCAAGTTTTCCCACGTGCGCGAGCCTCCAAGCTGGCGAAGAGAAAAACTCCGGGAGGACTGTAGCGGTCCTCCCGGAGGTAGTCGTTAGACGATGCGCCGCTTCCCTAGAAATTCAGCTTCAAAGAGAGCTGCGCGATGCGCGGGTCGTGGGCCACGCTGATGGAGCCAAAAGAACCTGAAGTTGACAGATGGCTCACTGGATCGAAGTTGCTCAGCCCAATCGCACTCGGCGCTATGAACTGGGCGTGATTGAAGATATTGAACAGCTCTCCCCGGAACTGCAGGACGAAACGCTCTGTGAGCTGGGTGTTCTTCAAGACGGCAAAATCCCAATTATTTACACCAGGACCATGGAAGAAGCGCCGATTTGCGTTGCCTTCCAGGCCAAGCGCAGAACCCTGGAAGGAACTAGGATTAAAAAATAGACAGGATCCGGGGCATGTCGAGCTTCGCGGATCCAGCGTATGGACGGGAGCGACAAGGTTGGGCGTATCCACGGAAAGAGGAATTGGCCCGCCAAAGTTGGTGCCCATCAAAGATTGGTCATCGGTCTCCACCAGCGTGATGGGAAGGCCCGTGGCGAACCGCGTGATCCCGCTGATCGCCCAGCCGTTTGTCAGGCGCTTTGGCCCTCCCAACATGTCAAATGGCAATGAGTAGTTATAGCTGAACACAAAATTGTGGGGGGAATCGAACCCAGAAAGTCCCCGGCTTATTTTGGGATTGACGGGATTGACCTGCTCGCCGAAGCCGGAAGCCAAGTCAATCGCCTTGCTGAACGTATAGCCGAGCAGCGTCTGCAACCGGCCGCTGGTGTGCCGCCAGTTGACCTGTGCGGAATTGTACGCGGAATTGCCGATAGTGCTGAAGTAGGAGTCATTTCCAAAGGCGACGACTGGCGTTGGCCCGGTGGGCAGCGGCAGCACTACAACGCCAACGCCTTGGTTAAGCGGTGTGCGTGAGCCGGGCACCATCGCCCCGCCGGGCCCGGGCAATGTGTACACCGTGTTTTCGCCGCCTGGTCCACAAAGCGGAGTGGCATTCTGCGCTCTCAGTTGGAGGCAAAGCGCGGGACTTCCCGGGTTCGCCGAAATGGCAGAAAGGAGATGATGTCCCTGCGTGCCCACGTAACTCACGGTCAACAGGTCGGACGCGGTTATCTGGCGTTGGAAGGAGAGTTCATAGTTTTCCGCATAGGGCGATTTGTTTTTGTTAAAGAACGCAGGCGAACTGCCGATCGTGCCAAACTGAGTCAGGAACGGGATCAGCGAGGTGAACGCGGGGTTTCCGCTGGCCGGGTGGCTGGCCGAAAAGCTTAGTGGCGGGATAGGAACCGGAAAGAAGTTTGGAATCGAGTTGCCACTAGACCGGGTCGTGAAGGGGGCAGCATAGACGGGACCATGACCATCCAGACCAAACTGGCCCGTAAAATCTCCGAACGGAGCGTCTCCGATTTCAACAAAATTCGTGGCGCCCTCGAGTGCCGTAAAGAAAATGCCGTAACCTGCGCGGATACTCGATGAACCGGACTTACCAAGAATCTTGCCGAGCGTGCCTTCATGGTCGCCGAACGAATAGGCGAGTCCCAGGCGCGGACCAAAGTTGTTCCAACGGGTGGGGGCCAAAGAACTGGGAACGCCAGGATCGCCGGGGAAAACCCATCCCTTGGGGGAGCCTGGAAATACGACGGATTGCTCGCCCGGGATGATCGTCTCTATCTGGTTATGCAGTTCGCGCCAGAAAGAGCTCACATCGTAGCGCAGACCGTAGTTCAATGTGAGATTCGATTTTATCCGCCAACTGTCTTGCGCAAACATTCCGAGATAAAAACTCCGGCCGCGGGAAGGAAAGGCCGCCCCTTGGATAAAGGAGCTTGGCGCGCCGATGAGAAAATCAACGATGTCGCTGCCTGTTTCGCTGACCCCGCCGTTCACTGCCGTGCCGAAGGAGAAGAGGCCATTTGCAGCATTGAAGAGATTCTCTTCCAGTTGATTGTAGTGGTATTGGGCTCCGAATTTCAGGGTGTGCGTGCCGATGACTTTGCTGAAGTTGTCGAGGGCCTGGTAGCTGTTCTGCGTGACGCGGATCGGTTTGCTGGGCACTCCAATGGTGAAGTGATTGAAGTCCGTTTCGGGAATGCCTTCTACGCTCGGTGCGCCAACAACAATACCGGGAGCGCGATTTGCGCCAGAAGCAAATCCGAGCTGAGCCAGCTTCGTTTGCGTTCCGCCCAAGGGTTGGTTAAAGGGGGTATCCAAGCGGAAGAAGCCCAGACGAAATTCATTCACCGTGGCCGAGCCGAAAGTCTTGGTATCCCCAAGACTTATATTGTGAGTCCACCCCTTGGACGAGATGGCAAATCCTGGATACGTAGGATTGGAAGACGCCCAATAGGGATCGATCCGGTCGAATTTGTCGAAATAATAATAGGCCGAGAGCAGTCCAAATCTTGAATTTGCGTCCACCCTCCCGCTGAACTTGTTGTCGTGCAAATCTATCTTGCCCGAGTTCGTTGAAAACGCATTTTGCGACGCATTGTTTGCCGGCAGAATGAACTGCAGAAGCTTTGCGGAGATTGGCGAAAAAGCGCTAGTAGGTAATTGCGCATTGGGAAATACACATTGGGTTGGCAACGTGCAACCTACGAAAAAGTAGGGCTCGCCGGCCGTAACGACCTGCCCCGTGCTGCTGCTGAATTGCTGCGTCAATTGTGTTGCCCAAGGAGCGCCGTTCACTGAGGTTCCCGCAAGGCTTGAAATCACGGACGTCAAGTCTCCCTGCAACAGGGCCGCGCTTGGGGCCGGGTTAATCACTTGCGTAACCCCTTGTATTACTCGATTCCCTTGATAATCCGCAAAGAAAAAGAGCTTATCTTTCTTAATAGGGCCGCCAAAAGTTCCGCCAAACTGATTCTGGTGGTAGGCGGCTCTACTCCCCGCCGGGTCGAAGAAGTTGCGCGCGTTCAATTTTGTATTGCGCAGGAATTCAAAAACGTTGCCATGCCACTGGTTCGAACCGGATTTGGTCACCACGTTGATTTGGCCGCCGCTGTAATTCCCGTATTCCGCATCGAAGTTGTTCGTCAAAATCCGGAACTCCGCGATCGAATCGAGATTTGGCACGGCTCCGGCTCCCGAGAAGCCCGTCTCTTGCACCGTCACCCCGTTCAGGATGTAGCCGTTGGCCGCTTCGCGCCCTCCATTCACGGATAGCGCGCCGGCATTTAAGTCCCCCGAAACTTGGGGTAGCACCCACGTGGCCGCGAGGAACGAACCAGACGCAGGCCCCCCTCCGGCTCCGTTCAACCCCGAAGTCTGCGAAACCACCCCGGGCTGCAGCGCGAGCAAATCGGTGTAGCTTCGCGACACAAGTGGCACTGACGTTATCCGGCTGCCCTCGATCACTTCGCCCATCTGCGTGTTGGCCGTCTCCACGTGCAGCGCTTCGCTGGATACTTCCACCTTCTCGGTGACTTGTCCTACCTGAAGAGTGATGTCCACGACTAACGCCGCATTCACATCCAGCACAAGTCCTGTCTGACGATAGAGCTTGAATCCCGTTTGCTGCACTTCGATGTCGTAGTGTCCGAGCGCAAGGGACTGGAATGAGTAGTAGCCATCCCCGTTTGTGGGCTGCCTCGAGGCGATGCCAGTTTCCGTATTGGTCGCGGTGACCTTCGCTCCGACAACGTAAGCCCCGGTCGCGTCCTTGACTGCGCCCGATATGCTGGCCGTCACTCCAGCAAATGCGCTGCCACACACGAAAAGCGTCATGGCGAGCAGCGCCATAGCTGTGATAAAGCGCGAAACGCGCATGCTTAGTTCACAGTGCAAACGTGCTTTTCCAAATCCACTTGAGGTCATCTTCTCCCCCTTACCGAATCCGTTTGAGTTCCCCCACTCTACTGTTGGGCCCTTCCCGGCCTAGTGGACCACCTTCAGGGATCACTGCATCCCCACTCGTCAGTTTTCTTGCTGCGCCGAATGTAGTTCTGTTCTTCGACCGGCCGGCAAATAGTCCACGGACATCCCCGCTAAGCGCTTTTAATCAAGGAATTGCTCTTTGTCAAGGACTTTTCTTTTTTCTGCCTCTGAGCATCTGGATTATCTCTCCGCCGCTTTCAAGCATTGGTTCCAGCAATACTTAAACGATTTAATAAAACAGACCAGAGCAGGGCGGAATTACACAGAGGTCCACCCTCCATCGATGAGGATCGTATGACCGGTTATCAGGGACGCGGCTGGCGAAGCTAGGAATACCACCGCGCCGGCGACGTCCATTGGCTCGCCGATGCGATGCAAGCCGGCGATTTGC
>WNFI01354969.1_pt1 | contig 12145 bp, 18 predicted proteins | sample 5400471 | NCBI WGS metagenome assembly WNFI01 (sample SAMN13153348, study PRJNA577476) | soil metagenome | isolation source: 100 cm saprolite on Douglas fir-dominated hillslope | place: USA:California | collected 2013-09-17 | reverse complement strand
GGATGGGCCATCGCGGGCGGCGACCCGAAATCCTCGTTAGGCGGGCCGCGCACAGCCCACGAAGTCGCCGGACGGCCCCTTGGCGGGGCCGAACTCTCACGATTCAAGTTTCCAAAAAGCACGAAGCCCGGAGGTTCTCTCCGGGCTTCGCGGAAAAACCGCCTGTTGGCAGGCGCTATTCCGTCGTCCCCCCGGAGGCCGTGCGCGAAACCAGCCAATGGCAGGTCCCGGCGCGCGCCGTGTTCGGTCGTTGCATGGAAAATCTCGTCATGCCCCGATGCTGCCATGCAGCATGGAACGCGTCAACCCCTCTTATAATGGAATCTCACGCTCCCCCGGAGGCATCCATGTCGACTCGTGCCCGCATGCTCGCGGCCCTCGCCGCGCCCTGCCTGATTGCGCTCGCGCTCTGCGCCCGGGCCGATTGGCCCGATCACACGATCAAGTGGGTCGTGCCGTTCTCCGCCGGCGGCGCGAACGATCTCATCGCGCGCGCAGCTGCCGAGGGCGTCTCCAAGCGGCTCAACCAGCCCATCATCATCGAGAACAAGCCGGGCGCCGGGGCGTCGCTCGGCGCCGACTACGTCGCCAAGGCCAAGCCCGACGGCTACACCTTCCTTATTGGCGCGGCGGGCACGATCACCAACAGCATGGTCCGCAAGGACATGCCCTACGCCGACAGCGACCTCGTGCCGGTGGGCATGATCGCGGTCGCGCCGTCGGTCATCGTCGTCCACCCAAGCATTCGGGCGAACAACATGAAGGAATTCGTCGCGTGGGCGAAGAACCAGGGCGCGAACGGCGTCAACTGGTCCACCGCGGGCTCCGCGAGCACGCCGCACTTCGTCGCCGAGATGCTGAAGGAAGCGGGCGTGAACAACCTGAGCATCATTCCGTACAAGAGCGGCAGCGAGAGCGTCACCGCCGTCATCTCGAACAATGTCCCGGCGACCTCGGAGGCGAGCATCGTGGTGCTGCCGCAGATCAAGGCGGGCAAGCTCAAGGCGATCGCGACGACTTACGAGACGCGCATCACCGCGGCGAAGGAGATTCCCACTACGAAGGAAGCCGGCTATCCCGGCGTGAAGATCGGCCACTGGGCGGGCCTCTTCGCGCCCAAGGGGACGCCGCAGCCGATCCTCGAGCGCATGAACGTCGAGCTTCTCGCGGTGGTGAAGAGCAAGGACTTCCACGACAAGCTCGTGCCGCAAGGCATCGAGCCCGCCCCGTACACGCTGCCCGCCTACCTGGCGTTCATCACCGCCGAGCGCGAGCGCCTGGGCAAGATCGCCAAGGCGGCGAAGATGCAGGCCGACTGAGCTTGTACTCCGTCAAGGAAATCTTCTACACGCTGCAAGGCGAGGGCGCCAACGCCGGCACGCCGGCTGTCTTCTGCCGATTCGCCGGCTGCAACCTATGGTCGGGTCGCGAGGATGACCGGGAGAGCGCGGCCTGTACGTTCTGCGATACCGATTTCGTCGGTACCGACGGTGAAGGCGGAGGAAGGTTCGCCGACGCGGGCGCCCTCGCAAAGGCGGTGGAGCGGGCCTGGCCGGCGGGCGAAGGCCGCCATCGACTATTGCCTCGCGCACCCGCGCTGGCGACTGTCGCTGCAATCCCACAAGATCATCGGCATCCGCTAGGCCATGCAACTCACGTACCGCTTCGGTTTCGACGCCGCGCACCACTTCGACGCCTATCCCGAAGGCCATCCCTATCGCGGCGTCCACGGCCATTCGTTCCAGGTCGAGATCGCGCTCGGCGGCGAGCCCGACCCGGCAACGGGATTCGTTACCGACTTCGCTCGCATCGAGAGTGCGGCGAGCGAGGTCCGCCAGGCGCTCGACCATCGCGTGTTGAACGACATCGCCGGGCTCTCGAAGCCCAGCCTCGAAAATCTCTGCGTGTGGATCTGGAACGCGCTCCATGGCCGATTTCCTAACTTGGCCAGCGTTACAGTTCGTCGCGATTCGTGCGGCCAAGGGTGCACCTACACGGGATCTCGCTCGACCTAGGAACTCCGGACGCCGCCGCGCGGTCGCATGGTTGATGCCGCGCGAAGGTCGTCCTACACGCGTGGTGCCCACGAGCCACGCGAAAAGGAGTCCGCATGAGGCCACCGTCCGCTCCCACGGGTAACGGGAATACGAAGGCCCGGTCACGCGGCGCCATCCGCACGCACCTCGGCCGCAAGCGCGCGGGACCCCGCTCGCGGCTCAAGGATTCGACGCTCGAGCGCATCAGCGCTGTCGCCGGACGTGGAGAATGGCGAAAGGCTGCGGCAATACCTGCGCCGCGACCTGCTGCAGCGCGAGAACCCGAGCCTCACCTTCCGCACCGGCGACATCACCAGCGCCGGTACCCTCGCCTGCGCCGGGTGCGGCTGGACCATCGTCTCCGACCGGACTACGGTGCTCCCGCCGTGCCCGCATTGCTCGGAGACGGCGTTCCGCAAGATTCCCTGAGGGCGGATGGGATCGATCATCGAGGTCTTTCCGCACGGCGCCAACCTCGTGCCGCAGGCGCGGACATGGCGCTCCGCGAGCGCCCGTGCCGTGGAGCCGCCGCGATCCCGGCTCGCGCGCCTCGACGACCTTGCGTCGATTCGCGCGCTGCAGCACGCGGTCCAGCCATCGGCACCCTCGGTGGCGCTGCGGCAATTCGAAACGCGCCGGCGCGCGTTTCCCGAGGGCCAGCTCGTGGTCGAGTGCGGCGGAGAGTTGCTCGCGTGCGCAAGCGCGCTGATCGTGCGTTGGGACGATCCCGCGCCATCCATGTTCGACACGCACGATCCCGCCGGGCACACCCTCCTCCTCGACGACATCGCCTTCGACCCGGAGACATCGGGCGATGCGGCGCTGCGACGCCTGCTGCAGGCCGAGCGCCGCGTCTGCCGCGCCCTCAACCTGCGACGCATCATCCTTGCCGCCCGGATCCCGGGTTATTCAGCGTTCGAGGACGAGTTGTCGCCGGAAGACTACGCGGGCCGCGTCGTGTGGGGCGACATCGCCGAAGCCGCCCTGCGCGTCCCGCTCGCGCTCGGCTTCCAGTATTGCGGCATCGCGCGCGGATGGCGCCCCCGCGATGCCGGCTCGTGCGGCCACGCGGCGCTGCTCGCTTGGCTGAATCCCCTCTTCTCGCCGCCGCAACCTCCCGCCGCCGAGCGCCCGCGCAAGTGCGCCTGATTGCGCAGGTGCGCCCGAAGGACGCCTCCTTGAGTTGATCGCGGTCTGGCCACAGACTGCGGGTTGTTCCCCTGCTGGGCCGCCGTTCCTTGAGACGCACGATCTTCCTGCTGGCGCTCGCCGCCTTCGCGAGCGCCGCCTCGATGCGCGTGACCGACGCGATGCTGCCCCGCATCGCAGCCGATTTCGATGTCGGCATCGCCGGCGCCGCCGCCGTGATCACCGTGTTCGCGATCGCCTACGGGGTGATGCAGATGGTGTTCGGCCCGCTCGGCGACCGCTATGGGAAGCTGCGCGTGATCGCTTCAGCGAGCGGCGCAGCGGCGGTGGCATCGGCGGCGTGCTTCTCCGTCGGAGAATTCACGGCCCTGGTGGCCGCCCGCGCGATCGCCGGCGGATTCTGCGCATGTATTATCCCTCTCGCGATGGCGTGGATCGGCGACACCGTCGACTATCGCGATCGCCAGCCGGTGCTGGCGCGCTTCCTGCTGGGCCAGATCCTCGGAATCGGGGCCGGCGCGGCGGTCGGCGGATTCGCCGCAGAGGATCCTGCGTGGCGCTGGCCGTTCGCCGCGCTCGCCGCGTGGTTCGCCGTGGCCTCGGTCCTGATCGCACTGGAGGCACGGGTCTCCCCGCGGCCGGCGCGTCCTGCGCAAGGCGGCCCCGCCACCGATGTGAAGAGCATTCTCGAATCGCGTTGGGCGCGAATCGTGATCGGCACCGTGTCGGTGGAGGGAATGCTGGTGTTCGGCGCCCTCGCCTTCGTTCCGACGCACCTGCACTTCGCGCGAGGAGTGCCGCTTTCGCGCGCCGGCCTTGCCCTGCTCGCCTTCGCGAGCGGCGGCATCCTGTTCGCCGCCTTTGCGCGCACCCTGGTGCGCTCGCTAGGGGAAGTTCGCCTCGCGCAGGCCGGAACGGCAGCGCTTGCCTGCGGGTTTGCCGTTGTTGCGTTGGCGCCGAGCGCCGCGCTCGCAGCGATGGGCTGCCTGGTGGCCGGGCTCGGCTTCTACTGCCTGCACAACACGCTGCAGACCAATGCCACGCAAATGGCCCCCGAGCGGCGCGGAGCCGCGGTGGCGATGTTCGCTTCGCTGTTCTTTCTCGGCCAGGCGATCGGCGTGGCGATCGCCGGCGGGATCGCGGAACATTTCGGCACCACCGCCGTGCTCGCCGCAGTGGCGGTGGCGGTGGTGCCCGTCGGGCTCAACTTCGCGCGGCTGAGAGCCGCTCGGACTGGCGACTACTGACGGCGGCCCACTTCGTGGCCGACCACGCCGCCAACCACCGCGCCGCCGACCGTGCCCGCGGCGCTGCCGTTCGAGAGCACCGATCCGGCCACGCCGCCGATCGCGGCGCCGGCGACGGTGCTCTTCTCCTGGTGCGTCATGCCGGCACAGCCGGCCGTTGCCAGCGCAAGGACCACGGTGGCCATCGAAATTCGGATGCGATTCATGATGCCTCCTCGTGTGGTTTCCGGGCGTATTTCGAGCCCGCATGAACCAGCATGGGACGGCCCAGAACCCCGCGGCATCGGCTTGGTCCCTTAATCGCGTCCGCGCGCGCTTGCTCCGCGTGGGATACGTCCGACCCCGTTGTCGCTAGAATTGGGGTCGAGCGAAGAAATCCGAGGAGGAAGTACATGCCCCAGGCAATCGTTGCGTTGATCGCGGCGCTCGCGGCCATCGCCGCCGCACCGGCGCATGCGCAGGGCTATCCGTCGCGCCCCGTGCACATCATCGTGCCGTTCGCCGCCGGCGGTCCCGCCGATCTGTACGCGCGCGTCCTCGGCGAGAAGCTGCAGGCTTCCCTCGGCCAAGCGGTCGTGGTCGAGGACAAGCCCGGCGGCGGCTCGATCGTCGGCACCGACGCGGTCGCCAAGAGCGCGCCCGACGGCTACACGCTGCTGATGATGTCCAACACGCATACCGTGAACGAGTCGCTGATTCCGGTGAGGCCGTTCGCGCTCATGCGCGACTTCATTCCGGTGGCGCCGGTGAACTACTCCGACCTGCTGCTGGTGGTGCATCCGTCGGTGCAGGCGAATAGCCTCAAGGAGTTCATCGCGCTCGCCAAGGCGAGCCCGGGCAAGCTCAACTACGCCTCTTCGGGGCCGGGCACGCCGTACCATATGGCGGGCGAGCTTTTCAAATCGATGGCGGGCGTCGACATCGTGCACGTGCCTTACAAGGGAAGCTCGGGCGCGCGCACCGACATCCTCGGCGGCCAGGTGCAGATGATGTTCGACGCGATCACCACCATGGCCCCGAACGTCCAGGCGGGCAAGCTCAAGGGGCTCGCCACTTCGGGGCGCGAGCGCTCGAGCGTGTTACCCGAGGTGCCGACCGTCTCGGAGGCCGGCGTTCCCGGCTACGAGGCGGTGATCTGGCTCGGCATCATGGCGCCCACGGGAACGCCCAAGGCAATTGTTGAAAAACTCAATGTCGAAATCACGCGCATCGCCAACGCGCCCGAGATGAAGGCGGCATGGGCAAAACAGGGAGCGGTCGGGAAGCTTCGGCCCCGTCGGCGCGATGATCGCGAAGTTCCTCGCCGGCGAGCCGTGCGATATCGTGATCCTCACGCACGCGCAGATCGCCGACCTCGCTGCCCAGGGGCGCGTGGTCGCGACCACCTGCACCGACCTCGGGTCGGTGCCGACCGCGATCGCGGTGCGCGCGGACGACCCGCTGCCCGACGTCTCCAATGAGCAGGGTCTGCGCTCCACGCTCCTCGCCGCAGCCAGCGTGCATTTTCCCGATCCCGGTGTCGCCACCGCGGGCAAGCATTTCGACAAGGTGATCGAGCGCCTGGGCATTCGCAACGAGATCGCCTCGCGCCTGCGGCCCGCGGCGAGCGGCTCGGAGGCGATGCGCGCGCTGGCGCAGGCGCCGGCGTCCTCGATCGGCTGCACGCAGGCGACCGAGATCCTCGCCACGCCCGGAGTTCGATTGGTGCAGCCGCTGCCGCACGGCTTCGACCTCGACACCGTCTACACCGCGGCGGTCAGCACCAAGGCTGCGCATCCGGGCGAAAGCGCGGCCTTCATTGCCCGGCTCACCGGCGAAGCAGGGCGCGCGGCGCGCGTGCGCGCGGGCTTCCGCGGGTTTTCCATTCGCCGCGCCGAGGCGGGCGATCTTGACGCGATCCGCGCGCTGGTGAAAGAGGTGCTCGCCGAATACGGTCTCACCCTCGATCCGTCGGGAACGGACACCGATCTCCAGGACATCGAGTCAGGCTATTTCGCTAGCGGCGGCACTTTCGAGGTCGCGGTCGGCGTCGACGGGCGCCTGGCCGGATGCTGCGGCGTGTTCGTGCTCGATGCGGCAACGTGCGAGCTACGCAAGATGTACCTGCGCAAGGACGCGCGCGGACAAGGCGTCGGCGGGCGCTTGCTGCGGCGCGCGCTCGCCTTCGCGCGCGGGCGCGGCTCCAGGCGCATGGAGCTCGAGACCGCCTCCGTCCTCAAGGAAGCGATCGCGCTCTACGCGGGCGCAGGCTTCCAGCCGATCAAACGCGCCCACCTCGCTTCGCGCTGCGACCAGGCTTACGCGCTCGACCTCTAGCGGACAAATATCTCCATGGCGTTTTTTCGTACCCGGCTCTGCCTCGCGGGTCTTGCCGCGGCGTTCCTCTCGCAAGCACAACCCCCGGCGCCCGCGACGCCCGCGAGCAATCCGCCCGTCGCGCTTTCCTCCACCGCCGAGCGCGTCTACGACCTCGCCAAGCCGCGCATCCTGCAGATCCGCACGCTGCTGCAGTCCGCGGGCCGGCAATCCTCGCTCGGATCCGGCTTCCTCGTCGCCGCCGACGGGCTCGCGGTCACCAACTATCACGTCGTCTCGCAGTACGCGCTCGATCCCAAGACCTACCGCCTCGAGTACCTCGCCCCGGATGGCGAGAAGGGCTCGCTCAAGCTCCTTGCGATCGACGTGCCGCATGACCTCGCCGTGGTGCGCGTCGAGCGCTCGGGCCTGCCTTTCTTCGAGTTCGATCCGCGCGCGCTCTCCGGCCGGCTGCCGAAGGGCGAGCGACGCCGGGATGAGCGGCGGCCCCGTTGCGGGAAGCGACGGGCGGATCGTCGGCATCAACGTCGCCAAGCGCCTCGATGGCGAGCAGGTTGGCTTCCTCGTGCCTGCGCGCTTCGCCGCCGAGCTGGTCGAGCGCGCGCGCAAGGGTCCGGCGCTCGCGGTCGACAAGGCGAGGGAAGAGGTCGGGCGCCAGCTCGACGGCTGGCAGGCTGCCTTCTACGAGGCGCTCAAGAAAGAGGGTTTCCGCACGTCGTCGTACGGGCCGTATCGCGGCCTCGAGAGCGCGGCGCCTTGGGTGACCTGCTGGGCTTCGACCAACTCCGACCAGATCCCGAAGCCGCGCACGGCGGTGAATACCACGCGCTGCTCGAGCGCGACCGGGATCTTCGTTTCCGATCGCATCCTCACCGGACGCGTGGACCTGAGCTACGCGTACTACAAGGCAATCGACCTCAATGCGTTCCAGTTCGCCAAGGAGCTCTCGCAGCGCTCGGCCGGTCCTTCTTACGAATCGCGCGGCGGCAAGCGCCTCACGGAGCAGGAGTGCCGCGACGATTTCGTCAGCACCGCAGGCGCGCGGCGCCCGCCGCTGCGCGCGACCTGGTGCACGCGTGCCTATCGCGAGTTCGAAGGGCTCTACAACGTGACGCTCCTGGTCCTCACCCAGGATCGCAGCCGCGAGGCGTTGCTCGCGCAGCTCACGATGCAGGGCGTCTCGCACGCCAACGCGGTCGCTCTCGGCCGCCGCTTCCTCGAGGCGATCGAATGGGCGCAGTGATGTGGATCGAGGTGCTGTCCCGCCACGGCGAGGTCGCCGTGCGCAATCGCATCGAGGCGCCCGAGGCGCGCATCGGACGCGCGTTCGACAACGACGTCGTGGTCGACGATCCGCACGTCGCTCCCCACCACCTGCGCATCTTCCGCGGCGAGGACGGCGAGCTCGTCGCCGAGGACCTCGGCTCGCTGAACGGGCTGTACGCCGAGCATGGCGCGCGGCGCGTGACGCGCCTGCCGCTGGCCGGCGAGCCCGGAATCCGCATCGGCCGCACCACGCTGCGTGTGCACGACGCCGCGCACGCGGTGGCTCCGGAGAAGTTGCTGACTCCTCCCCGCGCCCACGCGGCCTGGGCGGGCGGGCTCGTCGCCGCGCTCTTCCTCATGCTCCTTGGGCTGCAGTGGATGAACCTCACCGCCGAGCCGAGCGCGAACGTATTGCTCCTGCCGCTGCTCGGGCTCGCGACCGTGCTCGTGCTGTGGACGGGCGTGTGGGCCGTGCTCTCGCGAATCTTCTTCGGACAGGCGCGCTTCGCGCTGCAGCTTCGCATCGCGGCGACGGCGTGCGTCGCCCTCGTGCTCTGGGACCAGTTCGCCGAATCGGCGTCCTTCGCGCTCGCGTGGCGCGACATCGCTGAGTATGCGGGGCTGGGCGCGTGGGCCGTGCTCGCCGCGGCCTGCTACGGCCACCTGCACGCGATCGGCCCGCGCCACATGCGAGCCGCGATGGGTTTGGTGATCGTGCTGATCGCGGCGGGTGCGCTGCTGCAGTATTTCGGCAAGTCCGAGACGCGCAAGCTCGTGGGCCAGCGCGCCTCGCTGGGCGACCTTCGCCCGCCCGTCTTCCGCGCCGTGCCGCTCGCGAGCGCCGACGATTTCTTCAAGCGCGCGGAGGCCACCAAGGCGAAGGTCGACGAGGCGCGCCAGAAGTCGCCCGGCGGTCGCGGGCTGCTCGCGGACTTCGAACCGTCGGAGTAAGGCCGGTCAATTCGCCGCGGGTCCCGCCTCGCAGCGCCGCTTGAGACCGCTCGCCTCCATCCCCAGGTAGCGCTCGTTCACGTTGCGTGTCAGATACGCGACGAGGCCGCCAAACAGCCCGGCGAACTCGATCGCCAGCGTGACTCGGCTACCCTCTCGCGTGGCAGCGATCGAATGGCGCGCGATGACCCACAGGCCTGGAAGTCCCGACTTCCATGTGAAGCCCGCACCGGGATCGAGCGACTGCATGACCCAGACCGCGGGCGGAAATCCCGGCTGGCGAATGACGATGCGCGCACCGGGAACCATCTCCCCCTCGCCCAGTTGCCGGATGCTGGTCACCGAATCCGTCCACTCGGGCCAACGCGTGAAATCCGTCATCACTTCCCAGAGGCGTTGCGGGCTGGCGGCGATGTCGACGGTGATGCTGAAATGGCGCAACGCAGACCCTTACCTCAGTTGAACGAGATCCCACAAGTTGCCGTAGAGGTCCTTGAACACGGCTACTGTCCCGTAAGGCTCTTCTTTCGGTTCGCGCACGAACACCACTCCCCTGGCTTTGTACGCCTTGTAGTCACGCGCAAAGTCGTCGGTGTAGAGAAACAGGAACACGCGCCCGCCCGTTTGGTTACCGACGCGCCCTGCCTGCTCGGCATTGGTCGCGCGTGCAAGCAGGAGGCGGGATCCCGTCGAGCCCGGCGGCGCGACGACGACCCACCGCTTGTCCTGCTCGGGAATGGGCGTGTCTTCGATCAAGCTGAAGCCGAGAGTCCCCACGAAGAAGGCGATGGCCTCGTCATACTCCCGTACCACGAGCGATACGAGACCCAGGGACTGCTTCACGGAGTACCGTCAGGCCGCGCGGCGGCGTTTGCGGGATTCGCGCTCGCTGCGGATTTCCGCCAACACCTCCGCAGGTTGGATTGACGCAACGGCTTGCGTTTCGGCGAGCCGCTCCCGATTGACTCGGTAGGTCGATCCGGAAGTCGTCCGCGACAGCAGCCGCGAGTCGACCAATAGCCGGCGAAGCGTTACATGGTCGATTCCATACGGCTCGCAAAACGTAGCGATCCAGGCCTTGAGGGTTTCGTTCACCTCGGCCTCGCGGTAACTCTTCTGCGGCTCGAATTGCGCCGCCGCCAAAGTCACCAGCAACTGCTGGTCCGATGGCCGCTTGGGCACGGCGGTCAGAGGCCCGTTGGCAAGCAATCGCTTCAGGGAAGGCAGGGCTTCTTCATTCATCGCGGGTCCCCAAGGTGTCACGCCAATGATACCGCCAGGCGCCCCGTGCTCATTCTTCAATTGCCTCGACACCACGTTGCTTGAGGCTCTCGAGGTGATCGTGCATTTCCTTGAGCCGCTCTTGGGAGTGACCCTTCCAATCCGTAACCTCGCCGATGACGCGAAATGCGTCTCGGGAACGGTATGACTTTGTGGGATTCCCGGGAAATCTCTTGTTCGTCAGGTTTGGATCGTCTTCAATGGATCCTGTGGGTTCCACGATGTAGATCCTGCCATGCCCTGCGCCTACGGCCAGCTCGGCTCCCCAGATCGCCGCATCCAGCGTGGCGGACAGGTAGACGAAAGCCGCCTCTTTCCTTTTGCCATAGTTGGAGGCGTAGCCCGCTTCGATCAGGTCACCCACCCTCAGGTCGGCCTTTGTCCCGTGGTAGTACGTTTGCGAATCAGTCATCGCGTCGCTCCGGTTTTTCCTGCCATTTTCGAAAGACCGGCGATGCTAAATTACGCGCAGGGTCTTGCCGCAAGCCCCCCAGTGTTGTATATATTCATAGTGGGGAGGCGCGCGGCGCCTCCTTCTCATTTCTGGCCAGCGACCTCTCGTTGACCCACCATGCCTCGCGGTCCGCTCGAACGCATTGTTAGGCATCTTTGGCCTCCTTTAGCGCTTGCCTTGCGGCTTCCAGATAGGGCGTCCTTCATCCGTTCACTGGGCGTACATGGTCACTTTCGCTCCGTCCAGGCTTTGGTGCAGTGCTGCGGAGATGAAGCCGGGAACGTAGCGAACAGTGGACTCAGTCGCGCGCGTAAGCAGATCGATGAGCCGCGCCTGGTTCTCTGGAGCGACGGTAAACACGTTGATGACCGTCAATGTATCGCTGCTTGGTGAGACTGCGGACATTCGAGTGACGCCTAACGATCAAGTTGAGCGGCCGGCCACGATGCCCGTGCCGCGGAAAGGGCCACTACGCCTCACGGTCCGCTCCAACGCGTTGTTAGGCATCACCTGCCTTTGAATTCGGCGAGCTCGTAATGCCGCGCACGCCGATCGTAATCGATCATCATCGCTTGCGCCTTCGGTGGAACAACGGCCGCCTCAGAATCAGCGCCGGCAAACTGCTCGATTGATTCGATCGACTTCCACCGCGTGATAACGAGAAACTCTATGCCATTTTCGACAGCGCGTTTGAGTATGTCGGCGCCGAGGAAGCCGTGAATCCTCTCGAGCGCCGGGAACGTTTCGCTGCGAAGATGTTCCTCGTAGTCGGCCGCACGATCTGATTTGATCAAACCGCGCCAATGCCGAGCAATCATCAAAGGCCTCTATTGCGCATGGTGATGCCTAACGATCAAGTTGAGCGGCCGCACAGCGCCGCCTCTGCGCACCGGCCCGCGCACACAGTGCCACGGCGCGCACGGTGCGGCCACGATGCCTCACGGTCCGCTCGAACGCGTTGTTAGAGGGCAACATGCCACTCACGTTAACCGAAGTGCGAACCATAGAGCTATAGGTGCTAGAACATTCGCGAGCAAGAGAGCCCTGGCACCGCGGTCCTTCGGTGAGTCACCAGATGGAGGCACCTTCATTTGCACTACGGCGACAATGGCCCAACCCACGAGAAGCATAAGTGAAATGGGGCCGCTGATTAGGATGATGTGCATGAACGGATCGAGTTCGGCCTGAGCGGTGCCGGCACTCAAGTGGCCCCGCGGGCCGTATCGCTCCCAGAAGATCTGAAAGATTTCCGCGGCGATGAACGCGTTCACCGCGGTCGGCAGCCATAACAATGAGCCGGGAGCTGTCCACATTGAGGCGGTGTCTCGATTCTCGTGTGCTGCCCTCTAACGATCAAGTTGAGCGGCCGGCCACGATGCCCGTGCCGCGGAAAGGGCCACTACGCCTCACGGTCCGCTCCAACGCGTTGTTAGGCATCACCTGCC
>WNFI01030054.1_pt1 | contig 12145 bp, 9 predicted proteins | sample 5400471 | NCBI WGS metagenome assembly WNFI01 (sample SAMN13153348, study PRJNA577476) | soil metagenome | isolation source: 100 cm saprolite on Douglas fir-dominated hillslope | place: USA:California | collected 2013-09-17 | reverse complement strand
ATCGAGGTCCCGCTTCGTTTTCGCGAACGCCGGCGGATCGAGCACCACGGTGTCGTACCGCTGACCGCCGGCCGCGTAGTCCTTGAGCAGATCAAAGGCATTAGCTTCAATCCACTCGATGTCGTGTTGGTTCAGCGCAGCATTCTTGTCGGCGACTTCGAGCTCGGGCCGTGAGCTATCGACGCCGGCAACGTGCGAGCAGCGCGATGCCATATGGAGCGCGAAGCCGCCCTGATAGCAAAAAACGTCGAGCCCTTCGCCATGCGCATATTGCGCGGCAGCGGCGTAGTTCTCCCGTTGATCGAGGAAGGCGCCAGTCTTCTGCCCTTCGAGCGCGTCGAAGTGAAACTGCACGCCGTTCATGGTGAAGATCGTCGAAGTCTTCTCTCCTGTCACCAAGCCGGAGGCTCGCGGCGGCAGCTCTTCCAATTGTCGGACTCGAGGATCGACGCGCTCAACAATTGATGCCGGATGAAGCCGCTCGCTCATCTCGGAAACCAAAGCCGCACGCACGCTCTCGGCATCCATGGCCTGCGTAAGGATCTGCATGGAAACAATGTCGTTATAGCGGTCCACGATCAGCCCGGGCAGGAAATCGGCTTCGCTGAAAACCACGCGGTGGGCATTCGTATCGCGAACCATGGCCTCGCGATAGGCGATGGCATCGGCGAGGCGCGGGCGAAGCAGCGCCGGAAAATCGCCAACCGGCTCCTGCGAGATCATTCGAATAGCGATCTGCGACGCACTGGAATAGAGCGCACTGCCGAGGCGCTGGCCGCGGTGATCCACTACGCTGACCAGCGAGCCGGCGGGAACGCCATCGGCCGAAACGATGTCGGACCGATAGACCCAGACGTGACCGTCTTTCAGGCGGGCAGCGCCGCGCGCAGAAATTTTGACGGTCGCGGAGGTGGTGCTGCTTGTCTGCTTCGACATGCAGCAATCTTAGCAACAGCTAGCTGGCGGCGTGTTGAGGAGAGGCAGGGGCGGGCGTTTCTGACTTGGCCGAAGCGCGAGACTTCATCTCGTACTGCGCAGCTTCGAGGTCTACGTGAAGGGAGTCCAGCGCGGTCATGGGCATTTCGGTGCCCCAGTTTTCCATTTCATGTTCGGACCAGCTTCCGTTCAGGCGTATGGCGCCGGTAATGTCTTCCGGAAACGCGTGCCGATAATCGCCTTCACGAATCAGAATGTCGCCCACCAGACGGCCGGTGTGCATGTCGAAAACCCGGCGGCTGGCCTGGCCTCCGGCATTGGCAAGGCATAGAAAAACTTCCCCGGCGTCCCCGAAGTCCTGGCGGTAGTACCAGGCCTGAGGCGCGTCGATCTTGGGATGATGGCGGCGCGAGCGCTTGTGCTCCGGCTCAAGAGCCTGCATTTCGTGGGCGGGATTAAAGTAAAGAACGCGCTGGCAGGAATCGCAAAGCACGGTCTGCTGTCCGGTGCGCACATCGTTATAAGTCTGCGGCCGCAGCATCACCTGACAACCCATGCACTTGTGGTCCAGCACCTCAGCAATGCCGCTGCCGCGAAACTTTGAAACGCGCTCGTAATGGCGCAGCAGATCCTCGTTAACGCCCGCCCGCATCTGATCGCGCCTGGCCCGCCACTCCGCAAGCTGCTTCTGATCTTCGGCGGTGCGTTCCCGCGCGTCAGCCTTCTCTTTCTCGATCGCAGCCGTTTCCTCTTTCAACTCCGCCTGCGCGGCCTTCACTTCCTTGTCGCGCGTGTCCGCATTCAACATCAACTCAAGAATCTTGTCTTCGGTGGCGGCGATTTCCTTTTCCGCAAACTGGATCTCGTGTAACAGCGCCTTGTATTGTTCGTTGGTTTTTACGTCGAGCGACTGGTCACGGTACTTGGAAATCTTGCTTCGGAGGTCGGTGACTGCGGTGTCGTACTTGCGGCGGGCTGCTTCGTCCGTTTTGATGGCGGCCTGGGCCTTTTCCAGTCCGGCCTTGGTATCGGCCAGCTTGTGTTCGATGGCGGCGACGCGTTTGGGGAGTTCGGCAATTTCATCCTGCAAGCGGCGGATTTCCTTGTCCGCGTCTTGCAGGCGCAATAGGTTTTCTATTTCTAAAAGCATCCCGGGAAAACTCAGTCTTAATTCTAACACCCATGTGGGACGGCCGTGTGGGGACGGGCGCATTCGCCCGTCCGCCGAGCGCAGCGAGGCAGCCGGGCCCCTGCTGCCTGTAAAAGCTGAAGCTAGGCCCCAATGACAGGTGCTAAACTACGCCTCGTCAGCAGTTCAATCCATGCCATCTCCCCAAGCCAATCCCTCCGCCAGAATCGCGCGCTTCGGAATCTTCGAACTCGACCTCGCTGCCGGCGAGCTGCGCAAGAACGGTGCGAAGCTGCGCCTGCAAGAGCAGCCGTTCCAGGTGCTGGCCTTGCTGCTGGAGCGTGCTGGAGAAGTGGTCACGCGCGACGAGCTGCGCCAGAAACTCTGGCCCGCCGACACCTTCGTGGATTTCGACCACAGCCTGAACACCGCCGTGAACAAGCTGCGGGAGCTTCTGGGCGATTCGGCATCCAGCCCACGCTACATCGAGACGCTGGCGCGCCGCGGATATCGCTTCATCGCGCCGGTGCAGAACGGCGCTGCAACAGGCAACACAGAGAAATACCATGTGGGGACGGGCGCATTCGCCCGTCCAGCGAAGCGTAGCGAGGGAGCAGCCACAGATGCGCGGGACTCCGCAAACGCCCTGCATCCCGACCTGGAAGTTCCAATCTCACGCCGCAGCCTGACCCGCGCATTGTTCGCGCTGGCCCAGTTGATGTACCTGATCTTCTACCTGGCCGCGCTTTTCCGCATTCACGCAGTCTTCGCGGTCGCAGATTCCTTCCTTCCCGGATGGGGAGCCACCGTGCTCGCAGCTGCGGTGATGGTCACGGCAGGCGTCGGAATTCCGCTGCGCTGTTACCTTCTCTCTGCCGTCGCATTCGACTATCAACGCCTGGGCGAAAAGTTCCAGCAGATGTTCCCTTTCATTCTCGCCCTCGATCAGCTCTGGGCCGTGGCTCCATTCCTGCTGATGCAGAAGATCGGACTCGGCGCAGCCTTCGCTGCCAGCGCAGCGCTGCTCTACGTTCCGTTTTCTGAGCGAACGCTGATTCGCATGGCCTATGAGTCTACGTAAGATTTCTTGCCTGTGATCGGACAAACCATCTCGCATTACCGCATCATCGAGAAACTCGGCGGCGGCGGGATGGGCGTCGTGTACAAGGCCGAAGACACTGAGTTAGGCAGGTTTGTCGCGCTAAAGTTTCTGCCCGAAGATCTGGCCCGCGATCCGCAGGCTCTGGAACGTTTTCGGCGGGAGGCCAGAGCCGCCTCCGCGCTGAACCATCCCAACATCTGCACGATTTACGAAATTGGCAAGAGTAGCGAGCAGTCTTACATTGCGATGGAGTTTCTTGAGGGCCAAACCCTGAAGCACCGCATCGCAGGACGCCCACTCGACAACGAAACCCTTGTTTCTCTAGGCATCGAGGTTGCCGATGCGCTGGACGCGGCGCACGCGAAAGGGATCGTGCATCGCGACATCAAACCGGCGAACATTTTTGTCACAGAACGCGGACACGCCAAGATTCTCGATTTCGGTCTGGCCAAGGTCAGAGCCCGCGAGTTGGATGGGCGCAGCGACTTATTCTCTTTCGGTGCCGTGCTCTACGAAATGGCGACCGGCGCATTGCCGTTTCGAGGCGACAGTTCCGCAGAAATCTTCAAGGCCATTCTTGATGCCACGCCGACGCCAGCGGCCCGGCTTAATCCGGATGCGCCGGCGGAATTGGAGCGCATCGCCAGCAAGGCGCTGGAGAAGGATAGAAATCTCCGCTACCAGAGCGCTGCCGACTTGCGATCAGACCTGACACGGCTGAAGCGGGACTTGGACTCGGGCCGGGCCTCAGCCACTTACGCCCCCGTGGCCGCGGAGTCAGGCGGTCGGACGTCGGTTCCAATTCCTCCGGCGCCGTCCGCCCCATCGCGCAAGCTCCTGTTATTTCGAGCGACTGTGGCTGGGTTGGTGATGGTCGCGGTGATAGGTGCAGCGGTGTACTTGATGCGCAGCGGGTCCGCGGCAAAGAAGATTGACTCGCTCGCGGTGTTGCCTTTCGTGAACGCGACCGCCGATGCCAACAATGAATACCTCAGCGACGGCCTCACCGAGAGCCTGATCGGCACCCTGTCGCAGGTGCCCGATCTCAAAGTGATGGCGCGAAGCACGGTCTTCCGCTTCAAGGGAAAGGACGACGACCCACAGAAAATCGGGCAACAGTTGCAAGTCAGTGCGGTTTTGATGGGCCGCATTACCCAACACGGCGACGAAGTGGGGGTGCAGGCTGACCTGGTGAATACTTCGGACGGGAGCGAACTTTGGGGATCGCATTACGAGCGAAAGGCGGCCGACATCGCCCAATTGCAAAGCGACATTGCGCGCGACGTCTCCAAGCGCTTGCGAGTGCAATTAACCGAGGAGAAACAGCGGCGGTTAGGCAGCGCCGGGACGACGAATTCAGAGGCTTACCGGCTCTATCTGGAAGGCCGCCAACTCTGGTACGGACGCACCCCGGAAGGCTTGAAGAAGAGCATCGATTTGTTTCAACAGGCGATTGCCGCCGATCCCAACTACGCTCTTGCCTACGCCGGGCTGGGCGACACCTACAACGTGATCCCGAGTTACGGTGCCGGCGTAACCTCGCGGCAGGCGGGATTGCTGGCGGACGCGGCAACGCGCAAGGCGCTCGAATTGGATGACTCCCTGCCAGAGGCGCACCTGGCGCGCGCTGATTTTCTGACTTTTGCCTGGAAATGGCGCGAGGCCGACCAGGAATTTCGCCGCGCCATCGAGTTAGACCCCAACAGCGCCGCAGCGCATTATTTGTACGCCTTTAGCCTGCTCGTTCCCGAGAAGCGATTCGATCAGGCGTTTGAGGAATTCCATCTCGCGCTCTCGCTCGACCCTCTTTCTCCCATCATGAACACGAACTATGCGGTTACGTTGATGGATGCGCATCGCTACCCGGAGGCGCTTGCTCAGTTTCAGAAGACCCTGGAGCGCGAACCGACTTTCGGACCGGCCCATCACAAGCTGGCGCAGCTATATGCCGTGACTGGCGACTTCACGAATGCAGTAAGCGAGTTGAAAAAGTTCGCTCCTATACCGGGATCGTGGACCCCGGACGCGAAAGGTTACCGCGATTTAGCGCTCGCCGCATTCAACAAGCCGGACCAGACTACCTGGGCGGCTTTGGCTCTTTCGGTTACGGGCGAGCGGAGCCGGGCGCTCGACTATCTGGAGAAAGCTCTTTCCAGCCAGGAAATTGAAGTGATTCTATGCCTCCGTTACCCATCTTTCGACCCGATCCGTTCCGACCCGCGGTACAAGGCCGTGGTAGCGCGATTGGGCCTGCCGGAGTAAATGACTCGTCCGATGCCTGGCGTCAGACGAATCGGCCTGGATCACCGGCGAGGTCATTCGCGCCGCAGGAGGTCTGGTTGTGGCCACCTGAAGAAGACGCAGGGGAAGAATTTGATCTGGTGATTCTCGGTGGCGCACGGGTTCAGACGAAACGTTCCTAAATCCTTGCCCGAAATTAGGGAATGTTCTGTCTGTCACGAATTTCCCATACGGGATCGAAAGGGACCTAGATGATGCCTTTACGTGCGTGAAAGATGCTAGTACGCTCTGCCTATAGCCTCCCGAATATGGGAACTTCGTACTTCGTCGGACCAACTCTTGACGATGTGATGCATGATGTCGTTCAGGAGATATTTTCTCGTGGGGAACAAATCTATCCCACGAAGGGTGGGCCCGACGGAGCACTGGAAATTACGGGAGTTTTGCTGGAGATTTCCAATCCAAGAGCACGACTCAGCAGAACGGAAACAAGGGGGAGAATTTTCAGCGCGTTGGGTGAACTACTTTGGTACTTATCTGGGAGTAACGATGTTAGCTTCATCTCTTACTACATTAACGAATACACCAAGCTTGCGGAAGATGGAAAAGTCTTTGGGGGATACGGCCCGCGGCTCTTCAATTGGAAGGGAGTCGACCAAATTTGGAACGTTACTAGGATACTAAAGACCAAGAAAGATTCCCGCAAAGCTGTGATCCAGCTGTTTGACTCAACCGACATCGCTGCAGAACACGAGGACGTACCCTGTACATGCACGCTGCAGTTCATGTTGCGAAGCGGTAGATTGCACCTATTAACTAACATGCGCTCCAATGATATTTATTGGGGTCTGCCGCATGACGTTTTTTGCTTCACGATGCTCCAGGAGATTGTCGCCAATTCTATTGCGTCCGAGTTAGGTTTTTACAAACACGCTGTCGGAAGCATGCACCTGTACGCGAAACATAGAAGCCCCGCTAAGCGATTCCTGAGAGAAGGTTTTCAGAGAACGATTCCTCTTATGCAGCCGATGCCCAAGGGAGATCCGTGGCCCGACATAAAATGCGTCTTGGAAGCGGCAGCCGTCATTAGAAACGAGGGTGCGACAAACGGTAGGATTGCCGGAGGTGTCGACCCGTATTGGGCCGATGTCATCCGGCTGCTCCAGGTGTTCGAAGCAAAGAGGCGCAGAGATATTGCAAGGATCAAAGAGGTCCGCGCCGACATGTCAAACCAGATTTATCTGAAATTCATTGATCGAGTCATTCGTACTTTAACAGCGTCAGCACGGATCGGCCCTAGCGCGGGCCAAACGGAAGAAAGGCTTAGCTGAAGAATGCACTCCGCATTGGCAACTCTTATTGACCGTTTGGACGACCCCAGGATAGCAAATGCGGGGGTAATCGGTTGGGGGGCGCCGGTACCATCATTCGGCGATTTAGCGATGTCCAAAGTAGCCACTCTGGGTTTAAACCCGAGCAATCGGGAATTCGTCGACGAAATAGGCATACAACTAGACGGTCGTGATCGCCGATTTCACACTCTACAATCGCTGGGGCTCAGGTCGTGGGAGGATGTGAATGCCGCGCATCTGCGGATGATCTTGAATTCCTGTCAGAATTATTTCCTTTGTAATCCATACGACCGATGGTTCAAACGTTTAGATGAAATCGTCTCGGGAACCGGAACGTCCTTCTACAGCGCCCCTTTTCGAGCTTGCCACCTCGACCTGATTCCCTACGCCACATTCAACAAGTGGACCGACCTAACTCCAGTTCAACGCATCACCTTGCTGTCGTTTGCTGGGGACATACTCGCATTACTACTACGAGATTCGCCTGTTCGCGTACTGTTGCTCAATGGGGCCAGCGTAGTAGACCACTTTGAGAAACTTACCGGCTTACGTCTGGAACGACGTGAGATGAAGGCTTGGAGTCTCTGTCGCCGCAGCTCTCGCGATGTCCTGGGCATCTCCTATCGGGGTGTCCTACGCTCTTTGTGCGACGTTAGCCTGTCACGTGAAGTCTTGGTCCTGGGCTACAACCACAATATTCAGAGTAGTTTTGGTGTAACGACTAAAGTTGTGGACGCAATTCGGCGGTGGGTGTCCACTGAAACCGCGAGAGCAGCTCAGTGATAAGGCCGAGAGATACAGCGTTGGCGAATCGCATTGACGCGGGATTTGACGCTTTCGTGAGAGTTCGTCGCGACCTTCCTGGCATTTCGACACGAGAGCGACGTCAGGCGCTCGGGGAGCAGGTGCTTGAGAGCATTCATCGTGTGAGATATGTTGAGGTAATTCGTGGGAGGCCAATATCTCCGCGGCGGGCAAATCCGGATGACGAGATGTTTGATCCTTTGAAGGCTGCCATCTTGCATCAGCGATCCGGGAACCTAGAGGAAGTTTTTTGGTTGGTTTTCTTGTTCGTACATTTTGGGAAGAGTGCGCGGGGAGGCTGGCGCTTTGTTCGGGAAGTCTACGGTAGGTTGGGCGATGGGAGTAGGTGGGATTGGGTTAGCACGAGTGCTAATCCTTCGGGCTTTCGGGCTTGGTTGCGCGCTCACCAAAACAGAATTCGACGTGCGGAAGCTCCTGGCGGTTTCGGGAACCATAGAAAGCGCGAAAGTCTGGATGCGGACTCGGAAAACGGAACTGGCGCAGTTGTAGAGAGCTATGTCGGCTGGATTGCTCCTCCGCGAACTCACCTGGAGATGATTGCCCAGGCCATGAATCAGAGTGGGGGTGATCCAAAAGATACTTTCGATTTCTTGTACAACTCCATGGACGCCGTCGTCCGCTTCGGGAGACTGGCGCGATTCGATTATCTGACGATGGTGGGCAAGCTCGGCCTAGCGAACATGATTCCAGGCACACCGTATCTGGAGGGGTCGAGTGGGCCGCGCAAGGGAGCTGCCCTTCTCTTTGGAAGTAATGAATCTGCCGAAGTTCTCGACACGTTGGTTGTCGAACTGGATGAAGAACTGCGTGTCGGGATGCAAGTGCTCGAAGATGCGCTGTGCAATTGGCAGAAGAGCCCTGAGAGGTTCGTTCCGTTTAGGGGGTGACACTAGGCCCATTCATATCGGCGCTTAAGGTTGTTGAAGTGGTTAGGTTTCAACCTGCCATGGTACTGCAGCTGCCCCACGACAATTCCGGGAGCTATGCCGACACGCTTAGCGAACCTTGCCAGCGCAAAACCGTTTCGCGGAAGTCTTAAGAAATCGTTCTGGAATTCAGGCGGGATAAGCAACCGAAATGCGAATTCGTTCGCTTCTCGCTCTTTCGCTGCGTCATCATTTTCCACTCCCTCTAGGAAGACGTCATTAGTATCATGAAGAAGAAGGTGACCGGCCTCGTGGAAAAAGCTGAACCAGAATTGATCGTCCGACAGATACCGAAAACTCAGCAGCAACAGAGCTTTATTCTTGGATAAGAAACGTGTCGCACCGCTCGCACGCGATCCGTTCGGCGAACGAACAATTACAACTGCGACCCCTGTTTTCGCGCACGATTCCTGAAGCGTGGGAAGAAACCGCTTCGGGTCCCCTTCACGGGTTAGTGCGCGAATTGAATCTAGTGCGCTCTTGAACGAAAGTGGGTTCCAGGCTGCACAGTCAATCGCGCTTCCTTCAATCTCGCCGCGTCGCAACCACGCTAAAAGGGCGCCGGTCTCCGAATCAAAGGAAGCGGACGTACGAAATGCGTATTTCTGTTCAAGGGCACCATACGCGCGATGCCATGCGGCCACACTTGGAACGCCGAAAAATTGAAGACACGCTGCTAATAAATCCGAGCCCTTCGATATAGAGCTCAACCAGCCGAACTTCAACATGTCGGTGACGGGAAGAGTTTGTAGCCAAGCATTGTCGTCCTGCGCGGACTCTCCCAGCCGCTGACGGTACCGGAACTCCCGCGACATCCAGAATTGAACTGAAGCGCCGAGGATTTTTTCGAGACGCCTTGCCGTGCCAAGAGTAATCGGTGACCGCCCCTGCAGCAGCTCTAGGGTCTCTTGCTGGGATTTCTGCATTCTCAAAGCGAAGTCATCGACGCTTATGCAGCGTTCGCGAAGAACATCGCTGATAGTTTCACCAGGGGCGGATGTCCAATCAGGGTTGAAGGTCTCAGCTAGGTTCATTTTTGTTCTCGATTCTCAAGACTCTTATGCTGTGGACCCTTGCCCAGTCTACCTCGCCGCTAGTCGTCATTGGAATGCTCGGATGATTGGTCGTGAACGCCAAAGAATAACTGCCTTCCAGTTCGATGGACATCGTACCATCACCGACCTCTCTCGGCCGCCCCGCCAGCAATTCTGAAACTGACGACGCGGCTTCGCAATCAGCTAGACGGTTTCGGAGTGCTTTCGCAACGGCGTCGCCCAACTGACGGTTTCCTTCAGCCTCGTTCTCGCATATCTCCCGAAGCTGCCTCGTTTCGAACGATATTTCCAAATGCTTTTAGCGTTGTCGCTCGGCACTCCCTTCGAGTCTTATTGTGACACCTTTTGTCTCATCGAGTTGGGTGCGTTCCTAAATGAGTATACAGCGAATATATGGCGAAAGTAAACTATCGCGAAGCCTTGCTCTTATCGGACTCCCGAATTGGTGACAAAGCCTGGGATCAACGGGAAGTATCCCAGGTTCTAATTCGCAAGAACCGGCGAACGTCCCGTACGTCTGTCGGGGCCAGGCCCATCTTTAGGTTTTTATTCCTACACGACCACAACTTGAGGCTGCCGCACCTTTCGCGATTTCGAAAGAGGCTGCCCTGAGCGGAGTCGAAGGGTGCGCACTCGTCAGCCTGTGACTTCCATCATTATCCCGGCAGAGGATTTAGGCGCAGCAAAATCGGCAAGGGCTTCGTGCTCAAGAATCGGCCCGTAAGTCCCATGCTTTCAAGATTTTGACTTTTAAAGTCTTTGTTATGAAGATTTTGCGAGGAATTTCGCGGGTCAAAGTCGGTAAGTTGCTGATTCTAGATATTTTACAAAATCAGGGGGGGAGGGGGGTAGGGTAACTAAAAGATAAACTTATAGCCCAAAACGGGACCGCTCAATCATTCGCCCGGCGCCGGAACCGTGGAACCGCCCATACTAATCGTGCGTACCATCGTCTAAGACGCCAGATGAAGTGTGCCCCCGGAGGATTCTTATGAAGAGGATTCTTATGAAGAGGATTCCCATGAACAGCATTCTTATGAAACGCTCAACACTCGGTCGCGGCTTGCCCGCTCTTCTCATGCTCGCCGGTTTGTTCTCACTGGCCGCTCTGCCCGCTCGCGCCGACGACTGGTCGAAAACCTACACTCTCACGGGCAAGCCCGATCTGCGCGTCGACACCTCCGACGCCAACATTCACGTTTCCACCTGGGACCAGAACACCATTGAAGCCAGGGTGACGACCACGCGCTACAAGATCGGCGACGACGGCATCCGCATCGAAGAGCACCAACACGGCGACGTGGTCGAGATCAACGTACGCTACCCGCACCACGGCGTGACGATCAACTTTGGCAACTACAGCAATCATCGCGTCGACATCGACATCCACATGCCGCGCGAGGGCCGGGTCGACCTGCACACCGGCGATGGAAAGATTGAAATCGCTCACTTCAAGGGCGAGATGCAGTTGCGCAGCGGAGACGGCTCGCAGGAGATTAACGAAGTGGACGGCAAGCTCCGGGCCCTGACCGGCGATGGCCACATCCGCGCCGACGGCCGCTTTGACGAACTCGAACTCAAGACTGGAGACGGCCGCGTCGACGCGCGAGCCGCCACCGGCTCGGCTCTGGCCACGGGCTGGCGCCTCGAAAGCGGCGATGGCACGGTTACGCTCGAAGTGCCGGGAAACCTGGCCGCCGACGTGGATCTGCACACCGGCGACGGCCACATCGATCTGGATATGCCCATCACAACCGCCGGCAAGATTCGCGAAAATGAAGTTCACGGCAAACTGAACGGCGGCGGAAACGCAAGGTAAGATATTGCCCGCCGAAGTCGCTGGGCAGCGGCGGAAACGGATTCGACGCGGTAATGCTGCCCCACGCGGGGCGGTCGAGTGCAACGTCGCCTGAAGACTCTCCCAGTTTCATGCCCGCGACCTGGCCGTCTTTCGTGATGGCGAATTCGATCGCCAGTCTCCCTTTTTTCATCCCAGCGGATTCGGGAATCAGGTTGTACCAATTCTGCTTCACGTCATGCAGCACACGCTGGAGATACGGCCCGAAGTCCACGCCCATGGTATCGCTGAGCACGTCCAGGTTGCCCATTTGGCGGCCCTTCGCCCCTGTCCCGAGGCCGAAATCGCCGCCTCCGCCCTGTTGGACGCCACTGCTCTTGGACCCGCGCGCCGCCTCCTGAATCGCCGATCCTGCGGACATGGAACCGGCGTACTTCTTGAATGCATTGTTGATGTTCGGCTTGGCTGGCGTTTGCAGTTGCGCGATCTGCGGATTCGGAGCCTGCTGCGGTTGAGCTGGGTTCTGCGACAGACCCGGCGACGATGGGGATTGCTGCTGCGTCGCCGGAGGCGCATTCAGTCCCGGCGCTCCGGGCGGCGGAGAGGCTAAACTCTTTCGCAGTTCCTTGACATCCAGTTCAGGATGCCGCGTCGTGGCAATGCGGTTTTTATCGGAAGCAACGTTCGTGTTCGGCTTGGGCGGCAGCTTTTGCAAATCCGGCGGAAGATCCAGAAAGGTAACGTCCTTCACGCTGCTCGGTTTTTTCACCGCGACCACCGA
>WNFI01708719.1_pt1 | contig 12146 bp, 7 predicted proteins | sample 5400471 | NCBI WGS metagenome assembly WNFI01 (sample SAMN13153348, study PRJNA577476) | soil metagenome | isolation source: 100 cm saprolite on Douglas fir-dominated hillslope | place: USA:California | collected 2013-09-17 | reverse complement strand
ACCAAGGTGGCCTCTCCAGCCGTCGAGGTATTCTCAAAGGAGATGAGCCCGTTGCCGCCTCCTGCGGTAGTACCATGGTTGACGATCGTTGCATGACCTGCGCTGGATGCATTCCGGAAGAAGGTGCTGGCATAGCGGCTGGTGGAGCCGTAGTTCGTAATGGTTGCCTGGTCGGCGGTGGAATTGTCCCAAAAGCGAAGATTAGAAGATCCACCGTTCGCTATCACAGCATGCGATGCTGTAGAGTTTTGTCGGAACTCCGTATATGAAAATGTGGCTTGACTGCCCGAATTGATAATCGTCGCATTCCCCGCGGATGAATTGTTGTTGAACGAGGTATAGCATGCCGCACCCCCAGCGCCTAGATTGTTAATAATCGCATGGCCCGCGGTAGAGGCATCATTGAAGATCGTAAATCCGCCGTCTCCAAAGCCGCCATTGGTGATCGTCGCCTGGCCGGCGGTTGAGGCGTTGCTAAAGGTTGTATAGCCACTGCGTCCGTAAATCCAATCATTCAATATCGAGGCGCTGCCGGCGCTCGACCCCTCTTGAAACGCGGTCGAACCCCCGATATTTTGTATCGTCGCGTAGCCGGCGGTCGCGCTGCCCGAAAAGCTGGCGGCCCCTCGGACGCCGGCGTTATCGATCTTATTAACGATCGTCGCATGCCCAGCCGTGGCGTTATCACCGAAAGACGTATTCCCGCCGTCGTTGGTGATCCTCGCGTCAGCGGCGGTGGAGGTGTTGCGGAAAGTGAGAAAACCCCCACGGTTATTTATAATTGTGGCACTGCCAGCGCTGGAATTATTTTCGAAAGACATAGAACTGGGTGCGTAATAGTCATAGTTCATCATATTTATATAGGTTACGTTTCCCCCGGCCGATGCCGCATTCATAAAACGAATTTGCCCACCCGCGTTTGAGAACGTCTGCTGATTACCGGAGTCATTCATAATCCCCGGCCCCGTTAAAATTAAGGTGTTCCGATGACGTGTGGCGCCGGAAAGATTGAAGGTATACGCCGCGGCCCCCGGGTTGAAATGGAAACCATTCAGCGAAGTAGGATTTGGACCGGTAATGGCACTATCCTCGCGGCTAAAATAGAGCGATAGCGGACTACTTGTATTAAATTCGGCGATATCGGTAGGCTCCCCGTTGCTCCAGTTAGAGGCTGTATTAAAGTCGGAATCGGGTCCGATCCAGCTGCTGGTGTTCGCTTGGACGAAGGACGTACCGAAAAATACCACCGCCGCCAAAGCGATAACGGCCTTGGGGGTGAAACTAGATAGCCTGCTCATCGTCTTATCTCCTTTTTAGTTTGAGGGGGGAAACGCTCGATTCCAAGGTATGCATAAATTTTAAACTTGCAAACTTTGGACAGTTTGCAGACAACAGAGTTACACTGTAACCCTATCATGCTTGAATATCTTTTGTATATATCCGGTCCTTTAAAGTCATTTCTACGCGTCTTCTTGATCATAACGGCGGTTTATCTTTTGTTCTTAACCACTTGGAGTCTGGTTTTTATCGGGAAACAAATGCATTGGCCGGCCGTTGAAGCGAAATTCGACCACAGGCAAATCGACTATCGATATACGCCTTTTCATTCGCCCGGGTCCCGGGGCGGGGGCTCCGGCCGGGGACTGTATTTCGTCGAAGAGGTGTTTTACATCCCGAGCCGGAACGCATGGGCCATCGCCACCGACTGGGGTTATCTGTCCCGGCGAAAAGCCATTGAAAAATGTCGCGAGCGCGAAAAGGAACTTCCCGTGGGCGCTTTCACGGGCATTCGTATAAAGCCCGGCCCATCCAAGGAGGCGACCACCCATCTGACGTTCGGACCGGCCTTTAAAGCCTCCGGGGCGGGGTATCTCCTCGGCGCTCTGGCGTCGTTGTTGGGCGTCTGGTTACTCGGATTCATGGATTAAGACATTGGAAAGGACTCTGTATGCCTGAGGATCCTTTAGAAACGCAGGATATCCAGGAGAAGCTTGAGCAGGCGTTGGAGCGGGCGGAAGCGGCGGGGGAAGAACGCAGCTCGCCGCGGTGGACGTTTCATCTGGCGCTCTCGACGGCGCTGGTGGCGGTGCTGGCCGCGATCGCTTCCTTACAGGCCGGCGCGCTGGCCAATCGCGCCCTGCTCGCCAAAAATGAGGCGGTCCTCGCGCAGGCCAAAGCCTCCGACCAATGGGCATACTATCAGGCGAAGGGCATCAAAAGCCTGATGTACGAGCTACAGTCGGAGATGACGGACGCCTACCGCGCCGCGCACGATGCCCATGAGGCGAAGCGCTATAAAGCCGAGCAAGTCGAGCTCAAGGCCCAGGCTGAGGAGATTGAGAAACGCGTGAAGGAAGCCAACGGGGAGGCGGATCATCTTCTGCATCATCACCATCAGTTCGCGCTCGCGGTGACACTGTTTCAAGTGTCCATCGCGCTCGCGGCTATCGCTTCGCTCACGCGTCGAAAGCCTTTGTGGTATCTCGGTCTGATCTTGGCCGCCGGCGGCCTGGTGTTCCTTTTTCGCGGTTGGATCTAAGAAAAGGGCGCCTCATATAACATCCCCTAGCACCTTGTATTTGTTCCCTCAGAATGGTTCGATTACGTGTAAGCCGATATGACTCCGACCGAGTATCACACGCTTTTCTTCGACCGTCACCTGCAGCCCATGTGGATCTATGATCGCGCCACGTTGGCCTTCCTGGCCGTCAATGAAGCGGCCGTCCGACTTTACGGATATTCCCAACATGAATTTATGCAGCTGAAGGTGAAAGATATTTTGCCGCCCGAAGAATTGCACCGGTTTATCCAAAAGACGTTGGTGATCAGCGATAAAGGTTTTTTTCAGGAGGCGGGGCGATGGACGCATCACAAGAAAGACAGGAACCCCATCCACGTGATCTTGACCCAGCAGGCGATGGAGTGGAACGGTCATCCGGCCGTCCTGGTCGCCCTCCACGACATCACGGCGCAACACCAAGCGGAGATCGCCCTCATGCGGGCCGAACAGCGACTCTCGGAAATCCAGGGTATCGCCCATGTGGGCAGCTGGGAAATGGACTTGACCTCGTCGTCCAATTTACCTCAATACACCGTCCACTGGTCTGAGGAACTCTACCGGATCATGGGAATGGAACCCCGCCGAATCGCGATGATCGCTAACGACTACATGACCCGGGTTCACCCGGACGATCAGGAACCCTCCGAACGAGCGGGACGAAAAGCGATCGAAGAAGGCGGTCACACCGACATGCGTCAGCGTGTTTTCCGCGCCGACGGAGTGGAACGAATCGTCCATACCCGGGGAAAAGTGATCTGCGATACGCGGGGAAATCCCATCCGCATGGTGGGAACGGTGACGGATATTACCGAAACAGAACATGCCGTTCAGGCCTTGTCTGACACACAGGAAATGTACCGCCAGCTCCTCGACGCTATCTCCGACATGGTTCTGCTCAAAGGGCCCCAGTCTAAAATTCGCTGGGCCAACAAAACCTTCCGTGACTTTTACGGCATGACCAACGAACAGCTGGCAGGCGTTATCGATTCCCCAATCAGCGAGCCGGACTTCACGGAGCGTTTTGTGAAAGATGACGCCTACGTGTTCGAGACCGGCCGGGTTTTGGATATTCCCAAAGAGCCCGTGAAGCGGCACGACGGTGTGATTCGCTATTTTCACACGATAAAATCTCCGATCTTCAACAGCCGGGGAGATGTCGTGATGACCGTCGGGGTCGCGCGCGATATCACCGACCGCGAACAACTGGAACGGATCGTCAGTCAGTCGGAAAAGCTTTCTGCCGTCGGACAACTCGCCGCCGGCATCGCGCACGAAATCAATAATCCTTTAGGAGTGATTCTCGGATTCGCCGAGGCCGGCTTGCGCCACGTATCGGCCGGGGAGCCGCTGCAGGCGCCGCTGGAATCCATCCGTCGCGAGGCGCGGCGATGCACCGAACTGGTCCAAAATCTCCTCAAGTTTTCTCGCCAAGGGAAGCCGGGCTTCGCCCTGGAGTCGCCAACGGAAGTCTTGTCGAATGCCCTGGTCCTGGTCGAAGCCCAGGCTCCCATCCGCCACGTGCGCGTCGAGACGTCGATCGCTGCTTCGCTTCCGCAGATTCGCATCGACCGCACCGAGATTCAGCAAGTCGTGATCAATCTCTGTTTCAACGGCATGGACGCGATGCCGGAGGGCGGCGTCCTACGGGTCGACGCGGCCCTCGCTACGGGGGGGATCGAGATCCGAGTGAAGGATACGGGACAGGGCATTCCTCCGGAAATTGCCGACCGCATTTTTGATCCTTTTTTCACGACCAAACCCGTCGGCAAGGGCACGGGGCTTGGCCTGAGCCTGGTGTTTGAAACCATCAAAAAACATAACGGCCGGGTCACCTTTGAGACTGCCGTGGGCCAAGGCACGACGTTCATCGTCTGGCTGCCGCTCGATCCGAATTCATCTTCCTAACCCCCGCCTCGATTACCGCTCGCAAAAATATAGGATCGAAGGCCGCGCAGTCAAAAGCCAATTCGTTTTTTGCGGATTGTGGGTAGGCGCTTGGAACGTTTCTTTAAGTTCGTGATTGCGTGGAATATCGATTGGATTGGATAATCAGAGAGAGCTACTTTTCAAGCAATTCGACAAGCTGCCGGACTGTGACGATCTGGGTCCGCTGGTAGCGATGCATGTTCAGAACTTCGTCAAAGTGTCTGCCAATAGTTTAAGTTCATTCAGCATCGTACCCGCGTGCGAGGGATGGATATATTGGCGCACTCGGGGATAGCGAGTCACCCGGCGAAATTCATCCAATTGCTCTTCACTGGTGACCAGGGTGAACCCGCCCGTACGCCAAGCTTGGTAGAGCCAATCCGATAGCCCTCCTGAAACAATCAAAGCGCTGACTAAAACATTCGTATCGAGGACTACGCGCATTAGTCTTTGATTTTAAAGCGCTCGGCTCGTACGGCACGAACCGCTTCATCAATCGCCGCTTGCAGTTCCTCTGCGGGGACTTTGGCGTTTTGGGCTTTGGCCTTGGCTACGGCTTTATCCAGCACCCGCCAACGCACCGCCTCTTCCACGAATTTTGAGAGGTCGCCTTTTCGCATGCCTTCCTGAGCAAGAAAGGTGCGCAGCGAGATATCAGTTTCCTTAGAAACGATCAGCGACCAACGGACTGTATTTTCCATAAATAGCCCTCCTTTAACATATAAGTGTATATGCGTTTATGAGTTTACCAGGACTAGACTGCTTTGTCAAGGCAAAAATGGCAGTCCCGTCGACGGAATTTGGCCATTTTTGGCTAAATCAAAAACAGGACCTACGAAATGGGGACAAGTGGCGTTGGTGACGGGCGGCAGCCGCGGGATCGGCAAAGGTATCGCCGAACGATTTTTAGCGGAGGGCTTTAGTTTTTCTGGAGAATTGGATGCTTGTCCGATCTTTCCGAGGCTCCGAACTGGAACCCTAACGAGAACCGCTGGGTATTGCCCAGGTCGCCGTACGGCAGATAGGCGTAGTCGAGGTTAAAGCCTTTGAACTGCAACCCGATGCCGGCGCCGATACCGACCGTGTTGCTTCCGAGCTGGTCCTGGCCGTGGCCGAGCTGATAGCCCACCCGTAGCGCCACCAAATCCACCGGCTTGTATTCCGCGCCGATATTGCCGAATTGGCGAGCGCTGCGAATCCAACTGTCCATGCCGAGCGCCAGCAACAGCTTATTGTCCATCAGGCGATAAGCGGCCCCTAATTTGAATCCGAGAGGAAGGGGTTCGTGCGCGTTCACATACGTCAAGTCCGTCCCCATGTTCACCATCGAGGCGCCAAGCGACAGCGGCCCGTCGCCGACCCGGTAAAACGCTCCCAGGTCCGCCGCGTACGCTTGAGCCGACGCGCTATCCAAATAGCTCTGAATGTACTTCAGGTTGACTCCCAGAGCCAGGTTGGGCAATACATCGCGTTGGGCGTAGGACAGGATAAACGCCGAGTCCCTCGAGGTGAAGGTGTAATCGGGCTTCGCGGTATCGGTTAACCGGCGCTCGATGCTGGAGATCTGCAGGTAATCCAGGGCGCCGCTCCACACGTGTTTGTTCACGGGGTGCGAATAGCCGACGAAGCCTTGGTTGGCATCCTGATAGAGGTTGTTATAGGAAGCATCCAGGCGCGGCCCTTCAATTTGAACCGCGGCGGCGGGATTCCAATACACCGCATGCGCGTCATCCGCAACGGCGGCAAAAGCGCCGCCCATGGCCAGCGCGCGGGCGCCTACGCCGATCTTTAAGAATTCCGCCCCAGTCGTTCCCGATCCGTTACCGGCCAGGACTTGAACGGGCAGTCCCATCCACAGAGCTAGAAGGCACGCGGCGCTTGATTTTCCGATCATCCGATTTTCGATTCCCGTGGTTGTTTTCATGGCTGATCTCCGAATCCTCATGATCGCGCTCATTTCACCACCGCCAATTTGACGACGTGATCTTTAGGCGTCAATCCCGGGACATCGAAGACAGCGAAGTAAACCCCGCTGGCGACATGTGCCCCATTCATATTCTTTCCATCCCACGCGGCGTAGTACGTCAAACCGCCGGGTAAGCTGCCCTGATCCAAAACTCGAACAAGCTCTCCGGAGACCGTGAAGATTCGAATAATCACCTGACCGCCGTTAGCGGCAGGCAGATCGAAGTGGAACACCGTCGCGATGGCTGACCCATCCGAAGAGGTAATAGCCGCGCCGCTGGCTGTCGTCAACGTTTTGTTGGACATGTCGAACGGGTTCGGCCAGTTGTAGGCGTTGAGCGAAGTCCCTGTGTAGGTGGTTCCCGCGGCGGCCGCTAAGTTCCCTACCAGGACGAAGCTGCCCGTTTGGACATCGGCGGCTCGAACGTCGAAGGCGTAAGAGCGGCCCACAAACGGCGCCAGTCCACGCAACCCCGGATTGGGGCTGGCATAGCGTATGGAGTTGGCGGAAGGGGCATTGGCCAAGCTCTTAATGGAAAACGTGCAGCGTCCGGTGAGTGTGTCGCAATAGCCCGAGGTATTCACGGGGACGGCCGCGCCATTCACGATCTGCGCCAACCGCATCGAACGCAGGTCAGGGATCTGACCCTTCGCTAAAGGAAGAGTAATATCCAACTCTTTGCCGTTTGCTAATTGAAGGTTCGCATCCGTCTGCAGGACGTAGGTATCGCTGAAGGTGGCCTGCGAGTTGGTAAACGTGGCCGTCGAATTTCGAATCATCTGAGCGGTCGGAACGGTCCCAGTGGACATCACAATCGAGCCCATCGGGAAGTCGATGCACGCGCCCTGGCCTTCCGAATTGCCCTCGGCAGAACCTCCGAAGGCCTCCTCCCGAATGGCATTGTTCGATTGTTCTTTGACCGTAGACAGGTTGATGGCGGTATCGATCGTCTGCTGCTTGATGCCGTCATCGGTGATCACACGGCAGATACTCGAGGCCGCCGGGGGTGCGATGTTCACTGCCTCATAGCGATTTCCGGGCTGAGCGACGACAGAAGCCGAGAAGTCCGTCGCCGTCGCATCCACATAGGTCCCGCCCGCGCTGCACTTCATCGTGGGATTGGAGGCTAGGAGCTTGGGCGATAGCAGCAATAGATCCATCGTGGTCGCTGATTTCGGTTTGTAAAGAACGGTCGGTGTGGGCGGAATCGCGGTGAGGATAATATCCGGCGCCGTGACGGCGCTCGCCGTGGCGGTGGCCTGCACGCCGACGGGAAACTTTCCATCGGTGACCGCGAAGATCTTGATGGTATTGCCGGCGATCGGGTTGGACAAGGTGTAGGCGCCGTTCGCATCCGTCTGAGTGACCCAGTGCGGCGCGTCGGGCGATAACCGGGCGGCGTTGGCGGTGTCATCGTAAGCAAAGACTTTGGCCCCGCCCGCAAACACCTTATTAGGGAATACGGAAGCGTAGACCGTGCCCGTGATGCTTCCCGGAGATGCCACCAAGGCAAAGTTCGCGGTGGCAGGCCCGGCATTTTGAATCACCACTTTGTCCGTAGCGCTGGCGTAACCTGGATAAGTCGTTTCCATCCGGTAGATACCATCCGCCAGGTTCGGGAATGAATAAGCGCCGTTGGCATCGGTGGTTTGACTCTTGTTCAAGGTCTTGGTACGAATTTTAACAGTGGCTCCGCTCAGCTTGGCGCTCGCGGTTCCCGTGACTGTGCCGGAAATCGTGCCACCCGCCCCCGCACGCTTGTCAAAGTCGACGTCAAAGGTCGTGGTCTGATTGGCGGCCAGCGTGACGTTCGCGATGACCGGGGGATAGTTCGGTGTCGTGCAGGCTACATTGACGGTCCCCGCGGGCAACAAGGGGATGGTATAACCGAATTTTATTCCGTTGAGGGCGGTCAAAAAGGCGGTCGAATCACCGCCCTGCTGGGCCGTATCGATGGTCTGGCGCTGGGCGGGGCTCATCACCGGCGGGATGGCGTCCGCCAAGCCCAGAAGGTTGCCGTTCGTATCGTAAGCGGCGCAGATGGGAATGTAGCTAAAGGTCTTTGAGCTGTCTCCACCCGACGCCAGGAAGTCATCCTTGGTGAAGATATGTGTTCCGGTCACAGAGCCGGTCACCGTTGCGCTTCCAAAACTGGATGGAATCGATACGGCGACGACGCTGCTGCCGAAGACGGTGCTGACGGTGGTCTGATGGGCGGCATCGACGACGGCATTCACTTTTCCAAGAAGGGTACGGTACTCGGCGCCGGGCCCTGCCGACGTGGTGCCTTGAAAGTCGCCGCGCCGCGTGGCAAAAAGATAAAAGGTCAAATTGCCGGGGACCACTTTCGGAGCGCTCTGACTCCCGCCGCCGCTTCTCGCAATCCAGCCAGTCGTCAGTTGGTTCTGCATGTTCGTGAATTTTCCGTATATCAGGTTAGCCAGAATGCTCGGGTCGGGGTTCTCTCCCATCGCGCGCAGTTGATTGAGGCCGAGGGATGTACCACGCCGGAAAGCGATGACTTGTCCGGTAAGCAGACCCCCCGTATTCCATAGATTGGTCGGAATGGTGAGGCCAGGAGGTAAGGTCCCTGTCTGGATATCAACGGCGACGCCGTTCTGAATATTCATCGAGACGGTCGTGACATTCCCCACCGCGACAACCACATTATCGAGCGTGGCATTCGCAACGGTGCAACCGCCGCCTTGGGCGTTAAACTCGATCCGGTAGGTGCCAGCCGGCAATCCGGCGATGTTGACCACCCCGGTCTTATCCACATCGGTGCCGTTCCACGCGCGTACGTTTTGGCCGTTGGCATTGACCCAACCGCCGCAATAGCCTGTCTGAAACCAGTTCATCGGGGCTCCCTGGGGTGGCTGCGTCGTGGGCAGCCAGCGTGAGCCATCGGGTCCGGTCAACGTGACCTGGACGGAACCCGCTTTGCTCATGGTGAAATTCATGTTGGTCGCCGACGCCGCGGTCGTGAGATCAGCCGACCGGTCTCCCGTTAAGTCGACAGCTCCGTAAGTAATCCCTTTGGCTTGTAAAAAGTACTTCGCGCCTTTAGCCACGGCCATGGTATAGGTCTGGCTCGAGCCCACACCTTGGACAACGGCTACACCGCCCCGGGGAGCGGTCGTGCTGCCCGCAACCCCTGATTCCCAGGCCATAATGACGATGGGATTATTGGTGAGATCGGCGTTATCGGGGAAGGTCAAAGTCCCGGAGATCGTGCCGGTGAGATTCACAGTACTGACAGCGATATTGACCGTGATCGGCACGGCTGAACTGATCATGACGCCGGTGGTGGTGGCGCTAAAGACCTGGAACACACCCGTTGTGCTGATGGTGAGACGAATGTCATCGGGCGTCCCGTGGATACGGTCCGATCCATCTCCCACGCGAGTCCCCCCCTGGGAAAAGGGTGAGTTCACCCAGCAGTCGTAATTTCCCGGGACCATATTAGAGAAACTAAAGGTGCCCAGAGGCAGGTTTCCGCCCACATCCCCCGCTCCAGGATTTGGAATGTTGCCCCCGAACGAGTCGCTGCCGGGGTAAGCGTTAAAATCGGGATGACAATTCATCCAGACAGAAGGCAATACGGCGCCATTCATTTTCACGCTGCCGGAAATCGTTCCGCCGTTAGTGAGCGGGTTGAGAATGACATTGGAGCTGTAGGTCACGTTCCAACTCGCCGTCGAAAAAAGTAAATTCATTTGTCCGGACCAGCCGGCGGCAATGACATCCACATAATAAGTCGCGCCATTCATCAATCCATAGAAGTTCGCGACGCCATTGGGGTCGGACATCGTGAATTGCATGGGATTGCCCGTAGGCGTTGTTTTAAGCCGAAGTTGAGCGCCCTGGATTGCGGTGCCGGTCGTGGGGCTGCTGACAAAAATCGTTAGGTTCGGAGTGCCGCTCTGCCCTCCGGTTCGTGACGCGTTACTCTCTGTAGAGGTCGGCGGTGCAAAGGTTTGTGTTAAATCAACAAGTCCCGGAATCGTAAAGACCTGGCCCGCCGTGCGGGCCGATCCAATCGGAGCTCCTCCGCCGCGGTTATCCGCCGGCGAATAGACTCCACAGTTGTAAGTTGACGTGGAGGCCGTCGTCCGCATGTTATAGAACGTGATGGTGCTTGTCGCGGTGGCAAAGGAAGCGATGCCATAGCCCGCCTGTACATTGTTGCTGGCAATATTGCAGTTCCCCATGACCAGTTTGGGGAATGTTCCCGTGGCCGGGAGTTTGACGTTCATGATGACCGTCGCATCCGAAGCGCCGCTGGTTAATGAAATCGTTTTGCTGCCCCCGTCGGTAATGGTCGAGGGCATATTGGAGGGATTCATGAATTGATCGCGCATGGACGGCGTACACCCGGCATTGGAGGCTACAAATTGATAGCTGTTGGTTGAAAATAACGTCGTGAATGTGGCGACGCCCCCTGCGCTCGCCGTGGTCACGACCGATCGGGCATCCGGTCCTTGAGGTCCCTGAACAATGGCGGCCACATACGCGTTTGCCGCACATCCGGCTCCTTGTACGTTGATGGTAAAGGTCGCGGCCTGTGCGCCTGAAAAGGCGCCCACTAATAGCAGGAGGCTGCTCACTAGGATAGAAAGCGCCGTGCGCCTTCCTAACTGCAACTGCCGTATGATGTGAACCATCGGGTGCCTCCGAGAAAAAAGGATCAGGAATTTATTTTCCGCTAACATGGGGAGCTTTTAACAGGGGCCTTAATTCTTGTCAAGGAAACTTTTTGCAAACGGCTAAGCCGCTAGCGAACCGCGGCGGAATTAGATATCCTGGGTGCATGACAGCCCCGACGCATCCGCCGAATCCTCAGCTGTAAACCGTAAACCCTCACCGCCAACCCTAAAAACAACCATGCAACCCGAACCTCTTATGGAACATCCTGTCACAAAACGCAGCGCCGGCGTGTTGATGCACATCAGCTCGCTGCCGGCACGCTATGGCATCGGGGATTGTGGCCCCGCCGCTTTCGCTTTCATCGATTTCCTTAAAGAGGCCGGCCAGTCGTGGTGGCAGATGCTGCCGCTGGGACCGATGGGTGTCGGCCACTCGCCGTTTCACACCTTTTCCGTTTTTGCCGGCAGCGCGTTGTGGATCAGTCCGGATGCCTTGAAAAAGGACGGCTGGCTGAAGGCCTCGGATCTGGAGGACTTTCCTAAGTTTCCTCAACGCCGCGCGGATTACGCCGCGGTTTCGCGGGAGAAGCACCGTTTACTGGGCATCGCCTTTGGTCGGTTTTTAGCCGAGAAGCCGCCCCGGACCTACCGTGCTTTCGAAGCGGAACATCAGGATTGGCTGGAGGACTACGCGCTGTTCACCGCGCTCCAGCTGCTTCAGGGGCGGGCGTCGTGGACCACCTGGCCGGAGATGGTGCGGCGGCGGGAACGCGAAGCGCTGCAGCAGGTTCGCCAGCTGCTGCATGAGAAGATCGCCTTTCAGAAATTTGTGCAGTTCCTTTTCTTTCGGCAGTGGAAGGCGCTGAAAGCGTATGCCAATGAAAACGGCGTGCGATTGATCGGCAACATTCCGTTTTTCGTGTCCCACGACAGCGCCGATGTCTGGGCGCACCGCGAGCTGTTTAAGTTGAACGCAAAGGGAATGCCGCGCGCCGTCGCCGGGGCCGCCCCCGACGCTTTTTCTAAGACCGGCCAACGCTGGGGAAAC
>WNFI01099596.1_pt1 | contig 12147 bp, 9 predicted proteins | sample 5400471 | NCBI WGS metagenome assembly WNFI01 (sample SAMN13153348, study PRJNA577476) | soil metagenome | isolation source: 100 cm saprolite on Douglas fir-dominated hillslope | place: USA:California | collected 2013-09-17 | reverse complement strand
TAGATCAAGAGATCGACCTTCTGAATCATCTTGGAGAGCCGCTGAATACAACGCTCCCGCAGCATCGCTTTCTTCGTCTCCGGATAGTCGAAAAAAGTGGGTACTGGGAATAGGTGGGCGTTAGCTCCGTAATTGAGCGCAAACCGGCTAAATATTTCGCCGATATAATAATTGTTAAAAGCGTACACGTTAGCGGAGCCGTTCAGCTGAACGATATCGACCTCCTTACACGGCTTAGGCACCAGGCGTTGAGAAACCGCATCCAAAGTCGTGCCCCAGGCGATCCCAATCGTCATCCGAGAATGAACTAAGCCGTTAAGATGATTGGCGCTGAACGTGGCGACGCGCTGGAGCCATTCGTCCTCGGACGAATTTGAGGGCACCGCCACCACTCGGACCGAGGGAATACCAAAAATCCGTTGGATGTCTTGTTCGAGCCGTTGCGGCTGAGCCATGGCATCATGGATACGCACTTCCACCAGACCGGTTTGTTTGGCGAAACTGAGCAAGCGAGAAACCTTGGGGCGGGAAAGTTTCAGCTCACCGGCCACGGCCTCGGTAGTAAGTCCTTGATAATAGTAGAGGCGGGCGACCTGGACGGCGAGGCTCCGCTGCTGCTCGGAGGGAGACATACGGCTTTTTCCCATAACACTTTACGAGCATCTGAACAAGGGTTCATAACGGATGAACGAAAGTTAGGTTGGAACAAGTGTTCAGTTTTGAACAGAATCAGTTCACAATTGAACGAACGTTCATTCTTGTTGACAGACTGTTCAGCGTGCGTGATTCTCGACCAATCGCCCCCCTAAACGCCGATCCGGAGCGCTCACCCTGCCTCCAGACCTGCTAGCCGTATTGCGTCTGTGGGAGCTCAAATATCATCCACTCCCCTCAGATAACCCCCCTCAAAACATCACTATGGATATCTTCCTGCCCGAACTCCTCGGCACTATGTTGCTGATAATCTTCGGAGACGGCGTCGTCGCCAACGTCGTCTTAGGTAAAACTAAAGGTCAAAACTCCGGCTGGATCGTCATCGCCACCGGATGGGGCATGGCCGTTGTCGTCGGCGTTTACGCCGTGGCCGGATATACCGGCGCTCATATTAATCCCGCCGTTACCATCGCTCTGCTCACCCTTGGAAAGGTAAGCTTTGGCAACGCGATCCTCTACATCCTAGGGCAATTCGCCGGAGCCTTTATCGGCGGCGTCATTGTTTGGTTAGCCTACCACGAACATTTTGCCGCCACCGAAGATCCGGGTCTTAAACTAGCGGTTTTTTGCACCGGCCCCGCCATCCGCACGCCTGGCTGGAATCTAGTGACGGAAATCATCGGCACTTTCGCGCTCGTCTTTGGCGTCCTCTCGATGACCTCAACCCGCAACCTCGTGGAACACACGGGCCTGGGTCCGGCATTGGCGCCGTTCATTGTCGGACTGCTAGTCTGGGCTATCGGATTGTCACTCGGCGGCCCGACTGGTTATGCCATCAATCCGGCTCGTGACCTCGGTCCGCGAATCGCCCACGCAGTTCTACCCATCCCCGGAAAAGGTAGTTCGGACTGGGGGTATTCGTGGATCCCAGTTGTTGGCCCGATAATCGGTGGCATTCTTGGTGCATTGATTTATCAGGCTACTTTAGGAGCTCTTCCTCCACCGACCGCTTAGTTCTAACCCCAAAAGAAAGTATTATCCTTATGAAGTATTTGTTAGCCCTTGATCAGGGAACCACCAGTTCGCGCGCACTGGTAATTGACAACACCGGCAAAGTCGTTGGTGTTGCCCAAAAAGAATTCACGCAGATCTTCCCGCAACCCGGTTGGGTCGAACACGACGCCAACGAGATCTGGGCCTCTCAAATCGGGGTTGCGGCCGATGCGCTCGGCCGCGCCGGCGCTTCCAGTTCCGATATCGCTGCGATCGGCATCACCAACCAACGTGAAACGACGGTCGTCTGGGACCGAAAAACTGGTGAACCGATCCATAATGCCATTGTTTGGCAGGACCGCAGGACGGCTGGATTCTGCGATAAATTGCGAGCGGACGGATACGACAAGCTCGTTCAGGAAAAAACCGGACTCGTCATTGATGCCTATTTCTCCGGCACAAAAGTCAACTGGCTATTGGACAATGTCCCTGGTGCTCGCCAAAGAGCGGAGCGCGGTGAGTTAGCCTTCGGCACCATTGATTCCTGGTTGATCTGGAAGCTGACCAATGGCGCGGTTCACGTCACCGACGAAAGTAACGCGTCTCGAACGATGTTCCTCAACATCCACACCCGGGATTGGGACGATGAACTGCTTAAAGTCTTGAATGTACCGCGCTCGGTCTTGCCCCAGGTCAAAAGCTCCAGTGAAGTCTACGGAGAAAGCACTGGAGTTCTGGCGGGCATCCCGATCGCAGGGATTGCCGGTGACCAACAATCCGCGTTGTTTGGCCAGATGTGTACAAAACCAGGGATGGCCAAGAACACGTATGGAACTGGTTCTTTCATGCTGATGAACACTGGCACGGAAGCGGTGCCATCAAAAAACCAATTGGTGACCACGATCGCCTGGCGAAGAGCCGGAGAAACATTATACGCCCTGGAAGGAAGCGTCTTCATTACCGGCGCTGTGGTCCAATGGCTGCGCGACGGCCTCAAGATCATCCGCACTTCACCTGAAATAGAAGAGTTGGCTCTATCTGTCCCAGACAACGGTGGCGTCTATTTTGTTCCGGCGTTTGTTGGATTGGGAGCGCCGCACTGGGACGCGTATGCCCGCGGCACCATCATTGGTTTGACCCGTGGTACGACCTCGGCGCACATCGCACGCGCTGCCTTGATGCAGTTCCAGGCCGATATTCTCGGTATCCCGGTCGTACGTCCGAACAATACGGAAACCACGGCATCGGGCTCGGCTTATCTGGCGGCACTGGCGGTTGGCTACTACAAGACGCTGGATGAAATTGCAGCGCAGTGGGGTATTGATCGCACCTTCGAACCAAAAATGTCTGCAGACCAGCGGGAAAAGTTGCAAGCGGAATGGACCAAAGCGCTTGGTAGGGCAAAAGCCTGGCTACAGTAACAACGACAACGCCGTGACCGAGCGAGAACGAGCGGGAACGCTAGACTTAGTCTCGTCGTCTGAAACTTCCGACTCCGCCCCGTCGTTAGAAACTCCGGGACGCTATGTTGGACAGGCCGAGAGGCTACGTCGGGCAGGCCGACAACCGGAAACGGCTAACCGCTAACCGCAAACTGCTAACCGTTAACTGCTAACTCAAACGTGAATAGGGATGTAACGATCGAGGCACTTTCGGACCAATCGACGATCTGGGATTGCCTGGTAGTCGGCGGGGGAGCAACTGGCCTCGGGACAGCTCTAGAAGCTGCTTCCCGGGGCTACAAGGTCCTTTTAGTTGAAAAGCATGACTTCGCTAAAGGGACCTCCAGCCGGGCTACCAAGCTGGTGCATGGCGGCGTCCGCTACCTCGAACAAGGGAATATTCATTTGGTCCGGGAAGCATTGCGTGAGCGAGGATTGCTGTTGCGTAATGCATCTCACCTCGCTCATCCACTGCAGTTTGTTATCCCGGCTTATCATTATTGGGAAATTCCATTCTACGGCGCCGGATTAAAACTCTATGATGCGCTAGCCGGGAAACTCTCGCTCGGCAAATCGCGCATTCTAAGCCGCGACCGGACCATTGAGTTGCTCCCAAACGTCGAGACGAAAAATCTCAAAGGCGGAATCCTCTATTTGGATGGTCAATTTGATGATGCTCGACTCGCGGTGGCCATATTGCGGACTTTGCTTGACCAAGGAGGCTACGCCGCCAACTACGTCGAGGTTGTAGCTTTGACAAAAGATGGGGACAAGGTCAACGGCGCCATCCTCCGAGATACCGAGTCCGGGACTGAACACCAGATCCGGGCGAAAGTGGTGATCAATGCAACGGGCATTTTCTCCGATACCATCCGGCTTTTTGACGATCCGCATCTAGGGAAAATCATCACGGTCGCCCAAGGTTCACATCTGGTGCTTCCTGCCAAGTTTTTGCGGAGTAGATCAGCGTTGATGGTGCCAAAAACCTCGGACGGCAGGGTCTTATTTGCGATTCCATGGCACGAGCGATTGCTGTTGGGCACCACTGATTTCGGTGTACCTGAACCAGTCGAGGAGCCAAGAATTCAACCGCACGAGATCGAATTTATTTTGTCCGAAGCCAGCAAATATCTCGCGGAAGATCCATCCGCCGGAGACGTGCTCGCCTGCTACTCTGGACTACGCCCATTGGTGAAGCACGGGAGCGGCACCAGCACCGCGAAGATCTCTCGCGATCATACCGTAATCGTTTCTCCATCGGGGCTCGTGACCATCACCGGCGGAAAATGGACCACATACCGGCATATGGGCGAAGATTGTATAAATCACGCCGAACAGGTCGCCGGAACTGAACACCGACCTTCCCGAACCGCGGAGCTGCCTCTCCACGGCAACAGCCAAGATCCCACGATATTTAACCCGCCCGAGCATATGGCCGTGTACGGGTCCGATCGGCCCGAGATCGAAAAACGGGCTAGGCAAAACCCGGCATTGGCCGAGACCTTGGAGCCTGCTCTTCCCTATTTGATGGCAGAAGCGGATTGGGCGGTAGAAAATGAGATGGCCCGCACCGTAGAAGATATCTTGTCTCGCCGTACCCGCGCACTCTTGTTGAATGCGGAAGCAGCCTCTAGAGCAGCACCCAAGGTTGCACTATTCCTAGCGGATCGCCTGGGCCGCGCTAAGAGCTGGGTCGAGGAGCAAACGCAAGAATTCCAGGCATTAGCCAAGATTTATACGCTGTAAATAAAAAATAGTGCAGCCGAATTGCTTTGGCCTTTGGCAACCTCGCGTGATTCGGAACCGAACCCCATAGGGTCGATAAAACGCTGCCAACTCCGCAGACGCGGGGTGCAATTCGGACCGAGCGCAATACTCCATCACTCCAGTACTCCAATACTCCGCTCGGACCGCATTCGAGGACGACGACGAGGACGAGGACGAGAACGAGGCGAGGGCGCTGGAGGGTAGGTCGTGCGGGTCCGGGAGTGAGACGTTCGACCGAACGGAGAACGCCTGTTGACTAGGTCCTAGGGACTTGCATTGACCCATCGGCTGAACCCCTGCCTCACTCCAACGGAGGCTTCAGGGCGCCGAGACGATTTCGTATCCTCCTTACGTCGAGGCACATCCGCAAACTCGAGACCCAGCAGCGTCTTCTCGTACGGAATCCCGTCATTACGAGAACTTATAGCTTTTACAGAAAGCGCTGGATTCCGCCCCAGATATTGGTTAGTTAAGCGACCTTCAATGAGGTTTCCGGTTTTAGCCGCGTTCCTTACAATTTTAGCCGTTCCTTTGTTCGCCGAACAACCGGACCGCAGCGGCTGGCAATATGACGCAGTCATGCCTGGCCATTTGCCGGAGACCGCGCCCGAAGCTGCAGACGTCAACTCGATTAACGACTTGTTGGCCAAAATGCTCAAGTGCTGGAACGCGCACGACCTAGATGGCTACCTGTCCGTTCTCTGGAACTCGCCACAGCTCATGATCGTTCTTGAAAACGAACAACTTCAGGGTTGGGATGCCGTAAACGCGGCCTACAAAGCAGGTTTTTCCGACCCAAACAAAATGGGCGACGTTCAGCCTGTACGAACACAGGTCCGAATTACCAAACCAGGTTTGGCGCTCGTTCAGGATGAATGGATGGTCCGCCATCCCAGCGAAAATAAACAAGTCGTCGGGTCTTCGACGATGACAGTTCAGAAGCTCGGCGGAGCCTGGAAAATCATCAGCTCCTACTCAAGGTTCAGCCCCGCCACATCCCGCGGGTGGGAATACGATTCAATCGCACCAGAGCGGTCAGCAGCTACACCATCTTTGGAGCAGGACGAACTCAAGACAATTAACGACCTGCTTGTAAGAATGGACGCGTCCTGGAACGCGCACGACATTGACGGCGTGATGTCGGCGTATTGGAATTCTCCTCATCTCCTTGTAGTTATTCAGGAGGAGCAGTTTCAAGGCTGGGAAGTGCTTTACCACGCGTATAAAACTGGCTATCCCGATCCAAACGCCATGGGACACGTGGAGCCATCACGGGTTCAGATTAGGTTTTTAAAGTCGGATGTGGCGGTCGCGAACAACTGGTGGATCGTCACCTATCCAAATTCTAAAGTCCGCGTCATTGGAAACACAACGATGAACCTTCAGAAGCTTAACGAAGGATGGAAGATCGTGATGGCACACTCCAGCTTCGCTGAGCCGTGATCCCAACTTTTTCACGTGGATAAAGTCAGGACCGGCTCTAGCTATTCCCTTCTTCGCGTGTTTTCTTAGGCGAGAGGCGGTCTAATCGATCGAACCGGGAGCGCTGATGCTAAACGGGGGCCTGACGGGCAGCGCTGAGATCGAACCGGGAGCGCTGATGCTAAACGGGGGCCTGACGGGCAGCGCTGATGCTAACGGGGGCCTGACGGGCAGCGCTGATGCTAACGGGGGCCTGACAGGCAGCGCTGATGCTAACGGGGGCCTGACGGGCAGCGCCGATGCTAACGGGGGCCTGACGGGCAGCGCCGACGTGACCGGGGTCCAGATGTGGATCGGATCACGTTTATTCGTCACTGACTTACCATTATGCAGGCTTTCTTCGGTTGGCGTCTTCTGCCAGATCCATTCTTGATCCTTATAAAAACGCCGGTGAGTATTATCGCCCGTTGGTCCCATTGCATTTGATATCTGGACTAAGGCCCCAGCCACAACCACTGCAGAGATTATTTTTTTCATAACAACTCCGAGAGTACAACGCTCTGAAGATCTTGCGTTGATTTTTTGCTGATTTTGTGCGGCCGGTTGTCTCCCAGTGCCTTCTAGGACTGCCGCTTAAATCAATAATGGGCGAACCGGCCTTTCCCGCTTGAGATCCTCAGATCCAGTATTAAGGCTTTGGGATGGGGAAGGACGCTTTGTTTGCTCTAGCCAGGATGGCATCTAAGGCGCGCCGGGCACTGGACGGCTCCTGTGCGTTGACGGGCCGGGCAACTGCCGGACTCATCTCGGTCTGTTCACGCTCGCTCGCGGCGTTCCCGCTCGTTCTCGGCGTTGTCGATCCTGCCGGACCTACCGCAAGTCCTTCACCCTATTCCAAGTTAGAGGCGATCACGGATCCGGCGCGCGCGGGCGTAGAAGTAACCCCGGTCGAATGGATCTGCCGATCTTTTGCGATTGCGATCGACAGCCTCAGCGCCGGCCTCAGCCTGGTTTTGGGACCTTGGAGCCAGCACGATCTTTTTCTCCAAATCACACCGGCAAAGCTGGTGCTTGGCCTCCTTTCAGCGCTGATAATTCGCCTTTTGTTCCAGGTTGTGCGCTTTTTCCTGCGAAAACACAGCCAGCGACCCCAGCTGGACACTCCCGAACGCTACTGGATCGATGGCCTCCTACGTGCCCTGCGCAAAGCAATCAACCTCTTTAGCTGGGTTACAGCGGGTTTGCTTTTCGTTTCTCCACTACTCCCCCACATCGCACTTGCTCTAAATAGCCAGGCTCCGTTTCAGTTAACCAGCAGGCTGGCCGAGATCGGCTATTTCCTATCCCTGGTTGTTTTCGTTTTTTGGATCGTCCGCTTGTTAGACGGCTGGTTAAACCAATTAGCCAAGCGCCAACCCCGCCGGTGGTATCAGCCCACCTTTCCTTTGCTGGGGCAATTGATCTATTACGATTTCCTCCTCACCGCCTTTCAATATTTTATTAATCTTTTGGATCTGCCGGACGGAGCCTCCGCCATTACTTCCAAGGTGGTCGGGATCGTCTCCATCCTGGTTAACACCGTGATGGTGATCCAAATGGTGCGAGCTCTGGAGGATATTGCTCTGGTTCGCACTGAAATGCGGAACTACGACACCTACCGTTATCGTAGCCTCCAAACCCGACTGCGAGTCTTAAGACAGCTGATCATTTTCATCTTAGTGATCATTTGTGCGGCTGCCATCCTGCTGAACTTCGACCCGGTTCGCCAGATCGGTACCGGACTGTTAGCCTCAGCTGGAGTAGCCGGGGTTATCGTCGGATTAGCCGCCCAAAAATCGCTCTCCACCATCATCGCGGGACTACAGATCGCACTCACTAATCCGATGAAAATCGACGATGTGGTGGTCGTTGACGGCGAATATGGTCAGATCGAAGAGATCTCACTGACGTATGTCGTCGTTCGGGCCTGGGATCAACGCCGGCTCATTCTGCCGATCACCTATTTCATCGACAAATCTTTTCAGAATTGGACCCGGTCAAGCTCAGAGCTGCTCGGTACGGTTTTTCTTTATGTCGATTACATGGTCCCGATCGAAGAGGTTCGCACTAAAGCGAAAGACGTCGTTTCGGAGTCAGCTCTTTGGGATAAGAGAGCCTTCGGAGTCCAAGTCACAGATTGGAAAACCGATTCGATTGAGGTCCGGGTTTTAGTTAGCGCGGACAGCGCCGGCAAACTGTTTGATCTCCGCTGCGAAGTACGGGAGAAGCTTTTAAACTACCTGCAACAGCGTGAACCGATTGTCTTCCCTCGCGTCAGGAATGTAGTCGCCCGCAATAATCTAAAATCAGACGGACATAAGGCGGAGCTTAGCGATCCGAGCCGGGAATAGCTCTGCGAGCTTCTCTTTGAAGTCTCAATCTGAGACGGGTTAATCTCAAATTGATCCGTTCCGTCCTAACTTGCCCGAGAGAACCTCGCCGATCACCTAGAGACATGCGTCGGCCAGACAGCCAATCTCGATTGGCCCGGATATTGCAGTGATCGTTGCGACAAAACCGAAGCAGAACCCCGGCTCACACGTCCAGCCCTATGCTTTCAGATCTTAAACACGCGGTGCGCCTGCTGTGGAAGTCGCCCTCGCTTACCGTCCCAGCGGTCTTAGTGCTCGCTATCGGAATTGGCGCGACCACAGCGGTTTTTAGTCTTGTTAATAGTGTGCTGCTGCGCCCGTTGCCTTATCAACACTGTGAGGAGCTTTTTTATGTATGGGAAAATGGGCTTGGGTTTAACCGGATTCAAATCCCATTTGAGATCTACACAAACTGGAGAGATCATCAGCAATCTTTTAGCGACCTCTCGCTCTTCGTTCGTTCCTCCTTGGTCTTGAACGGCGAAGGCGAGACTCAGCAATTAACCGGCAGCTACGTCTCAGCTAACTTTTTTTCGGTGTTAGGAATTGCCCCCGTCCTTGGACGTTACCTGAGCAACCCCGAGGATTCGCCGGAGTCCAGAGTCGTTGTTCTGAGCGAGCGAATTTGGAGACGTGTTTTTCACGCGGATCCAAAAGTCTTGGGACGTTCCATTTCTTTGGGTGGCCGCCTGTTCGAGGTAATTGGAATCGCCCCCGACCAAGTAAATGAAACGGCGCCGTGGACAGCCGACTACTACCTTTCCGTTTACGCAGATCCGACGAAGGACTTGACCATGGCGTCAGGAAATCACATGTACACCTGCCTTGGTCGTCTAAAACCATCGGCTTCGAGCGACCAGGCCCTGACAGAAATTTCAAGCCTCCTGCGGGACTGGAAGCTTATTAATCCGGGAAAGGAAGCCGGGATGAATGCCTGGCTGGAGCCCATGTTGGACCTGTCAGTCTCCCAATACAAACCGACATTCTGGCTCCTGGGCGGAGCCGTGGGATGCGTGCTCCTGATAGCGTGCGCCAATGTTGCGAATTTATTGTTTGCGCGATCGGCTAGCCGGTTATCGGAATCTCCGTTCGTCTTGCCATCGGAGCGAGTCGTACCCGGGTCTTCCGCCAAATACTCGCCGAAAGCTTGCTTCTCGCTACCTTGGGGGCCGCCGCGGGCGCGCTGTCCTCAGTGTGTATGAACGGTCTGATTCGAGCATTGGGCCCTAGCAACGTACCGCGATTTCGACAGGTTAGTTTCGATTTGAATTCATTTTGGTTCGTGATCCTTTGTACGGTTGTAACAGCGCTGTTGTTTGGAACATTGCCGGCGTGGAAAACAGCAAGAGACACACTTCCCTCGGACTTGAAGGGTCGCGGTTTTCACTCGACATCGGGGCAACGGATTCAAGCCGTGCTGGTAATCGGACAAATCGTCATCGCCGTAACGCTGCTCGTTTCCGCCGACCTATTGATACGAACGTTTCAGAGCCTGCAAGATAATGACCTGGGATTCAATCCCAGCAAACTGTTAGTGGCTCAGATCGATCTCGATGACACCAGATCCCTGGTGGCGCCAAGATACTATCGTACTGGGATCAGCTTCTACAGAGAATCCACCGATTGCCTGGGGTTGATGCAGCCGCTTTGAATTGGAACCCGCCATTCTATGGCGGCGGGCCTAGGAACCCGTTCACGATTGTCGGGCAACCTGATCCGGAGCCCGGGAAAGAACCAATAAGTCAGCAACAGGTCGTTTCGACTGACTATTTTCAGGCGACGGGGATTGGTCTCCAACGAGGCAGGCTATTCGACGGGCGCGATATCCGGGGTAGTCAGCGAGTCGTGATCATTGATGACCATTTCGCGCAACGATATTTTCCTGGCCAAGATCCGGTAGGGCGCGAGATCAGTGATCCGCCGAGCAGCGGTGAACGCCGGCATTGGACGATTGTCGGGGTCGTTTCGACCGCTCGCCATGACAGTATGGGCGACGCTCCGGAGTTTCCCCAGACCTACTACCCCATCTCACAGCTACCAAGTTCGAGTGCAGCCATTCTTCTGCGATGTGACGTATCACCTGAGTCGTTGATAGAGCCCCTGAGGAAGGCGGTGCTAGAGGTCGATCCACAGCAGCCTGTTACCGAAGTCACTACCATGGAAAAAGTGCTGGCCGACAAACTCACCACTCGCAGGCTATCGACGATGATCGTTACAACTCTTTCCGGTACAGCCTTGCTGTTAGCCAGTGTTGGTTTATACGCGATTTTGTCGCACACGGTTGCGCGGCGAAAACGCGAACTGGGGATCAGAATGGCTATGGGGGCTAAAACCAGCGACATCCTGATGTTCGTCTTGTATCGGGCTCTTCGACTGGTAGGAATTGGCGCTGCGGTCGGATTCGGGTGCGCGTTGTGGGCAACTCACTTAATCCAAAGTGAGCTCTACAGTGTCACCTCAACCGATGCCCTCTCTCTCGCGGCAGTAGCATTGGCCTTGGTTCTTGCCTCCTTACTGGCCTGCTGGCTTCCGGCCCAGCGGGCATTGAAACTTGATCCTCTCCAAGCCCTACGCGAGGAGTAACTGGCAGTCGCGTAGACGTTGGCAAGGACTAATCGAGAGTCCTCGTCTGCGAATCACAAATCACCAATCACTTCTCACCAATCACTTCCCCCATTGACCGCACTTAGCGATAGTGCCACTATCCAATAGCTCTGGGGGCCTCATGGAGGTGAAGTCTTGGATTAAAGAGCTAGAACGAACGTCGGCAATGGATCGCAAGGATCACAAGATCTGAAGTTCAAGATCCGCAGATTACGCAGATTGGGAGAGGGCTATGCCGACCCGGTACCGCAAGCTTCGTCAGGGGTAGGGCCACGACGGCTCGGCAAGTGTCTCGGCCTAGCAAAACACCTCACCCTCTCAAATCTAACCTCTTCGCAAAGATCATGGGTTATTCTGGAGCCTCGCCCTACCATTCGACGCGCGCCCGCCTTGAGCTTGTCGAAAGGTTCAGCTTGCTCATGGCAGGCCAATCACAGATCACTTTTCACTTCTCACCCTTAGCCCCGTGCACCTTAGCTGCCACCTTCAGCCGGAGCGCATTTAAGGCAATAAAACCGGTCGCATCCGATTGGTTATAGGCCTGCGTCGGGTCGGCTTCCATAGTGGCAATGTCAGGATTATAGAGGCTGACCGGGCTTTTGCGGCCCGCGACGATGGTATTACCTTTGTAAAGCTTCACCCGGACTACCCCAGTCACATTCTTTTGCGACTCGGTGATCAGCGCCTGGATCGCTTCGCGTTCCGGCGCAAACCAGAAGCCGTTATAAACTAGTTCGGCGTATTTCGGACCGAGCGAATCCCGGATATGCATCACTTCTCGATCCATGGTGAGCGATTCCAGATGTCGATGAGCAAAATGTAAGATAGTTCCGCCGGGAGTTTCATAAACACCG
>WNFI01237363.1_pt1 | contig 12148 bp, 8 predicted proteins | sample 5400471 | NCBI WGS metagenome assembly WNFI01 (sample SAMN13153348, study PRJNA577476) | soil metagenome | isolation source: 100 cm saprolite on Douglas fir-dominated hillslope | place: USA:California | collected 2013-09-17 | reverse complement strand
CTTGTCCGAGGAGGGGAACTTCGAGGTGCTGGCGGCCCTCGGGGCCATCTTGCTGGTGGTGACCCTGGTCATCGCGGCCGTCGGCTTCCGCGTCATCGGCCGCGATTTCATGCTGCACAGGGCCGCCTGACATGTCGAAGCTCGCGTTGCGAAACATTGGAAAGCGCTTCGGCGACTCGGTCGCCGTCGAGGGCGTCGACCTCGAGCTCGAATCGGGCGAATTCGTCTCGCTCCTCGGCCCTTCCGGCTGCGGCAAGACGACGACGTTGCGCATGATCGCGGGCTTCATCGACCCGACCACCGGGACCATCGAGGCCGACGGCAAGGTGCTCTCGTCGCCCGAGGGCTCGCTGCCGCCCGAGCGGCGGCAGATGTCGATGATCTTCCAGAGCTACGCGATCTGGCCGAACATGACGGTCGAGGAGAACGTCGCCTTCGGCTTGCAGCTGCGCAAGCTACCGAGGGCCGAGGTGCGCAGGCGCGTCGGCGAGATGCTCGAAGTGGTGCGCCTCACGGCCCTGTCGCGGCGCTATCCCGCGGAGCTGAGCGGCGGACAGCAGCAGCGGGTGGCGCTCGCGCGCGCCATCGTCATCCAGCCCTCGGTGCTGCTCCTCGATGAGCCCCTCTCCAACCTGGACGCGAACCTGCGCGAGGAGATGCGGGGCGAGATCCGGCGGCTCCACGACGCGTTCCGCATCACCACGGTGCACGTCACGCACGACCAGGCGGAGGCGATGGTGACCTCGGAGCGGATCGCCGTCATGAACCAGGGCCGCATCGAGCAGGTGGACGACCCGCACACTCTTTACACGAAGCCGAGGACGCGCTTCGTCGCCGGCTTCATCGGCCGCACCAACTTCGTCGAGGGGACCTGCCAGGGCGAGCAAGTGGCTTTCGACCAGTTCGCCGTGCCGCGGGCGCGCTTCGAGAACGGCGCTGCGTTCGACGGCAAGGTCGTCTTCTCGATCCGCCCGCAGAGCCTGCGGCTGCACCGCACCCCGCCCGCGGGACGCGACCTCCACGTCGAGGTCCGGGTGATCGAGCGCGCCTACCTGGGGGAGTTCTGGGATTACGTGGTCGTGCCCCGCGAGGGGGCGTTGCGGCTCAAGGTCACCGCGCCGCCGCTCGACATCTACGGCGTCGGCGACGCGGCGTGGCTCGAGTTCGATCCGCGACAGATGGCAGCGATCAATGCCTGCTAGCGAGAAGACCGAATGGTCGGGTCATCCGGGCGATGCGCCGACGCGCGCCGCTGCTTTCCTCAGCGTCTCCGCGCTGCGCGCAAGCAGCTGTTCCTCTTCCGGCGACAGCGCAGGCTGGAAGGTCTCGCGCACTCCACGGCGTCCCACCACCGATGGCAAGGACAACGTGACCCCAAGCTTCTTGCTGTAGCAGCCGATGGGGACGACGGCCTGTTCATCGCGCAGAACCAGCTCGGCGATGCGCGCGGAGACGATGCCGATACCGTACTGGCTGGCCTCGTTGCCTTCGATGATGGTGATGTTCGCGTAGCGCACGTCGCGCTCGATTCCTTCGCGCAGCCGGTCGAGCGACATTCCGCGCGCCGAGACCACCTGCTTCAGCGGAACCCCGGCGATCCGTGCCCCCGACCAGATGAAGACCTCGGAGGTGCCATGCTCGCCGAGGATCTGCGCCTCGACCGAGGCCGGATCGACCTGCAGCGCCGCCGCGAGATGAGTCTGGAAGCGCAGGGTGTCCAGCCAGGTGCCGGTGCTGAGGACGCGGTCGTGCTTCGCGATCGCGCGCGCGAGGTCCGCCAGCGGATCCGGCGGATCGGTGACCACGAGCAGGACCGCGTCGGCGGCCGCCGCGAGGATCCTGGGGACCATTTCGCGATAAATGTCCGCGTTCTTGTCGAGAAGCCGGAGGCGTCCTTCCGGGTCCATGCGGTCGGTCGCGCCGCCGCTCTTCTCGTTTACGCCCGACGTGATCAGGACGACGCCGGCGCCCGCCAGATCTGCGTAGTCGCCATCGCGGATCGCGCTTCGGCCCGACACGGGTGCGCCGTAACGGATGTCGGTGGCGACGGCCTTGGCGCGGGCGCGGGTCCGATCCAGGAGCACTATCTCGCGGGCCACGCCGCGCATCGCGGCGGCAAACGCGCACGCCGAGCCCACCCTACCCGCGCCGACGATACCGAGTTTCATGACGGACCTCCGAGACGAATGACTCGTGTGCCCGGCCAGCAACCTTTCAGGCTACGCACCTGCCAGCCGCTCTGCTCGCCTGCTCGAGGATCCTTCGTGCCGGGCGCCGTTCACTGGATCACTCCCAGCTGGCGGCCGATCTTGCCGAACGCTGCCAGGGCGCGGTCAAGGTGCTCTCGATCGTGGGCCGCCGAGATCTGCGTGCGGATGCGGGCCTGGCCGCGGGGCACCACTGGGAAGGAGAAGCCGATCACGTAGATTCCCTCCTCGAGAAGGCGGTCGGCCATGGTGCTCGCGAGCTTCGCGTCGCCCAGCATCACCGGGATGATCGGATGGCTACCGGGGACGAGCTTGAACCCCAGCCGGGCCATGCCCGCTCGGAAATAGGCGGCATTGTCGCGGAGCTTCTGGCGGAGATCGGAGCTCCCCTCCAGCAAGTCCAGGACCTCGATCGAAGCGGCCGCGATGGCGGGCGCCAGCGTGTTGGAGAACAAGTAGGGCCGCGAGCGTTGGCGCAACCAGGCGACGATCTCCCGCCGCCCCGAGACGTAGCCGCCGCTGGCGCCGCCGAGCGCCTTGCCCAGCGTACCGGTGAGGATGTCGACGCGGTCCATCACTCCGCAGGCTTCGTGGGTGCCGCGCCCCTTCTCGCCCGTAAACCCCACCGCGTGCGAGTCGTCGACCATCACCAGGGCCTGGTGCTTCTCTGCGAGGTCGCAGATCGCGTTCAGGTTGGCGAGGATCCCGTCCATGGAGAATACGCCGTCGGTGGCGATGATGCGGGCGCGCGCGCCCTTCGCCTCCACCAGCCTGGCCTCGAGGTCGGCCATGTCGTTGTTGGCATAGCGGAGGCGCTGGGCCTTGGAGAGCCGGACGCCGTCGATGATGCTCGCGTGGTTGAGCGCGTCGCTGATCACCGCGTCGCCCTCGTCCAGGAGGGTCTCGAAGAGCCCGCCGTTGGCGTCGAAGCAGGACGAGTACAGGATGGTGTCTTCGGTGCCGAGGAACCGCGTGATCCGCGCCTCCAGCTCGGTGTGCACGTCCTGGGTGCCGCAGATGAAGCGCACCGAGGCCATTCCATAGCCGTGCCGGTCGAGCCCTTCCCGCGCCGCCTGCACGACCCGGGGATGACTGGCGAGGCCGAGATAATTGTTCGCGCAGAAGTTCAGCACCTCGCGCCCGCCCTGCACGCGGATCACCGCGCCCTGGGGCCCCTCGATGATGCGCTCGCGCTTGAACAGTCCCTGCTCGTGCAACGCTTCCGTCTGCTGGTGAAGATGGGCGAGGTAGGCGCCGGGTTCCATGGCGCGCTGCCATAGCATGGGGGGGTGCGAGGATCGAGGGTGCGCGGTCCGTCGTCGCCTGCCTCAGTGCGCCATGGACGCCGCGCCTGGCCGCGCCCTGCGCGTCAGCAGCACCGCCGGCACCATGATTCCCGCGATGATGGCCAAGAGGACGAGGACGTCGAGGTAAGCGAGCGTCTGCGCTTGCTTGGTGACCTCCCCATAGATCTGCCCGTAGGCCATCTTCGTCGCCTGCACCGCGCCGATGCCCATGTGCTGCAGATGCTGACCGATGGCCGCGATCCGTGCGTCCAGCGCTCCCGAAGGGACCACGTGCTCCACCAGGCGTGCCTGGTGGAACTGCGACCGCCGCGCGACCAGCGTGGTCACGAGCGCGATCCCGATGTCGCCGCCCATGTTGCGAGCCAGGTTCACGATCCCGGAGACCTGGTTGCTCTTCTCTGGTGGCACGCCGTTGTAGACGGTGGAGTTGATGGGAACGAAAAGGAACGCGAGCCCGCAGCTCTGGAACACACGGAGCAGCACGGCCGTGCGGAAGTCGATCCCCGGGTACAGGGTGTGCGCCATGTGCAGGAGCGCCGTCGAGATCACCGAGAACCCGAACGCGATCAGATACCGCGCATCCACCTTCGAGATCAGCTTTCCGACCAGCGGCATGAGCAGCATGACGGTGACCCCACCCGGCGAAAGGACCATCCCGGCGTCCTGCGCCGAGTAGCCCAGCCACACTTGCAGATATTGCGGAAGCAGCACGGTGGTGCCGTAGAGCGTCATCCCGAGCACCAGCATCATCAGATTGGAGATGGCGAAGTTTCCGTCGCGGAACAGGCGCACCTCGACCACCGGATGCTTTTGCCGCCATTCCCACAGGACGAAGCTGACCAGCGCCACCGCCGCGATGCTGGCGAAGATGACGATGGTGTTGGAGTTGAACCAGTCGTCTTCCTGGCCCTTGTCCAGCACGTACTCCAGCGCGCCGAGCCCGACGGCGATGAGGCCGATACCCACCGTGTCGATGGGGCCGACGCGCTTCTTCGCCTCGACGAGGTGCGGCGGATCCACCAGGACGCGGGAGGAGAGCACCATGGAAACGATTCCCACGGGGACGTTGATGAAGAAGACCCAGCGCCACGAGTAATGGTCGGTGATGAAGCCTCCCAGCGTGGGGCCGATCGCAGGCGCCATCACCACCGCCATGCCGTAGACCGCAAAAGCCATGCCTCGCTTCGCCGGAGGGAAGGTATCCGCGAGGATGGCCTGCTCGGAGGGGCCCAGCCCGCCGCCGCCGATTCCCTGCAGCACGCGGAAGAACACCAGGAGCCCGAGGTTCGGCGCCAGCCCGCAGAGGAACGAGCTGAGGGTAAAGAGCAGCACGCAGGTCATGTAGAAGCGCTTGCGGCCGATCCGGGTGGCGAGCCAGCCGCTGATCGGCAGGACCACCGCGTTGCTCACCAGGTAGCTGGTCAAGACCCACGTGGACTCGTCGATGCTGGCCGAAAGGCTGCCGGCGATGTGCGGCAGCGACACGTTGGCGATGGCGGTATCGAGCACCTCCATGAAGGTCGCCATGGTGACCACCAGCGCGACCGTCCAGGGATTGCGCCCTCCCGTCCAGCCCTTCTCGCGGGTGATGCGCAGCGACTCCTCGGGAGTGAGCGCCTGCAGCTCCTTCGGCGTCATCGGACGCGGACCTTCGGCTCGACGGACATCCCCGGGCGGAGCCGGTCCATCTCCGGCTGTCCCGGCTTCAGGTTGATACGCACCGGGAGGCGCTGCACCACCTTCACGTAGTTCCCGCTGGCGTTCTCCGGCGGGAGCAGACTGAACCGCGAGCCGGTGGCGCCGGCGAAGCTCTCGACATTGCCGTCGTAGGTTCGATCGATCGCGTCGACGTGGACGGAGGCGGGCTGTCCCGGCCGCATCCGCTTGATCTGCGTTTCCCGGAAGTTTGCGGTCACCCACAGCTCACCGTTCTGGGTCAACGACATCAGCTGCTGCCCCGGCTGCACCCGGTCGCCGATGTTGACGGAGCGCCTGCCCACGATCCCCGCCACCGGCGCCAGCACCTTCGCGTAGCTCAGGTTGAGCTGTGCCTGCCGGAACTGCGCCTGGGCCAGTTCCAGATTGGCCTGCCTTACCGAGACACCCGCCTCGCGGGCGACCAGCTGGCGTGGAGCATTCGCGCGGGCCTCGGTCAGTCGGGTCTGCGCCTGCTGCAGCTTCGCCATCTTCTGATCCACACGCTTGCGCGCCGCTGCGACCGCCGCTTGCGCCGCGTCCGCGGCCGCGTCCCTCTGGTCGAACTCCGCCTGGGGAACGGTCTTCGACGCGAGCAGCTGCGCCGCGCGCTGCTTCTGCTGCTGGGCGAAGCGGTTGTTGGCCTGCGCCTGATCCAGTTCGCGCTTCGCGGCCTCCAGGTCGGCCTGCGTATTCGCCACCTCGTCCTCGGCCGCCTGCACCGCGGCCAGGTTCGACGTCGCGGTGATGGACACGGTGGGTCGTTCCTCGGCGACTCCGGCCTCGGCCTGGGCCACCGCGGCCCGGGCCTGAGCGAAGGCGACCTCCAGGTCGGCCGCGTCCAATTCGACCAGGAGGTCGCCCTCCTTCACCACCCGGTTGTCGTCCACGAGGACCCGCACGACGGTGCCGGGCACGCGAGGCGACACGGCGGTGATGTACCCGTCCACCTGCGCGTCGTCGCTATCCTCGAACTTGCGCGCGTGCAGCCACCAGAGCAACGCGGCGATGGCGAGGATGCCCAGCCCGATCCCGACCCGGAGCCGCGTGCGCCTCTTCTTCGCCGTCTCTGCGTCCGGCTGCTCTGCGTCCGGCCTCTCGTCGTTCCGCCCCGGGCGCGCCCCTCCGTTGCCTTCCCGCATTTCCTCCTGCTCGAGTTCGGACATGCGGGTCGTATCTCCGCCGCCCCGAGGGAGCTTCCCGCGAACCGCGCTCGATTCGGCCAGCTAACGTAAGTCCGCGCATCCGTCCAGGAAGGGCCCGTCCGCTATGGCTCGGCAAGCCCTGGCGCCGGTGCGGGCGAGCGGCGAGCAGGCTGCAATCCTGCGCCGCCGGCAGCCCGCCGAGGCGCCTCCCGGCCCCGCGGCAGCGACGAGCGGCCGCCGCGTCGTTCCTCTAGATCAACCCTCCTGGCACACAGGAGGGCGCGATGGTAAACCGCAACGCTCCCGGTGCGCGCCACCCTCCGCCAGCGGTTCGCCGCCGCCACCGGCGGCCTCCCCGGTGTCTTCTGGACGCTCTGGTGGGGGCTGATCGTGAATCGGCTGGCGAGCTTCGTGCTGGCCTTCCTCTCGATCTATTTGGTGCGCGATCGGGGTTTTCTGCCGGCCAAGGCCGGCCGTGTGCTGGCCCTCTACGGTGCAGGCATGACGATCGCCGGGCCGCTGGGCGGGCTTCTCGCCGACCGGATCGGCCGGCGAGCCACGATGCTCGCGGGTCTCGTGCTCGGGGCGGGCGCGGTGGGGGCCCTCTCCTTCGCACGCGACCCGGCCCTGCTGGCACTTTTTGCCTTCCTCGCCGCCGCCGCGGGGGAGCTCTACAGGCCTGCGATGAGCGCAGCGGTGGCCGACCTCGTGCCGCCCGCCGACCGGCCCCGCGCCTACGGTCTGGTGTACTGGGCGGTGAACCTAGCCCTCTCCGTCGGCCTCGTGCTGGGGGGACTGGCCGCGGAGCGGAGCATCGCGGCACTCTTCCTCGCCGACGCTGGCACCTCGATCGCGGCCGCCGCGATCATTTTCTTCCGGGTGCCGGAGACGCGCCCCCACGGGCTTGTGCACGAGCCGGCGCTCCGCGGCCTCGCCAAGGTCTTCGCCGATCGCCCCTATGTCTCGTTCCTCGTTCTACATCTTGTCGCCCTGGTGGTCTTCATCCAGTGGCAGCTCGCGTTGCCCATCGACATGGCGGCTCACGGGCTCGGGCCGACCGCCTACGCTTTCCTGATGGCGCTGAACTGCGGCGGCGTGGTGCTCCTGCAGCCGCTCCTCTCGCCGCGGCTGCGCCGCTTCGATGCCGCCCGATTGCTGGCCCTCTCGGGCGTGCTCTTCGGCGCCGGCTATGGTGTCAACGCCATCGGCGGGAGCATCGGCGTCTACGGCATCGGCACCGCCCTGTGGACCCTGGGCGAAGTGATCGGCTTCCCGGTCGCCGCGACGATGGTCGCGAACCTCGCGCCGGTCGCGCTGCGCGGCCGGTATCAGGGGGCGTTCGCGATGTGTTGGGGCGTCGCATTCACCGTCTCTCCGCTCGCCGCAGGCGAGGCGATGCAGCGGCTCGGCGCGCGCGCCCTCTGGTTGCTCTGCCTCGCCGTGGCGGCCGCCGTCGCCGGGGGACACCTGCTCACCGCCGAGCCGCGCCGGACGCGGCTCGCGGCGCTGGCCCGATCCGAGCCAGAGTCGCCGGGACCCGAGGCCACTCCGTCAGAGGCGATGGGAGGGTAGGTAGGAGCGCGGTGCCGGATCGACGCGCGATGCGCTGAACGTCTCGAGCTGGTTCAGTATTTCGATTTTTTCAGATGGCGGCCCAGCGTTAACTGGCAGAGACGGCGTGGGGTCTCGACAGGCATGATGCAGGCAGTGGCCGCCGCGCACCGGGTCGATGACTTCAGGATGAGGGCTGCGACCCTCGAGGACTATCCGGCGTTCCTGCAGCTATTCAATCGGCTCGACCTTCTGATCGGCCCGCCTGGACGCGAGGAATTTCGGGAGCTCGCGCCTCGCTTGCTCATCGCCGAATCGCCTGGCGAGCTTCTGGGGATGATCGCCGTGCGACGGATGCCGCGAAAAGCGCGCATCTCCATGCTCGCAGTGTCCCCAACGGCGGAGGGTCGAGGGCTGGCGCGCCGCATGATGTTGACCGTGGCGTCCCGGTTGCGAACCGAAGGGATCGCGCGTTGGGGACTTCTCGTCAAGCGCGACAACCGGCGCGCTCTGCGCCTGTACTGTGGGCTGGGGATGCGCGAGCGATCCCGCGGCTGGTGGTGGCATACCGCGCGATCGTCGCTGCCGCTGCTGCCTTCAGGGGCCCCCGGAGACCCACGGCCACTTGTCCAAGGCGAGCTCCGGAAAGTGGAGCGCGCCTTTCGGATCACAGGCCAGCTACAACGGCACCTGCGACACGCCGCCCGAATCCTTGTGGTCGAAGACGGCAGCAGGCCTGTTGGCGTGGCCGGTCTCCGCAGCGACGGACCCTATATTTTCGTGCAGGCGACACGGATCGAGGCCATCCGGCCCCTCCTCCGCGACTTGTGGCCAGACGAGCCGACCCTGCCGATTTTCTCCAACACGCCGTCCGTGGGCGAGGCTCTCGTTGCAGCGGGAGCACAGCTCCTCATGGAGACAGCCGAGATGGAGGGGCCGGTTCCCGATGAGCGCACGATCAAGTCCACCGGCGTGGATTTTCGGCGGCTCCGCGGCTTGCCTTGAAGCCGCAGTTCATTCTGGCTGGACGCGAATCGGCAATGCTTCGCGCTTCCCAGCGTCGCGGGCGAGGAGCAGCAGGCCCTTCTGCGAGGGCGACGCGGCGGCGCCGCCGGGTACAGAGCTCACCGTCAGCACCGATCGACCCCCCACCGGGACGCCGCCGGCCGGGATGCCCGTCGCGGTGAAGCGTGGCTGGCCAAGGCTGAAGGTCATGTTCAGGATGGAGTCCGTCAGCTTGCCGGTGAAGTAGTTGTCGAAGGCGTAGATCGAGAAGGTGAACTGGCTGGTCGGCGTCAAGCCCACCGCGGCGAGAGGCGCGGTCATGATGACGTTCGCCGAGTTCAAATCGGCATCCGTGAAGAAGAAGGCGTTGGTGGCGCCCGTCGCCAGGTTGAAGACAAAGGTGACGTTCTGCCCGCTCGCGGCGAAGCCGCCGTTCTCGGCGTTGAACAGGACGTACCCCTCCGTCAGGGTCGCGTTTGCGTTGATGTAGATGTCGAACTCCGCCGGGTAGTTTGGGTGCGACCTGCGGCCGAAGGTGTTGATGCCGAACTGCACGGCCGGTCCAGAGGCGAAATTCGCCTGTCGCACGCCGACCTGTCCGAGGTTGATGACGGCGAAGTTGTCTCCTGGCCGCGGCAGAAAATCCCGCTGGATCCTCGGACTGGTGCCTGTCCAGGCGAACACGTCCACGCGGCCGTCGGTCGCGCCCCGGTTCGTCAGCTCGAGGGTGCCGCTGGGTCCCCGCAGCTCGACCGCGTCTTCCTCGGCGCGCACGTCAGCCGCACGGTGCGGCAGCAGGTGCCAGGGCACGTGCACGTTGTCGATGCCGTCGCGAAGCGTGATGCTGCCGTCGAGCTCCAGCGCGGTGAGCAGCGATCCGTTGCCGCCCTCCGAACCCCCGTTGAGCTTCCAGGCGGGAAGCTTCATGGGGTCGACCTTGATTTGCACCTCGAAGCTGCGGAGGCTGCGGCCCGGCACCTCGATGGAAGACGGCACCTCGGTCTCGACTGCCGCCGTCGCCTGGTTCGCCGGGTCGCGGAACTTCATAGCGACCGCGTAGGTCCGGGGGGTGTCGGCGAAATTGTAGACCACCACCCGCTTGTGGAAGTCGCGCGCCTCGGGCAGCGCGGCATACCCGAACGACACGGCGGCACTCTCGCTCTCCGCGACCCAGGCAATCGTCCGGGTGGCCAGCGCGCGATCGACGCGCACCTCGCCCGCGCCGATCCGCGTCGCCGGAGCCCGCTGTCCTGCGTAGAGGTTGGGGGCGATCAGGATTTCCGTCTCCGCGGTATTCATCAGCCGCGCTTTGATCTCCGCCGGGGTCGCGCCGGGATGCGCTTCGAGCAGAAGCGCCGCCGAACCGGCAACCATCGGGGTGGCGCCCGAGGTGCCGCCGAAAGCGGTTTCTCCGGTCCCCGTCCCACACTCGGCGGAGACGGAAGCGCCCGGCGCTCCGATCTCCGGCTTGATGGTCTGGAGGCTGTAGCTGGGTCCGCGCGCCGAGCTGCTGACCATGCTCTTCACCAGCGGCTCGGAATCGTGCACCGTCACGTTGGCGACCGGCACGCTGCGGATCTTGTCGCCGTCGGCCTTGACGATGATGAGCGTGGGGGCGAAATGGGTCCCGCCTCCGTAGGAGAAGCTGAGCGGATCTCCCGGACTCGACATCATCACGAGCACGCCGATCGCGCCCGCGCTCACTACCTTGTCCACCTTGAGGCTGACGCCACAGGCCCCGCGAAGCACGAGCGCGACCTTGCCGGCCGGATTACCGGACAGCGTGTCGCTCGGGCAGGACCTACCCGTGTAGACGACATCCTTTCCGACGAATCCGCTGCCGATCGGTGCCCAGCCGACGGTTTCGGTGTTCTTGTAGGTGCCGGCGATGGCGGGCGGCGAGTTGATGATCAGCGGGTACGACCTGGCGCTGGGCACCTGGGTCTGCGCCACGCTGATGACGCCGGGCCCGATGCTGGGCGAGCTGACGATGTACGGCTTGTCCCCGGAATTGCCGGCCGCGGTCACAACCACTACCCCCAGGCGAACCGCGTTCTCGGAGGCCAACGTGAGGTCGTCTTCGATCTGGCCATAGCTCTGGCCCAGAGACATGTTGATGACGTCGACATGATCCGACAGATCGCCGTCGCCGTCGGGATCGAGGGCGAAGTCCATCGCCTGGAGCAGCGCGACACCGCTGCAAGAAGTGGAGACCGAGCTGCACACCTTCAAGGCGTAGAGTTGCGAGCCCGGCGCTGTGCCCTTGTGCAGGCCGTCCCGGCTCATGCCACCGATGATGTCCGCGACGTGGGTGCCATGGCCGCCTTGGCAGTTCACCGCGCCACCGCAGTCGATGGGATTCGGATCGGGGGCCAGCGGGCCGAGTGGCCAGTCCTCGCCAACGAAGTCAAATCCGCCGACGACCTTGGACGTCGGGAAGACCGCAGGATTGACCGTCTTGTTGCGGGGATCACCCCGCGAGGTGCCGTAGGCCGCGGTGTAGTCGTCGGCGGTGCCCGATGCATCCAGGTTGCGATGCGTGTAATCGATACCCGTGTCCAGCACCGCGACTCGAACCCCGCGCCCCGTCACGCCGCTATTCTGGACCGCGGTCGCGCCGATATACGGAACGGTTTCCGAAAGGTCGATGGAGTAATTGTGGACCGGGCGAATCGCCAGCACGCCGCGCTGCGCGGCCAGCACCGGGAGGAGGGAAGCGTCGATCGAGAACGCCACGGCATTGTGCGCCTTGCTGACGCGCCCCAGCTCGTTGGCTCCCAGCGATCTTGCGCTGAACGCGATCTCGTCCTGGTCGTCGCTCAGTTTCGCGAGATGGGCGCGCTGGGCTTCGCGCGTCAGAGGCAGGCCAGCGCTGCTGGCGGCCGCCTCCGTTTCCGCCAGCGACGAGTCCTGCAGCTGCACCCAGACGTCCACCCTTCCCTTCGCCTGCAGCAGCTGCGCCGCGAGACGTCCGGAAACGGACACGCCCGGCGGCAGCGCAAGCTCGCTGACGTCCGGAGCGGGGACTTGCTGGCCGCGCACCGCCGCCGGCGGCGCCAGCGCAAGAGCTGCGCCCAGCATTGCAGGGATTCGACGCGCTCGTCCTGTCATGGTGGCTCCTCTTAGAAGGGCCGTGCTCGAGCGCACAGCGAGTAACCGTAGGCATCCGCTCCCCGGGTGGGCAAGCCCCCCTGGAGTGCGTGCCGCAACGATAGACACCATGAGTTACTGAATGGCG
>WNFI01021727.1_pt1 | contig 12148 bp, 10 predicted proteins | sample 5400471 | NCBI WGS metagenome assembly WNFI01 (sample SAMN13153348, study PRJNA577476) | soil metagenome | isolation source: 100 cm saprolite on Douglas fir-dominated hillslope | place: USA:California | collected 2013-09-17 | reverse complement strand
ATAGCAGGGCTGAGTGAGAGAGGTAGCGATGGAGTTCCAGGACAAGTCTCTGAACTGCGTGGACTGCGGCGACCCCTTCATCTGGACGGCCGGCGAGCAGCTCTTCTTCGCCGACAAAAACTTCAAAAACGAGCCAAAACGCTGCAAGAGCTGTAAAGCCAAGCGCGCAGCGCGTCCGTCGGGCGCCGGCGGCATCGGCCGCGAGCGCGTGGAGACCACCACCAACTGTTCGGCTTGCGGCAAGGAAACGACCGTGCCGTTCCGCCCGACGCAGGGCCGTCCCGTGTTCTGTCGTGAGTGCTTCCAGTCCCGGAAGTTCGCGGGGGCCGGCGGCATTTAAGACCGACCCCACGTTCCCCGGCGCGATCGGCAGGCCACGCGCGCGTGGCCTTCGTTTTTTATATGGACCTCTTTCGAGCGCGCGACAGTCTCAGTCAGGACATCTATCCCACGAACATGCGTATCCATCTGCCTTTATCTCTCATCCTGATCGTGCTCGCCGCGTGCAATCGAGGCGGCGCGCCAGGCCCCGGCGGCGCTGCCGGCGTGGGGCGCGGCGGCGCGCCTCCCGCGGCCGGCGTTACCATCGTCACCCTCAAGACGTCCGCGGCCGGCGTTACCATCGTCACCCTCAAGACGTCGCCGATCGAGGTGTCGTCGGACTTCATCTCGACGGTGCGGTCGCTGCACTCCACGTCCATCCAGTCCCAGGTGGACGGACGGGTCACGAAGATCTACGTCAAGTCGGGCGACCAGGTCCGGGTCGGCACGCCGCTGGTGCAAATCGACCCGGAGAAGCAGGTGGCGACCGTCGGCAGCACTGAGTCGCAGCGCGCCGGGCGCGAGGCGGACGTCGCGTACTGGAAGAGCCAGGTCGAGCGGCTGCGGTCGCTGCTCAAGGCCGGCGCGATCAGCCAGAACGAATTCGACACAGCGACGCACAACCTCGCCGCCGCGGAAGCGAATCTCGCCGCGCTCGACGCGCAGGTCCGGGAACAGCGCGTCCAGCTCCAGTACTTCCACGTCACGGCGCCGACCGCGGGTCTCGTGGGGGACATCTCCATCCGTGAAGGCGATCGAATCACGACCTCGACGGTCATCACGACGATCGACGAAAAGGCGGGCCTCGAAGCCTATATCCAGGTCCCCGTCGATCGCGCCCCGGACCTGAAGGTAGGACTGCCCACCCAGATCCTCGACGCCGACGGCAAGGTCGTGGCGCAGAACCCCATCACCTTCGTCTCGCCGCGCGCCGACCCCGCCACGCAGACGGTGCTGGCGAAGAGCCTGCTCCGCCAGACGCCGGCGGACGTGAAGATCCAGCAGTTCGTCAAGATTCGCGTAATCTGGCGGACGACGGACGCTCTCACCCTTCCGATCACCGCGGTCACCCGCGTGAACGGACAGTACTTCTGCTTCGTGGCGGAGCCGTCCGGCAACGGCCTGGTGGCACGTCAGCATCCCGTCCAGCTGGGCGAAGTGCACGGCAACGACTACATCGTCCTCGCCGGACTGAAGCCCGGTGACCGGCTGATCGTCGGCGGCATCCAGAAAATCGGCGACGGCGCGCCCGTGAGGCCCGAATAGCGCAGGCCGTCCGCGCCTGCATCCACCCATGTTCGTCAATACCTTCATCAGCCGGCCGATCCTTGCGTCGGTCTGCTCGCTCGTCATCATCCTCGCCGGCGCCGTCGCGATCCCGACGATGCCGGTCGCGCAGTACCCGGCGCTGGCGCCGCCGCAGATCGCGGTGAATGCGATCTACACCGGCGCCAACGCGCAGGAAGTGGAGAGCGCCGTCACGACGCCGATCGAGCAGGCGATCAACGGCGTCGAGGGCATGCTGTACATGTCCTCGTCGAGCACGAACAGCGGGTTCGCGAGCATCAACGTGACGTTCGACATCACGCGCGACCAGGATCTCGCGCAGGTCGACGTGCAGAACCGCGTCTCACAGGCGCTCGGCCGCCTGCCGACGGAGGTCCGCGCGCTTGGCGTCACCGTCAACAAGCAGAACACCAACTTCCTGATAGCGGCGGGCGTTTACTCCGAGAAAGGGGAGTACGACTCGCTCTTCCTCAGCAACTACATCGACGTCTACGTCAAGGACGCGCTGAAGCGGGTGCCCGGCGTCGCCGACGTCACGGTCTTCGGCGAACGCAAGTACTCGATGCGCCTGTGGCTGGACCCGCTTCGCCTGGCGGCGCGGCAGATCACCGCCGCCGACGTGACGTCGGCGCTACGCGACCAGAACGTGCAGGTCGCGGCGGGCGCGCTCGGCCAGTCCCCCGCGCCCGAAGGCCAGATGTACCAATTGAGTGTCCGCGTCGAAGGCCGCCTGCCCGAGGCGCCCGACTTCGACAACATCATCCTGAAGGCCGGGTCCGATGGCTCGCTGGTCCGCCTCAAGGACGTCGGTCACGCGGAGCTCGGCGCCGAGACCTACGCGTCGCAGCTCCGCTTCCAGGCGCGCGACGCCGTCGGCTTCGGCGTCATCCAGCTGCCTTCGGCCAACGCCCTCGACGTCACGCGCAACGTGAAGGCGGAGCTCGATCGACTCGAGAAGAACTTTCCGCCGGGACTGAAGTACCAGATCGCGCTCGACACGACACAGGTCGTGAACGACTCGATCCGGGAAGTGCTGAAGACGCTCGTCGAGGCCATCATCCTCGTCGTCATCGTCATTTTCATCTTCCTGCAGACCTGGCGCAGCACGCTGATTCCGACGATCACCATTCCGGTCTCCCTGGTCGGCGCCTTCGCGTTCATCAAGGTGATGGGTTATTCCATCAACACGCTGACCCTTTTCGGGATCATCCTGGCAACCGGCATTGTCGTCGACGACGCGATCGTTGTCATCGAGAACATCGAGCGGCACATTCAGGAGTTCGAGGTTTCGGCGCGGCAGGCCGCGGTCGACGCAATGGGCGAAGTGCTCGGGGCGGTCATCGCGACCGCGCTGGTGCTGATCGCGGTGTTCGTGCCGATCGCCTTCTTTCCCGGCACCACCGGACGTCTCTACGCGCAGTTCGCGATGACGATTGCGTTCGCCGTGGCGCTCTCCGCGTTCAATGCGGTGACGCTGACGCCGGCGCTTGCCGCGCTCCTGCTGGACCGCGAGCACCAGCGCAAGAATCGATTCTTCGGGTTCTTCGAGCGGGTCATCACCGCGGGCACGAACGGTTACATCCGCTTCCTCAAGCGGGGCATGAAGTCACGATGGGCGCTCGTCGCCGTGTTCTTCCTCGCCCTCGGGCTGACCTACTGGGTCAACACGAAGGTGCCGCGCGCGTTCGTGCCCGAGGAGGATCAGGGCTACTTCATGACCCAGGTACAGGCGCCCGCCGGTTCCTCGCTGCAGTACACCGGAGCCATCGCGCGCCAGGCTGAGAAGATCCTCATGGCGGATCCTGACATCCTCGGTGTCTTCTCGGTCATGGGCTTCAGCTTCAGCGGCGCGGCGCCGAACCAGGGCATCGTCTTTTCCAGCCTGAGGCCGTTCGATCGGCGTAAGGGTGCGAGCCACTCGGCAACCGCGGTCATCGGGCGCATCATGCCGCAGCTCCTGGCGATTCCGGGAGCGATCGTCGTGTCGTTTGCCCCCCCGTCAATTCCCGGCCTGAGCCGCTTCGGCGGCTTCGAGTTCCAAGTGCTGGACCAGACCGGCACGGACATCAATACTCTCGCGCGCGGCGCGTATGGCGTCATGGGGGCCGCGGCACGGTCGCCGCTCCTTCGCGGTGTCTTTACGCCGTTCACCGCCAACGATCCGCAGCTGCTCGTCAGTATCGACCGGCAGCGCGCCCTCGCCGCGGGCCTGCCGCTCAGTGAGGTCACGAACGCGATGCAGACGTTCCTGGGGTCGTCGTACGTGAACGATTTCCAGTTCAACAACCGCGCCTACCGGGTCTACGTCCAGGCAGACCGGCAGTTCCGCTCGAGCCCCCAGAACATCCAGCAGATGTACGCGCGCTCCCGCACGGGGCAGATGGTCCCGCTCGACAGTGTCGTGACGATCAAGGAGACCGTGGCGCCGCAGGTCATCGGCCACTTCAACCTCTTCCGCTCCGCCACGCTGAACGGGTCGGCCGCGCCGGGCGTCAGTTCCGGGGAGGCGCTGCAGGAGATGGAGCGGATCGCGACGAGCACCCTCCCGGCGGGGATGAGCTTTGCGTGGTCGGGGATCTCACTCGAAGAAACCAAGGCCGGGAGCCAGTCGCTCCTCATCTTCGGGCTGGCGCTGCTGCTGGTCTACCTCACACTGGCGGCGCTCTACGAAAGCCTGGTGCTACCGCTCATCGTGCTGCTCGGCGTCCCCCTGGCCGTCCTCGGGGCGTTGTCGGCGCAATGGATCCGCGGCCTGGCCAACGACGTGTATTGTCAGGTCGGTCTCGTCATGCTGATCGGTCTGTCGGCGAAGAACGCGATCCTGATCGTGGAATTCGCGGAACAGTTGAGGCACCGCGGGCTCTCGATCGTCGAGGCGGCGATTGAAGCGGGGCGTATCCGGCTCAGGCCGATCCTGATGACCTCGCTCGCGTTCATCCTCGGTGTCCTGCCATTGGTCTTCGCGACCGGGGCCGGCCAGGAGGCGCGGCACTCGGTTGGCACAGCCGTGGCGGGGGGAATGCTCCTGTCCACGTTTCTGAACATCATCTTTATACCAGTTTTGTATGTGGTCATCGAGACGCTGCGGGAGCGGGTGACAGGCGCGCCGTCGGTTGCGGGCGGGAATGCAGCGTAAACCCCTGACTATTTGACACTTTTGCGAATACCGTAGTACGCTGGCAGGTCTATTTTGACATCGAAAAACGTGGGGCTGGGAGGCGCTGTAATGCAGATCGACGAACGAGTCGTCGAGGGAGTGACGATTCTCGACCTGAAGGGCAAGATGACGCTTGGGGAGGGCGATGAGCTCCTCAAGGACAAGATCAATTCCCTCCTCCAGCAGGACAAGAAACAGCTGCTCTTGAACCTCGAGAACGTCCCCTATATCGACAGCGCGGGCCTCGGCGAAATCGTGCGCACTTACACCACCGTCAGCCGGCAGGGCGGGAAGCTCAAGCTTCTCAACCTGACGAAGCGGATCCAGGATCTCCTGGCGATTACGAAACTGCTGACCGTGTTCGACACTTACGACTCTGAAAAAGAAGCCATCCAGAGTTACAAGTAGTCGGCGTACGGCCCGCCACGCGGCAACTCGCGCATGGCGCACAGCACATTACCAGCCATCACGAAAGACCCTGAGGCCGGGCGGCATCGGGAGCCGCTCGACTTGATGCCCGCTCCGACACGCTCGGTGGCGACCAGCCTCCTGGTATCGGTGCGCCCCGCGCAGTGGACGAAGAACCTGATCGTCTTCGCCGCGCTCCTCTTCGGGCAGCGGGGCAACGCCCCGGCTTTCCTCGATCCCCACGCCATCGGCCGGGCGCTCGCGGCGTTCCTCATCTTCTGCGGGCTCTCAGGCGTTGTCTACCTCATCAATGACGTCGCCGATCGCGACGCGGATCGGCTCCATCCGCTGAAGCGCCATCGCCCGATCGCGTCGGGCGCGGTGCCGCCGGGGCTCGCGATTGGCGCGGCGCTGGTGCTGACCGTCGTCGCGCTCGGAGGGGCCTGGATGCTGCGCCCGGCGTTCGCGGTGGTGGCGCTAGGCTACGTCGCGCTGCTGGGGCTGTACTCGGGCCCGCTGAAGCACGTCGTCATCATCGATGTCCTGACGATCGCCATTGGGTTCGTGCTGCGCGCCGTGGCCGGCGCCGTCGCGATCGACGTGCGCAGCGACCACTGGCTCCTGGTCCTGACGATTCTGTTGGCGCTGTTCCTGGCGCTCAGCAAACGGCGGCACGAACTGGTACTGTTGGCGGACGGCGCGACGGGGCACCGGCCCATCCTCGAGGAATACAGTCCGTACCTCCTCGATCAGATGATCGCCGTCGTCACCGCCTCGACGCTCGTCACCTATGTCATCTCCACCGTCAGCGCGGAGACGCTGCAGAAATACCACACGGACTATCTCGGGCTGACCCTGGTGTTTCCGTTGTACGGGATCTTCCGGTACTTGTACCTTGTCCATCAGAAAGAGGGAGGCGGCAGTCCGGCGGACATGCTGTTGAACGACCGGCCCCTGCTGGCGTGTGTGGCGCTCTGGGCCATGGCGGTCACCCTGATCATTTACCTGGCTCGCTAGCTCAATGGCTAAATCCAAAGTCGCAATTCTGAAAACGTCCCCGGCGACGGTGCTGCGTGACTACCACGACGTCATGAACCTGGGCGGTTACCAGGACGTCGTCAGCAGGGACGCGGACACCGCCCTCAAGGTCAACATCTCCTGGCACTTTTTCTTTCCCGGCAGCTCGACGACGCCGTGGCAGCTCGATGGCGTGATCAAGGCGATGAAGCAGGACGGATACGATCCGAACCTGATTCATGCCTGCCATAACCGGACGGTCGTGATCGACGCGCACCTCGGCGAGCGGGAGAACAAGCAGGTCAACGTGGTCGAGGCGCACAAGCTGCGCAACATCCACATCTACGAGACGGAGGAATGGATCGACGTCCGCGAGGCGGTCGGGGACCTGACCAAGACGTTCACCTGCCTGAACGAGGTCTATCCGAAGGGCTTCATGATTCCGAAGCGCTTCATCGGGGAGAACATCATTCACCTCCCGACCGTGAAGACGCATATCTTCACGACCATGACCGGTGCGATGAAGAACGCGTTCGGCGGACTGCTGAACGAGCACCGGCACTGGACGCACCCGGTCATCCACGAAACGCTGGTGGACCTGTTGATGATCCAGAAGAAGATTCACCGCGGCATCTTCGCGGTGATGGACGGCACGTTCGCCGGCGACGGTCCCGGGCCACGCTGCATGATCCCGTACACCAAGAACGTGATTCTGGCGAGCGCGGACCAGGTCGCGATCGATGCCGTTGCGGCGAAATTGATGGGCTTCGATCCGATGGCGATCAAGTTCATCCGGATGGCCCATGAACTGGGACTCGGCTGCGGCGATCCGCGCGACATCGAGATCGTCGGCGACACGGAGGCGGGCAAGGAGAGCTGGCATTTCGTCGGCCCGTTCAAGAGGATGACGTTCGCCTCCCGCATGCAGCACAAGATCTACTGGGGACCCATGAAGAAGCCGATCGAGTGGTCCCTGAAAACGGTGCTCGCGCCGTGGGCGTACATCGCGAGCGTGATCTACCACGACAGCTTCTGGTACCCCTTCAACGCGAAGCGCATGATGCGTAACGTCCTCGCGGGCCCCTGGGGCCGCCTGTTCCGCAACTGGGAGACGCTGACGCCGGACGCCAACGGGTTCCCGCAGATTGGTGAAGACACCGCCGAGCGCAGGGAGGCCCTGAAAGAGACCCCCCATGTCTGATTTTTCAGTCCGTTCCGACAACGTCGACGTCGAGCAGATCATGCGGCAGATCCGCGCCCGGATTCGCGAGAAGCGCGGCGTGGACTACACCGAAGAAGAGATCCGCGAGCTGGCAAACGTCAGGCTGGAGAAGTTCCTCGACCCCAAGGGCGTGCGGTCCGGGCTGCTCGAGGAGTACCGCCGCCTCGGCAGCGTCGAGGCGCCGCCACCGAACTTCAGCTTTGGCGAAGACACTCTGTACGAGACGCACCGCCCGCCCATACGGTGGCTGCGCGCTCTGCTGAGGCCGTTCCTCAAGCTGCTGTTCAATCCGAACCCACTCATCCAGGCGCTGCACATCCAGGCTGAATTGAATACGCGAAACGCCGAGCGGCACGCGCGGCTCGATGCCCTGCATTACGAAGTCATCCACAACCTCGTCGTGGAGCTGACGCGGACGGGTGTCGAGGTGAAGAGCCTGAAGATGCGTCTCGAGTCGATGGCGAGCCGGCTTGATTTCGACGAGCGGCGCGCGCGCGCACTCGAAGGGGTCGTGCAGTACCGGGCCGGCGCAGTGCCGCCCCTGCAGCCGCCCACCGGCCAGCAGCAGGGCCCGCGGGACCAGCGGCAGCCGCAAGGACGTCCGGACCAGTTCCGCCGGGACCAGCGCCCGCAAGACCAGGGCCGCAGGGATCAGGGACCCAGGGACCAGGGACCGAGACCCCCTGTCGCAGGCTCGCCGCTGGCGACGCCTACCCCGGGATCACCGGTCGAGGCCAACGCGCTGGATGCGGACGGCAATGAGCGCCGCGCCCGACGCCGCCGCCGTCGCGGACGCCGCCGTCCTGGCGATCGGTTTGGGGGAGAGGGTAGCTCACCCGCCTTCGCCGGCGACAGATCGAGTGCCGGCTTCGGCGGGGCAAGCCCCGGCGGTGCCGAGCATCGGGCACCGGCGATCGAGGATCGAGGATCGTCGAACCTCGAGCCCCGAACCTCGAATCTCGAAGGTACCGGCGCGGCACCGGCTCCGCCCGCGCCGTCGTCCGAGCCGCCGTCCGAGTCGTGAAGCTCGCGGTGGTCGTCCAGCGCTACGGCGCGGACATCAATGGCGGTGCGGAGCTCCATGCGCGCTACATCGCGGAACGTCTGTCCCGCCACGCCTCGGTCGAGGTGGTCACGACGTGCGCGCGCGACTACGTGACGTGGAAAAACGAGCTGCCCGCGGGTGTCGAGCAGGTGAACGGCATTACGGTCCGCCGCTTCCCTGTCGCTCACGAGCGGAAGCCGCACGACTTCGGACGGCGGTCGGTCAGGGTGTTCGAGCGGCAGCATTCGATCGCCGACGAGCTCGGCTGGCTCGAGAGCGAGGGGCCCGCGAGTCCCGCGCTGGTGCGGCACGTCGAGGCGGCAGCCCCTGGGCTCGATTTCGTCGTGCTCTTCAGCTATCGCTACTTCCACGCATGGCATCTCGCGCGGCGGATTCCAGGTAAGGCCGTCATCGTGCCGACCGCTGAGCGCGATCCGGCGATCGGCCTCTCGATCTTCGGACCGATGCTGCGCGGCGTGCGCGGTTTGATGTACAACTCGCCCGAGGAGCGCGCGATGATCGTGGCGGCGGCGAACAACGCGTCCGTGCCTGGCGTTGTCGTCGGCGTCGGATCGGATGTCCCCGACCGCACCGACCCGGAGCGGTTTCGCCGCAAGTTCCAGATCAATCGGCCGTTCGCGATCTACATCGGGCGGATTGACGAGAACAAGGGCTGCGCCGAGCTGTTTTCACATTTCCAGCGTTACGCGGCCGCCTTCCCGCGGGGGCTCGACCTGGTGCTGATTGGCAGCGCCATCATCGACGTGCCGGAGCACCCGCGGATTCACCACCTCGGGTTCCTGGACGACCGCGACAAGTTCGATGCGCTGGCCGCGTCGGACCTGCTGATCATGCCGTCGTACTACGAGAGCCTGTCAATGGTGGCGCTCGAGGCCTGGGCGCTTGGGCGGCCGGTGCTCGCCAACGCCCGGTGCGACGTGCTGAAAGGCCAGTGCATCCGCAGCAACGCCGGCCTGTTCTACGGAAATTACCAGGAGTTCGTGGCGGCGTTGTACTCGCTCGAGTCCCGCGGACCGCTCAACGCGCGGCTCGGCCGGAACGGCCGCGAGTTCTTCAAACGTCACTATTCATGGCCGGTCATCGAGCGGAAGTACCTCGACATGTTCGATCGGTTGAAAAAGGAAGGCGGACGCCACAGCGTCGAGCCGCTGCCCGGCTGGTTCGCGCGGCTGACGAAGGATCTCCCTCCGGCTCGTGAGGTCCTCGACCGCATCCCCCGGGGATCCGCCGCATGAGCGCCGGCCGCGTCCACCAGGTGCTCGCGACGCTGGGGTACGGCGACGCTATCGGACACGAAGTGCTGGGCATCCAGCGCGTCCTCGAGGGCGCTGGTTACGCATCCGAGATTTTCGTCGAAACCGCGGACCGGCGCCTGGAGCACCTGACCACCGACTACCGCGAGATGGTCGGCGCCATCGCGCCCGAAGACGTGCTGATCCATCACTTCTCGATCGGATCGCGCGCATCGCGGACCGCGTACGCGCTCCCCGGCCGCATGGCCCTCGTCTACCACAACATCACGCCGCCCGAGTACTTCGTCGGCATTCACAAGGATCTCGTGAAGCTCTGTTTCCGAGGACGCCGGGAGCTGACGGCCTACGTTTCACGCTGCGAGCTCGCCCTCGGCGATTCGGAATACAACCGTCAGGAGCTCGAGGATCTCGGGTTCCGCTCGACCGCAGTCCTCCCCGTCGTTCCGGACTTCGCTCATCTCAACGTGCCGCCCAACACGATGACGGCCGCGCCGTTTGACGATGGCTGGACGAACGTGCTGTTCGTGGGCCGGGTGATTCCGAACAAAAAACTCGAGGACGTAATCCGCGCCTTTCACGTGTACCGGACGCGGCACAATCCTCGCTCCCGGCTGTTGTTCGTCGGCTCATACGGGGGCTTCGAGAAATACCTCGCCATGCTGCACGCGCTCGTCGCGCGGCTCGGCACGCCGGATGTGCACTTCCTCGGCCATGTGTCGAACGAGGAGCTCACCGCGCTCTACGACGTCGCGGACCTCTTCCTGTGCGCCAGCGAGCACGAAGGGTTTTGCGTGCCCCTCATCGAGAGCTTCTACAAGCGCGTCCCGGTTCTGGCATACGCCGCCACCGCGGTTCCTGCGACGATGGACGGCGGCGGCGTATTGTACGAAAAGAAGGATCCCTTCGAAGTCGCGCGGGTCATGGCCGCGATCCTGGACGATACGGATCTGGAGGACGGCGTGATTGCGACCCAGGACGCCGCGCTCGAACGGCTGCTGGCCCGGGATTTCGGTGGCACCCTGCTCCGGTTCGTCGATCAGATCCGCTCCACCCCCCCGCGTCCCGCGCCCGAGGTGTCCTACGACTTCTGGGCCATGTTCGATCAAGCCGAGCAGCTCGAGGAGCTGCGGCAGTTCAGGCCGGCAGTGTATCGGGCGTTGCCGTACGAATTGGAGATCGGAGGGCGGAGGTTGGAGGTTGGAACAGCCGAGGCCTCTTCGACCTCCGAACCTGCTCCCGCCGTCCCCAGCCCCCAGCCTCCAGCCTCCCACCTCCGATGAAGATCCACCAATGGGTTCCGGCAGCGCATCGCGGCGACGCCATCGGTGACAGCGCACGCACGACGCGCGACCTGCTGCGCGGGATGGGGCATCAGTCCGATGTGTTTGCCCTCAACATCGACGACGACCTGCGTGGCGACGTGCGGCCATTCGCGGCGCCGGAGGCGACGCAGGGGGACGTCACGATTTTTCATTTCGCCTTGCCGTCCCCGATGACGGAGGTCTTCGTCTCGCTGAGCGGCGCCAGGATCCTCCAGTACCACAACATCACGCCGGCGGCCTTCTTTGCGCCGTACGACCCTGGACTCTTCCGTCTCGCATCGCTCGGCCGGCGGGAGCTGGCGACGCTGGCCGGTCGCGTCGAGCTGGCGCTGGGGGATTCAGAGTTCAACCGGCAGGAGCTCGAGTCGCTCGGGTTCGAGCCGACCGGCGTGATGCCCATTGCCGTCAACACGGCGCGGCTCACGAACGGCCCGCCGCGACCCGCCCTGGAGTCGATCCTCCGCGACGGCCTGATCAACATCCTTTTCGTCGGCCGGATCGCCCCCAACAAGAAAATCGAGGACCATATCCGGCTCGCGGAGATGTACAAACGCTACATCGACAGCCACTATCGCTTCATCTTCGTAGGCCGCTACGACGGTCTGCCTGGCTACTACTCGCAGATCCGGGCCTTGATTTCCGAGTACGACATGCTGCCGGACCGTTTCTGGTTCACGGGACCGGTTCCCGACGAGGACCTCGCGGCCTTCTACCGATGGGCCGACGTGTACGTGTCGCTCAGCGAGCATGAGGGGTTCTGCGTCCCGCTCGTCGAGGCGATGGCGGCCGACGTCCCCGTCGTCGCGTATGCGGCCGGCGCGGTGCCGGAAACGCTCGGCGGCGCTGGGATGCTGTTCGCGCCGAAGGATCTTGAAGTGGCGGCCGAGCTGCTGGGCAGCGTCGTATACGATCGTGACGTGCGCGCGGGCGTCATCGAGGGCCAGCGCCGGCGCCTGCAGGATTTCGCATCCGGCCGGATCGAAGCCCGGTTGATCGAGACACTGGCCCCCTTTGTCGGGCGCGGTTAGACGCGCCGGAGATGCCGGCCGGACCTCGGAGGTCCGGCGTCCTCATGAGAATCGCCTTTATCGTCCA
>WNFI01384685.1_pt2 | contig 12149 bp, 14 predicted proteins | sample 5400471 | NCBI WGS metagenome assembly WNFI01 (sample SAMN13153348, study PRJNA577476) | soil metagenome | isolation source: 100 cm saprolite on Douglas fir-dominated hillslope | place: USA:California | collected 2013-09-17 | reverse complement strand
TGGACCAGCTGTATGCCGCAACGACCGTTGACACTTACAGTTATTACGACGGCTTAGGCCGGCTGATCCAGACAAGGAAGTCAGCAGAGGATGCGGGGACATATAAAGTAAGCGACCGAGTATATAACAATGTAGATCTGTTACAGAAGGAGTCGTTACCGTATTTTGGCAGCGGTTCGTCAAAAACGACCGCGACGAGCACATCCGCGTTATTTACCAACTACGCTTACGATCCGTTGCAAAGAGTTCTCACTTCTATAAACGCGCTTGGCACCACTTCTAATTCATACGTGAACTGGAAAGTGACGACGAACGATGCCCGCGGCAAGCAGAAGGATCAGTACAAAGATGCCTACGATAATCTTATCCAAGTGGGCGAGCACAACGGCACGAGCACATATTCCACTTACTACACCTACGACGGATTGAAGGATCTGACGAATATCACGGACGCTTTGAGCAATGTGCGCAACTTTACGTATGACGGCTTGGGGAGAAGACTCACGGCGCAGGATCTGCACGCTTCCGGTGACGCGACGTATGGAAGCTGGAGTTACACATATGACGATGCGGGAAATCTGACGCAAACGGTTGATCCAAAAAACCAGACCGTCAATAATTCATACGATGATGTAAACAGAATTCTCACTGAGGATTACACGGGACAAGCGGGCACCGAATTTACCTATACCTACGACACCTGCACGTATGGCATATCACGGCTCTGTATTGCATCATCCTCCGCAGTGATCACGACGAGCACCTACAACGCCGCAGGTCGCCTCGTGGGGGAGACAAAGACGATCGGGACCAGTACCTATACCACGAGCTACCTCTATGGACGGCAGGGAAATATCACCGACATCACGAATCCCGACAATTCGGTGTTTGAGTACGGCTTTAACGGTGCGGGACTTGCAGAAACTCTTGTCCGCAAAGAAAGTGGAGGGAATTTTGTGGATGTGGTGACTAACTTTGATTATTCGCCGACCGACCAGCTCGCCACGATTGCTTATGCAAATGGCGTCACGGTGAACAATACCTACGACCCGACGCAACTCTATCGGCTCACCCATAAAGTCGGAACGCTTCCCAGTACGAGCAAGGCCCAGGACATCACCTATACCTACGATGCCGTAGGAAATATCACGCAGGTGGTGGACGCATCGGTATCAGGCACCGGAAAGACCGTGAACTACACGTACGATGACCTTTCACGTCTCACGGTGGCATCAACATCGATCGCCTCGTCTACGCCATACGCCCAGAATTTTATCTATGACGCGCTGGGCAATATTACGAGTGGGCCCGCTGGCACGTATTCGTATACTGGTAACACCGGTTCAAATTATGCGAACCCCAATGCAGTCACCGCCATTTCTGCACCGATCACCACGAGCACCCCGGTTATATTCGGAGCGAGTTCCAGTTTCAATCCAACGCTCACGTCGAGCACTCTTACGTTCCCGCTGACCGTTACGTCAACGGCGAACCGAGTGCTTCTTGTCGGCGTTACCGCGATGTCTAATGCAAACACTTCTACAGCAGCATCGTATAACGGGACCGCCATGAGTTTGTTGATGGACAACAGTAATATCAACACGAAGATGCAGGTTTGGTATTTGCAGAATCCGGCATCAGGTACTCATAACGTAGCAGTAACCATGACGCAGCCAACCTCAAATGTCATTCCTGTCGCGGTTTCTTTTACGAATGCCGCAGGGACAGGTGCGACGTCGTCAGTATTAAGTCAGGGGACATCAACATCCGTCGGCATATCAAGCACCAGAAATAATGCCATCGTTGATTTCTTGAATGACATTATCGGCAGCGGGGCAAATCCCACTGCCGCTTCGGGGCAAACCTTGCTCGTTGCAAGCACAACAAGTGGCGGTGCCCGACAGGGAGCGTCCGGTTATATCATCGCAACGAGTACCGGATCGGTCGTGGAGAAATATAACCTGAGCAGTACCACGTTCTGGCAACAGTATGAAATAGAGGTTGCCGCCGCCACGTCAACTGCGAACGCCACCACTACGTATGTGTATGACAACAATGGGAACCTTACGTCCTTCGGTAACACAACGAATACGTGGAATTACCGTAATCAGCTTACGCAGTCGTTGAAGCCAACGGGGAGTTCTACCTATATGTATGACTACCTTGGCCAGCGCGTGAAACTGGTAGAGAATGGTGCCACCACCATATTCCCGGATATGTACTATAACGTGGCAGTCGGGGGCGCGGCGACCAGTACCAAGCACCTCTTTGCGAACGGAATCCTCATCGCTACCGTTGAAAAGAATCCGAGCACGACCGCTGTCCGTTACATCTTGGACGATACGCTCGGCGGTTCTAATGTGATTACCGACACAGCGGGAACCATTGTAGAGACACTAGACTACTATCCGTATGGGGCGGCGAGGATGGATAACAAGATAGGTTCATATGGAGGGGAGAAGAGGAAGTTCATAGGACAGGAATACGATGGTGGGACCCAGCTTTCTTATCTGAATGCGCGGTATTACAATGGCGTACAAGGACAATTCATCTCGGAAGATCCTGTTTTCCTCGCGATTGGTTCGCCAAAGCTCAACCAATTGATGAACGGGCATCTAGGTGATATCCTCTCCGATCCGCAGATCTTGAACGCCTATAGTTATGCGAGAGACAACCCAATTAGCCGAGAAGATCCGAGCGGGTTACTGACGGCATCCCAGGCTCAAATTGCTCGGCAAATTATCAACCTTCTTCAGCAGGCCATAAATCTCATTCAGCAGCAGATCACCTCAGCCTCCGCAAGCGGAGGAGGCAATCATGGAGGCGGCGGCACTCCAACCATTATCAACGTGGGAAGTAGCGGCTCAGTGAACAATGGATACGGCGGAACTTATCAACAACCATTCGTGCAGCAACAACCTCAGTCGACTCCAAGTGGTGTTAATATTCACCAGACTTATTCTGTCGGGCCGGGCGGCAGTACTTCTGCTATCGCATCTCCAAGTGGAAATTCTATTAGTCCAAATAGACACATGCAATTGGCGGTGGCGGGTGCCTTAGGGACTTTGGCTGGCATATTGGAAGGCTATGGTACGCTCGGAGAGATTGATAACTCTGCTTCAACAATTGCTACTGTTTTAGTTGTGGGAAATGTAATAGCCCCAGGAGCTATAGATTCCGCAGTAGGGATACTTGAAGCCTCTTTTTATAGTGCAAAACTTGGTTCAGACTTATTAAATCGTGCCGCAGACCGTTTGAAGCAATAACTACTATGATAATATTATTATTACTGCTAGAGTTTATAGTATTTATTATCTTGGGGATTTTGTATGTGGTGAAGCTCATTCAGTTTGCACGTCAGAGTGTCAAAATTAAACAAGCGGATCTGCGGCGACGTGGTCATATGCTGGCGCTAGTGGGAATAGTTATTGGAATTGGTCTCCCGAATGTATTAGGAATCGAAAATAATTTTAGCGAAAGTGCAAATATAGTTTATTTTCTGGTAACAATGGTGGGGACATGTATACTCTTGGTAGGTTGGCGATTTATACTTGCCTCCTACCAGACGAAAGAAGAAACTCCGCATTGGATCAGAAGGATTATGAGTCTTTGGGGCCAAAAATAAGGGCGTGCTCTCGTTGATAGTGCGGTCTGACGGGAACAGAAATGGGTTAATGGATATTTGCAAAATGTTCTTTTTTTTCGGCGACACTTCAACTTAATGAACTATATTGATCCTGTGCTGGAGCGGGAGCTTTTTGACGCCCGGAGGCCGTGGAGTAATGGACGAATCTGGAAACACTTAAGGAAGCCCGGGAGCGGGTGAAAACCGGCTTTGGTATCCTGGGGGATCACTTCCTGGTTCTGGCGGCTACTGACAACATCGCCGCACTCGGGAAAATATTTGAACGCCTCTATCCGGTCAGTAATTCGTCGCTCTGGCGGCCATTGGACGAAAGCGTTCTTACCCTAAAAGAGAAAAAGAAAATCGAGGAAATTTTTGCGGAAAATATGCGCCAATAAAAGAAAGGCTAGTAGACCCAGAAGCCGATCACTCTAAGGAATATCCAAACTGAAGGGAAAACGATAGCGTGAAATGGATATGGCCAGGGCAAGCAATAGACTCCGTCTCCGAACAATTTCTCGAAAAATAAATAGACTATCGATTGAAAAACTGTGAAGGTGAGGCTACCCACCGCTACGTTGAATTCCCAGGAGAAGCCATTTGCCGAGCTACCGGGCCGAAAGATGAACTCGATCGCGCCCCATATAAGAAACAACATGGCCGCGATCATCCAACTCCAAAATCCAAGAAGTCCTACGAAAAACCAAAACGTGTTTCGCCCCGATGTCATCATGGACATCGCAGCCTGACAAGCGGTCGGAAATAACGATGCGACAGAAAAGGTTGTAGAAGTCATGCCAGGAACATACACCGAGCGTTACTGCGCGGTCAATTATCTTCAAAATCACCGAAGAAATATTCCGAGCTTAAAATGTGTCTACTAGAATTCGAGTATGCCGGCGATGAATCTAATTTGGTAGCCCTAACGATTCAGAATTCAAAACCTTTGATTAGCTTTCTATCGGAGCTGGACGGCATACGAGTTAACACGGATATTGGGCAGAAATTGCTGGGCATTGGTGTCTCTGATGATACCCCTAACAGTCTTTAAATATCTTTATCATTAGGAATTGACGTGCTTTGAGATTGCGTTAATACGATTGATATTTATCTTTAATATTTTTCGGATTTCGTGAGAAGGCATTTTTGCCTTAACGGCTTCGAGGATAAATAGATTTTGAAGAAGCTCCAAAATCTCATCCATTTTATCTTTTTGTGGCATGTTGATTTTATGATTTTTTCTTTGCGCCCTTTAAGAGTTCTACTACGTCTCTTTTTGCGATGTGTAGATTTTTACAGATTTCATCCATTGTAGACCCTGATTGAAATAGCTGTATCGCTACCACTCGTCTGAGTAAATCCACCATAAGGTCTAACTTTTTATCTAATTTTTGTTCGTCCATATTCTATGTCTGTGAATTAGCGACCTTTTGAATGAGGGAGAGGATTTGGTCTATGTCGGCATCATCGAGATCTTTCTTTTTAGCGGTATAAAACCATGAATGAGTTTGGTCGTTGGCATCTTTGGTAAATTTCTTAGCTTTGCCCACAAGCACCTTAATAGGTGCAATGGCGGTTACGGGAAAATCGTTGCGCTTTGCATAGAGATTGTCGAGGATGACAGAGAAATCAAGGAAACGCTTTTTATTGAGATCGTAATATAGTTCCTTGTTTTGCTTCCCTTTGTTCGGAGGAAACTGCGTCGTCAAAAGATCTACTATGAGGTTTTGAATAACTTTCCTACACAGGAGGAATGTTGCCGTGTAACACTTGGCGTTGTAGGTTATGTTTATTTCCTCTATGTGCTTCTTTTGAAAAATATCTGTCGTCGGATAACTGAAAAACTCAACCCATTTTTGTTGTGAGCTTTGTTTACCACTGCTCTTTTTGGCTATGACTGGAAAGTATGTCGGTTGAGCTTTCATGGTGGTCAAGGAAACCCTGTCTTCTGCATCAAGTTTGGGCATGAACGACATCTGGTGTTTTTGTGCATACACCTGAGCTGCCGCATTGGATGTTAGTCCACTGTTCTGACGCTTGATGTTTGCGATAGCAACTCTAACTGTGCCCTTAGTTAATTTGAGGGTCATCAATTTTTTGAGTATATCTTTGTCGAGTTGCTTAGCCATTGATTACTGGGCAGTGTTAATTATTTTTTCACCTTTCGCATTGGTACGATATTGCGAATGGTCTTTGGTGTTACGCGGAGAACCATAGCAATTTCTTCAGGAGTTGCTCCTTGCTTGATAAGCTGAAGGATAAGAAGTTTTTTGATGCTTTCCAATAGATCCAGATTTTCTTTTTCGTTCATATTTTTAGTTTGTTTTATGGTCTTTATTTTTTGCCTTTTTGCTCTTGTGAAGAGTAACGCTCACAGAATTGGGGCTTGTTTGTAATAACTCTGCTATGCGCTTTGGAGTAAAGCCCACACTGCCCATTTCTTTTATTGTGGTCGTTTGGAGGGCATCTCTCTTAACGAGTATCGTCAGAAGCCCTACGATTTCTTGAAGTAATTGTGCTTGATTTTCCATATTATTTTTTGGCTCTTTGAAGTGTTTTTTGAACTGCAGCTAAGTTCTTATTAACCAGCTTGGCAATCTCTGCGGGAGATAGACCTGCTTCCCTGAGTAAGACCTCTGTTTTCACGGCATCGTTGTCCATACTCCTGCCACCTCTTTCTCTATAGTCGGAAAGCAGGGCAATGACTGCAGACAGCTTATTATCTATACTTTTTAATGTTTCTGTGTCGCTCATGTTTATATAATGTTAATTGGTTTGTGGACAATTTATCAATATATCCTTGATTTATATGGACTTTCATAGAGTTTATGTCCATTGCGCCTCATTGTCAAGGGGGTACTTTGGAAAGGGACTTTCCATATTTCCCAAAAGGGGTTTTAGTTAATCCTAATGCAATCCATGAAGCAAGATAAGAACAAATTTGCAAAGCTGTGCCGCCAGATTTTGGGGCATCTTAGCCATTGCGAGGCATTTGGGAAAGAGGGGGAAGAAATGATGAAATTGGCAAAGGAGCTGCTGATTCTCGTATCGAAACCCTTGGAGTGAAACTTGATATCTTGATTTATAAACCAATTTTATGGAAATGCATGGAGGGAAAAGAATTGGTGCTGGCAGAAAAAAGGGCAGTGAAAATGTTGCCACGCTCGAAAGAAAAAAGGTGTTTGAAAAATACCAACAGAGAATCCTGCGGGTAGCTGACCACATTTTTGAAATCGAGCTGAAACTTGCCTTTGGGGAATCCTATCTGTTTCGGATTGATAAGAAGAAAAAAATCGTTAAGAGAATTGATGACGAGGAAATTATCAGGGCTTATCTTGAATGGGATCTTGAGAATGACGAGCAATTTGAATATCACTTTTTTGTAGTGAAAGAGCCTTCATCCAAAGCCTGCCTTTGAAGTGGAAAGAACTAGAAGCTGCCGATCTCAGGGTTTTGAGAGGTCTGCTATTTCCGAAAAATATCTCTTATTCCTATCCTGGATTCAAAACCGCTGATTTGACCCCAATTTACAGGATGAATCAGGAATCTGATGGGAAAAAAGATGGTTTGGTAGCCCCACGGGGAATCGAACCCCGATTTACGCCGTGAAAGGGCGCCGTCCTAGCCATTAGACGATGAGGCCAATCGCGTATCCTCTGTGCTTGCTATAATAGAGTAAAATCGGTAACTTGGAAAGTCTGATTCTCATGAAAAGATTTTTTGAAATTCTCCCGGGAGCGCTTGCGTGGCTTACAATCATATTGATGTTTGTTCTTTCGTGGCGCCTCCCCGCGGAGATCTCCATCTTCATCATTCTCTTTGATATCTATTGGCTCCTTAAGACCATCTATCTTACGCTCCATCTACGTGCAACGCTCAGCGAGATGAAGAAGAATTTGAAGATTGATTGGATTCTGCGCCTTACCGAATGGAAGGAAAGCGGTTGGGAGAATATCCATCATCTTATAATCCTGCCGATGTTCGATGAACCGTATGAAGTGGTGCGCGAAAGTTTTGTTCGTCTGACGGAGGCGCATTATCCAAAAGAAAAGTTGATGGTAGTCCTCGGCCTTGAAGAGCGAGCGGGGGATGCGGCTCGAAGCGTTGGCGAAAAGATCCAAAAAGAATTTGAAAAAGAATTCGGGCAATTCTTGGTCACCGTGCATCCTAAGAACATCCCTGGCGAATTGCCCGGCAAAGGATCAAATGAAACGTGGGCGGCCATGCGCGCGAAAGAAATGTTCATTGATCCGAAAGGATTTCTCCCGCGCAACATCCTCGTTTCGGTTTTTGATATTGATACGCAGGTGTTTCCCGAGTATTTCGGGCGGCTCACCCATGTTTATTTGTCCGTGAAGAATCCCTTGCGTGCGATCTATCAGCCCATCCCGCTTTTCATAAATAATATCCATGAAGCACCGGCGCTCGCGCGCGTGACGGCGTTTAGCACCACCTTCTGGCAGATGATGCAACAGTCGCGACCCGAACGTCTCACGTCGTTCTCGTCACAATCGGTTCCACTCCAAGTGCTCCTTGATATCGGGTTTTGGCAGAAGGATATTGTTTCCGAAGACTCGCGCGTTTTTTGGCAGGGCTATCTTACGTATCACGGCGATTTCCGCGTGGAGCCGCTGTTCTACCCGCTTTCCATGGATGCGAACGTTGCGCCGACGTTTTGGGGGACGATGAAAAATTTATACCGACAGCAGCGGCGGTGGGGATGGGGATGTGAGAACATTCCGTACGTGCTCGAAGGATTCCGCAAAGATCCGCTGATTCCGAGATCAAAAAAGCGCTATTGGAAGTTCAACCTTATTGAAGGATTCCATTCGTGGGCGACAAACTCGATCATGATCTTTGCGCTCGGGTGGCTGCCGGTTTTTCTCGGGGGTGCGCACTTCCATTACACCTTGCTTTCGTATAGTTTGCCGCGCGTGACGCGTTATATTATCTCACTTTCCATGATAGGTATTGTGAGCTCCGCGATCTTGAGCATTCTCCTTCTACCGCCTAAATCCACCGGCACACGCCGGCGTGATTACATTATGTATTTTCTTCAGTGGGTGCTCATGCCTATCACGCTTATCATCTTCGGCGCTTTCCCCGGACTTGAGGCGCAAACGCGGCTCATGCTTGGCGGAAAGTATCGTCTCGGTTTTTGGGTGACCCCGAAACAGCGAAACATGATAAAATAATAATTATGGATCGCCGCGGTTTTACGCTTCCGGAACTCATGATCTTCATGGCAATTCTTGCCTCATCGGTTGCCGGGTTCATTACGATACTCATTGCCGTGACGCGTGTGCAGGGTCGCCAATCATCTTCTAACGAAGTACAAACGCAGGGCCAATTTCTTCTGCAGCAGATACCGTATTATGTTCAATCGGCGCGGCTTTTGGACATGCCGCTCGACACCGCGACGGGCACGCTCAAGATGCAAGAGTCCGATCCGACCATTAGCCCTTCTTATATTAATGTGAGCACAGGAACCGTTTACCTTCAGCAAGGCGCGACCGGGACACTCCAGGCGCTTACTTCAAATCGAGTAACGGTATCTAACCTTTTATTTACGAGGCATTATGGCAGGAACGGAACCTCTTCGATTTACGGTTATGACTCGGTTTCTTTTAGTTTTACCATGGCGGCGAACACCTCCAATACCACGCAGCAATATTCACAAACATTCCAATCATCCGCCGGTGTTTCCGCGCCAGTGCCGAAAATTGCGCTACTTCAGCAAGCGACGGGGCAAACGCTTAACGCCGGAGGTATAAAGATCGTTAGTTCAACCTTTGCAACCAACAATACAACCGGAAGCCTTTTGGTCGCCGTCTTATCAAGTTGGGGGCCAACCTTGCCCACGCTGACGCTTACGGACACGGCGAGCAACACATGGACCATGATCTCACAAACCCTCCTCACAGATCAGAAACGTTTAGTTACCATCTACGACGCACCCAATGCAAAGAGCAACTCAAGCATGGTAACGGTATCATCTAGTTTGGCTTTTAGCCCGGCTTCACTTTTTCTCTATGAATACCGTGGAGCCGCAACCTCATCTTCTTTTGATGCGTCGTCTACGTTTACGCAATATAGCGGTTTTTCAACAAGCAGTTCCACGAGTCCCACCTCAACCGCGGAACTCATTTTGAGTGTCATCTACGCGCAGGCCGTTCAAGGTTCAGAACTTCCGGTCCAACAAACCGGATTTACCATGGAAATGAGTTCCACGGTCACTGATACACTTACCGCGGATGCAAACATCTTTGTTACCGGCCTGGTGGCGGCTACGTGGAGTTTCCCCACGCAAACACGAACTTCAACGGTTCTGATGGCGACGTTTAAATAACGCTATTCGCGCGGTTAAGTTATTCCAAATGGATATTCTTCCGAAACTCGCTGAGCTTTGATCTGAGAAGGGGATGGGCTCCGAGGGATGCGTCGGCTTTCGTGATCGCGAGCGCCGCTTCGCGGCTTGCTTTCACGAGTTCGGGATCCTGGAGCGCGCTCATCGCCACGTCGGGAAGGCCTGTTTGTATTTCACCAAAGAATTTGTCGGCCATAAGAAAACAATGTGATCGGTATTCACCGCGGCCTACGCGCCCGCGAAACTGATAGAGCTGGGCGAGTCCGAAGCGTTCCGCACCTTCGATCATCATGATGGAGGCATTCGGAATATCCACGCCAACCTCAACCACGGATGTGGAAACAAGAACATCAATTTCCTTTTCCTTGAATTTTTTCATGATAGCTTCCTTTTCCCTGCCTTTCATCTGGCCGTGGAGCATGTCCACGCGAAGATCGGGAAATATCTTTTTTGAAAGTTTTTCGTATTCTTCCTTCACGGAGCGGAGCTCAAGTTTTTTTATGGTGGTGTCGTCACTTTCTTCGCCGGGCTCAATACGCGGACAGATCACGAATGCTTGTCGCCCCTCCTTCACCTGTTGTTTTATAAAAGCATAGGTCGCCTGCCGCTCCACCGGCAAAACAATTTTTGTGGTTACCGGTTGCCGCCCGCCAGGAAGCTCCGTGATGAGCGAAAGGTCAAGATCGCCAAAAACGGTGAGCATGAGCGTGCGCGGAATAGGCGTCGCGGACATACTGAGGAAGTGGGGGACGAATCCGTTCTTTTTTGCGATAAGTTCCGCGCGCTGACGCACGCCGAAGCGATGTTGCTCATCGACGATCACGAGACCCAGATCTTTGAACACTAACGTTTTTTGAATGAGTGCGTGCGTGCCAAAAATAATTTTGATATCACCGTCCGCAACTTTTTTTGTTATGGCTGGTTTCGCAACGTGCGCTATGACATCGTTCTCATAGAGGATGACAGCGCTACTTCCCGTGATGAGTCCGATCGGGGGTTGATGTTCGGCGGGAATTCGCGCAAGAAGTCCCTTCATGGTCTCAAAATGTTGGCGCGCAAGGATCTCCGTCGGCGCCATGAAAGCGGTTTGTCTATTATTATCCGCCGCAACCATGGCAGCGACTGCGGCTACCACGGTTTTTCCTGAGCCCACGTCTCCTTGTAAGAGGCGATTCATCGGGTGGGGTTTTTCAATATCTTTTACGATCTCCCAGAGAGATTTTTTTTGCGACGGCATAAGCTCGAACGGCAAACTTGCAAGGATCGTTTTCACTTTTTCTATATCGGCGGTGACGATCGGCGCTTTTTCTTCGGCAAGTTTTAATTTTTGCTGGAGATTGGTGAGTTGCAGGAGATAGAGATCTTCAAATGAGAAGCGTCGCTTGGCCGCCATCGCCTCTGCCATTTCGTTTGGAAAATGGATCGTGCGCAATGCCAAATCCGCCTCAGGAAAATCCAGCTGATCAAGCGTTGTTTTTGGAATCCATTCTTTGAGTGGGGGAACGCGCTTCAGCGTGGATTGCATTATGAATCGCAAACCACGCGACGTGAGCCCGCGCGTTTCGGGATAAACAGGAACGAGCCGAGCGGTGTGTTTTGTCCCGCCTCGCGAAGCGGTGCTGCTGCTCAAGAGTTCATACGCGGGGTGGCTGAGGTACATTTCGCCTTCTTCGGAAAGCGACACCTTTGCGGCAAAATTTGCCTGACGTCCTACCTTCAAAGTATTCGCAACATAGGGCTGATTGAACCAGATAGCGCGGATGGAACCCGTGTCATCCGCGATCACGGCTTCCACAATGCTCATCTGTTTCCGCCAGCTTCGGCCGAGATGCACTTCTTCCACGACTCCTTGAATCGTGGCTTGCTGGCCTGGTTCCAATTCGGCAACGGTGTAGATCTTTGAAAAATCCTCGTAGCGCGCGGGGAAGTGCCACAGAAGATCGCGAACATTTTTTAGCCCCAGGTTTTCCAAACGTTTAAGGAAAACGGATTTAGCGCCAAGAACCTCAAAAAGGGGAGTATCGAGCGCAACCTGTGACATCGGTTGCGGGTAGTATACCATATGGCTCGTTTCTTTTCCTGTTTCAAGGGACGGCGTCGCTCCGTGCTCGGAGCGCGCCTCAGCTCTCGATATTGACAATATATCTGTATTTGTTA
>WNFI01661094.1_pt1 | contig 12150 bp, 11 predicted proteins | sample 5400471 | NCBI WGS metagenome assembly WNFI01 (sample SAMN13153348, study PRJNA577476) | soil metagenome | isolation source: 100 cm saprolite on Douglas fir-dominated hillslope | place: USA:California | collected 2013-09-17 | reverse complement strand
CAATGACCGCCGCGCTGGCAGTGTCAAACAGCCGCTCCAGCACATAAACGCCAAACATGCCGGACACCGGCAGCTTTTCTTTTCGCGCCAGCAACAGCGGCCGCACCGGCTCGCCTGCGCGCCCAAGGAGAAACACCGCGGCGAAGCCGGCCAGCGTCATCGCGTAAATCGTTCCGAAATGCGATGGACCCAAGTTTTGTTGAAACACTTTCCAGCGGAGCGCGCGCAGCGCGTAACAAGTATAGATGGCAAGAATAGAAAGAATCAGAAGGAATGGATTTGCATTGCGGACAGCGTGAAGCAGCTTTGTCCCGCTGAAATCCTCGAGATGAATCACCCCGCTCGAGCGGTAGACGACAAATCCCAGCACAAACAGCCCGCTCAGGACGACAAGAAGCTTCCTCGACGATGATTGCATGTGCTGGCCAGCCTAGCGGGAGCAGCCACTGCCGTCAAGTTGCGTGGACCGGTCTTCCTTCACTGCTCCGTCAATTTCGTCACGATCCGGTCGGCAGCTTCCTCGCCCGTCCGCAAGGCGCCTTCGCTGGAGAGCCCGTCGAGATAATCTCCGCACAGGTCGAAGGGAGAGTTCCAGGCGGCGAGCCGCTTGCGCAAGGCAGTCATTTCACGCAATCTCCCGGGCGGAAACTGGGCGATGCCGATATTCCATCGCACGAGGTGTACAAAGAGCAACTTGCCGCGGCATTCGGGGAAGGTCCGCTCTACAATTTCGCTTGCTTGTTGCTTGACGGATTCATCGTCGGCGTCCAATCGGCGGAACTCTTGCGTGTTCCACAGAAATATGCTCGCCATGCCCGTGCCTTCGGGGCACCGGTTGGGAGCGCGCAGGTGCTCCATCTCGATTTCCGCGCCGGGTACAACATCCGGTGTGAAGGCATACCCCGCGTAGGGAACATTTGGCGGCTTTGCGAGCGCCACCGCCGCATTGACAATCCTCGAATACTTCGTTCGTGACAGCGGTTCGCGAAGTTCTTCCGGGAGTTCCGGGCAAAGCCCCGGCGCGAGTTGTCCGGGAATTGCAAAAATGACCGCGCGCGCTCGAAGAGTCTGTTGCTTGCCTTTGACTTCCGCTTCGACCTGCACTCCTTTCGCGCGCTGCTCGACATGCAGGACACGAGCTTCGGTCACGACACGCACATGGGAAGCGATCGTTTCTGGAATTCGATCGACACCAACCGTGAGCGTCCATTGCCCACGCACGAGCAAGTTCCAGATCACTTGCATCAGGATCACGCGCGAAGACGTCTCCACTGATCCGCCAACCGGGCCATTCAACCCCGGCCTGAAAATGCGCTCGAACACCTCTTCGCCGCCAATTCGCTGGAAATACGTCCGCGCGTCTTCGCCGTCGAGCGAACCAGTGAGAGTGCTGCGGCCATGGACGAGAGCGCGATGATGACGCAACAGGTCGAATCCGAACCGCAGGCAGGCGACGCGAGTCCGCAATGATATTCCGCGGTCGAAGAGCAGGTCCTCGAACCGCCCGCTGCGATAGCCGCGGCAACCCGCGGCGTCTTGAATCCCAACGCTGAAACTTCCCTTGCCTACAAGCGGCGACAATCCCAATCGGCGCACGAGCGAGCGCATGCGCACAAATCCATTTCCCAGCAACGTGACGCCGCGATCGATCACGAATCCGTTGACGCGGTCGGTGGTCATGCGGCCACCCACGCGTGACTCCGCCTCCAGCACCAGCGGGTCAAGGCCACGGTCCTTCAGGCGGAGACCCGCCGCAACTCCCGCGATTCCTCCGCCAATTACAATTACGTCCGCTTCTGCGCTCTGGGTGCCCATGAAGATTCTCCTAGCGGCGCGTCCCCGCGAAGAGATCGACGGCCTGAGAGCTGCGCGCGTATTTCACGTCGTCAAAACGCTCGCGCAAGAATCTGTCCCAATCCTGGCGCTTGGTCACGTGATGGATCACTGGGCCAAAGATCACGTAATTGTGCGCGTCCCAACCGTGTTCGAACAGAAGTACCTTTCCTCCGGGTTTCAAGACGCGGTCTGCTTCGCTGAACAGCTTTTCTCGCGCACCGCCCGCGGGAATCTCGTGCGTCCCGAACCCAAAACAAACCGCATCGCAAGAGGCATCCGGCAGCGGCACGGTGAAGTGGTCCGCCTTGGAAGCGACAATTCGCGGGTTACTTGTGGGAGGCGCTTCCAGGTCGCGCACATCTTGTACCGCTTCTTCGGGTGACTCGCCTTCCACGTTCCAGCAATCGACGGTTTGAATGGTGGCTTCCGGCAGCGCATCGGACAGGAGAAACGCGTGGCGATATGTCCCGATATGCAGGTCCGCCACCGTAATCTCACCTCTTAGTCCCCCCAAGTCCACCAGCCGCCGGATGTACCGCAGCGCCGGGTGCCCGTACATGCGGTACAAACCAAACAGCGAATAGGCCAGCAAGAGCAATCCAATCACGGCCAGCACCATCGCGGCCTGGAACGCCATCGGCACATGAAACAAAACTCCGATCGCGCCGAGCGGAATTCCAACCGCGAGAAAATATTTTGTAATTTTCCAATAGTCGCGACGGCTGACATACAAGGCGCGCCCCCAATACCACCATGGCGTCGGCCGCTTCCCCGCGACCGATGCGGGATACCAGTGTGTGTCCGCTTCGTGTGACTTGGTCATCGCTCCTCCTTGATTCCGAAATTCAAGGTCGCTTGCTTCTCGCTCGTTCGAAATTCTTAAATCCCTCCGGTCCAGCCAGCCTCACGCAGCATTCCCAGAATCTTTGTCTGGAAAGGCTGAACGAAAGGGCGCACAGGCGCCGAACTTGTCAATTTCACAAACTGAGTCAGTAGATCCAATATTCCATCTACGAGCTTGTGCGTTCTCTGCTGCCCTTCTGATTCGTCGTAGATGAAAAATAGGATCATGCCCAGATGCCCCAACCAGAGCGCCCACGGGAGAAGTTGTTGCAGTTCTTCGCTCACGTTAGCGCTCGCAACCCCTTCCTGAAAAACCGCGACGCTCTGGCTGCGCTGCGGCTGCGTGCCTTTCCCAAATACCGACAGCGGATGTTCCGGATCGCCGGTGTACCGGAACAAGGCTCCCAGAAACTTGCGGTCATCCTTCAGGATTTCCAATTTCGAATGCATCACCGTTCCCAGCCGCTCGCGGAGTTCGGCTTTACCCTTTAACTCTTCGCGAACTTTCTCCGCATGTGAGCGCTGCACCTGGTCGTAGTAAGCGGCGACGATGGCTTCCTTGCTCGGAAAGTAGTAGTAGGCAGCCCCGGTGGCGACCTTTGCGGCCTTTGCGATGTCGCGCATGGTGGTGACCTCAAAGCCGCCGTCCCGGAAGAGTTCTAGCGCGGTTTGCAGAATCACCTCCTTGGTCTTCTCGCCGGCGCTCCTGTTTGCTGTCCTCACGACTTTGGCCAAGTATTGAACATGTTCAAATACTAAATCAAAGCCAATCCTGTGTCAAGAGATAAATGAACACGTTCAATATATATGTATCTTATTTATAATCTGTTCCTTACAGACACTTCAGAAGCTGGGTTCGATCCAGCACCCGCGGGGAATTCTTAGAATCGAGGCGCCACGATGAGAAATACCATAGGTTTTCAGGCAATCGTGCGTTGATTTGAACCCAGAGTCTGCCTACCTCATTGATTCCCTTGTCTCGGCGGAACTTGCTGAGTAAGATGCCGAGGTTATGAGGCTGATGATACGTTGGAGCAGGATGCCCAACTGGTCCAGCAATGCCTCCAGGGCGACGGGTCGGCCTGGGAGGAACTTGTGCGTCGTCATACCAGGCGCATCTTTAACATTTGCTACCGGTTCACCGGAAACCGAACGGAATCCGAGGACTTGTCGCAGGATGTTTTTCTCCGCGTGTACCGCACGCTGGGCAGTTATCGTTCGGCCCATGGCGGTTTCGCAACCTGGATGACGAGCGTGACACGCAATCTGCTGATCGACCATTACCGTAGAACGAAGCGCGATCGCATTACGGACTCGCTGGACGACAAGATGCCGGTGGTGGAGAACAAGGAATCGGCGGGACGGCGGCCGGATGAGCAGGCGCTGCTCGGAGAATTGAGCGGCCAGGTGCAGTCGGCGCTAACGCGGCTTTCGCCGGATTTGCGTGAGGCGGTAATCCTGCGAGACCTGCAGCAATTGGAGTACAGCGAGATTCAGCAGGTTTTGGCGGTGCCGGAAGGAACGGTAAAATCGCGAATCAATCGCGGACGCATCGAACTGGCGCGCATTCTCCAGCAGATGGGAGTGCGCCCGTCATGATCGAGCCTGGAGTTTCGAAGCGAGCGCGGAGCATGCCATGAACTGGACGTGCGAGCAAACGGAAGCGCGGCTGAGCGATTACCTCGACGGACTTCTTCATCCCGCCGAGCAAGCCGCTTTCGACCTTCATGTGAACACGTGTGCACGCTGCACTCCGCTGGTGGCCGGTGTTTCGCATGTGCTTGGCACTCTGCACGCGCTGGCGCAGGTGGAACCGCGGCCGCAACTTTTCGATTCGATTCTGACCGTGACGCTGGGCCCCCAGAGCTGGCGCCGCGCGAAGCGCTGGCTGCGCGGGCTGCAGTCGCCGCGTTTTGTCTACAGCGCGGTTTCCGTGACCGCGACTTTGGTCGTAATTCTTACGGCCTCTGGTTTTTCGTTTAGCAAGCCAAAGCTGGCGGATCTTCATCCCGCCGCAATTTATCACAAGGCCGACATCCAGGCCCATCGCGTTTATGCCCACAGCGTAAAGTTCGTCAGCGATCTGCGCGTGGTTTATGAAATTCAAACGCGCCTGAATGAAAACGGGCAGAATCCCACCACCAGGGAGCAAACCATTCCGCAAAATTCTCCCAACAAACAACCTGGCAGCACCGACAACACAAATCCGTCCGCGCCCAAGCAGCAGAACCGTGCCGATGAAATCGGCAGGAATCTGCGGGTTTTGGCTTCGCAATTCCCTTTTCTGAGCGGCTCGATTGGTGAGAGGAGAATGCCATGAAGTGTGCCGTCCATTCCGATGTGGACGCGGCCGGCTACTGCCGCAATTGCGGCAAGGCCATGTGCTCGATCTGCGTGCGCCCGGTGCGCGACGTTCTCTACTGCGAAGAGTGCTTGGCGGCCATCGTGGGCATTCCCGCTCCGACGCCGTCTGTTTCAGCTCCAGTTGCGGAATCACAATATCAGATGCCCGCTTCCGGTTTGCCTCTGCCATCACCTAGCTACGCAAGATCGAATCCAGTGCTGGCTTTCTTCCTGGGATTTCTGCCGGGAATGGGCGCCTTCTATAACGAGCAGTACGGCAAGGGCATGATTCATCTCGCCATCTTCTTGGTGCTCTTCATAAGCGGTGTCGATGGCGCGATGAGCGGAGGAGCTGAAGCGGCTTTGTGGATCTGCGTCGCTGGACTATGGGTCTACATGCCCATTGATGCCTACCGCACGGCAAAAGCGCGGCAGACCGGCGAAACCTTGTCCGACCCTCTCGATGCTTTTACCAAGGAGCGCCCGATTGGACCCATTCTTCTGATTGGCGCGGGAGTCTTGCTGCTCCTCCACAATTTTGACTGGTTTCCGTGGTACCGGATTTCGCAGTTTTTCTGGCCGGCCGTTCTGATTGCCGCGGGTGTTTTGATGATGCGCAAGCGGCTCGACCGCCGTTCCTAGGAGGCTTTTCTCGATGAGTGACCGTATCCGTTGCGCGTGCCGCCGTTGCACGATTCGCGGGCTGATGGGCCCCGCCGTCATCATTACCGTCGGCGTGCTTTTTCTCCTCGACCAGATGCGGGGCGGTAATCTTTCATTTGGCAACACGTATCCTGTCATTCTCATCGTAATCGGCGTAATCAGCCTTGCGGCTGCGGCTTCGCCGGCTGACGGTCACGTTTCCGGGCCAGTTCCTCCGGCAGTTCCGGGTGCGCCGGGCTCCGCGCCAACTGTTCCCCAAAATCAATTTCCCGGTCAGGGACAAGGGCAATAGGGCACTATGGCGAATCTCCGTCGGCGCGGCAGTTCACTTTTTCCCGGGCTTCTCCTGCTCTTCGTTGGAATGCTGCTGCTTCTTCACAATTACCGGGGCCTCGGCATTGTCAATGTGCTCGGGCACTGGTGGCCGCTCATTCTGATTTTTTGGGGCGCCATCAAACTCTATGAGCGCATGGCTGCCAGCCGCTCTAGCGATCCGGGCGGTGCAAGCATCACCTCGGGTGAGGTTTTCCTTGTACTGGGACTTCTCAGTCTTCTTGGCATAGTTGTTGCCGTCGACTACGGAAGGGAAAATATCCCCGGTCACTTTCGTGAGTGGGGAAACAGTTTTGACTTCGACCTTGAGGTCGCGCCTAAATCCGTTCCCGCGGATGCCCGCATCACGATACGCAACGGCCGCGGCAACGTTAGCGTGCGTCCTTCGGACGACGCGCAGATTCGAATTTCCGGCAAAAAAAATGCCAAGGCCTGGAACGAGAACGACGCCCAGCAAGTTGCCGAGCACGTTGGCGTCGAAATCGTGCAGAATGGCGACGGCTACGAAATCCATCCTACTGGTGTGGGCACGGGCGATTCGCGGATCAGCCTGGATCTTGACGTAGCGGTCCCGAAGAAGGCCTCTTTGACGATCCGGAACGAGAAGGGCGATATCACCGTCGCCGACATGGCGAAGCCTGTAAACGTGACCAACGGTGTTGGTGACATTGAGGTTCGCGGCACCGCCGGAGATGTCAGTATCGACACCCGGAAAAGCGACATCAAAGTATCTGACACAAAGGGCAACATCAAGATTTCCGGCCACGGCGGAGATATAAATGTTTCCGGTGCCACGGGCGGGCTTACGATCGACGGCGAATTTTACGGGGCCATCCGGGCCGACAAAGTCGCGAAGGGCGTGCGCTTCATTTCACAGCGCACTGATCTCACACTCTCGCAACTCGCCGGCCATATGGAGGCTGGCCCGGGCAACCTCGAAATCTTTGACGCTCCGGGCAACCTCAGCGTGCGCTCGCAGGACGACATCACGCTAGAAAACGCCGGCGGAAAAGTCAAAGTGGACAATCGCAGGGGAAATGTGGAAGTACGCTTCTCAGCTCCGCCGAAAGACGACATCGAGATCAACAATTCTTCCGCGGGGATTACGCTCAGCCTGCCCGATTCTTCGAGCTTCGAGATTGTCGCCGATTGCCACTCGGGAGACATTGACAGCGAGTTTCAGGCGGATTCGCTGAAGCTGACTCCGGGGACAAGGTCGAAGGATGCGCACCTGGAAGGAAAGTATGGAAGCGCGCGCGGACCGAAAATTATTTTGAAGACGAGCTATGGGTCGATTTCGCTGCGCCGGACGAGTTCCGACATTCCCGCGCCGCCGAAACCGCCGCAAGTGAAGGCTCCGCCGCCACCGGAAAAGTCCGAAGAAAACTGAGCGCGATGGCGGAGGAGTGAGGCGCACCGCGCTCGATGCGCCTCTCGCTCCGAATGCGTCAATTCACGGTGAATCCGAGTGCTGTTGCCTGATTGCCGAGTACTTGCCATCCGGCAGGAGGCGCTGTTGACGAACCGGTGCTCAGAATCCCGCCACCGAGATTTGCAAGGCAAGGCGCGGCAATGAGAGGGGCTTGCGGCTGCGGCAGGTTCGGAACTGAGCCGTCGGGCTCTTTGAAATTCAACGCGTAAGCAAGGTTGGCCACGTCGCTGCTCGCGTCGCGTGCGGTCAATGGCGCAAGCCCCCAGCGCCACTCGATCAACTTCAGAACGGAAGTGTGATCGAATACCATCGCACTGACTCTCGGGTCAACCAAATTCCCGCGGCTGAAAGGGGACGCGACGACCGTAGGCACGCGACATCCGAGCAGCGCCTTGCCTTCCACCAGATCGGGGTCCACTTGGTTGGGTGCAGTAGCCCGCGGCGGCGCGACATGCTCGAAAAAGCCGCCCCATTCGTCAAAGTTTACGATGAACACGGTATTTGCCCACTTTGGTCCCTTGGCCACGGCCTCGAAAGTCTGATACAGGAACAGGTCTCCTTTGCGGATGTCCGCGTGGGGATGATCGTCATTGCCGGTGCCGTCATCGAGAATTGTGTATCTCGGATCGACAAAGGAAACCGCGGGCAGCGTCCCGTTGGCAGCGGCCACCAGAAATTCCCCGTACAGACGCGAAATGCCAAGATATTTCGCGCCCCACAGGGCAACGAACGGCACATTCGAATAGAAATAATTCGCGCTCACTCCAGCGCTGGCGAGCCGGTCCCAAATCGTCGGCAGCGAACTGAAGTTGGTGCTATTGGTCAAGCGGTCGGTTTGCGCGGCGTGCAGAAACAACCGGTTCGGGAATGTCGGGCCAAGGATCGAAGCGAAGTATCGGTCGCAAGCGGTATAGTTCCGGGCCAGAGCCGCGTAAAAGGGGATGTCCTGTTCGCCGTAATAGCCAATGGAATAGACGTCGTTACTGCCCGCGCGCAGAAAGCCATCCATCGAACCATTGTCATATTCGACGCGGGCGCCGTCATAAGAATGGTCCGGATCGGGATGCGGGCATCCCGTGTAATCACCGGAGAGCGAATGAGTCGCGTGGCTCGCGCCGGCGCTGTCCACGTACGTCAACCCTGCTTGCTTGCCCTCCGCATTCGGCAGCCATCCCAGAAAATGGTCGAAACTTCGGTTCTCCATTGTCACCACGACGATGTGTTCGATACCCGAATTCGCCGGGCTCGGCAGATCAGGCAAATTCAGAAGAACATCTTGCGCAAACAATTTCTTGCTCGAGGGCCACGACCCGCCAACCAACGCGGCTCCCGAAACGAACGCGGCGTTCTTCAACAACTCACGGCGATTCACCTTCATGATGTCACTCCCTGATTGAGATGTTTTCCACTTCGGACTCTTCCAGCTACGGCCGGAGTCCTCAAGCAGGCTGGGAATTGCGAGGTCTATGATCGGCCAAGGCTAGCGCCGCGCGTGTAAACAGTAAATGAAAATGCGGAATAAAAAATACCTGAATTGAGTATCAGGTCTTTACCTTAACGCTCCGCCATGCGGTTCAATTCCTGAAAAAATGTGGGGAAGGAAACGGCGGCGCAATCAGCGTCGCGAATGATGGTGTTGCCCTCGGCGGCGAGGCCGGCGATGGCGAACGCCATCGCGATGCGGTGATCCCCGCGCGGCTCGATCTCCGCTCCGCGCAACTTTCCGGCGCGACGGCCTTCCACCTTCAATCCGTCCGGCCGCTCTTCCACGGACGCGCCCATGCGGCGGAGATTTTCCGCCAGCGCGGCGATCCGGTCGCTCTCTTTCACTCGCAGCTCTGCGGCATCGCGAATTTCAATTCCCTCTTCCGTGTAAGGGCCCAGCGCAGCGAGCATCGGCAATTCGTCAATGACCAGCGGAATTTGTTCGCCCGCGATCACGCCGCCTTTCAGTGATGCTCCCTTCACCGCCAGGTCGCCGACGATTTCTCCATGGGCACTCTTAAGCCCGAGGATTTGAATTGCAGCACCCATCGAAGCAAATATGTCCAGAATGGCCGTCCTCGTCGGATTCAACCCCACATTGTGAATCAGCACGTTCGAATCGGGAAACAGGGACGCCGAGGCGATAAAAAATACCGCCGAAGACAAATCACCGGGCACATCGAGAGATTTGGCGAGCAGCTTGCCGCTGCCATTTGCGCCGGCGAGTCCGTGAATTCGAATCGTTCGCCCGTCTTTCTCGATAGTCGCCCCAAATTCCTCCAGGGCCAGCTCGGTGTGATCCCGGGTTCGCGCCGGCTCCGTGACGCTCGTCACGCCATCCGCAAACAATCCCGCCAGCAACACCGCGGACTTCACCTGCGCGCTGGCCATGGGCATCTTGTAATCGATGGCCTTGAGCTGGGCTCCGCGAATTTCCAGCGGCGCAAAATTATCGTCGCGCGCCCGAATGTCTGCGCCCATTTCCCGCAACGGTCCGATGACCCGCTTCATGGGCCGCTTCTGCAGCGAGCCGTCTCCCGTCAGCTTCGACGTGAATCCCTGCCCCGCCAAAATTCCCGCCAGCAGCCGCATGGTCGTTCCGGAATTCCCGGCATCGAGCGCGCGCCAACTGCTCTTCAAGCCGCGCAGCCCGCGGCCGGTCACGCGAACCGTATCCTTGTCGGTTTTGACTTCCGCGCCCAGCGCGCTCATGCACGCCAATGTGCTGTGGCAATCCGCGGCCGCGGAAAAATGGTGCAATTCGCTGGTGCCTTCGGCTAGGCCGGCGAGCATCGCGTATCGATGGGAAACGGATTTGTCGCCGGGCAAGTCCAGCCCGCCGGTCAAATGCTTCGCGGGTTGAATGGTTTCTTTTTTCACGCAAAGATTTTAGCACGCTGCCTATCTTCGTTTCGCGCTCCGCCAATTCACGCCAAATCTACCGGGTTTCCCTTACTTCCTTTCTCTCCTTTACCTCCCTTAGGTCCTGTACTCTCGGACAGTTTTTCGCGAAGCACTCCCTGTACCACGCGCCGAAATCTAGCGCCTTCACGATGCGTATTATTAGGTGAGGAGAATTGTCATGTCAGCCCGCAGCACTTTTATTCATCTCGCCGCCAGAGCCGGCATCTTGTTCGGCGCACTCTTTCTCGTAAGCGTCCTTCTCGCCGCCATTCCCGGCCATCGCGCGCCCGCCGTGCCTGTGCAGGATGCCCCGCAATCGTCCAGCTCGCCGTCTCAGGAATCGCAGCCGATGGACCACAGCAATATGTCCGGCATGGACATGGACGACGCCAAGGCCAACGAAGCTCACGCCGTTCACGATATGACGCCTGGGCACATGGACGCGCACAATCTGCACATGCACATGACGGCGATGCGTCCGCAAACTCCAGGAGACGCCGCGCGCGCCAGCGAGATCGTCACGCAGCTTCGCTCCGGCATCGAGAAATACAAGGACTACCACGTCGCCCTCAACGACGGTTACAAAATCTTTCTGCCGAGTCTTCCGCAGCCCGAATATCACTTCACGAATTACTGGAACGGGTTCCTCGAAGCCTTCACCTTCGATCCCGCGCGCCCGACTTCCCTCCTCTACAAAAAGAGTTCAGCCGGTTACGAACTTGTTGGCGCCATGTATACCATGCCCAAGCGCGCCACTGATGATCAGCTCAACGCCCGCGTCCCTCTCAGCGTTGCCACGTGGCATTTGCACACCAACCTATGCATGCCGCAAAAGGGCCAATTCCGGAACGCGAATTGGACTAAGTTTGGGTTAAAGGGATCGATCGCCACACAAGAAGCCTGCGACGCGGCCAGCGGCCGCTTCCAGCCCGTCATCTTCGGCTGGATGGTCCACCTCTACCCCTACGAAGACTCGCTCGACAAAGTCTTCGCCATGCATCACCACATGGAGTAATTCAATGCACGTGCGCGTCAAAAATTCCTCTCTGCAGTCGCACAAGGTACGCCATTCCGAAGGACCAGTTTCGCGCGGACGCAGAACAGGACTAGAGCCTGTTGCTTTATGGCCCGCTGACTCCACGCGTTCGATTGCTTCCCGGTACCCCACCGCGTATCATTATGAATTCATGCTTACGTCTCGCTGTCTTCTGTCGAAATCTCGTAGATTTGTCCACGTCGCTCTTCTAGCGTTCTCAGCTGCCCTGTGTCTGGGGCCTCGTCTCGTCCACGCGCAGCAATCCACCGAAATCCTTCCTCTCAGCCAGGTGCGCGCGGGCATGGAGGGGTACGCATACACGATCTTCGCAGGCGATCAGGTGGAAAAGTTTGACCTCGAAGTGATCGGTGTTCTTGACAATTTTCTCGGCCCCAAACAGTCCATCATCCTCGTGCAGTTGAAAGGGCCGAAAGTCGAACACACCGGTGTAGTCGCGGGAATGAGCGGCAGCCCCGTCTATCTGGACGGCAAACTCGCTGGCGCGCTGTCGCTGAAACTGGGCGTCTTCACCAAAGAGCCCATCGCCGGGGTCACGCCCATTCAAGACGTGCTGAACGCGCCCTCCCAGCCCGCCACAGCGCAGGCCTCCGTACAGCAACTCGGGCTCCCCAGTGAAGCTTCTACCCGGACTGGTCTGCCTTCTGGCTCCTCGCTCGAGCCGATCGAAACGCCCCTCGTTTTCTCCGGCTTCCAGCCGGCCGCGCTCCAGCAATTCGCGAGTCAGTTACAAGGTTACGGTTTCGTCGCGGCGCAA
>WNFI01136706.1_pt1 | contig 12152 bp, 11 predicted proteins | sample 5400471 | NCBI WGS metagenome assembly WNFI01 (sample SAMN13153348, study PRJNA577476) | soil metagenome | isolation source: 100 cm saprolite on Douglas fir-dominated hillslope | place: USA:California | collected 2013-09-17 | reverse complement strand
CCCGCCGCTCGTCGTCAGTTTGAAGGGGGACACACGGCACGTTCACGCGACGGTCGGAGGAATTATCAGATGCGAAAGCTCATTGTTTCCGAATTCATTACGCTGGACGGCGTGATCCAGGCGCCGGGTGGCAAAGACGAAGATCGCGATGGCGGGTTCGAGCACGGCGGCTGGACCATGCCCTACTGGCACGATGACATCGGCAAGAGCTTCGGCGCGATGATGCAGGATGTCGACGCCCTGCTGCTGGGTCGGCGCACCTATGTGACGCACGCTGCGGCGTTCGAGCCGATGGCCCCGGGCGACCCGTTCGGGGATATGATGAACGCGCCCAGGAAGTACGTGGTCTCGAGGACGCTCCAGAAGCCCACATGGCGCAACACCACGATCATCCGCGAGAACGTGATCGAATCGGTGCGCGCTCTGAAGGCTCAGCCCGGCAAGAGCATTGCCACGGATGGCAGTAGCCAGCTCGTGCACGCGTTGCTGGCGCACGATCTGGTGGACGAGCTGCATCTGCTCGTCTATCCCCTGATGCTGGGGTCCGGCAAGCGGTTGTGGCCGGGCGGAGTGGACCGGGCGTTCGTGCTGCGGTCTACGACGCCGTATCCAAGCGGGGTTGTAGGCTTGGACTATGTGCGCCGGCGCCCTTGAACACCAGCCACAGCATGATCGCCAGCTCTCCGAACAGCGCAGGCTGCGAGTAGGCGAACACCTTGTTCTGATAATCCGGAAAGAACAGCCCCGTGAGGCTCAGGACCACGTAGGCGACGCCGTTGATGATGAGCCACACGCCAATGAACCGCGGCACGAAGCGCGACTTGTACGCCAGGGCCCCCATGGGGAAGAGCCACAGGCCCCACAAGATCTCGGCGGCAATGATCTGAGCGTGATGCAGGCGGAGGAACAGCAGGACCAAAGCATCACGCTGCGGCTTGTCGAACACGGACAAGAAGTCGGGCCCCTGCGCGACCATGAGGGCGCCGGCATCGCTCACCACGTTCACGAAGTTGATGAGGGCGGGCATGACGCCCCCAAAAATCACGAGCAGCACCGCGAGTTGCTGGTCGACCCCTTCGAACAACCGGTAAAACGCCAGCACGAGGAAGATCAGGGCCACGGCGCCGGCGATATCGCTCAGCATTCCGAATCGGAACAGCCACTGGTGCACGGCGATATTGCCGGCCGTCGCGGCCGCGTTGTCGTGGACGAAGAGCTTGTTGGGGATGTAGATGAGGCGCAGCGGCCCGAGCAGTACGAGGAGCAGATACCAGAAGCCGACCACTCTTCCTGGATTGCGGGCCGAGTTCATTGGTTCTCCTACGCAACGAGCGGATGGGAAGGTTTCAAAGCTACAAACACCATACGGCTTTGATCTTGCACAGTCTTGCAAGCATCTCTTCGTACTCTTTGTTAACGCCTGCTCGTTCCGTCACGCCGATGAACTGGATCATATATCCATGGCGGCCGGGCATGATGACAAAGGGATACATGCCAGCGAGTTTCCCGGCGCCGATGTCTTCACTGGATACGTTGGGAGCGTAGTACATGACGTGTGGCCCGTTCAAGGTGCCGACACTGTCGTTCTCTTCCGGGTTCCAATACGTCCGCAGCACTGGAGACAGCATGTAGGAGATGCCGGCTCGTGCCGGCGCCTTGTAGTATCCGGTCTTGTAGCGGTCTTGGATGATCTTCTTTAGCTCGCCGGGAGGAGTGCCCTTGGCTTGCAACTCCGCGGCGTCAAAGAAGACCCGCATCTGTGCCTTGGCGCCCGCGTTGTCAAAGGAAATCGGGTAGAGAATATCGTCTCTGTATTCCCTCAGTGGCCAGGATCCCCTGAACGCGTCATCGCCGGTTCGGGCAACAAAGGCGTGGAATCCATTGGTACCCTGGCGGGCAACCTCGAAGCCCTTGGCAGGGTTCAACACGTACACCGTGGCATTGTCTCTGAGGTGCGGCGGCAGCGCGCTCAGGGCCAACTGGATTTCCAAATCTCGCGGTAACGGAGTGGTAAGCGAGAACAACAAGGCGATAGTAACCGCAATAGCCCTCGTCATCATGACCTCCAGCGTTGGGTTCCGAGATATGCAACTGTCATGTTGCGTATTATATCAGGGCCCCCGATGATATGCAACCCCAGTGTTGCAGTTATTTGGGGCGCGGAGGGAAGCACAAAGCCCCGCAGCAGAAGTCGCTGCGGGGCTTGATCTTCGATCAGTCGGTCAGCGCTGCGCCGTCTGGAACAGCGGCAGGAAGCGCTCGTAGCCCTCGGCCTGCAGGCGCTCGACCGGAATGAAGCGCAACGAGGCCGAGTTGATGCAGTAGCGCAGCCCCGTCGGCGCGGGACCGTCGTCGAACAGGTGGCCGAGGTGGGAATCGGCGTGGGCCGACCGGACCTCGGTCCGCTTCATGAAAAGTGAGCGGTCGGTCTTCTCGGTGATGTTGGTCTCCTCGAGCGGCCGCGTGAAGCTGGGCCACCCGGTGCCCGACTCGAACTTATCGAGCGAGCTGAACAGCGGCTCTCCGGAGACGACATCCACATAGATGCCCGCCCGGTGGTTGTCCCAATACTCATTGTGGAACGGCGGCTCGGTGGCCTCGTGCTGCGTCACCTGATACTGCACTGGGGTCAGCGACTGCCGCAGCTCGGCGTCGCTCGGCTTCGTGTCATGCATGCTGGTTCGTTCCTCCGTCGCTGGGGCATCGGCGCCCCGCCCCTCCAGGGCGCGCCGCGATGCTGCGGCTATGCGGTGCTGGGCCGTATCGCGGTAAAAGATGGCAGTGTGGTACTCCGGGCCGTGGTCGCAGAACTGGCCGTCGGCCTGAGTCGGGTCGATGTCGTGCCAGAACGCGTCCACCAGGCGGTCGTACGAAATCTTGCGGGGATCGTACACCACCTGCACCGACTCGAGGTGTCCCGTCCGGCCGGTGGACACCTGCTCGTACGACGGATGGGGCAGGGTGCCGCCCGTGTAGCCGACCGTGGCGGACACGACGCCCGGCACCTGGTCGAAGGCGCGCTCCATGGACCAGAAGCAGCCGCCCGCGAAGGTCGCGGTGTCGAGCGGCGCGGTCGTGACAACGAGTGCGAGCAGGAAATTCATGGACTGAACGTAGTAGGGCACGACATGCCAGTGAAGCGCCCGTGCACTTTCTTAGAGCTTTCTCACGGAGCTCACACTCCCCGTGCCGGCCAGTGCATCGTAGCTTAGGCTCTCGTGCAGATACTCCTCGTCGAAGACGATCGCGAGCTGCGGCGCTTCCTGAGCAAGGCGTTCCGTGAAGAAGGCTACGGCGTCACCGAGGCCGAGACCGGCGACCGCGCGCTGGAGCGTGCCCTGGGCGGCGGCTTCGGCTGCATCGTGCTCGACGTGATGCTGCCGGGGCGGGACGGCTTCAGTGTGGTGTCGGAGCTGCGCGCGCGCGGCGTGTTCACGCCGGTGCTGCTGCTGACGGCTCGCGACGAGCTTGAGGCACGGGTAAAGGGCCTGGAAGGCGGTGCCGACGACTATCTCACCAAGCCGTTCGACCTGCCGGAGCTGCTCGCCCGGGTGCACGCGCTGATTCGCCGCGCCGAGCTGCGCCACCAGGACGCCACGCTGAAGGTGGACGACCTGACGCTCGACCCGCTCACGCGTCGGGTCACACAGGGCGAGCGGGTGGTGGATCTGAGTCCCCGCGAGTTTGCCCTGCTCGAGTTCCTGATGCGCAATGTTGGGCGCTCCGTGTCTCGCTCGCGCATCGCCGAAGCCGTGTGGAACTATCAGTTCGATCCCGAGACGAACGTGGTAGACGTGTACGTCAATTACCTCCGGAAGAAACTGAGCTTCGGGGGCCGCACGGCGCCGATCCGAACGGTCCGGGGAGTGGGATACCGCCTGGAGGGGGCCGCACCATGAGCGAGTCCCGGCTCGGCACGGTGCTCACCCGGCGGTTCGCGCGCGTGGCCTGGACCGGGCTCGCGGGGTACGCGCTGCTGGTCGTCGCGTTGTTCGCCGCGGCCGCGGGTTCGCCGCGGCCGCGGAGATGGCCTTACGGCGCTCGCTCGAGCACTCGGCCGACCTCACCCAGTCGTTGCTCGGCGCCTACCGCGACTCGACGAGCGAGCCCGGAGGCGTCATGCCGTCGGCGCTGGCGGACCAGCTCGTCGCCATGGGCGGCCAGGTGGTGATCACCCGCACGACCACCGGGGCCGGAGGGAAGCAGGACGTCTACTTCGTATCCCCCGACATGCCTGCACGGCGGCTCGAGGGCTTGCCGGCGAGCGCTTCGCCGGACGACGTGCGGCAAGCGCTGCTCGCCGCCATCGCACAGCGGGCGCGCTGGCGGTATCGCGTGTTGCACCGCGCGGCGGGGGCGTTCGACATCTACGTGGTCGCGAGCCGGGAATCGTACGTCGTCGCGCTGGGCGCGCTCGCGGCCGCGGCAGCGTTGCTGCTCCCCGGCGCGGGCCTCGCCGTCGCGCGGGGCGCCCGTCAGGCGGTGGCCGGCGCGCTGCGCCCGCTTGAGCGCGTCGCCGCCGAGACGCGCGCCATCGGTCCGGCGGAGCTGGGCACGCGCCTCACCAGCCCGACGGGCCAGGCCGAAGTCACGGAGCTCGCGGACTCGGTCAACCGCATGCTCGAGCGGGTGGACCGCGCGCACCGGGCCCTCCAGGCCTTCACCGCGGACGCGAGTCACGAGCTGCGCACGCCGCTGACCCACCTGCGCGCCCGGGTCCAGTGGGCGGCCGCGGAGGGCCGTACGGAGGGGGAAATGCGCGAGGCGCTCGGCGCGATGGAGCGCGTCCTCGATCAGACGGCCAAGCTGGTCGAGGAGCTGTTGCTCATCGCGCGGGGCGAGAACCGCCAGCTGGCGCTGGCGCACGCGCCCTTCGAGCTCGGCGCCGTGGTGAACGAGGTGCGGGAGATCACGGAAGCGATGGCGCTAGGGCGCGATCTCACGGTGTCCGCGGCGCCGTCGCCACCGCTCTGGGCCCTGGGGGACGCCGATCGGACCCGCCACATCCTATTGAACCTCGCCTCCAACGCCGTGCGCTACACGCCCAGCGGCGGCGTCACGTTCGCGCTCGAGCGCAACGGGGCCATGGTGGGCGTGAGCGTGCGCGACACGGGACCCGGTATCGCGCCCGAGCATGTGGAGCGGATCTTCGACCGGTTCTTCCGGGTCGATCAGTCGCGCAGCCGCGACCTCGGGGGCACGGGGCTTGGCCTCGCAATCGCGCGCCTCTTGGCCGAGCTGCAAGGCGGCCACATCGCGGTCGCCAGCGCCCCCAGCGCGGGCAGCACTTTCACCGTGTGGCTGCCGACGGCGGAGTCCCCGCTCGGTTCGTGAATGTCCCAGGCCCTACCAGGCCACGGCCATCACCACCAACCGGCAGAGCCTTTCGCCGGCGGGGCAGACGCTCAGGCGCAGTGTACCGTGCCGACTCCGGCTCGGCGGTGCGGCGACCGTGGGAGTGGCCGCGAAGTACGCCGAGTCGGGCGTCACGCGGGGCGAGTCGAAACGGAGGACTGTCCCGTCGTCCAGCTCGAGCGCCGGTTTGAGGCGGGCGTTGATGCGGACCCCTGGCGCGGCCACCAGGCGGAGCGGGGGCCCCGCCTCGAGGGCGACGAACGGTGGGGAGCCATGACAGGCGGCTACCGCGAGCATCGCCAGCACGAGCATCGCGAACTGTGTCATTCGGCGAGCAGCTGTTGGATGCGCTGGTCCCACGTCCGAAAGTCTCCGTCGTCCAAATGGAACTCTCCATACCCGGTGTAGCGAATCATCCCCCGCTTGTCGATCAAAATAAAACTCGGCCAATAGCGGATGCCGTAGGCGTCCCACGTGCGGCGGTCGTTGTCCTGGGCATTCGGATACGCGATGCCCTGACGGGTAAGCGCCCGGGCAAGGTTGCCCTTGTCGTGCTCACCGGCGTAGGGTGGGAACTCCGGCGTATGAATACCGATGATCGTGAGTCCACGCTCGCGATACAGCCGATCGTACGCCACCAGCGATGGCACGGTGCGCGTGCAGTTGCCGCACGTAAACACCCAGAAGTTGAGCAGCACCACGCGGCCGTGCAGCTCGGACAGCCGCAGCGGTCGGTGGGTGTTGAGCCAGCTCGTGTTGGTGAGCTCGGGCGCCGGGGTCCCGCCAACGCTCGGAACCGCTGACCGGAGTGCCGCGGTGGTACCCGCGACGACTCCGGCCAGCAACAGTCCCATCGAAAGGTTTCGGATCACATTGCCTCGAGTGGGGCGGCCCCGAAGTTCACGCTGAACCGCCGGCACCAGATGGAGACAGCGCGGTACCGGCTCAGGTCGAGGCCGGCCGGCAGATCGTAGTTCTGGTCGCCGATGTTGCCCTTCAATGCTCCCAAGTCAACCAACCCAGCCTGCTTTGCCGCGGCCTCGTCCTGAACATCGCTCGCCGCCACGAGGTACACGCGGACGTCGGGACCGTTGGAGGTCGCGAATTGGGTCAGCCGCAAGACGCGACGGCCGTCAAGTAGGCGATAGATCGTCGCCACCCCGTTCGTCTTGTGAGCATTCGTGTGGAACCGCCCACCCGCGAGCTTCACGGGTGCGTCAGCAGGCATGGCCGACGGCGGCATCGCCGACATGGAGTGCTCCGCGGCGGGCAACGGTTCATTGACGGTCTTGCTGATGACCAAGGCATCGGGCCGGAACAGGTACCACAAGGCGGCCGCTGCCACGGCGGCCGTGGCGACGAGTAAGGATTTGCGGGTAGTCATGTTCGTCTTCCTTCTTGATTGAGTGTCAGGGTAGGGGCGCGGCGCACCGCGCCCCTACGGTTGTCGAATGAGTCCTAGAACGCCGCGAGTCGGTCTGCAGGACATACAGGTAGCGGCTGTTGCTGCTCAGCGCGATATCGTTCACGCCGGCACCGATCAGGGCGCTCGCCCCGTTCGGATCGATGAGGCTGATGGAGCCGTCGCCCGCGATGGAGAAGCCCGAGACCGAGCCGCTCCCGTTGCCGGTGAACCCGAAGCGCCCGTCGTTGGTCACGACGGCCCAGCAGGGCGCGCCCTGGTGGGTGAGCACCGAGCCACTCGCGACGCGGAGATCGCCGGCCTGTCCCACGACATAGGACGACGCCGAGCCAGGGGCCGCAGCTTCAGACACCAACAGCACCTGACGCGGACCGAACGCGAAGCCGAACGGCGTCCCGCGGGCGGAAGTGAACGACGTGCGAGCGCCGGCGGCGCCGTTTTCGTCCACGGCGTACACGTCGAGCAGACTGGTGTTCTTCTCGGTGACGACCAGGCGGCGGCCATCGGGGCTGAACGACACCTGCGCCGGCCCGACGTTGGTGCCGGAGAGCAGCTGAGTGGAGCCCGGGATGGCGGTGAGCCCGCCGGTCGTGCCGATTGTGAAGCCGCTGATGTTGCCGTTGCCGCCCGCGTTCAGCACGTAGAGCACGTTGCCGTGCACGGTGAGGCTGATCGGCAGCGTTCCGCCGGATGCCGTCCGGCTCGCGAGCGACAGCCCTGCCGGGCCGACGTCGAACACGGAGACGTCATTCGAGCCAGCGTTCACGGCGAACAGCCGGCGCCCATCGTCGCTCAGGGCGACCGCACCCTGCGAGCCCAGCCCGGCGCCCGTGCCCGTTCCACCCGTCGCGATCGTGCCGGCCGCGGTGAGTGTGCCATCGGCACTTCGATTGAAGACGGCGACCGCGTTGCCCGCGACTTGGTTCGTGAGCGTGTAGACTGCGCGCGGACCATCACCGCCTTCGCCGGACTGGTTGCCGCGCTGGGCCTGAAGCGACGTCGCGACGGCTGCCGCCGGGCTGGTGACGCCGCGGTTCTGCTCACAGGCAGCGAGTGCCGCGGTGGCGAGTGCGATGAAACCGAGGTACTTCGTCATGGAGCGAAACCTCCCGAGAGTGGTGGATGAGCGTGTGTGCTTCTCGGGCAAGTAACGCTGATGGGCGGCGCTGCGGATCTACGTCGCGTACCTTATGAGAGACTTCTCATGCTCCTCTCACGGCGGCTGTGTCACGACCAACAGGTGCGCCAATGTTCGAACGCTGCCAGCACGTCCTCGCGATCTCTATCTTGGGCGCCATCACGACGATCGGCTGCACGCCAGTTCTGGTTCAGTCGCAGGGCAGCCGCACCGGACTGGTTGCGGTGTCGGCCAAGACTGACTCCACGTTTTCGCGATGCGCTCAGGCAGCCGTCCCGATCGATACCGTCACGCCGGCGTCCGAGCCGTTCGGCGTCGTCGATCCACACAATCAGAATCATCTGGTCATATCGTGGATGCAGCGAGCGCGCTTCGGCGTCACAGTGTTTCGCTCGGCGGCATCGTTTGACGGTGGTGAGTCATGGCCATACGTGACGACGCTGCCGCTAACAGGTTGTGCTACGCGAACCACTTTCTCTTTCCACACTGCCGGCGATCCCTGGCTTGCCGTGGGCGGGAACGGACTGATCTACGCGAGCGCCCTCTCGTTCACCGAGGATTCAGCGAGTGGCATCGCGGTGACGACGTCTGGCGATGGTGGCCGCTCGTGGGGCGCGCCGGTCATCGCCATGGCGGTACCGGCGAAGCAGGGTCAGTATGACAACTCATCGCTCGCGGTAGATCCACGCAACGCGGCCGTGGCATTCGTGTTGAGCACCCGTGCCGAGTCGATGCCCGATAGTACACAGGTTGGTCTAGTGGTCCTATCGAAGACCACCGATGGCGGCCGAACATGGTCGACTGCCAGAGCAATCTCTCCGAACTACCCCGGGGCATCAGCCGACTTGCCACAAATGGTGATTGATCCAGTCAGCGGGCACCTGTTCGTGGTCTATACGAGCGGCGCGCATGGGGGCATTTGGCTCCTCGTCTCAACGGACGCCGGCGAGTCGTGGAGCACGCCAACTCAGGTGGCGACATTCGCACCCCTGAAAAGTCCACCCTGGTTTCCGGGGTCGAAGGTTGTTATGCGTGTCGGGGAGGACGTGGCACGGCTGGCAATCGATCCGCGGACCGGCCGCTTATTCGTCGCGTTCGCGGACGGGCGATTCTCTCGTGGAGATCACCTTCAAATCGGTATCACAGCGTCGAGTGACGGCGGACGAACCTGGAGCCCGGTAGTTGCCGGATTGTCAGACACCACGGTTGCAGCCTGGCAGCCAGCGAGCGTCGTTCTTGCGGACGGCAGCCTCGCGTTTTCGTATTTCACCGCCGCTTCCGTGGCCGAGGGATCGGGCGGCAGCTACCCGACATCGGTGCGAGTCGCCCGTGTTCGACTTTCGAACGATGGAATGGTGCGCGAGCGACATGATTCGCCGGCGCTCGATTTTCCGTGGCAACCCGGACCGCGCAAACAGGGAATGTTCCTGGGCGACTACCACGCGCTGCTGGTTGTCGGCCAGGCGCTGTGCCCGCTGTTCGCGCGGTCGTTCGGACCCTCCTCGCAGATTGCGCTCGCGTGTGTCGCTGACAACCCGTGATAGGGAAGTCCCAGCCCGAAGCGGTCGGCCTACGGCATCACAGGCAGCACCAGGTGGGACGGCCGCGACGCAGAGCAGTAGACGCGCTGCGTGGCCTTGATGAAATCGGCCGCCGTCGCTCGGTAGATGCTCGGTACAAACTTCTGCGGATTGCGGTCGATGAGCGGGAACCAGGTCGATTGCACCTGGACCATCAGGCGGTGCCCTTTGAGAAACACGTGATCGCGGTCGCGCAGAGGGATCTTCCACTCCATGGGTGTGTTGGGGGGTAGGGGCCGTGGCTGCTCGTAGCTCGCGAGGTAGCGACCCCGGCGTACCTCCATCGCGATCGGCAGCTCGTAGCCGTTCACCGAGCGCGCGTACTGCTCCGGCGTGGGGCCGGCGTCGGGATTCCACGCGTTCGACTGCGCGTCTTCCGGGTACACGTCGATCAGCTTCACCACAAAGTCGGCATCGCTGCCAGAGGTGGATGCGAACAGATCGGCCGCTACCTCCCCGGTGATCGTCAGGTCGTGCTCGAGCGGTGTGCTCGCGAAGGTGAGGACGTCGGGCCGCTGATCGACGAACCGCTGATCTTGGACCTCCCAGGTCCGCCAGTCACCCGCGGGATAAGTGGGCGAGATAGGACGTCGCCGGTACGGCACCGGGTTCGCCGGGTCCGAGACATATTCGCGGTACGCGGGCACGCGGGCTCCGGCCTTCGGGACGTCGAACGACAGTGTCCCGTCGACGTGGAGGTACAGGTTGGTCGGCTTGGCTTCTCCAGGTGGCCAGGCGGTGTAGGTCCGCCAGCGGTTCGCCCCCGACTGGAACGTGGTCGCCCGCCAAGTCGGCTTCTCGCCGCGTCCGTGGAGGTAGTGGCGGAAGAACGGGGCCTCGATCGTCTCACGGAACTCGCGCGCCGTCTCGTGGCCGCCGAGCGCGATGAGGCCGATGCTGTCGGCTTTGGGCGTCCGCCACTGGCCGTGATACCACGGGCCAGCGACCATGAAGTTCGAGTGGTCGGGGTCGTGCTCGGCGGCGTGACGAAAGATCTGCCACGGCCCCCACGGATCTTCCTGATCCCAGAAGCCGGCGACGTTCAGGTTCGGGACCGTTGAGGCGTGGAGCTGGCTGATCCATGCCTCTTTCTTCCAGAAGTCGTCATAGTCGGGGTGCGCGACCACGTCGTTCCAGTAGGGGATCGAGCCGTGGAGGTAGCGATCGTTGATGTTCGAGAGCGGGCCGAGCGCCAGGTACCACGAAAAGCCGTCGTACGTCTCGAACGCGAAGTTGGTGTTCTTGTACTTGTCCGCTTGCTCGAGGACCGCGTACTCGAACGCATAGCTCTCGCGCAGTGCCCCGTAGCGATGGTCATCGTCGTTCATCCATTGGTCGACCGGGGACGCTTGCTCGCTGATCGCCTTGAGTGCCGGGTGCGGATGCAACAGGGAGAGTGCCGTGGTCAGCCCGTCGTACGACACCCCGAACATGCCGACGTTGCCGTTATTCGGCACATGCTTCACCAGCCAGTCGATGCTGTCGTACGCGTCCGTCGTCTCGTTCGTGGCCGTCGAGTCGGTGAGATCGACCTGCGAGGTCAGCTTGAAGACGCCTTCGGACTTGAACCGTCCCCGCAGGTTCTGGAAGACCAGGATATAGCCGTCCTGCGCGAGCTCCTTGAGGCTCGGCGGCACCTGCGCGACCGGCCCGTCGGGGACGCCGTACGGCGTGCGCCGAAACAGGATCGGGAGCGGCCCGGCCTTGTCGGTGGGCGTGAGAATCACAGTTTGCAAGTGCACGCCGTCGCGCACCGGGATCATGACTTCCTGGAAGGTGAAGGCGGGCTGGGGTGGCGGCTGCTGCGCTTGAGCGTTGGCGGCGAAGAGGAGCGTGGCGGCTATGCACAGGCCGTGACGCATGCTACTAAGCCGCCCGGGACCGCGGCGAGCGTCCCAGAGCCGACTGAATGAGCAGGAACTCGCCCACGTTTTCCATCGTGAGGAGCCCCACTAAGGCACCGCGACTCGTCACAGGCAGCGTGTGACAGTTGCAGGACTGCAGCCGCGCGAAGGCCGTGTCCAGCATGTCGGCCGCATCCACGACCTCGAACTCGCGGCGCATGATGTCGCGTACCCGCCAATCGGACCCTCGCTGGGCCAGCGCCTTGAGCACATCACTGCGCAGCAGCACGCCCGCAACGCGGCCCCCCTGCCCCCCGTCCACGACCGGGAAGTCCTGCTGCGACCCGGCGAGGATCAGGTCGAGCACTCGTTTTGCCGCGTCATCCGGCGCGACGGAGTGGAAGTCGGTGAGCACGGCGCGACTCACCGGAATGCCGCTCAAGCCGGTGCGCATTTGCACCATGCTCGCCTCCTGGGCCGCGCCGATCCAGACGAAGAGCGCGATGAACACGAGGAACGGATTCGTGAACAGACCGAGCAGGCCGAACGCGAGGGCCATCGCCTGCCCGACATACGCGGCGACTTGCGTGGCCCGGACGTAATCCATGCGCATGGCCAGCAGAGCTCGCAGCACGCGACCGCCGTCCATGGGGAAGGCGGGGAGCAGGTTGAAGACCGCGAGTGAGACGTTCACCAGCAGGAGTCGCTCGAGGAACGGACCACCGGCCATCGTGAGCGCGGAGAACGGGCGCAAGGTCTGCGACAGGAGGAGCCAGGCGTAGAGTGCCGCCGCGATGACCACATTCACGGCG
>WNFI01081969.1_pt1 | contig 12152 bp, 13 predicted proteins | sample 5400471 | NCBI WGS metagenome assembly WNFI01 (sample SAMN13153348, study PRJNA577476) | soil metagenome | isolation source: 100 cm saprolite on Douglas fir-dominated hillslope | place: USA:California | collected 2013-09-17 | reverse complement strand
TTTTTGGTGGTATTCACAATAGATTGTTTTCCATCGTGGTAATGACAACATGATGGAAACCGTGACTCAGTTCCCGAAATCCGTAGAGTCACCTTATATATAGCCTTGCAGTCCCGATTATATTGGATGACGCAGGCAGTAGCGATGGTATACATAGATGTAGTCTGAGGGTTCTGAGGGCATATCTATATACGCTCGCGTGAGAGCTCGAGTACAGCCACCGGTTCTTTGACTTCCATCCGATCCTCTACATAGGCCATGTCTGAACCACCAACAAATGAGTTCTCCTCCGTCGAAGAGAAGATGGATGTTGCACAGGTTCATAAAGAGAAAGGAGATAACGCTTTTCGTTCTGGTGATTGGAAAGGCGGTAAGTAATCGAACCGTTCGCGCCGCCACCATCCCAATTTTGGGCGCCTAATGTCGATCCGATTTCCCCAGCACTACAAAGCTATCATCTCGTATATTTTCATTATTACAGGTGCCAATGATCATATCTCACACGTTGCACTGATCCTAGGCGTTGATGTATCTTGCTGGTCTCGATAAGCGTGGTCTACCGTAAGTAGATCTCTGTATATTCTCATCCGTAATGTCGCGTTTTCCACGTTTCCCGTCAACGGTTTCAGCGCAATACTTAAGGACAATGCCGGACCATCGGATCCCGACGAGACAAAGGCTCTGACCCAGGTGCTCACAAAGCGTCTCCCATACCGATCGGGTCGATGTGATGACCATTCCCGCTGCTTAGGTTGATGTTCTGATGGAGACTGTTAGACTCAATATGGCCGGTGCGCGAGGTTTTCCTTGCCTAGTTCCATAGCGATCTCATTGATACCTTTTTTTTTAGCATGCCATTTGAAGACTGACAACTTTAAGCGCGCGCTTTATTATTCCGATGAGGTGAGTTGACGGGACTCTGTAAAATCGGCGTCATATTTAAGGGGGCTATTCTTCGATCTTTCAGGTTCTGAAGAAGAATCCGACGAATACAAAGGCGCTATTTCGCAAGGCTAAGAGTTTGTCGGGGACTGGGTACACTGAGAAAGCAATAAAGATTCTGGAAGATTTGGTGGCGAAGAATCCAGATGGTTTGCATTTCATTTTAGATTGGTTGAGTGCTTGGGATGATGAAAAATTTTCGTAGATTCGGCATTCAAGACTGAGCTGACTGTTGTAAGGGAGAAACAGAAACAGGCTGATGCAAAGAGTTATCAGAAATTTAAGGGTATGTCTATCTCCCAAACCTTACTCTCGGGCTGCTACTAAATGCAGTTTTTAGGCTTCCTTTCCAAGGAGAAGACCTAAGAAACCTGAAACTTCAACGTCGTGATACGAGAGAATTTATGTATCCATTACGCTACTTGGTTGATACCTATCTCTCCCCCCAGTAATGTATTAAACACATAAAACAAATGCATTCGCTTTTACAAATGATTTCCAGCAAATTGAGGAGCAAAATCCTGCCACTGGCTCCATTTCCAACGAGAACCCCCAGGATTGACCAGCTCGTTATGGTTATCTTTGGAATAGTCGAACCATCCCTCAGCTATGAAGCACTTCAACATGAACCCGTAGCTAGCGGTTCTAACCGTCGAATGCTTTCCTCCTTCTTCCTCAAGCAACTTTCTGAACTTCACCCTCGCGTCATTGATGCTGATCGATTTGACTTCCTTCCCCGTCAGCTTGGCACCTTCGTTGAAGGTCGCAGTCGTCCCCGAGATATATACATAAGTCGGGATATCAGTTGTTCCTTTTTCTGGCTCGGTAGGCGCCTTTAGGAGTAAAGAAAGCTGAACAACAGCACGAGCAACATCGATTGATGCTGTAGCTGAGATTCTTTCATCGCCTGTGCCCACGATTTCGACCGTTTGTTCAGAAGTTTTGTAGAACTGAAGCCAATCGATGAACATCCCGTGGAAGACGCGAACGACTTTTGGGATATTAGCATCGGCGTATACACCGACTTGATTGTTCAGTGCGAATGCTAAAAAGGGTTTGATTGAAGCGATGAGTTGTAGAGTTGAATGTGTGTCCATCTTTCAAAACCTGGGCTTACAAGGATGATTGTAAATGGTATCGATGCGGTAATCGGCCCCAAATTTGGATGGGAAGACAACGCGCACGCCAGTCGCAACACATGCGTCGATAAGAGCTTTATGCACGATATCGATGTTAGGTCCGTTGAGAACGTCTACGAGGACATCGACATCCTTGAGAGCGGCCTCAAGATCGGAAGGTGAGGCATAGTCAACGGCGTGGTAATGGATGACATCAGTATTAGGGCCTGGAGCTTTCCTGGTCAGAGCATGGATCGGAAGGTTTATTCTGTCAGCAGCATCGGAGAATGCTTTGATTAACTACACAAATGTGAGTGAACATTAGGTTGAATGGATTCAGTAGTAGAACGCACAGAGGGTCCGAGGACACCAGTTAGACCAGCGATGGCGATGGAGGGCTTGAAGGAAGACATTTTCAGAGAGTTCAGATGCTCCTTCGCTAGGTTGGTCTATTTTATATACATGAGTTGACAAGGTGCCAGATGCCCGAGGCCAGCTCCAACATTTGTGCTGGATGTATCAAGCGGAAAGAGCAGGCTTATGAGACTATAGTGTAGGCCAGTTATTTGTGGCGCCTCCTGTTGGACGGATGAACCCGGAGCCTCCCACATGTCATCGACGGTCGTGCGTAGGTGCAATTCCGGACGGGTTAGTAACGATCCGAGAGGCCCCTTCTGTTATTCAGCGTGGCTTTTCGTAAGACTAGTAAGGTATCATTGCGACACTACATTCCAAGGGGACGTAGCCGGTGGGGCCCATCTTCCGCCGTGCGATTTGATTTTCCTACGCAAATACTATATACGAAGCTCTAAACACACTGACTCATCACTAAGATATTACAGTGGTAGTTTCCGATCATCGGGAATCGACGCAGTGACTTAGTAATCAAGTTTAGTAACATTCGGGTGCCAACAGGGTGACAATGACTGAGTACGAGTTTGGCACAGAGCGCTTTTACAAATTACTTAGGGGCAAATTCCAGCCACTGGCCCCATTTCCAACGAGAACCCCCAGGATTGACCAGCTCGTTACAGTTATCTTTGGTATGGTCGAGCCATCCCTCAGCTATGAAGCACATCAACATGACCATGAAACTAGCAAAAAACGAATGCCCCCCTGCTTCAAGCAACTCTTTATACTTGACCCTTGCGTCATTGATGCTCGTCAATTTGAGTTCTTTCCCCGTCAGCTTGGCAGCTTCGTTGAAGGTCACAGTCGTCCCCGAGATATGCACATAAGTCGGAATATCAGCTGTTCCTTTTTCTGGCTCGGTAGGGGCCTTGAGAAGTAAGGAAAGTTGAACAACGGAACGAGCAACATCGATTAATGCTGTAGTGGAGAATTTTTCGTCGCCCGTGCCCACGATTTCGAGAGTTTTCTGAGGAGATTTGTAGAACGGAAGCCATTCGGTGAACACCCCGGGGAAGATGCGAACGACTTTTGGGATTTTGGCATCAGCGTACGCGCTCACTTCATCCATGTTCAGAAATACTAAAGGAGAGTTTGAAGCGATTGAGTTGTAGAGCTGAATATGTACCCGTCTTTCAAAACTTTGGCTTACCAGGATGACGATAAATGGTATCGATGCGGTTGTCGGCCCCGAATTTCGATGGGAACACGACGCGTACGCCAGTCACGGCACATGCGTCGATAAGGGCTTTATGCACAACATCGATCTTAGGTCCGCTGAGGACGTCTACGAGGACATCGACGTCCTTGAGAGCAGCCTCAAGCTCGGAAGGCGAGGCATAGTCAACGGCATGGTAATGGATGACATCGGTATCAGGGCCTGGAGCTTTCCTCGTCAAAGCACGGATCGGGAGGTTTATACTATCGGCAGCTTCGGAGAAGGCTTTGATCAACTACAGAAATGTGAATGATGAACATCAGGATGGATGGATCAGAGATGGGAGTAGTAGTAAAACGCACAGGGGGTCCAAGAGCACCGGTTAAACCAGCGATGGCAATGGAGGGCTTGAAGGAAGACATTTTCTAGGGGCTCAGATGCTCTTTCGTTAGATATGTAGTCCGCATTTATATACATGAGTTGATGGAGGCCCCACATGCCGAGCCCCTGGCATTAATATTTGCAATCCACGTATCAAGTTCTGGAGGCGCGAACTTCTTAGACTTGAGTGATATCAAGTTTTATGAGACTAGCCTGTATCGTATACGCGATGTCTCGGCGAGCATCCACTCGACAGCACTCCCATTCCCACAGAATAGCGAGCGGGGTTTTCGCGAGCAGCGGAACAATAAACAAATAATGCGAAGCCATGTGTGATACAGACTCTTTCCTCTTTCCCCGATTGGGCATGCCTGATATGAACCAATATGGGGTGGCATAGAGCAATATGAGGCGTTGCTCTGATGACACCATACCGGCGAAGGGCTGGACCAGAGCGTAGTACTAATGTAGGATCTTGTAGCATATGCGTCGGCATGAGAACATCATTCTATCATGGCCTCGCCCCAGATGCATATGCTAATATGTATTGTCCTTTTCCCCTCGAACGCCACGCCGAGTTTAACAATTTGAAGGTCCATCATAAAAAAGAATGGGTATTCCGTTTCAAGTCAATCTATGGTGACAGGTGGATCTGGAAGCGATCGAAAGTTAACCTGCAAAGGCTTCTCGGAATATATATGTACAAGTCGCGTTTACAGAATAAGCAATTCGGCCGACTCCGCTACAATACAGCTAAGGTGTAACTAAAAAGTCCACCTCGTTGGCCTGCATAGCAAGAATAATGAAGGAAACAGAAAAGTAAAAGAAGAGACGCCCAAGAAGAGTTTGGAGAAGAAAACTCCAACATTTTGGGTTCTATGTCACCTGCAGTAGAGTTCGTGCAGCTCTCAGCGCGTCATCAGTTCCCGTTGGTACTTGACTTATCATCAAGCTTTGGAAGGGCTATGCGTTGAGACCTACATCTCGTGATGAAGCATTCCTCGTTCCTCTGCAGGCTTTTACGTTATAAAGCCGGTCGAGGACCCGAGGAGACGAAATCCCACTTGAACGGCCCCAAGTTTCACTTTCCTCTTCATTGTGAAAAGCGAGAAGATCCTAAGAATACGCGTCAGATGGTATCCCTGATTTTTCTTTTCCTGCTTAGATGACTGCTAAGCACTGGAAGACGTGTCTCTCGGCAGAGGCGAAGCACCCAATCTGGATCGGTCGATGTCCTCGCCGCAAGCCTTCCGCTTTGGTTCACCCCAGCACACATAGGCGCACGCTGCATGGCTCGCAGAAGCGCACGGAAAGCTAGAAATGTTCTTGGAGAGTACGCAAAAGTTTTGCAAGAGCGTAGGTGGTGGCGCGACGTTGTTATACCGTGGCCCTAACATGAACTATTCATACCACTTTACAAAGACCTTGAAGGTATGCTCTGTCCTGTCGACACGTGAAGTGTAAGCCTAGATGACAATTATCTGATTCAGACAAAGTTATACAGCTAGACTACGGCATCCGACTGCAGTCAATTTGGCAGGAATGACCGTCATTGATGGTCTTGGGGGGATTAATTTATGTCTCTTGTTTCATTACAGAGAACTGATACACTCAATTAGGCTCGCATCTGTCCCTAGTATTCGAAATCAGCTATACCCATCTCTAGTTACCTCATGGCCATGGCCATCAGAGTCCGAAAAGATGGAAAAAATAAGCTTGAGTCTGGTGCTTCCCGTTACTCCTCGGTGTCATCACCCGATGCACGTTTGCCCTAATTTTGCATCATTTCGCCGATCAATGACACAGGCTCTCCGGAGATTCTGCTGAGATTTGCTGCATTCTCTCAGTATCTGTGTTACGCCACATTTTAGACAAGCTCCAGTCTGTGCTTGTTGATTTATCTTGCTGGTCATGGCCTTCGGATGTTAATTTATGAAGATCTGGTGAACGAGTTCTATTCGTCAGGCGTCATCCCTCACCACGCGCCTGCAGAACTTAAACCCAGGAGGGTTTTATTGGCCTTCCTTCGGTGGTTTGATCTTTGTGAACTCTTATGGGTCGTCTCACGTCACATCAGATGGACTTTGGGCTACACAGAACACGCTGCCTTCATAAAATTATTAAGGGATCTCGACAGTGAGGCTATGAGGGAAGTGCCCAATTCCCAGTTTGGAGGATGTTCTAGGGGTTATTCATGAAATGAAGCAGAGTATGAAGCAGGAAATGACCTCAGGGAACAAATCCAAGTCACGCAACAATCCCAATGCGCTCAGGGTCGCGGTAGCGGTAGTGGCATGCCCTCCTCCAAATATCAAAATATCTCCCCAATACGCGGCGCCCACATCCGCCAATGCTTTACATTGGCACTGTCGCTGTGGACATACTTACACTAAGTTGTATTCCTCGTGCCATACCCTTCCATCTGAATGTGAGTTGGCGAAAGGTTCACAATTGTATTTGAGCAAGGCACACCTTCCACACACAATAAGTTGATAGCTCCGACATCACCCTGAGCGAGAAGTACCTGAGCGAAGGGGAGCTTGCGGAGCATATCAATGCTCTGGACCACGAGCACCCCTGTCAGGAGTCTGTGCTCAGACTAAAGGATGGCCCCAAAAACCAAGTGACTGATTGTTGTGAACCATTACAAATACATGCACGAGGGAAAAAGGCCGACACACTTGCGCGAAGGGTCTCAACCAATAGGTCCCCACAGTGATGACAGATATCGAACTAGCCCGATTTCTAGGGAGATTAGCATCATCACATCAGCTAAAGCGATTCCATCAAACTTAAGGCGTTACGCGTCACCAAAGGTCATGTAAGAAATATGAGCAGTTATGACAGAGGTGGCACGGATGCATCTTCTAGTTAGCGTGGAATAATTTCCCTCGTGCGAGTGGAGGATGCGCTGCAATGCCGAGACGGTAGGTATTCGTACGCTGCTATGAATGACGGAATGAAGAAAAATGAACGGCTCTCCTTGAATACAAAGGGTACTTCGCTCTGAACTCCTAGCATAAGTGACATAGTCATCCATGAAAACTCGCTCATTTCGTAGGCAGATGATAGATTCACTTCGGTTCTTAGACGCCCAATTCAATCGGTACTTCCCGCATCCGACACGATAGCAAAGATGACTTTGGGCACGAAAATCGCAGGATTCGCTGCTTTTGGTGTCGCCGTCCGTGCATGGGCACTGGGGATACAGAGGCGACCTGTATTTGAACGTATGTATCAATGTCACTTTCTCCAATTCACATGGAATTGTTCTGACTTGCCTGTCAATGGGTTGTTCGATGCCTCTTCGTCCTTAACAATCATCTTTGGTGGTCCCTTTGGCGGTATACTCAAGGCCCAATAACACACGCTGCAACAGCAGCTGCATTCGGGACACTTGGTTACCTCGTGTACCACTGGGAAATCCGGCAAAATGAGCTGATCGAGAAAAAGCACAAGGAGCTTGGGAGACCAAATTGGGACGGTGGAAAGGGCTTCAGGCCTACTATAAGTTGGACAGGGCAGAAATTAGATGGGGAAGGCTTACCTGCTTCCGAGAAGTGAGGTAGGTGGACTAATTCTGTAGAAGTCTTGCTTCCCTGCTGGAGTTGCTAACATAACGCTTCAGGTCGTGTAAGCATTAACGCGCACGATAGAATGCGCCATGTATATGATAATGAAATCCCGTCAATTCAACCAACAGATGGACTTATACGCAGAACGAGTCAATAACGATAAAATACATGCGAAATGTCCATGTTCTGCGGGTTGTATGTATATGACGCTCTTCATTTTGCCGTAGCAACAGCACTGGTGACCGTGGCACCAGCATTGGTAGCGATAGTACGAGCTACTGGCTTGACGGATTCATCCCCAGCTTTCTTTTCCTCTGACATTTCAACTGATAGCTTTGCCTTCTTACGCTTCTTCAGGAGACCTATAAATGGGAGAGATATGCAAATGGAGTTTGATGCCAGTGAAACAATGACGTACCGGCAGCCACCGCATTTTTGACACCATCTACCAGATCCTTGCTTTGTTCGAGATATTCTGTGTCATCGAAGCGATGTTTTTTGCTGGTTACAGGTTCCGAACTTGGTCCAGCGTTCGAGTCAATCCCTAACTTTTTCTCAAGTGCCTCAAGTTTGGCTCTTTGCGCTTCAGAAGCAGCTTTTTTTCTTGCCGGCTCATTCTCCATGTACTCCGCTAACCTGCATAGTTCCAACCCCTTGATCAGTCGGTTAAGTTTAAATAAACAGAGTACAGGTAGGGTTCAAACGTACTGTTGGGCCTGTTTGACGGTACTGATACGACGACCACTGAGATCACGGCAACTGTCATTATTGCTTGTCTTTTGGGAGCTCATGCGGCCGCCCGCTGCACGTAGTTGGGAGCCGAAACCTCCCTTGCCGCCCATGAGCAAAGGTGTAAGGCGTAGAGAGATCAGGTTCAAACGAGCATGGCCAGAAGGCTCTCCACCACCGGATCTTGAGCTAATGGATGAGATAGGACGAGAATCGAGGCATAAAGGACCAGAAGGGGATGACAGGATGATATTGGGGAGATGGAATGGAATATGGGGGAATCGAGACGCCAATAACTGAGGAAGATCCTTAACAGGTGTTCTATTTGGCACATCGAGGGACAAGGTAGAAAAGGGTGCAAAAGTTGAGATGATAATAGTTGAGGAATGCATAGGGGACAGATAGAAATGTCAAGCGTCGACGTCGGTGAGTTCAGAGTCACGTTATCTCGGCACCCGGCGGATTCCTCACGGAGGAGATCAGTTTCTGTTTTCCTTGCTTTTCTTACCCATGTCTAGAGTATGCCATGCTCGACAGAGGATGAATCATCTCTCATCTTATCCATTTATAGGCTCAATTTCTACGCGAATATAAGCTTGTCGTCGTTGGTGGGGGAGGTGGGTAATTCTAACTTGGTTCTAACATGCGACATATTTTTCAATGAAGAACTCTACGCGTTTAAACAGGCGTCGGAAAGTCAGCTTTGACTATCCAATTCATCCAAAGCCACTTCGTGATTGAGTATGACCCTACCATTGAAGGCACATTACTTATCGTCATAAGTCAGTGATCCAGTAGTTAATTCGATCTCTTTGTAGACTTTTATCGTAAGCAGTGTGTCATTGACGATGAAGTCGCTCTACTCGACGTACTCGATACTGCTGGGCAGGAGGAGTACAGGTTTGTCTCCTTTGTATCGTGCGTCTCGCATCTTTGAACTAGCCCAAATTTTGTTTCCCAGCGCGATGCGTGAGCAATATATGAGGACAGGCGAGGGCTTCCTCCTTGTATACTCCATCACGTCGCGAAACTCTTTTGAGGAAATCAACCTCTTCTACCAGCAAATCCTCCGTGTAAAGGATGTCGAGAAATTTCCCATGGTCGTCGTAGCTAACAAGTGTGACCTGGAGTTCGAGCGTCAGGTCGGAATGAATGGTAACTCACCTAGGTTTGTATTGCGAGCCCAGGATGCTTGCTGATGGTATGAATCAATCCCAGAGGGCCGTGACGTTGCCAAGCTATTCAACTGTAAGCATGTCGAGACTTCGGCCAAGCAGCGCATCAATGTCGACGAGGCTTTCTATGCGCTTGTTCGTGAGATAAGGAACTATAACAAGGTTAATCATTTACTGGTGGTGCAAATGAGCGTAATCCAAAGTCTTCTGATGTTTTCCAGGATCAGTATCGACCAGGGCAGCCTACTGCGGCACCCACCCAATCCAGGCCGGCCCCTCAATCTTTCAATGCCCAGCCCGAGGAGGAGTCTCACAGCTCGGGCTGCTGCGGTGGATGCGTGGTCGTCTAAGAGTCTGATCTCCATCCCGTTTTGTCCCCATCTCTTTTCTCCGAGCCCTAACCATTTTTGGCTATTTCCTGCTTTCTGCCTTGATATCCCTTCAACAACTCGCCACCACTCTTTGGGTCCACAGTTTATTCCTTCATTTCATGGCATTCCGTGCATTGACACGACTCGTTCTGTTTCAAATTTCAACACCACTACAAAAACATTCTGCCAGCTTTTAATTTGTACATTAAGCCTTTTATTTATGCTGATCTCGGCTTGGGGACCATCCAAGGGAAAGGACGGTTACTCAGCGAGACTCTATGTTTGCTGAATGGTTAATGTAATATTTGTGTCAGATAAGTGAGAACAGGGTCGTGCTCAGTTGTCCAGTCGTTCTCGCTTCGTGGATGCACTCGTGGCACAGCGTTCCCTGCTGTGCGTATCGGTGGCGCAAACGGAGCAGTCGTCTTTGCCGGTTGGTGTCAATGAGACGCCTTCTTGGCATATATCCCTAGGCCATTTTGTTTCCATGTCAGCACATCGAAGGTTTTATCTCACCGATCACAATGCGCTCCAAGTACTACCCCCAATCCCATCCCATTCTGAAACCCATTGAGCCCTTTGTCGGTTATCCATCCTGTTCAAAGTGATGGGTGAGTATGGATGTGTTACTAGTATGGAACATAGTGGGGATAGTTGTGTTGTCATGGCCCGGGGTAGTAGATCGAGTAGGTAGATGATGTATTCGCATGTTCATCAGATGTCCTACACAACGATCATACAAAGTTTGAGGGGCCCTTGCCTGCCAACCATGAAATGGTGTAGTTATTATTGTGTACCAAACACGGGTATCGAAAAATTGTATGGTAGCCTGTTTATTTGTTCTTGCTAAAGTTAGGGTGTCCTCGCCCAATTTGCATGCCCACTCGAACCAGTGTCTCCAGACATGCCCTTCCGTTGAGTAAAAGATCTTCATCCCATTGAACCGCACCTTTTTCGAAGAGCACGACAATCGTAGAACCACCTAGAGGAAATGGTGGAGACGTCAGCGAATCGCTTTCAGCGCTCGGGAGACCAACACACCAAAAGCAAAGTATCCAAACTCCTCTCCTCGTGAGACCTGCTGCCCTTCTTGCACTGTGGCGATAATGCTCCCCACCATCATTGCTCCTACGCAGACTGCATACACTCGACCAAAGGTTGGCGAGTCAATTGGAACTATTTTTCGTACATTTTCTCCATAAACATCGAGGCTGTTGAACTTGTTTGGAGATGAAAGTTACGACAATTCTTGAGTTACACTTACGTTGTGCGGATAGCTTGTGGCTAGGGATACAACATGGATGAGTCGTGCAAAGACCAAGAGTCATCGACACTCACATTGACAGTATAATATTCTCCAGCAATGTCATTCATCGGTCCGATCACCCCATCCACAGGAGAATGGAATCGGTGGTAGTCCTATAAAAATGGGTTTGTTACCTTACACCACTTAGACTTGCATCATCTCACCTGAGGTGCTAATCTGAAGATACACAACGGCCCATGAACATATTTGTGGACATCGCCTGCATACTGCGGGCCTAACAATGTCGCAATTGTGAAGTCACGACCCTTGATCCAAAGCTTGGTAGCCTCGCTAACGCTTTCAAAGGCCATCATGCGGCAGTCGGCACCGCTTACAAGAACTGTGTGGTCGTTAGGCGAGGCGACTGGGCGAGCATCGTCCTTGAGCTTCCTATGGCAACGCTTAGCCCAGAAAGTATATAATAATGGATAGATGCTCAAATACCGGTAGAAGAACTCATTGAAGGTCTCTGTTCATGTCATAAGTAATATCATTGAGTTGATACGAGGACACTCACTGAATGAATTCGGTGGATCGTGAATCTCATCCACGTTGAGTTTATGGAAAGCGATGAAGGCAGAAATCTCGCGTGCAGACTCCGGTGAATCATATTTCAGCCCTTGCTTTATAGACATCGACTTCAGGAGCCGTCGGGCTGAACGTAACGTAAAACAGGTTAGTAATATGCGGATTCATTCATGTTATTAACTAGCCTCTCGCTCCTTCCATACGGCTTGAAGCACCCTACGCAGGACACTGAGCCATCTGCAAGCACTAAGTGATGTTCGAGAGTATACCTTATACAGGAGTCGGATACCTAGCCGAACATACACCTGCATTTTCTCTTCTTCTAGTTGCCCGGTGAGACGATTTTGCACAATGATGTTCGCCGAGTTCTAACAAGCCCTTTATCAAGAAATGCGAACTAAATGCGAGACTAGCACTTACTGCTCCCAGCTGATAAGAGCCGCTGGACACTTTCGAAATG
>WNFI01132956.1_pt1 | contig 12153 bp, 10 predicted proteins | sample 5400471 | NCBI WGS metagenome assembly WNFI01 (sample SAMN13153348, study PRJNA577476) | soil metagenome | isolation source: 100 cm saprolite on Douglas fir-dominated hillslope | place: USA:California | collected 2013-09-17 | reverse complement strand
TGCTTTCACGAAACTCGGCCCGCCGACTTCACCTGGAAACAGCTTGATAATCTCAGCGCCCCATTCTTCTGCCGTTGCAATCTCGTTGACAGATGCACAGCCTGGTATGTACGCAATCTTGTGACGATTACAGAGCCGTGCTACCTCTACATTAAAGGTCGGACCGACGACGAAATTGGCCCCATGAGCAATAAAAAGTGCGGCTGTCGGCGCATCGTCTACGGTACCGACGCCAACAATCAGATCAGGATAGGTTTGCGCGGCATGTTTGATCAAGGCATTGAAGGTTTCGATAGCAAAATCACCGCGATTGGTGAACTCCAATACATGCGATCCACCTTTAGACAATGCTGCTGCAATATTCTGGCTGATCTCAATGTCGGCGTGATAGAAAAGAGGCACCATGCCATCTTCGAGAATTGTGTTGAAGACTGTCAGCCGGTTGAAACGAGCCATCCTACATAATCCTTATCAAGCGCGGATTATCGCCGCTGCTGAGTCAAGCGCATTGAACATGTCAGGTGTCAGATTGAGATGAAAGACTTGCGCAATGACCTGACTCCAACCGTGCAAGAAATAAACCCAACCATCCTCAACAACCAGATTCCGTGTTTGCATCTGCCGCTTCGCTTGATGCAAAAAGTCCAGTTCGCCGCGATAGTTTAGCTCCCATACTATCCCATCCTGCGGAAAGCGTCCTGCGTCCGTAATCGGTGAGCCGGGCCGATCCTTACCCATTCCCGTCGCGTTAATAACCATTGAGTCGGCGGGCAGTGACGCCATCAGTGCATCGTTGCGTAGCGGATCATCGTTGCAGATATATTCAAATGCTATTTCGCTGTTGAGCCGGGACAAAATTGCTTGTAACGAGTCGAGTCGTGACTGCATCCGATCCACAGCGATAAGTTTTTGCGGAAGGTCAGCGCGATCATGTATTTGTGCCAGATAAACACTTATTGAGATAGCCGCGCCGCCAGCGCCCAGACATAACACGTGTCCGTTGGTACGCTCCCAATGCTTCGGCGGCACAAGAATCTGCCATGCAAGTCCTGATGTAATTGGGTCTTTGGCGTGGCCTTCCAACCGCCCGTCCAATTTGGAGATACTTGAAATTTCCCCGCACAATTGCGCATATGGATCAAGATAACCAAACAGGTCACGGGTTGCGTCCAATAGGTCGATCTTATGCGTTGTCACCAGTGCGCCCATTGCCAGCGGATCCGTTTTGATATGCTGCACAATGTTCCGGTAATATTCGGCTGGGGCGTGCAGCGGCGCATCATAACCCTTGATTTCTGCCCCTAGATCGAGGATTTTGGACCACTGTGGAAATACTTTCATGATCGACGAACTACCAGTCGTCACCCCGACAAAGTACATGGTAGGTCGTGTGCAGGGCGCTAATAGTGGCGGTGTCGTCATGCCCCGTCCCTCTCATGCTGCGGTTGGCGGACGAGTCGCGCGGCGATATTCTGTGCGGTCAAACGAGTGACAATGGTTTTCGACATTCCTTCGGCATATAAACGTGGCACGATTGTGTTGGGAATCATCAGCATTCCTGGTTGCCCGCCGAAGTGCTGCCACATCGACGCATCGGCAAGGTCAAGACCAATCGCGATGCTGCCCTCCAAACCAGCGGCAACCATTTCACGCAGCAAAGGCCATGTGGTGCGTTCCGGGTCATACTTGGGACGGGCAAAGGTATCATAACCCAACAACACGCCCTCACGCGCCAGTTCCCGGTGCAGGCCAAAATCAGGTCGCTTATCCACGTGGCACATATAAAGTTGCGACGCACTAATGCCGTGTGTGGTAAAGAATGGGAGCAGCGCTTCAACATTTCGTCCACGCTCGGTGTGAAACAAAATTGTCGCGCCTGTCTGATGGGCTGCTTCCGCTGCGGCTTCCATCAATACCTTTGTTTGGCCCTCGATCACGCCCTCATAGCCAACTTTGATGATGGTGGCCCGTGCTTTGGAGCCTGTCTCACGCATTCCTGCTGTCAGTTCCTCAATAAAATAGGCGGCAGCTTGTTGTGGGCGTCCCTGCCGCAGCCTCCCGGCTGGCAATCGACGAGCGTTGTACCACCCGCCGCACGGAAATCTTGCAGTTCGGCCTTGATGCGCTCACTGTCCGTTAACTCGAACCGTGATTCTGGCGCTAACCCTTCAGGCGGGTTAATCCACAGGTGAGCGTGCGCATCGGCAAGATGGACATTCTCAACCGGGACTTGTCCTGTAACCGTCAAGAATTCCATGTTAGGGCTTCACCTTGAGCGCTTGCGGGTTTACAATGTTCGGGCAAGACTCGCCCCGCAGCACCGCAACCAGATTTTGAGCCGCCATCAGACTCATCCGCTGTACTGATTCCTGTGTGGTGGCTCCAATATGGGGCGTATACATGAAGTTCTCAAGCGCCAGCAGTGGGGAGGCAGTCGGCGGATCGTTGCGTAAAGCATCTGCCGCCGCGCCAGCAAGTTTGCCGTTTTTCAGTGCCAGCAGCAGATCATCCTCGTTGACCAATGCGCCGCGTGCGGTATTGATCAGATATGCCCCATCTCGCATCTGCGTCAAGCGTTCAGCATTGATGAGGTTCTCAGTCTCCCGCGTAGCAGCGCAGTGGAGGGTTACGATATGGGCCTCGCTCAGCAACGTGGGCAACTCCACCTGACGAATGCCTGCGATGTCAGACGCAACAAGTGGATCGTAGCCCAGCACGGTCATACCAAGTGCCTGTGCTCGTACCGCAACCTCGCGCCCGATCATACCTAGCCCAATGATTCCTAGACTTTTGCCCGAAAGTTCAAACCCAACGGTGCGTTTCCACTCATTCGCACGACTGGCAGTCACAACTTGCGGGATATTCCGCGCAAGCGCGAACATCAGGCCAATCGTCAATTCTGCGACGGCGATCCGGTTGGCCCCCGGCGTATTGGTCACGACAATGCCCCGCCGCGAAGCCGCGTCCAGATCGACCTGATCAACTCCTGATCCATAACGCGAGATAACTCGCAGCTTATCAGCCCGCTCAAGCACGCTGGCATCACAGGTGTCCAGACCCAGAATTGTCCCGTCGTAGTCGCCGATGATTTCGCCAAGTTCAGCGGCGGTCATCGGCTGCGCTCTGGCACGGAGATCAACTTCACAGCCGCTTTCGCGCAACAAATCTTGATGCGGTCCGGCTGCGTTTCCAAACGAGCGGGCGGTGACAAGGACACGAACGGTCATGTTCATGCTCACTATCGCGTCGCACCAATTACGAATTTCGGATTATCAACGAGCGTTGGCTGACCACCCTGATCGACAAGTAGCTTGCCAAACCCGACCTTTTCAATCGTCCCGTAGTCGTGACCAGCATCGCCGGGCCATGCGGCGAAAAAGATAAACGGAGTGTCCCGGCCTGCATCGGAACACTGCGGACCGTACCATCCTCTACCTGAAGCAACAGATATCCTTCACCCGCGAGTCCCAAGTAAACTTCGGCCCGGTCACGCTTTGTGTGATAGTGGCCTTTGGTCATATGGTATTCAGACCCAATCTGACCGGGATGAATGATTGTTGTGCAGTATAGGACCTGCCCTTCTTCTTCGGGGAGTTCAGCCGCATAGACCTCGTAGATGAGCCGATCCCCTTCTTGCTGAACAATCCGCTCAACCGCCGTTGTATCAGAATACATATTGCGCATATCGCTGAGCCGACGCTGAGATAGTTTGGCGGTAGGATTGATGATCCCTGTGGGAAAGTCGATCTCTAAACCAAACGGAGCCATATAATTCATAGGTATGTGCCTGTTTCGTACTGAGATAAACTTGTAATGTTATAATCATGTGATTACAAGTTGGCATCATTAGAGTACATTAGGAAATATTGATTGTCAAGAAAAGCGATCTCTGCTAGTTGACAAAGAACAATAAAGAAATTTAGAATCCTGATCCAGGCTGTAATTACAACAAAACACCTTAAAATATTTTGTATATCTCACAGGGGGCTTATTGGCCTTACCAAACATCAACTTAGATCGCAATAGTCATATTCCGTACTTCGTGCAGGTGATGGATACGCTGCGAAGCCTTATCGAGAATGGCACCTGGTCACCTGGAACGCAGATTCCGGGTGAGGCTGAGTTATGTAAGCTGTTTGATGTAAGCCGGACCGTCATTCGTCAGGCGCTGGCTGAACTCGATCATGAAGGACTCATTGTTCGCAAGAAGGGCAAAGGAACCTTCATCGCCGAACCAAAAATCGGCGAAAGCCTGGTGCAACGCCTGACAGGATTTTACGAAGATATGGTCGAGCGTGGACATATTCCCGTCACACAGGTTTTGCGCCAGCAAATCACGCCAGCAAGCAGCAAAGTTGCCGCAAAATTGGGCCTGGTTGCCGGAGCACCAGTCATTGAGATTGAACGGCTGCGCTTTGTTGACGATGAACCAATTGTGCTTGTGACCACCTACCTGCCTTTCTCGCTTTGCCCGGACGTAGCAACCGCCGATTTTTCGTCACAGTCACTCTATCAATTTCTCGAACACAACTATGGTTTTATCATTGCCCGTGGGCACCGCACACTGGAAGCAGTTGCCGCCAATGAATATGAAGCACATTGGCTGCGCATTGAGATCGGTATGCCCTTGATTCTGCTTAAGAGCGCGAGTTATCTGGACAATGGCACACCCATTGAGTATTACCATGCGCGCCACCGGGGAGATCGATCCCAATTTGAGGTCGAACTCGTGCGGGTCCGGGGCAATGTCAGAGAATTACTAGACAGAGAGAGATTGCCTCCCAGTAATTAGGCACTGTCCTTTTTTACCCCCGCCAGGATGTTCGCTTCCTCACGGTGCTTGTAGTAATCATCCAGCGGATAGCAGCCTGATATTAATCCGTTGCGTGGACCCGTTGTGCAGTCGCTGAAGCTGCGGCAAATGTGTTTGCGCTGCAACGGTTTGCCTGCCAGCACATCCGCTGGGAGATCGGGATAGCTAAGCACCATCCGTCCCAGGCCGACAAAATCCGTGCGACCAGCGCTGACCGCGTGTTGAGCTACATTCGGCAACCATTCCTGCAAATAGGAATAGCCTGAGCCAACGTACGTCAGTTCGGGTCGCCGCTGCTTTAGCGCAGCGACTACGTTGATCTGGCGGGCAACACCGAGCAATGGGTCTTCCGGTGGCTGATAGCCATCTGACGGCGGGAACAAAGCCGGGCGTTGAATGTGCGGGTTGTAATACGGGCTGCCAGCCGTGATGCACACCAGTTGAATGTCAAGTTCTTTCAGAATATCCAAAAATGCCAATGGCTCCGTGAGATCGAGTCCCATTCCTGAAGCGTCCGATCCGAAAGCATAGTGATAGCCGCCATTGGCAAAGTGTTCAGGCTCACCGACATCATCCTGACCGGGATGAAACGGTATCCAGTCAAAGGCGCTCAGGCGCACACCAATGTCCAAACCCGGCGCGGCAGCCCGGATGCCAGCCACTATTTCCCGTAGAAACCGTGTGCGGTTGGCTAAACTGCCGCCGTAGCGCCCTGGTCGATCCGTTGCGCTCAAGAACTCGTGACCCAGGTAGCCGTGACAATGCTTGATGTCCACAAAAGCGTATCCGGCCCGCTGCGCCAGACAGGCGGCATGAACGAAATCGTCCACGAGGCGGGCAATGTCATCGTCGCTCATCAGCGTTGAATCGTCGCTGATGCCAAATTTGCGATCAAGCAGAGGGTGACGGTACAGCGTGAACGGTTCAAGCCGTTTTTTATCGATGGGTCGGCAAAACCGCCCGGAATGGGTCAATTGCAAGCCGATTAAAAGATCATCGGTGCGCCCAAAGCGCTCCTGGTGCGCCTTGAGTAGTGTCTCGCGTAATCCAGCAATATCGCTAAGAGTCTGTTCATTGATCATCAACTGGTTGGGATTGGCACGACCATCGGCTCGCACAGCGGTTGCCTCGCCACCCCAGATCAATTTAGCGCCACTGATCCCGAAGCGCTGCCAGCGGCGCACCGTCATTTCTGAAGGATGCCCGTCGCGCGTCCCGTCCCAGCCTTCCATCGGCAGGACGGAAAATCGGTTTCCAATCGTAAAACCCTTGACTTGATATGGTTGCGCCAATGGGGAATCGGGTCCACTCTGGACCTGTTCGTCAAAAGGCAACTCTGCGCCGATAGACGCCAGGTATGCCCGCAATTGATCGGCGGATCGGAGTTGTGCCACACGCGTATAATGCATCAGCTTGACTCCAGAACGCCAAGCCGCTGAGCAATATCTTGCAGGATGGCAACGTCACTTTCGGGACGCCGCTGTCCCGCTGGATGCGGCGTATCCGACGCTATCCAACCCCGCAGTTTGAGGAACTGCGCCGCGCTATGCTTATAAGCGGGAACTGGCGTGCGGAAAGCGAAAAAACCGAGATATTGCAACTGGTCGTTAAGCTCATAGAAACCCGGATCGCCCAATGCCCACAGCGCATCCCGCCGCGCAAACAAATCTGGCGCGAATGTGCTGAGGCCAAGCAGGTAATCGCTGCCGTACATCACCATATCAATCGCCAGGTCATTGCCAGTGAAGACCTTGAAATCGGGACGCACGTGATCCCGCAGTTCGAGCCGCTGCCATTCCAGACTGCGGCTCAGCGAGGAGTGTTTCGCGCCGATACATTGCGGCACATTCAGCAGCCCGGCGTAGGTGTCGAGGCTATATATCTTGCCAAACGGCGCAAACATTTGCCCCAACTCAAAGGCAATGAATCGTGGGCAGTCGCGTCCCAATTCGGCGTAGGCCGCTGGGATTTTGTCATCGTGCTGTTCCGTTAGTCCGTAGGACTGGAAAATGATAGGAATACCGCCCTGCTGCTGGATCGCGTCCATCTCGCGGCGGTAGGCATCGACATGCCAGGGTTCACCAGGTTTGTCGCCAACAAACGCACCCGCGACGAATTCACCGCCATTGAGGGTATCGTGAGTCAGCGCAAGTACTTTACGGCGGGTGACCTCATCCAATAAATTGACGTAGCCCGTGTCCATATTGACTGCTGGCGTCAGACCCGCATCAGCAGTCCGAGCCACATGCGCACACAATCCGTCCCAATCCACCTCGCCACTGACCGTAAATGGTAGCAAGATCGCCGATATGCCGGTGATCTTGCGCCGAGGTTTGATCATGGTCACTGGATCGATTGTGGTCGCTGAACTTACAATCTGTTCCATAACGAAGTCTCCGCTAATCCCGCTCGATTTGGCTGGTTGATTGCAGATGTTGCAGATACGCGACCAGGGCGGTTTCATTGTGATCATGGACAACTTTTTCCAGCACTTCAAGGTCTCGCGAGCGCATTGCCTCGAAGATTCGCCAGTGCTCCCGCTGAGCAGCAGCGATCCGAAAGGCAAATACATCCTTCAAATAGTAGCTTCGTAAACGGTCCCAATGTTGAAGGGTCTTGTCCATCATCTGTCTGACCAGCGGCATATCTGCCCAGTCGCACACCAATTGATGAAAGTGAACATTTTCCCGCGACCATCCGGCGGGATCATTTATCAGCGTATCCATCTGACGCAAAAGCTGTTCCAATACCTGGAAGTCATCGTCATTCATGCGTTGGCAGGCAGCGCGCCCACTCATAGTTTCCATTGCTTCCAACAGATTGAATATTTCCGAAACCGAGCTAGCTTTGATCTCGGTGACGGTGGCTCCGATGTATGGTTGAAAGGTGATGAAACCATCCATCTCTAGCTGCCGCATGGCCTCGCGCACGGGAATTTGACTAACGCCAAGTTCCAGCGCAAGATCATCGATCACCAATCGCGAACCGGGTTTCAGTTCGCTCTGCAAGATGGCGTTATGCAGAGCGGCGTAAACCAACTCAGTTTTGCTACGAATCACGTCAATTTTGCGCATAAGATGATATTTCTTTACAAATATATCATATATCGTATGTGCAAAACGTCGGGATTGCAAGAACTTTTTTTCATTGGCCCGCTAACAACGAGCTTGACAAGGTGCAAGGGCTTGTTTAATATGTCCTATATGATATATCACGCGCTGACCTGTGCCCAACGGCAAGAACTGGAGCAACGGATCATTTAGGTTTTTGATGATTTCCCGGCTGAAGTTATGCAAAGAATGGAGCAAGATTATGCAAACAACGGTTAATTTTGCGGAGATTATTGGACCCGCTATTGATAAAACTGAGCATCGTTTGCTCATCAACGGACAGTGGCAGCCCGCCGCCAATGGAGCGACTTTCCCGGTCACCAATCCGGCGACGGGCGAAACTTTGAGACAGATTGCCGATGGTGGCGTTGCCGATACACGTGCTGCCATTGATGCAGCGGCGGCGGCCTTTCCCGGTTGGGCGGCAACTTCTCCGCAAACTCGCGCGGACCTTCTTCGCAAGGTTGCCGCTCTGATGGTCGAGCGCCGCGAATATCTGGCAACCGTGATGACTGCTGAACAGGGCAAACCCATGAATGAGGCCCGTGGCGAAATCACCTCAAACTTGCCCCGGCACTCGCCGCAGGGTGTACCGTGATCTGCAAGCCTGCCGAGCAGACGCCGCTCACTGCCCTTGAAATGGGGAAAATCTGCGTGGAGGCGGGTTTCCCCGCTGGTGTCGTCAACATTATCACGTGCAATGACCCGATTCCGTTCTCGGAAACGGTTTTTGCCGACGAACGTGTCCGCAAACTTTCGTTCACAGGCTCGATTGAAGTCGGCAAGAAGTTGATCACGCAGTCAGCGTCGACAGTGAAGCGGCTATCCCTCGAATTGGGCGGGAATGCGCCATTTATCGTCTTTGGCGATGCGGATTTATCGGCGGCAGTTCAGGGTGCAATGCTGGCAAAGTTCCGCAATGGCGGTCAAACCTGCCTCTCAGCCAACCGTGTCTTTGTGCAGCGGAGCATCTATGAGCAATTTGCAGCAGCGTATACCGCCGAAGCCGCAAAGTTGAAGGTTGGCAATGGGCTTCAACCAGAGACAACGGTTGGTCCGCTCATCGATATGCAGGCCCGTACCAAAGTTGAACGGCACGTCACCGATGCGACGGCACACGGAGCGCAGGTGCTTTTGGGCGGCAAACCCTGGGCAGAGCACGACGGCAATTCGGGAACTTTCTGGATGCCAACCATCCTGGGCGGCGCTTCTACCAATATGCTGGTCGCACAGGAGGAAACATTTGGTCCCGTCGCGCCACTCATCCCGTTTGATGACGAAGATGAAGTTATCGCGAAGGCAAACGACACGCTCTACGGCCTGGCAGCCTATTTTTACACCCGCGATGTCAGCCGCGTAATGCGCGTAGCCGAGCGGTTGGAGTACGGGATTATTGGCGTTAACGATGGGATGCCTTCGACAGCACAAACGCCGTTTGGCGGCTTCAAGCACAGCGGGCTTGGGCGCGAGGCTGGCCCAGTGGGAATCGACGAATACCTGGAAATGAAAACTGTCTCTATCGTGATATAAGGCTGAGTTCGGCAGTCAATAGCGGTCATAAAGCGGCGGCAGGCCCATTGCCACCTATCTGGTGCCTCAACCAGATTAAACTCTGGGGCGAAACCCCGTGTGGTTGCCAACCAGTTCCCCCTCTCTTGTTTGCGGAGAGGGGGTCAGGGGGTGAGGTTAACCACGTTGTTGAATGAAATTTGAGCCAACATAGTGTACATATTGATAGTGTATCGCTCAATGAGGAGCAGTTTTTGTGGTTAAACAAAACCGATTTGACTACATTGTGATTGGAGCGGGTTCGTCCGGCTGCGTCATCGCCAATCGGCTCAGTGATGATCAGGCTACAAAGGTTCTGCTCCTTGAAGCTGGTGGACCCGATACAAAACCAGAAATCCATGATGCCGCCAACTTCACGAGTTTGTGGGGCACAGAAGTAGATTGGGGCTACCAGACCGAGCCAGAGCCTGTCCTTTATAATCGTCAACTTTCCTGGCCGCGTGGTAAGGTGCTGGGCGGAAGTAGCTCGATTAACGCCTTGCTTTATGTACGAGGCAATCGGCGCGATTATGACCAGTGGGCCAGCCTGGGCAATGAGGGCTGGAGCTATGACAATGTTTTGCCCTACTTCAAGAAGTCGGAGAATTATGACGGCGGAGCATCCAAATATCATGGGGCTGGCGGTCCTCTCAACGTAAAACAAAAGGTCGCGGAGGAATCGCATCCCGTGGAGCTTGCTTTCATTCAGGCAGGCATGGAACACGGATATGGCGGCCCTGTTTGGGATTTCAACGGCGAGCAGCAGGAAAATGGATGCGGATTTCACCAGGTTACCGTCAATCCAGACGGAACCCGTTGCAGTGCCGCCAAAGCATTTCTATCCCCCATTGTAAATCGCTCAAATCTGCTGATTGAAACGGGTGCCCATGCCACGCGCTTGTTGATCGAGAATGGGCGTGCCGTGGGTGTTGAGTACGTTCAGGATGGGCAAACCAGGCAAGCCCATGCCGAAAACGAGGTGATCTTATCTGCCGGAGCCGTCGATTCGCCTAAACTGCTGATGTTGTCAGGCGTTGGTCCAGCCGAAACCTTGCGCACACATGGGATCAATGTTGTGCTTGATCTGCCCGGCGTCGGTCAGAATTTGCAGGATCATGCCCTGCTAGGCGTGGCCTTTCGTTCTAAACAAACCTATGCAGGACAAAGCATATTCGTTGGGGAAGCGGGTTTATTTACCTACGTCGTAGCGGACGTAGCGTCAGGCGGTGGACCAGACCTGCAATATCATTTCTTCCGCGACTTCCATTTGGGACCAGCCGAACTGGTGGGCGATCTGACCGCTCCGGGGTTCACTTTTTTGCCGACCTTGCTCAAGCCAAAAAGCACCGGACACATCACGCTTCGTTCCAATAGCCCATTTGATCCTGCCCGCATCTATGCGAATTATCTGACCGAGGACGCGGATTTCAAAGTCCTGGTTGAAGGAATTAAGTTGGCGCGTGAACTTGTGCAAATGCCTGCTTTTGATCCGTTCCGGGGTGAAGAGATGGCTCCTGGCGCGGCATGTTCAACCGACGCCGATCTGCGCGAATACATCAAACGCTATGTAACGACAGTCTTTCATCCGGTTGGGACTTGCAGAATGGGCAGTGATAACCAGGCAGTCGTAGATTCTCGGCTGCGTTTACATGGCATTTCCGGTTTGCGCGTTGCGGATGCCTCGATCATGCCAAAGATCGTCTCTGCCAACACGAATGCTGCCTGCATTATGATTGGAGAAATGGCGTCGGATATGATTAAAGGAATCATTTCGTAGAACTGTTCTCAAACACAATTTGGAGATATCATGAAATATAGACAGCTAGGAAAAACCGGGCTGAATGTGTCAGAAATCGGGTTCGGGGCCTGGGCAATTGGCGGAAGTTGGGGTCCTCAGAACGAATCTGATTCAATAGCCGCGTTGAACAAAGCTATCGATCTTGGTGTGAACTTTATCGATACCGCCGCTGGTTATGGCGACGGCAAAAGCGAACGGCTGATTGGGCAGGTATTGAAAAACCGCAAAGAACAGGTATGGGTCGCCACCAAAACACCGCCGCGTCCCGGCTACTGGCCGCCTAGCCCGTATTGCAATGTTGAAGAGCGCTACCCTGAGCAATATATCCGCGAGAACGTTGAACAGCGACTGAAAAACCTCGGAACCGATAGCCTTGACCTGCTTCAGCTTCACACCTGGACTCGCGCCTGGAACAAGAATCCAAAGCCATTTGAGGTGTTGAGGAAGCTCCAAAGCGAAGGAAAAATAAAAAATATTGGCGTTTCGACCCCTGAACCTGACCAGGACTCTGTAATCGACCTCATACGCGGTGGCTTTGTGGATACGGTGCAGCTCATCTATAACATCTTCGAGCAGGATGTCGCGTCCGAATTGCTGCCCACCGCGCTGGAATATAACGTAGGGATTATTGTCCGCGTGGTCTTCGATGAGGGCGTCCTGACCGGCAAGTATACGGTTGATAGCAAGTTTCCCGAAGGCGATTTCAGGAATACATATTTTGCTGGGGATCGCCTTGAACGTGCCGTGAAGCGGGTCGAAAAAACCAAAGAAACAATTGCTGATACGGGGATGACCTTGCCTGAAGTAGCCTTGAAGTTTGCGCTGGCGCATCCCGCCGTCAGCACAGTTATCCCTGGCATCAGAAGTGTATCGCAGGCCGAGTC
>WNFI01710552.1_pt1 | contig 12154 bp, 12 predicted proteins | sample 5400471 | NCBI WGS metagenome assembly WNFI01 (sample SAMN13153348, study PRJNA577476) | soil metagenome | isolation source: 100 cm saprolite on Douglas fir-dominated hillslope | place: USA:California | collected 2013-09-17 | reverse complement strand
GGGGGAAAATCCGCGTAAAATCAGGCATGATCTTCTTGATCTGAAGTAACGACTTCCTGGAATTCCTCCTCAAAGGCCCTGGCGGCTTCAGCCAGCCTGGCTCCGGCCACCTGGTCGGTGCGCGCGAATTCGGCCAGTTCGTGGCTCAGTTCCTCCAGTTCTTCGCCGCCGGCCATCATCGAGGTCAGCTCCTCGCGGCTGATTTCCGACTTGGCGAAGGTGCCGAGGCTCTGCCCGCGGTTGAGCAGCGTGAAGCGGTCACCGATCGGATAGGCATGGTGGGGGTTGTGTGTGATGAAGATGACTCCCAGGCCGCGTACCCTGGCCTGTGCGATATAGCGCAGAACCATGCCTGCCTCTTTGACGCCCAGCGCTGCTGTCGGCTCGTCCAGAATCAAGACCTTCGCTCCAAAGTAGACCGCGCGCGCGATGGCGACCGACTGGCGTTCGCCGCCAGAGAGCGTCCCAACCGGCTGAGCCATGTCGCGCACCTGAATCCCGATCCTGGCCAGCTCCTCGCGGGTTACGCGATCGGCAAAGGCTCTATCAAAGCGACGAAACGGCCCCCAGCCTTTCGTCGGCTCCGAACCGAGAAAGAAGTTGCGCGAAATGCCCATCAGGGGAATCATGGCCAGGTCCTGGTAAACGGTCGCAATGCCCATGTTGAGCGCATCGCGCGGCGATGAAAAATGCACTTCTTTCCCCTCGAACATATAATGGCCGTCGCTGGGGCGGTGGACGCCGGAGAGGATTTTGATCAACGTCGATTTGCCCGCGCCATTGTCGCCCAGCAGGCACATCACCTCGCCCGCATTGACGTTCATGGAGATGTCTTTCAGAGCGATCACGCTGCCAAAGTACTTCGAGACGGCTTGCACTTCGAGTAAGGGAGCGCTCTGTGGGTTGGTGGTTGTATTCATCGCCTTGCCTCCAGTGCCAGTTTACGCACATAGCTGTTGAGCAGCACCGCAAGCAGCAGGATGACTCCAACGACTGCCTTGCGTTGCCCTGGCCGCGCAGGACATCGGCGTTGGTTAAGGCCATCACCTGGATAATGGCCAGCAAACAGGACCCGACGGCTGTGCCAATGAAGAGGAGAATCTTCACGCGGGTAACCGGCACGCCAATATTGCGCGCCGCGTTGGCATCGCCGCCCACGCCAAAGATCCAGTTGCCGAAAGTAGTGCCCAGCAGCAGCCAGGTCGCCAGCGCCACCAGTGCCAGCGCCCAGATCATTTCGATGGGAAATTGTTGACCGCCGCCAAGGGCGGTGGCGAAGATCGCGTGCGCGGAGCTAAAGCCCGGCGCCTGGTCGACGCCATTCACCACGGTCAGCCCGGTTAACACGGTGGTGAGGCCTGTCGTCGCGCCGAGCAGGATGTATGAGGTGCCCAGCGTGACGATGAACGACGGCAGGCCGGTGCGCAGCACCAGGTAACCATTCAACGCGCCAACCAGCACCGCAAAGATCAGGGCTGCAACGATCGCCGCCCAGACGTTCCAACCGTACTGAGTGCATAGAATAGCAATGATCATTCCGCACGCGCCAACCGTTGAGCCAACCGATAGGTCGAACTCTCCGCCAATCATAAGCAGAGCCACGGGTACGGCCTGGATGGCCAGTTCAGCCGAGACGCTCAGATAGCTCGACGCGCCGCGCGAGGTCAGAAAACCGCTGCTTCCCGCGACAATCGCGAAGAAGATCCACACCGCAACCGAACCGGCAACAGCGCCTGTCTCTGGCCGAACCAGGAAGCGGCGGAGCGGATTGACGCGCAACATACGCTCACTTGTGATAGCGCTCATATCTTTCTCCAAGAATAGGGGGAGTTGAAATCAGAGCAGTGTTCTGTTTGAGTCGTGAGTGTAGCGGTGGGCGCAAGGGCCGCCGCTACACTCACAGACAGTCTTTTCAGATTACTTGCCTCTCTGACCTCAACCCATACTTTGTTTAGCGCGTTCCCTGCGCCGTCAACTGGATTACCTGGTTCACGTTATCCTGCGTGACAAAGCCGGGGCCAGTCTGCAGGACATCGTTGGCAATAGTGTTGAGGTTCGTTTTGTAGAGCGTCAACAGGACGATGGGCAGATAGCCCTGCTCATATTGCTGCTGGTCGATAGCAAAGAGCATTTGACCATTTTTGATCGCGTTCAACACATCGGACGAGAGGTCAAAGGTTGCCAGCTTGATCTGGCCGAGTTTGTTCAGATCCTGCAGCGCTTTGATGGCCGGAGATGCGCCCGTGGGACCAAGAGTCATAATGCCATCAATCGTGGGATCGTGCTGGACCGCGGCCTCGATGGTCTGCTGGGTCTGGGTCGGGTTGCTCAGGTTCACACCAATCTCTTGAATGGTGCCGCCCGTCTCGGCCAGACCTTCCTTAAAGCCTTTGCAGCGCAATTCGAGAGCTGCATTTCCGACTTCCTGGTTGACACAGAGAGCGTGTTTGACGCCAGCCGCGCCCATTCTCTCACCACCACCAATGCCGGCCTGCTCCTCGGTCTGTCCAATATGGACCAGCACTCCCAAACTCTTCGCGACATCCGAGCCGGAGTTGATCGAGATCACTGGGATACCGGCTGCGACCGCCGCCTTAATCGAAGGACTAAGACCCTTGGGATCGGGGATCGAGACGACCAGCCCATCAGGACGAGCCGCGACCGCGGTATCAATCAGGTGGGCCATTGCTACCACATCGAAAGTGGAGGAGGCTGGCGATTCATAAATAGCCGTGACACACATATCGTGGGCTGCCTGGTCGACGCCCTTTTTGACCACCGACCAGAATGGATCTGAGGCCTGCCCATGGGTAATCACATAGAACTTGAGTTTCGCGCGGGCAGCGGGACAGCCCGCTGAGGCGTTCGTGGTGTTACTATTTGCCGTGGTGCCACAGGCGGCAAGAATGAAAATCAGCATCATTGCCGGGATGAGTTTGACGAGCTTGCGCATGTTGCCCTCCTCCTGAGTGCATTCTGTGTTTCGTTACAATCAAAGTCCGTTCAAGGTGTTGCGAGCATCTGCTACTTTGCACGAAACGCTGTGCAAGGGTGATAGACTGATTCCTCCTGAAATACATTCCTCCTTTCGCGGAACATACCTGTTCCTTTTGCAATCTATGATTCGGCTTTGCTGGTGAGGTCATTTCGTCCCGATTGTCCCAGAAAATAGCGCTCTCGTGCTCGCATCGCCTCCCACTCCATCCGGGCCGCCTGTACCTGGGGCATGGTGCTGACTTCAGCGACCGGGACATCCCACCAGCTCTCGTAACCGGGAATGCTTTCGTATCTGTCGTTGCGAATGTAAATGACCGTTGTGCGTTCGGTGGCGCGAGCCGCCGCGAGCGCGTTGGTGAAATCGGCGTAGCTCCGGCACGTAATGACGTGCGCGCCCAGACTGCGCGCGTTGGCGGCCAGGTCAACGGGCAGTATCTGCGCTTCTGCCCCGTCACCGGGAAGGCCGCCGTTACTGGGATAGACGTAGCGCGTGCCGAAGCCGGCCTGGCCGAGCGATCTGCTGAGGCTGCCAATGCTCTTAAAACCGGAATTGTCGAACAGCACAATGATCAGTTTATAGCCCTCCTGGATTGAGGTCACGATCTCGCTGTTCATCATCAGATAAGAGCCATCGCCGACCATCACATAGACCTCTCGTTCGGGCGCGGCCATTTTCGCGCCCAGGCCGCCGGCGATTTCGTAGCCCATACAGCTATAGCCATACTCCATGTGATAGTTTTTGGCGTGGCGCGCGCGCCAGACCTTGTGCAGGTCTCCAGGCAGGCTGCCGGCTGCGCAGACCATAATGGCATCGGCGGAACTGCCTTCGTTGACCGCGCCGATCAGTTCACCCTGGCTGGGAAGCGGTGTATGGCGAATCGCGTAGATGCGTTCGACTTCATTCTCCCAGGCGGCATGCAGTTGCTTGGCCTGCGCGCGGTAGCCGGGCTCGACCTGATAGCCATTTAACAGCGTGAGCAGTTCTTCCAGCGTGGCACGCGCATCGCCGATCAGTGGCAGGGCCTGGTGCTTGGCTGCGTCGAACTCGGCCACATTCAGGTTGAGAAAACGCACACTGGGATGCTGAAACGCGGTCTTCGAGGCCGTCGTGAAATCGCTGTAACGCGTGCCAATGCCGATGACGAGGTCGGCCTCGCGGGCGACGCGGTTGGCAGCGAAGGTGCCGGTCGCGCCGATCGCGCCGAGATTGAGCGAATGGTCGTAGCGCAGACTGCCCTTGCCGGCCATGGTCTCACCCACGGGGATGCCGGTTTGTTCGACAAAGCGGCGCAGGAGATCGGTAGCCTCAGAATAGATCACGCCACCTCCAGCGACAATCAGCGGTCGCTGGCTGGCACGTATCCAGGTCGCCGCCTGCTCTATCGCTTGTCGATCCGCCCGGTTGCGCGGAATATGCCAGACGCGCCTGGCGAAAAACACCTCCGGATAGGCATAGGCCTCCGCCTGCACGTCCTGAGGGAGCGCCAGCGTGACCGCGCCGGTCTCAGCCGGGCTGGTCAGCACGCGCATGGCCTCTGGCAAGGAGAGCAGGAGTTGTTCGGGGCGCGTAATACGATCCCAGTAGCGGCTCACCGGCTTAAAGCAATCGTTGACCGAAATATCCTGACTATGCTCGGACTCAAGCTGCTGCAGGACAGGCGCGACATTGCGCCTGGCGAACATATCTCCTGGCAGCAACAGCACCGGCAGGCGGTTGATCGTCGCCGTGGCCGCGCCGGTGACCATATTGGTCGCGCCCGGCCCGATGGACGAGGTGCAGGCGAAAGTCTGCAGGCGATTGCGCGTCTTCGTGTAGGCCGTGGCGCTGTGTACCATCGCCTGCTCGTTGCGCGCCTGGTAGTAGCGAAACTCTGGCATCTGTTGCAGCGCCTGGCCGATACCTCCGATATTGCCGTGTCCAAAGATGCCAAAGCAGCCGGCGAAAAAGAGCTGTTCCGCGCCATCGCGTTCCACGTACTGGTTTTTCAGAAAAGCAATGACGGCCTGGGCCATCGTGACTGTTCGCGTTGTCGAGTTGCTCATGTTCACGCTCCCCTTCTGTCCCAACATTCTGCTAAGATTTAGCGCGCTAAAAGCCGCCATGTTCTTGAACAAAGGCCATCACCTCATCGTAGGTTGGCATAAAGTTTGCGCAGCCGTGTTTCGTGACCAGAATCGCGCCGCAGGCATTACCCAGGCGCGCCGCCCGGTACCAATCCCAGCCCTGAAGCAGACCGTAGAGAAAACCCGCGGCGAAGGCATCGCCCGCTCCGAGGATATTCTGGACCTCGACAGGAAAACCTGGCACATCGATGCGTGTTCGCCCCTCCGCGTCCGCGGTCAGGTGGACGCTGGAGCCCTGCTCGCCGCGTTTCTGGACCAGCACGCGTGGCCCCAGGCTCAAAAGTTGTCCGATCGCGGCGGCGATATCTCCGCTGACCCGCGCATCAGAGATCTGTGAATGCGCAACGCTGATCTGCGCCGAACTGGTGAGCATGGCGGCGTTGATTTCATCTTCCGTACCGATCACGATATCAACCAGGCGCAGCGCCGAACGGAGCGTTACCCCAAAGGCCCGCTGGTCGTCCCACTGGTCGGGACGAAAGTCGATGTCCAGCAGGACCGTTTTATTCGCCCTCCGGGCCGTCTCTGCGGCAAAAAGCGTCGCGCTGCGGCTCGGTTCTTTGCTCAGGCCGGTGCCGGTGATCAGCAGCGCCTGGCTCTCAGCAATGGGCGCGGCCAGCACATCGTCGATGGTTAGTTCAATATCGGCGCAGTTCTCGCGGTAATAGGTCAGCGGAAAGCGGTCTGGCGGCTCGATACCGAGCACAACCGCGCTGGAGCGCCGTCCCGCTTTGCGCGGGATAAAGCGGGTCTCCACTCCCTCGCGGCGCAAAAAATGCAGGATGAAGTTGCCCACCTGGTCCTCTCCAACAGCCGTGAGCAGCGCCGGGCGCAGGCCCAGGCGTCGCGCGCCAACGCTGATATTCGTTGGACAGCCGCCAACATAGGCCGCGAACTCCTGGATCTCCTCAAATGGCGCGCCAATGTTGTTCGAGTAGAGATCGATCGAGGAGCGCCCCACCGTGATTACATCGTAAGACCCGCGCGTTGTGTCGCTATCCATACCTGACTCCTCTTGTTATGAACGATGAGGGACATTATAGACCGGCACGCGTGGATCACGCGCCTGGTAGGTCTCTTTCACCCAAGCATGGCGCGGGTCCTCACTGTTGGCCAATGATTGCGCGCTGCCGGCCAGAATATTGAGATAGTAGGTGGTGTAGCCTGGCGGACTGCTCACCGGGTGGTAGCCTTCGGGCACGATGACCGCGTCGTTATTTCCTGCCAGCAACAGCGCGTCGATGGGCAGGCCGGCCTGTTCCAGAGGTGATTCGGGCGCAGTGTAAATACGCTGGACCGCAAAGTCCTGAGGGCGATCCAGTTTATAGAAATAAAGCTCCTCCAGGTCGGCCTCCAGGATCGTGCCACCCTGATCTGTCCGGTGAACATCGTGTTTATGAGGAGGGTAGCTCGACCAGTTACCGCCGGGTGTGTAGACCTCCACAACGACCAGGCGGTGGCAGGAAAATCCAGGCGGGATAATGCTGTTGATCTGGCGGGTCGCGTGATCGCCTCCGCGGATCTCAATCGTCACTTCGCGCGGCGTGACCAGGCGTGGCTCATGATCCTGCTCGGCAGGAACCAGAGCGACGGCATACTCGCACGCGCTTTCCGCGAAGATAGTCAGGGCTGTCTGCCGGGGGAGATAGAGCGCGGAAGGCAGGCCATGAAAAACGCTCTCCCGCTGTCCGATATGCTGCCACTGGCCGCGATTTGACTCCACCCCTAGCCTGCCGCTCAGCACAATAATCGCCATCTCGCGCTGGCCGGTCGCAAAACTCCAGGTGTGTCCCGCAGGCAACTGGCGCACCTGAAAGGTGATATACTGCCATCCGGCCAGCTCCGGCGTTACCTCAACGACGACATGCGGATCACTGGAGTTCCCAGGATGGACGACCAGGTCCTGTGAAGTATACTGGCGCATACATTGACTCCTCTTATGCTCTCAGATCGGCAAGCATGACTGGCTGACCTGTCTGGCAGGCGCGCGTGGCCGCTACGCCGATTTCGCACGCGGCCAGCGCCTCAGCGCCACCAACCGCTGGCGTCTGCCCCTGGCGCAGGCAATCGACAAAGTGCTGCAACTGAGCTTGATACGCGTCTCCGAAACGCTCCATCAGGTAGGGCACCGTATCATGCTGCGCGCCAGCGCGGGTCAGCAGCACGACGGGCGTGTGCCGGTTCGCGCCGATCATCACCGCGCCCTGGGAGCCGAGAACCTCTGTACGGATGTCGTAGCCATAGAAGGCGTTGCGACTCACCTCTACGTTGCCAAGCGCGCCGCTCGCAAAACGTAAATTGATCAGCGCGTTATCGATATCGCCCCCCGCGGCCAGGTCTTTGCAAACGAGCAGTGTACCCTCCGCGGTTACGCGCTCGACCTCGCAGCCCATCAACCAGCGGGCGAGATCGAAGTCGTGGATCGCCATGTCGAGAATCAGGCCACCATTCTGCGCCGGGTCCATGTAGTTGCACGGTGGGCAGAACGGATCGCGGCTCACCGCCTTAAACGTGACCGGTTCCCCAATTTGACCGGCTGCGATCAGCGCCTGTGCCTTCTGGTATGCCGCGTCGAAACGGCGCATAAAGCCGACCTGGAGTGGTACGCCAGCGCGTTCGACAGCCGCCAGCGCGGCGTGTGTCTCGGCCAGCGTCAGGGCCAGCGGCTTTTCGCAGAAGATCGCTTTCCCGGCCTCGGCGGCGGCGACAACCATGCCCTGATGGGTGCTGGTTGGCGTCGCAATCACCACTGCGTCCACTTCAGGGAGCGCGAGCAGTTCGCTGGCATCCGCAAAGACACGTGTGAGATCTAATTCATTCGCCACCTGCGCGCGCGCATGCTCGTCTAACGCCGCGATTGCATAGAGTCGGGCGCCGGAAATCCGGGTCGCCAGCACGCGTGCATAGAGCTGGCCCATGCGGCCCAGGCCGAGTACGCCGATGTTGAGCGGTGTAGCCATGCGCGAAGGTCTCCTTCCCTGGCGCTACAAACTGACAAGAGGGGCTGTGCTGGCCCGAGATACAAGTGCCAGCATCAGGGTATGGTTCTGGCCGGGCCGGTTTCTCAACAGATCGAGCATGACCTGTGTGGCCAGGCGTCCCAGCTCTACTTTAGGTTGGCGGACTGTCGTGAGCGCCGGGGTGACATAGCTGGCCAGGCTGATGTCGTCAAAACCAACGACGCTCAGTTGCTGTGGCACCGCAATGCCGCGCGCCTCCCGCCGCGACATCCTCCTCCGGTGATGCCTCCCGCGTGGGCATGAGTACCGTCCAGGTGTCGCGAGCAACTACGCCAGCCGCCGCCAGTGTGCTCTGGTATCCCTCCAGGCGTTGCTGGTTGGATCTTGGACGGCTATCAACGCCAAGATACCCGATCGAGCGATGGCCAAGATCCAGCAAATGCTCTACCGCGAGCTTCGCTCCCTGATAATCGTCCACCGCTACCCAATGCACCATCCCATCTTGCGCCTCTTCCTGGCTGTTGATCAGCACGGTTGGCAAATGGAGACAAGCCAGGCGCTCTTTGTAGCTACTCGTCAGGCGCGAGGAGGCGACCAGAATGCCGTCTACCCGCCTGCGCTGAAACATCTCAATCACCACCATCTCCTGCGCGGGATCGTTATGAGATGCGCTAAGGAAGACACTGAAGCTCGCGGCCCTGGCTACCTCCTCAACCCCTCTGACAACATCGCTGAGGAAAGGGTCAGCAATAGAGGTGATCACCAGGCCGATTGTGCTGGTGTGCCGTGTTTGCAGGCTCTGCGCGATAGCATTGGGAGTGTAGCCCATCTCACGGGCCAGGCGCTGAATGCGTTCGCGTGTCTCTTCGCTGATCAGCGGACTCTCCCGCAACGCCCGCGAAACGGTCGAGTGCGAGACACCGGCAATACGAGCAATATCGGCGATGGATATCTCGTCCTGTCGCAAGTGGTCCACCTCTTTCTGCAAAAATAGTCAGCAGCAGGCCTATCCCTTTAGGAATGCACACGTGTGCATTACCAGTATACTGGGCTGCACAGCAATTTGTCAAGAGAGACTTTTATGGAAGCATTAAGAGCGGATGAGTTTTAATACGGAGGCAATGCGCACTGGGTACAGCCCCCTAACCGGTGAAAAAGAAGGAGGATCTTGAAAACAGCGCGGTGCACCTGCTCGAAGCACTCCTGACTCACAATCACGGGGATCTGACACACTTCAATCCAATCGACTGGAGGAGTGGGAACAGAACTCTCGCTATGCCCGACCGGTTGCAAAGGGGAACGGCGCTGCCAGGGCACGGTCACACGCTCGCGATTGGCATACAGCGTGCCGGTGTAGGTGGGATTGGTCAGAAGTTGTCTGAGCGAGGAAGCTTGACGGCGGGCTATCCAGAGGCGGTGTTTCATAGGTGTCTCCTGCCTGCGAAGAAGAGGAACGATATCTCTCCCTATGATACGCCAATTGTCGCGCTGCTTGTGCTCGTAAGGACAATGGGAGCTGCCACTGACCCAGATGTAACTGGACGAAACGGCTTACACAGAATTTATCATTTGCAATCATACCATTAAAATCGTGAAAACGGTATTGTCAACTTAGACCTTATCCGAAAACCAGAAGACGTGTGAGAAAAGGTTCCGACTTTTTCCCACCCATTGTCCCAGTTATGAGGGAAGGAAAAAGATCGGAACGCCTTCGTGGAGCGGCAGTGCTTAACTGATGGACATGCGGGTGAGGGTTTTTTCAAAGGAGACGTCAATGTGTCCCCTGCCATTCTTGAGAGCCTTGGTTGATGACGTCCGTGACTTCTGGATCTTGATAGCCCTGCGTGTCAAACAGGTTGCGCTGTTGTTGACCCGGACGCAGACGCAGTTTGAACACATAGCGTGTTTGATCGGTGCGATTGGGTTGTGCGCAATGCCAAATGCCGTGATGCAGAAAGACGATCGTGCCCGCTTTCGCCGCGAGTTGGCGCTGGCCGACAATGTTCTTGTAGCGGGCAATGCTGCTGGTATTCACCTTCCGCAGGTGTGATCCAGGCAGGATGAGCGTTGGCCCCATCTCGGCAGGAGCATCATGGGTGAAGTAAAACGCCTGGATATCAAAAGCAAAGGGCCGGACATCGATGACCGAGTCTGCATGCCACTCCTGAGCTTTGGTCTGGTACGGCCCGACAATGTGCAGGTAGGAGTGATCGTAGATCGGATTCACCCCAACGAAACTTTGGACCGCGCCTTTGACCTGGGGCAAGGCAAAGACCGCCTGGACCGCCTCTGACCGATACCAGAAATGGCCGCCTGTATCAGCCAGGCGTTTCTCATCCTTCAGAACGGCTTCATTGTGTGCGTGCGGCACCAGTTCATCGAGTTGGAGGTAGCCATGGGTGACGAAAAACGCCATCTGACTGGCCGTAAGGAGGTTGTGTCCTGCTGTGTTAGTCATGAAGCGTCACCTTTCGTTCGAGAACATATTCATAGGGGAGATGTCCACTTTCGTGTTCGTGCCCGCTCACATAGATGGGCAGCGTTGACAACTGGAGCACATTCCAGCCATCGCGCATCGCTTCCAGGACAGATGGGTAGGGCGGCTGGTCCGAATCGCCCGATTGCATCGGGAGTGAACCACTGGGTGTGGCTCCATCGTAGAGTGCCCAGGCCACTGTGTCGGATTCCAGATGGGGGCATGCGAGATGGAGAATGAGGATTTGTTGACGAACCATACTCATTGAGATCCCTTCTTTCCGCTTCTCTTGATGATCAGTGTTTGCTCTTCTCGCGTCAGTTCCTCCGTCGTGAGCGCTCGAACGCGGAAGAAAACGTGAGGAGAACGGTGGTGTTCTCTTCCTCAAGGGTACCCGATCTGTTGGATCAATGCTATACTCATATCCGAACCAGATGTGTCTGATTCCGACGTGTTCTTTCTGAAAGAGTGTTGAGGAAAAGAAATGGCTCTGCTTGATCAGGTTCATCTCAGGCTTCTCGCGTATCATTGTGTGCAGTTGAACCCGCCTTCCTGGCGTTTTCCTTCTCTCCAGAGTCGTTTTTGGCGCTTCTACAGCAATGATCAGGATGGGGCATGGATTGAGTATGCTGGACAGCGCACGGCTCTTGAGCAGGGGAGGTTGTATTTCATTCCAGCTGGCGTGCGTTTCTCCACCAACTTGCTGCAGCGCGTCGGGCACCTGTATGTCCACTTTGATCTGCCTGGTCTTCCCTCTCAAGTCCAGCAGGAGAGCTTTCCCACACCCGTTTGTCTGCCGCCGAAATCGGCACTTGAGCAAGCGGTCGAGGTGTTGCGGGCTGAATTGGAGCACGGGGGGACCGATATGCTCTTGCAGTTTCGCATCAAAGCTCTCCTCTACGAGGCGATGTTGCTGTGTTTCCAAAGTCTGCCGATGGAGCAGATCCAGCGCTGCCTGTCCCTGTCAAAGGAGGCTGAGTCGCTTGTCCCAGCGTTGCAGTATATCGAAGCGAATTTGGGGACGTCTCTTTCCAATCGCGAATTGGCGAACCGCTGTCATATGAATACGGATTATTTCATTCGCCGCTTCCGCTTGAGCATGGGACGGACCCCAGGGCAATATATTCAGGAGCAGCGTGTCAAGGGAGCGGAGCAGCAACTTCTGATGACGAGCCGAAGCATTGAACAGATTGCCGCTGACCATGGGTTTGGGAGCCGCTCGTATTTCACCCGCATATTCACACGGCATACGGGGGTGTCGCCTGCAGCCTATCGCAAGGGATTGTGTGGAACGTAACGTTTCCGCATCGTGGCCATTGCTTCTCGCTCGTGGCCGCTCTTCAGAAGGAAAAACGAATGTGAGGAAGAGTTATGCCGAGAACCCGACCTTCTCCCCCGCATGACCCACCCGTTCAGGCGGTCTGCACGCAGTCAGCAGGCGAGCAAAGGTCTTCGGTTCAACTACCTGAACGGATACTGCTGGCGAACCGACCAAAATGTGACGATAAAGAAAGAGAGAAGTGAAAAACCGAAGGAATAATCGGCCAGGGATTGCCTCAAGGAGAAGTTCGATGTCACTCAAACCCCAAGCGATCTG
>WNFI01532004.1_pt1 | contig 12154 bp, 12 predicted proteins | sample 5400471 | NCBI WGS metagenome assembly WNFI01 (sample SAMN13153348, study PRJNA577476) | soil metagenome | isolation source: 100 cm saprolite on Douglas fir-dominated hillslope | place: USA:California | collected 2013-09-17 | reverse complement strand
GTATGCAGACGAGACACCAGAGGAAGGAAGCCGTCACCCTCATGAGGAAGTTATCTTCTACGAGCAGGGTCCCGCTGCGTAAGAACCTTTGCGACTTGACCAATCATCAGGCACTGGTTGTGAAGCCTATCATCAACCAGAATTGACTCAAACTGTGCTCAGAAGGGTTGTGTTGCAAAAATTTTTCAGTTCATCAAATGAACGCGGATAATTGCGGGAGAAGGGACTTTCTCAGGGAAAATGGTCGCAGCTTTTGCGCGTTTTACCTGGATACGATTTTATGGATGCATCATTTTGATAAGCTTAAAGATTTTTGCAACACAACCTTTCTTCTAGTCATGAGGCTCTGTTGTGCTGATCCTTTGCTTGGTTCAGCACACTTTTTAGAACGGATATGCTCTATAGCCAGCACAGGGGTGTCGTGTGGGCTGTGTTGCAAAAAGAAAACTCCCCAGATAAGATAGGATCAAAAGATGAGAAGAGAAAATGAATGACAACGCAAGCCCCATTCAAAGGGCATCATGCGGGAAGCAGAAGAACGTTGTGTCGCCGTGTTTGGTTTTCGCGGGTTCGCTTCCTGGTATAGTGGCAGTGCAATAGGGACAGTTCATCAGCTAACGCCCCTCGTTCAACTTTTTTTTGAGAGGATGAGCATACCAGAAAGAGAACCGCTTGCCAAGAAGGTGTTTGAGTTCTGACAGAACCTTGCTGCACGCGTCACCTCTGCGTCTTATCTGTTGAGATAGGGCTGGACTACCTGGCGCTCTTGAGCCAGACCTGCCCATTCATCGGAACCGGGACCATCGTAGATCAGGGTATAGGGTCCTGAAAAACCTGCGGAGCGGGTGATATCGAGACAGCGCACATAATCATCCTTGTCCATCTCATATGGTGAAGCAAAGAAGGCTTTGGTGTGACAGGATTCGGCAGAGGATGCGATGGCCTGGAGATTGGTATACTTGTCCGGGCCACGCCAGTTGCCGAAATCAAAACAGAGCCCGACCTTTCCTTCCAGCTTCTCGAACAGCGCGTGGACGGAGAGAGGAGAAGAGAGGAGGCCATACCAATTCTCGGTCATCAAGCGCAAGCCGAGGTCCTCCGCGTGAGTGCTTAAGTGTCGCAAGCCACGAACGCTCATCTCCAACGTTGCCTGAGAGGGGGCCGCCTTGCCAGCAATGACGCGCGCGTGCTTCGCGCCCAGGTGGCGAGCAACGTCGAGCCACGAGCCAACCCATGCGAGATCGCGAGCCGAGTGATCGGGATGGGTAATATCGCCCTCGTCGATGAGCAGAGAGAAGAGGTCGACGTGAGCCGCTTGCAAAGCGCTTCGTAATTCGGTCAAGTAGCCCTTATCGAGGCTGGGGAGGTGAAAGTGGCAGATTTCTAGCGTATGGATACCAAAGGCGGCGATATGAGAGGGGAGTTCCAGGAGCGAGAGCGCCCCCTTGCCGTGTGTCTCGGTAGGGATAGCATGCCCGCTCTCGGCTCCATAGATCTGAGGAGCACCAATGGCGCGGTGGAGACTCCAGGTGGAAACGGACAGGCAGGGTCCGGTCGGATTGATTTTCGTCATAGCAGAGTCCTTTCTCACAAATAGCCAGACAGAAAGAGCAGTTCTCCCAGCAATCGTATCACAAGATGAGAGGGAAGCGTCAGAACTCAGAAGAAGACTTGTCTCGGGATCGTTTGCGAGGTATGCTGATACCAACGATCCATCTGATGAGGTAGTGTTGCAAAAAAATTTAAGCCCATCAAAATTAATTCTAGAATAGCAGCAACAGAGGCGTTTTTTAGGAAAAGGAGTGCGGCTTTTGCGCGTTTTACTTGGATACGATTTTCGAGTATCCATCATTTTGATGAGCTTAAAAATTTTTGCAACACTACCCGATCATCAGCGATATCACAATGCCTGGCATGGACGGGCTGGAACTTCTCGCCCACATCCGAGAGATCCGGCCAGAGACCCCAACCATCCTGATCACCGGTCAGATGGATCCGCGCTTCTTGATCCAAGCGATGGAACAGGGCGCGTACGATTTTCTCCAGAAACCCATCGACCGGTTTGCCTTGGTGGTTGCCTTACATCGTGCCATTCAAACCCGCCAATTGCGACGCCAGGTCCAGGAACAGCAGCACCTCCTGATCTCTTCTGTTCATTTGCTTGAACACCTGGAAGAGCATCATCAAGACTCCACACAAAGCCGCGGATCTTTGGGTACTAGCGCCAAGCCCTCCCCGCCTTTCCAGCCACCCGCGTGGTTGATTTGACAGATCTGTGAGCACATCGACGCACACCGGGCTGAACAGTCACCATCAATGGGCGAGCACCGGTTGGTGCTCCGCGAGCATCCGTGTCTTTTTCCTCACAGGCAGAACCTCTCTCTCTGGAAAACCAGAAGGGCGTTGGGGCGTTGCGTAGACAATCAGCCCGTGCTCCGTTCTCAGCGTTCTCACGAGCGGAGCGGGAGCAAGAGGGCGTTTTGGTCGTCTTCGGCTCCGGAACAGTCGGACGAGGAGCGAACGAAGCACGAGCCTGCTGACGGGAGCAATGAGGAGGCCGCAGACAAACCCCCAGGAAAGGATCCGCACGGCGGAACAAAAGAAAGTCACCTTGGTCTTCATGGTTTTTTTACCCTCCTTGAGCAGGGGACGCGACCACTCTGCGTTCTGGCGGGAGGCACAGAGCGCTGCCTGTTTCACGGCGGCGAGCAGCGTGTCCGGGTCAAATGGTTCCTGCACGACCCACAACGGGCGTGGCTCCAGTTCGCACGAGGCAAGAGGAGCGCTCAACAGAATCCCAGGGATCGGCGGGAAAGCGTTCTGCTGCTGAATCTGATCGTAGAAATGCAGTCCGGTGCCGCTCGAAAGCTCGTAGTCGATAATCAGCAGATCGGGAAGCAGAAAACGCAGGAACTGCAGGGCATCGGTTGCGGTAGCCGCAGCATAGACGAAGGAGGATGGTTCGCGCGCGAGTGTCATGCAGAGCATTTCCCGCAGCGGGGCATCCTCATCAACGAGTAAAATAACGGTCCCCGCTCGTTGAAAAGGAGTGATCGGTAGAAGCTGCTTTTCCATCGCGTTGCCCTCATGGATAAAAGGAAAAAAACACCGCTCTGTCGGTCACGAACGAAGCGAATTACGCGTTTCAGAAACACGAGCAAAAAGATCATGCCCCGCAGAAACCGCATGATAGCCCAGCGCGCTTATCCCGCTTCCAGAGCGGTGCGAAGCTGGTGGTAAATAAGAACTTCAGACATATGGAATCATTCGGAAGGTGAAGGATGAAGCACGGTAATCGTGTTCGGAAGGGGCGTCGATTTCAGGGGCCGATAGTGCCCCTGGCGATACCGCTGATGGACCTCTGGGTCATACAACAGAGGCTGAGGTGGGTCTTGTCCTGGCAGAACTTTCGAGAGAAGCTCGCCATCTCGTTTGAGCAGAGCGTAGATCGCCTCGGTCATCTGACCAGCTACCCGACCGATGACCCGCTTCTTCCCCACGTGGGACTGCGTCTTTTCGTCATACGGGCACCGAGCCTTGACCAGGCGCTCGTACAGTTTGGCCCATTCGTTATCTTGCAAACGGATGGCCTGGAAGGGGTGTAGGAAATAGTTGTGGGTCGGTGGTAAATGATCTGAAGAGTCCTAGAATGTATGCCTTCTTCACTCCCCAGGCTGTACGCGACGTGTTGGTTGAGCATGCAGACGCCTTCTCCCTTCACGACCTCGGCGGCCCACTCGCCGCCTTTCTCGGTGACGGGTTGCTCAGCCTTGATGGGGACGTGCACAAGCAGCACAGGCGCCTGCTTTTGCCAGCCTTTCATCGCCAGCACCTGGAGCGCTACCAGACCGTCATGGTGCAACAGACGAAGGCTCTGCTCGATCACTGGGAAAACGAGGAACGGGTGAACATATTGCGGGAAATGCAGCGTTTGACCCTGCGCGTGGCAGCAGCGACGCTCTTTGATGTCGAGATCAACGAGCAAAGCGACGCGCTGAGCAAGGCGTTCGCAACCGGATTGGAGTTGGGTAATCTCTTTTGGCTCTGCTGGAACGTCCCGGTGCTGCGCTGGAACCTCCCGATCACGCCCTATGGGCGGCTTTCCCGGGCGTTCGCCACGATTGATCGCACACTCTCGGAGAGGATTGCCGAGCGACGCGCCCGCGCCGAGGATCCTGGGGATACCCTCTCCCTGTTGTTAGCGAGCCGGGATGAGCAAGGGAACGGACTCAGCGAGAAGCAGGTGCGCGATGAAGCTATCACCCTGCTCTTTGCTGGTCATGAGACGACGGCCAACTGGCTGACCTGGGCGCTTTACCTGCTCGCCAGTCATTCAGCGGTACGAGAGAAACTGCTGAACGAATTGGCAACCGTCTTAGCTGGACGGAGTCCAAGCGTCGAGGATCTCGTGCACTTACCCTACCTGGAGATGGTTCTCACCGAGACGCTTCGCCTCTATCCCCCTGCCTGGGTCCTGTTGCGACGGGCAAGAAAGAACGTGGAGATCGATGGCACACCGGTCGCAGCAGGTGATCTCGTGTGGCTGAGCCAGTGGGTGATGCATCGCATGCCAGAATACTTCCCGGATCCAGAAACCTTTCTCCCGGAGCGTTTTGATCCCCGATCCGGTATGAAGCACCCCCCGCTCGCCTTCTTTCGGCTATCGAAGATTCCGTTGCGCAACGTGCAGGCACCTCTTCAACGAACGCACAGGAACGCCATTCAATTTCCTGGAATATCCTACGGATATCATCCTTCTGGTCGTCCTGTGGCGGCTCCGATAGAAGTTGAGCTTGCGAGATCTGGCAGAACTGTTTCTGGAACGTGGCTGGGAGTTCACCCACGAGGCAGTTCGTGAGGGGGAAACGCGGTTTGCCCCACTCATGACAGAACAGTTGCGGACCAAACGACGCGGGCAAGCTGGGCAGTCCTGGTATGTCGATGAAACCTATCGGCACGCGTCCATGGGAAGTGGTGCTACCTCTATCGAGCTCTTGATGAGGATGGCAATCTCGTTGCTTCGCGCCGGAGCCGAGAAACGAGATAGGGAGGCCGCCCAGCGATTTGATCTGCGCAGGCTCTCGCCGTTGTTGGCCATGCTCCAGAGCGTGTAACAACAAGACGGGCATACTTCCTACCCACGAGCAGTACGTGAGGGACTTGGGGGGCAGTGTGCAGCATCGAACCAATACCTATCTCAATAATTTGCTGGAGCAAGATTGTATGACTTGGTAGCCTCGTCTCCGTCTCTGCTTCCCAACAGCGTGCCAATGATAACGTATGACCGGTAAAAACTGTTTCATCAGATGATAATAAAAATAGGATAGAAAGACGTCTCTCAACTCTTTTGGGGGGGGCAGACAGAGACTCTGGCCTGCATGGCTTGCTCGGCCCAGGCATCGGTAACCCCCCCTTATCCTGCTAAAAAACTGCGTGTCTCACTCCTTTCCAATCTATGGCACAGCAACGGCTGCGGTGCGGTAGCGTCGTTCTTGCCAGTTCCGTGAGCGTTGCTGTGCCCGTGCCTGATGCGCCATGTGCTCGACAAACTCCTCAGAGGAAAGAGGACGTCCCACGACACCTCGTCGCGGCATTGTTTTGATGAGCTGAGCCTCAGCAGAGACGTGGATCTGCTGTTCCAGAGCATCGATCGTGACCGTGACGCGTCGTCCTCGCCATTGATGACCAATCCCGTAGTGTTTCAGCTCCAGTTTGATGGCACCGTTTGCATGGGCGGTCCGCTGGAAATGTTTGCCGTGCCATTCGAGCAGCCAGGCATCCGGATCGACCTGTTGCGACATGGAGGGCAACACCGGCACGTCAGGGAATGCCTGAAGCGGCGGGCGATTGTTCCAACTGAGCGCCTGGTTGGGCCGTTCCTGGTTGTCATGCTCGCAGAACCTGGCGGGAGCTTCCCGCGCTTGCGGAACGCGTCTTGGGACGATCGACCAGCAAACATTCTTCGCGTGTTTGAACGGTTAAACCGTTCGACAAATCCGTTCTGTTGGGGGTGATGCGGATCGCACACCTGGACGTTGATGTCCAAACAGGCACAGAAGCGAAGCATGGCAGAAGGAAAGTCGCTCCCCTGAGGACTGCCAACCAGCCGGGTGTCTCGGTCCATGGTAATACCATCAGGCCGGCCATGCGTTTGGAAGATCTCTGCGAGCGCTCTGATGGTCGTTTCTGCCGTCAAGTTAACGCTCACATGAGCAGCAACGACGATTGACGTTCCCATGTCGACGATATTGAAGGATTGGGTGCCGTGCTGCTTCTTTCCATCGGGATCCACTGGAAGACTGGAAATGTCTTTGTAATCGATTTGCCAATGTGTCATCGGCTCAGGCCGCTCCATTGGCTCCGGCTCACGTGCTTTGCGAGGAACAATCCGTTGATGCTTGAGCAGGACCTGATAAATCGTGCGTGTCGAGCGTGATCCTGCCAGGCCGAGCGCCTGGAGGGTCTCATCTCGTTGCAGGTAATACTGGATCGCCTTCGGCCCCGGTGTACGTCTCAAACCTTCCGGAGGGTCATCTCGAATAGACAGGATGGCCTCTTCCACCTGCGGATCCAGCCTCGCAGGCGGATGATTGGGTGCCCGTGACTGCCCCTGTAACGCCTCAAGGAGAACAGTGGGGTGAGAGAGCAGCGGGCGAAGACGTTTGCGCCACTTCTTCACCCAACTTTCGGACCGCTGTAAGGCATGGGCGAGCTGGGGCGCCGACCAGTGGGGAAACCGGCGCATCGCATGAACCAGATTGACGCGATCAGCAGAGTACGAAAGCGTCATGACAATCTCTCCTTTCGCCCTCGCAAAAGGGCTTTTTGAAGAGTATTGTACCGAAAACACTCGGCTGCTTGGCTATCCTGACAAGCTTCTTTCGGCTACGATGTTGAGAAACAGAGACGGAGACGAAGCTACCAATTCATACAAATTGCGCCGTCGCCGTCCTCGTTGTGGCGACAAGTGGCATATGGACGAGGTGTTTCTCACGATCCGTGGCGAGAGACACTATCTGTGGCGAGCGGTGGATCAAGACGGAAATGTGCTCGACATTCTCGTCCAAAGCCGGCGCCACAAAAAAGCCGCGAAACGATTTTTCCGCAAGCTCCTCAAAGGACTCCAGTACGTCCCGCGCGTGATCATCACTGATAAACTGAAGAGTTATGGTGCAGCCAAACGCGAGATCCTGCCTGGTGTAGAGCATTGGCAGCACAAAGGATTGAACAACCGAGCGGAAAATTCGCACCAGCCCACGCGTCTGCGAGAGAAGAAAATGCGAAGGTTCAAATCAGCCAAACACGCACAACGCTTTCTCTCCGCCTTCGGTCCCATCGCTGGCCATTTCCAACCGCGACGACACCCTCTCTCCCTGACACATTTTAAAAGCGCATGGAAAAGTGCCATCCAGTAGCAAGTTTGCGAAAAGGTAAGCAGTGAACAAGATCAGCTCGATTGCTCGTTCGACGCAGAATATCCAGGAGCCAGAGGCGTCCGAGACGAAAAATCCCCTTGTCACGCCGATCAGTGCGATCAAAACGATCACGTTTGCCATGGTGCATGCAGGAAGCAGCTAAATGACTGACCCACCACATCGCGCAATTTGAGTGCCAACAGCAAACGGTCCAAACGTGCTTCTTCCTTGACCAAACTGGCTTCCAGGTTCCATCCTCGACGTTTGCTGTCCTGGAAGGTTGACTCGACACGCATGCGCAAGGCATACTCGTTTACCCGCCGTTTACCCTGTGCTGGCTACTTGGCATATCCGTTCTAAAAATCCGGACTTTTGTCAAAAATGTGGAAGGTCAAAAAGCTCTGGAGTTGCATGGTTTTAGAACGGATATGCCAAGTAGCCAGCACAGTTGCAAAAAAATTTAAGCCCATCAAAATTAAGTCTAGAATAGCAGCAACAGAGGCGTTTTTTAGGAAAAGGAGTGCGGTTTTTGCGCGTTTTACTTGGATACGATTTTCGAGTATCCATCATTTTGATGGGCTTAAAAATTTTTGCAACACTACCCCCCTGACAAGCGATTTAAGGCGCAAGTGACGAAAATTCGCATGAATATCAGGGTGGATGAGGAAATGGCTGTATTTTTGCGTTCGATGAAGGTCAATCCCCAAGACACGACCAAAGAAGATGGATACAGCGGCTTTCTGGCCGAGCACGCACGCGAAACGGAGGAGTTCCAGCGCTGGCGAGAGGAACGCAAGCACAACCCATAAACGTACAGACGCAATTGGAACGCCACCAGGTCCGGACCTGGCTGTTCCAATTGACTGCCAGGAATATGCTGCACACGACTGTTTCGAGTCGCGCTGTGCAGCATATCCTGGCGATTCCCCCTCACTGGTTTTCTTCCCCCGCTGGTCGCACATCTGGTCCGTTCCCTGGTCGCAAACTGGGAGAGAGGTAAAAAACGACTGGCAACGGCCAGGCTAGCCAAACGTAACCGAAAGCTGCTGGCGATCGCCGCGGTGCATTGGTAACGATTGCCACTTTGTCTATGAATGCTACCACCAGGACGCCAAATCGTTGCACAGAGCAGAATGATAAAGGAGTCGCAAGGGATGCAATGTGAGGGACCAGGGTGTACCAACGAGATTGAACAGCTTCCCGGCGGGCACCGGGCGCGCAAATATTGCAGTGACCGCTGCCGGGTAGCCGCTCGCCGGCAGCGTATCGGCGGCCGAGAGAAGCCGGAGTCGATCAAGGTTGATGCCCACACAGAGAAAGAACGGGCGCGGATGATAAAGAAATTTGGACTCCTCACGCCAGAATCGCTTGATCTGCTCATCCAGCTTAAAGGACGCGACGCTGAACCGGCAGTGCCGGTTGGTCAGGCGCTGGCCAGGGAGCGCGACCTGGCGCTGGCCAACCATCAGCAAGCTGAGGCCATGCGCATGAGTCGAGCTATCAAGGCGCGGAAGCTGGCTGAGAGCCTGGGGTATCCGGCCTGTGATGTCCTGGACCTGAACGCTGATGAGTCCAGTTGGAGACGCAAGCTGATGGACCCGGCGACAGATCTGGATCGAGTCTTCGCGGAGTTGGCCCGCCTGGCCGAGAAGATCAAGGTGCTCAAGTGGATTATATCCTCAGCATTCCCTATGAGACCGAAGAGGAACTGGAGCGCATCATTGAGCGGGATATTTTGCAAGAGGCGAGCATGACCGCAGAGGCGCGGTATTGTTTCATCGAAGCTGATGTCCGAGCGCTCGATGGCTCCGAAAGAAGCTGGTAACGTGTTGGTGTGCGTGTGTATGCAATTGGAACAGCCAGGCCCGGACGCGGGTGCGCGTTCCAATTGAGCTTTTATTCCTCCAGCTCCTCAAGTAATATCGATGATCGGTAAAGTAAGCGGCGCTGGGCTCATGCCGTGGAGCAGGAGGAGGGTTCGTGTGGCCCGTTGGCGCACATGGGCGGAATCATCAAATCCGGCCATCTTTTGGAGCATCGAATACACCGAGAGAGGGACACGTTCACCCATCAAGCCGAGCGTTTCCACCGCGGCACAGCGCACGTAAGAAACCGGATCGGTCAGGGCGGCGATCACTGGTTCCACCGGAATGCGGAGCGGAATTTTGCCGAAGGCATCTAACACGTCTTCGCGTACCGCAGCATACTCGTCGTGCAGGGACTCAAGCAGGAGTTCGAGGGGAATCTGGTCGGGAAACCACTCCACCAAAGACATACAGGCATGTGAGGCGGCAGCGCGCACCTCTGGCTCCGGGTCATGTAGAGCTGAGAGGATGGGATCAATGGGAACGCGTTGCTCTGCTGCCATCAGCGTTTTGATCGCCCCTTCGCGTATGTACTTCTTCTCATGCGCGCAGTAGGGCAACACACTCTCCAGAGGAATGGCATGCGGGGGACGCTCGCGCAAGACCTCCAGCGCGGCCGTGCAAACCCCTGGTTGCGAATCGGCCAGGAGCGTCAGCACAAGCTCTTCCGAAATACGCTCTCCCCAGGTGGCCAGATCCCCAGTCAACGTCTCGCGCAGCCAGGGATGCTCCTCCGGGTCCAGGAGCACACGAAGCAAGAGGTCAAGCGCTTCCTCTGCTTTCTTCACCGTCAGGACATGGGCTACCTCCATCCGCAGAAAGACGGTGGAAGTTTCCCAGTCCTCAAGAATGGCCATCTGTTCCTGCGCGTTGGAGGTAGAGTTAAGTCGATCCAACAAGAATTGGGCCTCCACCAAGCCCAGGTACTCATCCTTGCCCAGACCATCCAGCCCGGCCAGGCGCCGCTGGAGATCAGCCGATTGACACTCTTGGAGCAAATGAAGGTAGAAAATATCGTTCTTTCGCATGGATGGAGCCCTTTCTCGCACATCCCACGCAATTGCTTCCGAGCATAGATGCACTCTTATTGTACCATATGAGCGGGGTGGCTCATCTTGCTCATAACTGCTACCGCCTGGTGCGAAGACTTGTTGCAAAGAGCAGAATGAATGTATTTGGGAGGATGATCTATGGCAGAGCGGCAACAACCTCAATGGCAACTGATCTCTTTGCTCCCTATCCTCGTCCCGCGTCTCGATCCGTCAAAACCTGGCACTGGTCAATGGGTGCGCCACCGATTTTGCAAACAAAGAGCACGCCCTTCACACATGAAATGCTCGACAGGCGCGCTCCGTCCAGGTATAATGAAGCGCGAAGGAGTCCGCTGTCCAGCGATGTGGCAGTGTTCGTCCACATCATGAAGGAACGCAAGGAAGGAACGCGAAGCCATGCCTCTCTCACCGGAACCCAAACGCGAGCAACCCAGCACCTACTTTATCGAGGACCGCGCCAATCAAGACGAACTGAACCGTTTACGAACTCAGGATCAGATGCTCACCGCCAGCATGGGGGGCGTGCTGCCAGAGCAGCCGGACCCAACCGTTTTCCAGCGGGTACTCGATGTCGGCTGCGGGACCGGCAACTGGCTGATTGAACTGGCGCAAACCATGCCGACCTGCGAGGTGTTGATCGGAGTGGACGCGAGCCTCAAGTTTATCGAGTACGCTCGCGCCCAGGCCGAAGCCGCGCAGGTCAGCGACCGCGTGGAGTTTCACGTCGCGGATGCCCTGCTCGTGCTCGAATTCCCTGACAAATTCTTCGACCTGGTCAATCATCGCGCTGCTTCGAGCTGGCTACGCAAATGGGACTGGCGCAAACTCTTACAAGAGTACCAGCGTGTGTGCCGCCCGAAGGGAGTGGTGCGCGTCACCGAAGGCGAGTGGGCGGTAGTGAGTACCAGTCCAGCCCTCTCGCGCCTCTGGGAACTCTTGCTCCAGGCATTCCACCAGTCAGGGCACCTCTTTACCCCAACCGGTGATGGCGTGACCGGCAAACTGGCGCACCTGTTGGACCAGCATGGTCTGCAACAGGTGCAAACGCGAGCCTATACCCTGGAATATCGTGCGGGGACTCTCGAAGGGCAACACTACGTTCACGATATCGAACTCTTATTTCGGACGGTATTGCCGTTCTTGCGCAAGTGGACGAGTGTGCCGGATGACTACGAGCAGATCTATCAGCAGATGCTCAGCGAGACGCAGCAGCCTGACTTCGTGGTAACACAGGGCCTGTTGACCGCCTGGGGCAGTGTGCCGTCAAGGAGAGAGGCGCTCACCGATTCGCGGAGCTAAGAGGAGACGGATGAGCTGTTTGCTGCGACTACTCCTGAGCCGCAACCCCACCAGGATCTACGAGGCGGCCTCGTCCCTGTCTATGAGCAGCCACTGGTCCACTATCCAGAGCAGCAATTGGAACAGCTCGCGAGCTGGCCAGGCGCGTTCCAATTGGCGCAGACCGCGCTACTTGATACGCTTCCAGTCCGCGAGCTGTTGACGGAGTTCCGCAACCAGGTGGTCCTGCAACGTGATAAACAGGCCTTGGCCACTGAAAGCGTAGACTTGTGCCATAAACGTTTGCACGTCCATCTCTCTTTGCCCCACGAGATGATCTGGTGGTGGCCCAGGAACGATCCAGAGATGGCCGCCCTGGCTGATCGTTTCCAACTGTGAGGCAAACTCGCGCACCTGGGTAGTGGTTAGGTAGTAAGTGACGAATTATAATCGGGGCATGATTCAAGAAACAACAACGGACGTCTGTCGTGTCTGCAAGAGCACCCATATTGTCAAAAATGGAACCAATCGTTGTGGAAATGCC
>WNFI01187414.1_pt1 | contig 12154 bp, 8 predicted proteins | sample 5400471 | NCBI WGS metagenome assembly WNFI01 (sample SAMN13153348, study PRJNA577476) | soil metagenome | isolation source: 100 cm saprolite on Douglas fir-dominated hillslope | place: USA:California | collected 2013-09-17 | reverse complement strand
CCGATGCGCTCGCCAAGGAAATCCGGCGTTGCCGCGACATGACCGACAAGCCGTTCGGGGTCAATCTGACCATTCTTCCCTCGATCAAGCCGCCGCCCTACGCGGAATACCGGCAGGCCATCATCGAGAGCGGCATCAGGATCGTCGAGACCGCCGGCAACAAGCCGCAGGAGCACGTCGACGAATTCAAGAAGCACGGCATCGTGGTGGTGCACAAATGCACCAGCGTCCGTCACGCATTGTCGGCGGAGCGCATGGGTGTCGATGCGATTTCAATCGACGGTTTCGAATGCGCCGGCCATCCCGGTGAAGACGACACCCCCGGCCTCATTCTGATTCCGGTCGCCGCCGACAAGGTCAGGATACCGATGATCGCTTCGGGCGGTTTCGGCGACGGCCGCGGCCTGGTCGCGGCACTGGCCCTGGGCGCGGAAGGCGTCAATATGGGCACGCGCTTCATGTGCACCAAGGAAAGCCCGATCCATCAGCTGATCAAGGAGCGCATCGTCGCCAATGACGAGCGCGAGACCGAGCTGATTTTCCGCACCATGCGCAACACCTCGCGCGTCGCCAAAAATACGGTCAGTCAAAAGGTCGTGGCCCTGGAGAAGCAAGGCGCGACTTTCGAGCAGGTGCGCGATCTGGTGGCGGGCGGGCGCGGCAAGATGGTCTATGCGACCGGTGATGCCGATCAGGGGATCTGGTCCGCCGGACAGGTGCAGGGCTTGATTCACGACATCCCGAGTTGTGCCGACCTCGTGTCGCGCATCATGCGCGAGGCGGAAGCGATCATCCAGGGCCGGCTCGATGCCATGATGTCCGGCAACCGGCGTGAAGCCGCCGAATAGGCAACTGCGCAACGACAACCATCAAGAAAGCGACCTCATGAAAGCCTTCGTCTACGGCGCCAGCGGCGCTGCCATCACTGATGTCACCAAGCCCGGCCCCAAAGGCGCCCAAGTGCTGGTTCGGGTACGCGCCTGCGGCCTCAATCGCGCCGACCTTGGCATGACCAAGGGGCATGTTCACGGCAGCACCGGCGGCGCCGGCACCGTGCTGGGCATGGAGTGGTCAGGCGAGGTCGCGGAGTTTGGTCCCGAAGCCCGTGGCGTCAAGGCCGGCGACAAGGTGATGGGCTCCGGCGCCGCAGCTTTCGCGGAATACACATTGGCGGACCACGGCCGGCTGTTTCACATCCCCCAAGGCGTGAGCTTCGAGGATGCCGCCACCCTCCCCGTTGCGCTGACGACCATGCACAACGCAGTGGTCACCAATGGAGCCCTGCAACCCGGTCAATCGGTTTTGATCCAGGGCGCCAGCTCCGGCGTCGGCCTGATGGCGCTGCAGATCGCAAAGCTCAAGGGTGCGAAAACCGTGATCGGATCGTCGACCGATGCGCATCGCCGCGGACGGCTGAAGGAGTTCGGCGCCGATCTTGCGGTCGACTCCGGCGATCCCGGCTGGGTCGAACAGGTGTTGAAGGCGACCGGCGGCGAAGGCGTCGACCTGATCGTCGATCAGGTGTCGGGCAAGGTCGCCAACCAGAATCTGGCGGCCACCAGGATCAAGGGCCGCATCGTCAATGTCGGCAGGCTGGGCGGCACCCACGGCGATTTCAACTTCGATCTCCATGCCGCCCGCCGGATCAACTATATCGGCGTGACTTTCCGAACCCGCTCGATCGAGGAGATCCGCGACATTTTCAGCGCAGTCCACAGCGACATCTGGCCGGCGGTGGCTTCGGGAAAATTGAAACTGCCGATCGACAAGGTGTTTCCGTTCAAGGATATCGGCAAGGCGTTCGAGCACATGGAAGCCAACAAGCATCTCGGCAAGATCGTCGTGACGCTTTAGCGATAGCCGGATCGGTTGAGCAAAGCGATACCCATCACGTCACCATGCTAGCAACAGCTGTAGCAACAAGGATGGGTCTCGCGGCGCTCAACCTGTCCTACGGCCACGGACTGTGAGAGTCCTCATCCTGAGGCGCGCCCTCCCGGCAGCGCACTTGCGCTGTCCGTTCGCGCGTCTCGAAGGATGGCCGCGAGTCCGCGCGTTGCGTCCATCCTTCGAGACGCTTGCTTCGCAAGCTCCTCAGGATGAGGTCAGTGCGAGCGGCTTCAGTAAGCCGGATGGATTAGCGCGGCGTAATCCGCCATTCTCTTAGCATGCCAATCCGACAGCGGTGGGTTACGCCTTCGGCCGCGTTGGTATTGCCTGAAACGAGATCCAGTATGATGTTTTTAAAGTCGGAACAATTCGCAAGACGGACTGCGACTGATTGGCAGTTGCGAATCCATTCAGCTTTTATGTTGGGTGACGGGCTGCTAAACCGCGGCCATGAAACTCCCCATCACCACCGTCAAATCACACGTCGCGGCGATCTCGATCGTCGCCAGCGCCAGCATGGCCGCGATCAAATTGGTGGTGGGCGTCGCCATCGGCAGCCTCGCGCTGATCTCGGAGGCGCTGCACAGTTCGATCGACTTCGTGGCGACCGTGATCACCTGGCTGGTGGTGCGGGTTTCCGATCGTCCGGCTGACGATGAACACCATTACGGCCACGGCAAGCTGGAAAGCCTCTCCGCGCTCGGCGTCATCGCGCTGCTCTACATTCTGGCGGGCGGTATTCTGGTCGAATCCTATAGCCGCCTGCGCGAGGGCGCATCGCCGCCGACGCTGTCGGCATTCCCATTCGTCGTACTGCTGGTGGATATCGCCGTCAATTTCTGGCGTGCCCGCGCGTTGCATCGTGTCGCGCACGACACCAACAGCCACGCGCTGGCCGCCGACGCCCTGCATTTTGCGTCCGATGTGTTCGGATCGGTCGCGGTTCTGATCGGGCTCGGCTTGTCGGCATTCGGCTTTGTGTGGGGCGATGCCGCCGCTGCCATCGGCGTGGCGATCATGATCTCGGTGCTGGGGCTGCGGCTTGGGCGTTCGACCGTGGAGACATTGCTTGACCGCGCGCCCGAAGGCGCGTCGGAAAAGGCAAAGGCCGCGATCCGTGCCGTGCCGGGCGTCGTCGGCATCGAACGGCTGCGGGTGCGAATGGTCGGCCCCAAGCACTTTGTCGATGCGATCGTGCAGGTGCCGCGGACCTATCCGATAGACCGCGTCGATGCGATCAAGCGCAACGCCCAGGACGCGGTCAGCCGCGCGCTCGATGATGCGGATCTGACCTTCACCGCGGTACCGGTCGCGCTCGACAACGAGAGCATCCGCGAGCGCATCATGGTGATCGCCCGCAATTCCGGCCTCGCCATCCACCATGTCACCGTGCACGACCTCGGCGGCAAGCTGACTGTCAGCATCGACCTCGAAGTCGATGGCGACATGGCGCTCACCGAGGCACATGGCATCGCGCATGACCTGGAGCGACATATCCGCGATGAGTTCGGCGCGGACGTCGAGGTCGATACCCACATCGAACCGCTGGAACCCGAATTGCCGTTCGGCACCGACGCCGCGCCGGCACGCGCCGAGGCGATTCGGGAGGCGCTGTCGCGTTTCGCCGCCGATGGCGCCATCCACGACATTCACAATGTGAGGGTGCGCGACACCGACGCCGGCGAAATCGTTAACTTTCATTGCCGGGCCGCGCCCTCGATGAGCGTGATCAAAGTCCACGAGAACGTCGATGCGATCGAGCGCGCATTGCGTCGCGCGTTCCCGACCGTCAAGCGCGTCATCAGCCACGCCGAGCCGCCGCGCGCCAATTGAACCCGGCACTGGCGCCGCGTTCCTGTTTCGGACTCATTTGCGCGCAAATCGCCGCGACAATTCTCCGTTGCACAACATTTATTTTGAATTAAGGAATCGTTGACTCTCGACAGCCCGGCAAAACTGGATTCAAATCACTGTGATTCGGAGTGATGGGGGAAGTCCTTCCGAACACGGTGTTACAAGACATTCCGAGGGGGCCAAGGCATGGCGCGCGCAACCGCGGCGAGCGCATGTGTTCAATCCGATTCGATCAAGGGATTGGCGCAGTCGATCGCGAAACCTGCCTATCATCGATTGTTGATAGCGGAGCCCGCGCTACGCCGGGCGGTACCGACTCTCATCATCGCTTTCCTGGTCACCATCTGCTTTGGCGCTTTTGTACAGGTCGTCGATCAGAGCCGGCAAAAACACGCAGCGATGAAGCGGGATTTGTCGGCGCTGGCCGATTTGCTGGCCGAACGTCTCGATCGCGCCGGCGCGGTCCGGCAGGATCGCGCGGTCTTCATCGACCGGCTTCCCGGTCTGCTGCCCGGGCTGGTTCCGTCCTGGGGCATCGCCGCCGGCCGCCACGTCATCGTCACCGGCGCCGACCAGCGCATTCTCGCGCGCATCCCGATCTACTCTCCGCTTGGCGATCCGAGCCGGATTCTCGAGGTGGTCAGCGCGGCGCAGCCGCTGGTCACGCTCGGGCAGCAGGCGGAGGTCACCAATATCACCCTGCCCGGCGGCGATCGTGCGCTGGCGACCCAGCGCATCGTCAAGTCGCTGTCCGGTCAGGTCGTGGTCATTCAGGAAAACAATGACTCGGTGTGGCGGTCCGACGCGGCGTTGTCGGTGACGCTTTCAGCCACCACCGGATTCGTGGTGCTGATCCTCGGATTCGCGTTCCATTGGCAATCGACCCGCGCACGTGAAGGCGATCTCATCAACGACGCCGTGCGCGGCCGGATCGACACCGCGCTCAATCGCGGACGATGCGGCCTGTGGGACTGGGACCTGTCGCGGGGGCGGATTTTCTGGTCGCAATCGATGTTCACCATGCTGGGCCTCGAAAACCGCAGCGATCTCCTGACCTTTGGCGAAGTCAACGCCCTGGTAAAATCCGACGACATCGACCTGTTCGACATTGCCGATCGACTGATCTCCGCAGAGATCGACCATATCGATCAGACCTTCCGCATGCAGCACACCAACGGCCACTGGATCTGGCTGCGCGTGCGGTGCGAACTCAGCCAGGGCGCCGGCGATGCCGGCATGCATCTGATCGGCATTGCCGTCGATATCACCGAGCAAAAGAGCCTGGCCGAGAAGACGGTGGAAGCCGACCTGCGGCTGCGCGACGCGATCGAAACCATCCCCGAAGCCTTCGTGCTGTGGGATGCGGACGATCGCCTGGTGCTCTGCAACTCCCACTTCCAGCGCCTGCACAAGCTGCCGGACTCCGCTGTGACGCCCGGAACATCCTATGAAACCATCATCGAGGTCGGCAGCATGCCGGAGGTCCGGACCCGGCTCGCCGAGACCAGCTCGCTCGCGCCCGGCGCACGCACCTTCGAGGCCCAGCTTGACGACGGCAACTGGCTGCATATCAGCGAACGCCGCACCAAGGACGGCGGCTACGTTTCGGTTGGCACCGACATCACGCGGATCAAGGAGCATGAACAGAAGCTCGTCGATAACGATCTGCGGCTGCGGGCGACGGTGATCGATCTCAAGCTGTCGCAGACCACGCTCGAACAGCAAGCCCTCGAACTGGTGGATCTCGCGCAAAAATATTCCGACGAGAAAAACCGCGCCGAGGAGGCCAACCAGACCAAATCCAAATTCCTCGCCAATATGAGCCACGAACTGCGCACGCCGCTCAACGCCATCATCGGATTTTCCGAGATCATGGGCAGTGGAATGTTCGGAACGCTGGGCTCGGAAAAATATCAGGAATACTGCCACGACATCCTCAACAGCGGTCACTACCTGCTTGAAGTGATCAATGACATTCTCGATATGTCGAAGATCGAAGCCGGCCGCATGAAGCTGGACATGGAAACGCTCGATCTGTCGAAAACCCTGGCGGAATCCCTGCGCGTGGTTTCCGGCCGCGCCGACGACAAGCATCTTGTGCTGGATGCCGATATCGAAGCAGACATTCCGGTCGTTGCCGATCGCCGCGCCATCAAGCAAATTCTCATCAATCTCTTGTCCAATGCGGTGAAATTCACGCACGACGGCGGCAGAGTCGTTGTCCGCAGCCGGGTGCTGCGCGATAGCATCGTGCTGATGATTGCCGATACCGGTATCGGCATCGCGCCTCAATCCTTAGCGCGGCTGGGCAAACCGTTCGAGCAGGTCGAAAGCCAGCTCACCAAGAGCTATCAAGGCTCCGGGCTTGGATTGGCAATTGCCAAATCGCTGACCAATCTGCACGGCGGATCGATGCGGCTGCGCTCGAAACTCGGCACCGGCACGGTGGTTTGCGTGTCGCTGCCGCGCGATGGCAAGAAGCGACGTCTCCGAGTTTCGGAAGCGGCCTAGAATCCGCAACTGCTTTTAGCCAAATGCCAATGGATGCAGCGCCGTCAACGGCACCCCTGCATTCCGACCCTGCCCGCAAACCCGACGTAACGCTGGACATCACGACATCGAAGCGAATGATCCAACGAACAGCTCTCGATCGTCCTCAGCGGTTCAACGCAGATTTCCGCTATTTTTTCTCTATTTCAGCAAGGGTTTTAACCAGTTCAAGGAACGTCTATCCTCGTCTCGCCGGCATGTGTCTGTACGATTCATGGCTCTGCGATTGTTAGCGGCTGTCGGCAGCAGAGATGGGAGCGAGATTTGTTGCACAGAATTTCGGTTTGTATGATCGGCGCTATTGTAGGGCTGCTGCTGACGGGCGCCCCTCTCGCGCTTGCCCAGTCTGCTCCCGCAGGCGACGCAGCCCGCCCCTCCCGGCCACCGCAGGACGCCACACCCAAGGTCGGGCCGGATATTTGGGACACCAATCACGACGGCATCTACACCTGCGACGAATGGAAGAGCCATCTTGACCGGATATTTACGTCGGCTGACCGCAACCGCGACGGACGTCTCGATCCGTCCGAGTTCGCGGCAGTCCGAGCCGACCCCACACTGGCGGAAGCAGACTTCGGTTATTTTGACGAAAACCAGGATGGCAAGATCACTCGCAACGAGTTCGTCGGTAAGCGGAGCGAGTTCATCTTGCGGTTCGACAGGAACGGCGACTGCCGCGTTACTCCGGATGAATTGAGAGCGGCGGCGAACGCCCAGAAAGGTCCGCAGGGTCCGCCTGTCCGGGAGCGGGATAGGTTTCATTGAAAATGGAAAAACCCGCCGGCGACTGGTCGCCTATGGTTGTCGGTTAAATGAAAGCGCCGCGTTTTTTTTCGCGATGAAATGGAGATCGCCGTCGGCAAGGCGCTCGTGAGGGCTCCGAGCGCTCGAATCGTTGCGCAACGAGGCCACAGCCGTGAACCGGCCGAGCGTCGCGAAATTCACTTACTGCCCTTCATCGCGTCGCCTTGGGCAATCTGAGAGGAATCGCGCCACCTCTTATGGAATCTCTATAACAAGCGACTCCTTTCCATCCCGAAATCCTACGCCGTCAGGGATACATTGGCTGCCGCGGTAATCGCCGGGCAGAATCCATCGCAAGATGGGATGCCAGGCGCCGCTCCCAGCCGACGGCATGAATCTTGCTGAAAGCGACTCTGGCTAAAAGCAATTCTTGCCAAAGCAATTCCAGTGACGCGGCGGGAAGGATCCTTCCCACGCGCGGGGAAAGCCGATGATTTTTCGCAGGCGGACAACCCTGTTGGTCCCGTTGCCGTTAGCCAGCGCCTTGCCGGCTTCGGCGAGGGAATCCGCGTTTCGCGTGCGCCTCATCTGCAAAGGGATGGTCAAGGGGACGGTAATGACCCTCGCCGCGATCGCGATAGCGCTTGCCGGGATCGGTAGCAGTCCTGCGAATGCCGAAAATCCCGACATCAGCAGTCGGCGCACCTCCGAACGAACGGATTTTACCAACGATGAGATCAAGGACGGCTTTTTCAAGATCGCGTTCAATGCCGAATTGCAGCTCGGCGCGCCGGTCGAACGGATACGGAAGTTCGATGAGCCGGTCAGGATATTCGTGGTCAGCAAGGGTCTACCTGATCGCCGTTCGGAGATCGCCGCGGTCATTGCCGACATTCAGGCTCGCGTGAACCATCTCGACGTGGCGATGACGGACGACCGCCAGGCCGCCAATTTTACTGTTACGCTCGTCGCGAAGCGCGATCTAACGCGCACCATTCGCGCGCTTTATGGGAGAGACAGGGCGACGCGAATTCAACAATCGCTCAATCCGCAATGTCTGTCCGGTATTGGCAAGGACGAGCTCTATCGTATCCGCCGAGCCGAAGTGATCCTGCCGGTCGACGCCGGAGAATTCACCTTCTACGACTGCGCCTACGAAGAACTGCTGCAGGCGCTCGGGGCCATCAATGACGACCGGTCAGTCCCCTGGACGATGTTCAATGACGACGTCCAAATGGGCTTCTTCGACGTCTACGACCAGTATCTCCTCAACATTCTGTACGACCCGCGCATTCGCCCGGGTATGACCAAGGAAGAGGTCGACGCGCTCTTGCCCGAGGTTTTGCCGACGGCGCGGGCATGGGTGACCAACGCCAACTTGCCGCGTCACGCGGACGGGCGTCACGGACCAGGCGCAACTCCGACCCAAGCTATGACCGCCGCGTTGCTTCGTTCAATGAACGCACAGACCAGCCCCGGAACCGGGGCAAACTAACGATATGCATGCCCGTGCGAAGGGGTTCGCACAGACGACGAAGAGTATTCCGTAATCCCGAAGTTGGCTTTTCGCGCGTGTCGAACGGTCCGCACCTGATCCACGGCCGCGACCTGGCTCGTGCGAGCGTATTTCGAAGGCGCGCTAGCTGATGCCCCGGCCTCGGCGCCGCCTGACGGCAGCAGTGCTGCGGCAAGAATCGCAAGTGTTCCGGTAATGGTAGCAAGGCATTTCATTGCAGCCTCCATTTGGTTCGAGACAACCTAAACGGAACAGGCCCGGACGTTTTCTATTAGACGACTCTGTTCGGCGCCTTGTTGTCCCTGCAGGAGATGATGATACCAACTTCGGGGAAGAGCAAGAATCAATCATTCGATGCGAAAGATGAGCGAAGCGCATGCTCTCGCGGAAAAACGTTCCTGACCGATTCTGCGGACCTGATCCTGGTCGGCAACTTCCTTAGCTTCCGAGAAATCGCGACCGCGCCCGCTTGCACCGCACAAATCTCGATGACGGCATGGCCCGGAGGAACAACCGCATTGACGAAGCCGGCCTCGCGGGCCCGTCGCAGGGACGGCAAGAGTTCTGGTCGCGTTTGTTCCGCCGATCTGTGTCTCTCCTCATCTATGATGTTCTATTGATTATGTTCTATTGATCCGAAGGTGCCCGAACGCCCTGCCTGCAGGCGCAGAAAGCATCAAAGGTAAGCATTGCTGCCATTTGATCCCCTAAATGAGGCCTTGCTGTTGCACCGCGATGAGCGATAGCTTTTTGGGCAAACTGATGCGGGAATGTGCGATGCGCACCAACATGCAGTTGCCAGTGGATGCAGCAAAAAAGTCTGATCCCAGGCCGCCAGTTCCCTTCTGGATAGGAGGGGTGGCTGTTCGCACGATTTTTCTGATTATCCTGACGGTCATAACCGCGCGCGTCGCCAGCCCTCAGCTTGAAAACATCTGGTCTCTATACGAAACACCAAGTGATCTCATTCGCGTGGGGTTAGGTCTCGCAATTTGTGGGTGGCTCATCGTCAACGTTTTCATTTTGCCCAAAGACGCTGGCGCGTACCGGACTTGGCTGTACCTCGGTCCTGCAGTTCTGCCCCTGTCATTGCTCTGCGCCATCGTCGTTTGGTGAATCCCGCCTCCGACTGGATTTTTCCAGTTTCGGATCTGGCCTCGATCTCTTCGGCCTTCAGATATTGGGCGGACTCGGGCCTTCTCCCAGAGCACATTCCCGCCAGACGGGTGTCGTGCAGGTCGGCGGCCAGCCGCCGCCGAGCGCCATGAACAGTGCGGCGGTATCGGCGAGACGATTGGCTTCCGTTTGCACGCGGATCACCGAAGCAACCAGGTAGGTCTGCTGCGCATTGAGGACGGCGAGTTGATTGACCTGACCGGCGTTCAACTGCTTCTCAACGACGTCGAGGCTTGCCTTTGCGGTTTCTTCCGCGTGTCGAGCCGCCCTCATTGCGCGCGCATCTGATTGCAGGGCACGCAAGGCGTCAGCGACGTTCTGGAACGCGGTGATGACGGTGGCGCGATACTGGGCTTCGGCCTGATCGAGCGCTGCCTCAGCCGCCTTCTGTTTGTTGTAGAGCGTGAACCCATCGAAGATCGGCGCGGTTGCACTGGCTGCAAGCGTATAAAATCCGGTTCCGGGCGTAAAGCTCTGCGCAAAGTTGAAGGCGCTTGATCCGCCGTTGGCCGAAAGCAGGATATTTGGAAGCCGGGCGGCAATCGTGACGCCGACCTGCGCGCTCGCCGCATGCATGTTGGCTTCCGCTGCTCGGACATCTGGGCGCTGATCAACAAGCTTGCTGGGCAGGCTGACGGGCAGATTCGTAGGCAACCTGAGATGAGCGAGATCGAACTTCTGCTCGATTTCATTGGCCGAAAATTGCCCGGCGAGGGCGGTCAGCAGATCGCGTTGCAGTGCCAGCTGTTTCTCAAGCGGCGGAAGCAGTTGTTCAGCCGCTGCGAGCGCGGCATCCTGCGCGAGTACGTCCGCTTTCGCCGCCTGACCGAAGCTGAACTGACGCTTGAGGATATCGAGAAGGTTACGTTCGATCCTGATAATGCGCTGGGTCGCGGCGATCTGGCCACGAAGCGACGCCTCCTGAATCGCAGCGGTCACGACATTGCTTGTCAGCGCAAGATAGGCGGCCTCCAGCTGGAACGATTGCAGCTCCGTCACTGCATCCAAATTCTCGACCGCCCGAAGGTTGCCGCCCCAGATATCCGGCACGAACGACACCGTCAGCTGGTGAGTCACCAGCGAAAATTGCGTTTGCGGGTCCGATGTTGGAACGGGCGGCACCTGGCTGGGATTGGCAATCAAGAAATCCGAGGACGTCGAATTGCCCGTGACTTGTGGAAAGAACAATCCGCGCTGGGCCTGTGCGTTGTATTGAGCGATCTTGATCGCGGCCTCGGCAGCTTGCAAATTCGGATTATGATCAACAGCCTGCTTTATAAGCTCATTGAGAAACGGCGATTTGAACGCCGACCACCAGCGCGCCGAAACGTCGCCGCCCGTGACGAAGTGTTGACCGGCAACGCGAGGCCCGCCACTCCCGGGACTTGGCGAGGCAAGCTTTCCGGGAACATAACCATTGACGTCAGGCGCGGGCGCAGGATTGAAATTCGGCCCCACGGCACAACCCGAAATGGCCACTGACAGGATAGTCACAATCATTGCGCCAGCAACGACGCGACGCTTCCGATCGGAAGGGGCCTGACCCGGTACAGCGAGCGGCAATCGAGGACCAATTCGCCCTAGATACAACATATGACCGAATCCCACAGAGCGCACAACATTACGCCTTCCATTCAACCTTCCGGACTGCTCTGGGCCGGCACGTCGGCTTGGCTGTCTACATTCGCCGTATCCCTCGAGAGAAATATCTTCCGAAGCGCAGGCGCCACAACAAGCAGCAGCAGCGGCCCGATAAACATCCCGCCCACGACGACGGTCGCCAGAGGGCGTTGTACCTGACTTCCTATGCCATGAGAGAGCGCCGCCGGAAACAACCCGACGCCCGCGGAAAGCGCGGTCATCAACATCGGCCGCATCCGTTGCTCGGCGCCGTGGAACACGGCTTCGGCGATATCCATGCCCTGTATTCTGAGTTCGCGGTAATAGGTAATGTTGAGAATCCCGTCCATCACGGCGACGCCAAACAGGGAGATAAAGCCGATCGCCGCGGAGACGCTAAAGTCGAGGCCAGCAAGATAGAGGGCGATCAGACCGCCACCGATCGCAAACGGAATGCCGGCAACAGCCAGAAGGCTGTCACGCAACGAATTGAACAATCCATATAGCAGAACAAGGATCAAAAGCAGGGTGATCGGAACGACGACCATAAGCCGCTGCTTCGCATTCTGGAGGTCATCGAACTCACCGGCCCAAAGGATCGGGTATCCGTTCGGAAGCTTGATGGTTTTTGCGATCCGATCCTGTGCCTCCGCTACCGTGCTGCCGAGATCCCGTCCGCGGACACTGAACTTGATCGGAATATAGCGTTGGCTGCGTTCGCGGTAGATGAAGGAAGCGCCGGTATCGAGCGTAATATCCGCAAGCTCACTGAGCGGAACGTAAGCATTCGTACCGGACGGTGTT
>WNFI01416761.1_pt1 | contig 12155 bp, 12 predicted proteins | sample 5400471 | NCBI WGS metagenome assembly WNFI01 (sample SAMN13153348, study PRJNA577476) | soil metagenome | isolation source: 100 cm saprolite on Douglas fir-dominated hillslope | place: USA:California | collected 2013-09-17 | reverse complement strand
CGACCACCGCATTGGGCTCACGCTGCATCAGCTCTCCGAAGTCATGGAAGGCAAGCTGCAACCCGTGATTGACGCTCTCATCAGCCACTACCAGGCGGAAAAACTCCGCAACCCGCAAGACGGAGACGGAGCCGCTGGGGCCGTGGCGTAAGAAACGAAAATTTCAACGTAACCCTCGCTTTATGCAGCTCAAGCAGGCTATTGACTCCGCGTACGAACTCTTTTTGCAAAACGACGTTCCTTCGCCCCGGCTGAACGCCGAACTATTGATGATGTTTGTTCTGGGCCGTGATCGCGCGCATCTTTATGCTCATCCCGAACGCGAACTTACGCCGGATGAAGAATCACGATATGCAGAAGTTACCGCCGAGCGGACGCGCGGTTGTCCCACGCAGTACATCACCGGACATCAGGAATTCTGGGGACTCGACCTGATTGTTTCTCCCGCTGTCCTGATTCCGCGTCCGGAAACCGAACACGCCGTAGAAACGGTGCTGGAATTGGTGAAGGAGCATTACCGCGAACATCCAGCGCGATTGAGAGTTGTGGATGTTGGCACTGGCTCCGGCTGCATTGCTCTGGCCCTGGCCAGCGAACTTCCGCAAGCGGAAATTCATGCCTGCGACATCTCGGAAGAAGCGCTGGAGGTTGCGCGTATCAATTCCATCCGGCTCGGACTGGGCAAGCGAGTCGTCTTCCGCAAATCTGATTTGCCGGCCATGAAGGCATGGACATCTACCGCCGGCTGGTTCCCCAGGCTTCGGAAGCTCTCACATCCGGAGGCTGGTTCGTGACGGAGATAGGCTTCTCGGCTGAAGAAAAAGTCAGGCAGCTATTGGACGGCTGGTCCGAGGTTCGCACCACGGCCGACTTGCAGGGAATTCCCAGAGTGATTGCGGCGAGAATAAGCATCGGGTAAGCGAGTCATTTTCACAAAACAGGTTCTGATAAACTCCAGCCATGTTCAATCGAAAGCCCGAACCCCAGATCGCTCCAAAGCCAACGGTGAAGGCCCCGCCGATCCTCTATGAGAGGACGCAGAAGGTCATCGCCCAAATCGAATCCGAACTGGGAGAGCGCCTGCTGACGTATTGGAATTCTCCCAACGGATCGATTTGCGGGAATGACGTGATTGGCTTGTACGGCATTCTGCGCAGTATGGGAAAATTGGACCGGCTTTCGTTCTTCATCAAATCCGACGGTGGATACGGCCAGGCATCGTTGCGGATGGTCAACCTGCTGCGCCAGTTTGTAGGACAACTCACCGTGCTGGCGCCGCTCGAGTGCGCGTCGGCGGCGACCATGCTCGCGCTGGGCGCAGACAAAATCCTGATGGGCCCGCTCGCTCATCTTTCCGCCGTAGACACATCGCTCACGCACGATCTCTCGCCGATTGATCGCGACAACAACCGCGTGGGCGTCAGCCAGGACGAATTGCAACGCGTGGTGCGTCTCTGGCAGAAGGAAGCGGGCAAAGAGCAGTCCAATCCTTTCGCATCGCTGTTTCAATACGTGCATCCGCTGGTGATTGGCGCCGCCGACCGTTCCAGCGCGCTTTCCACCAAGCTTTGCGTGGAGATTCTCTCCTATCATCTGAAAGACCTGAAAAAAGCGCAGGAAATCAGCGACACGCTCAACTCCGGCTATCCTTCGCACAGCTATCCCATCATGCTGCAGGAGGCGCAACGCATCGGACTCAACGCCGAGCCCCTCAACGAGAACATCAACCAGTTGCTGTTTGAACTCAACGAAATTTATTCCGAAATGGGCCAGCGCGCGTCCGCCGATTTCGACGAACGCAACTCGCACGACAACAGCATTCTGAACATTATTGAAGGCCGCGGCTTGCAGATCCTCTTCCAGAACGACAAAGACTGGCACTACCGCACGGAAGAACGCCGCTGGGTGTCATTGAACGACCGAAGCTGCTGGCGCAAAGCTGAGATGGTCAACGGGAAATTGACGGTTTCGATCTTTCACGTGAGGTGAGGCGAACGCGAGTGGTCCGGGTAATCTTTTGTGTGCGAAAAGGGTTCTTCGGATTCGATGCGCTTCTTGCCGTAAACCGGAACTAAAGCCGCCTTAGCGACCTTTATGGCCGTGGCCGAATCGGGAATAGGCTGTGCTTTGGGACCGTCGCCCTCTCCAAAAACTATGGTGACTATCAAGAGGATGGCGAGCGCAGCATAGGTTCTCATGTTGTTAAGAACGCGATTTCCTATTTTTCTTGCGTCCAATTTTACTTACGCCCGCCCCGGCGCTCCATCCAGGATGGCTCGGATCGGCTTGGCATACTCCGCACTATCTGGATCTCCTGTGACCAGTTCGATCTGCTTCGGGCTGCTCACGCCGACTCCCAACTGCACGGCGCGCGCGATTTGTTCCTGGTCGAAGATAGCGCCCCGGCTTACTTCGGGAGTGGTGCCGTAGTAGCGCAGCAGCGCCACGCCGACGGCGTCCATTGCGACGCGGTCGGTTCCCGCCAGTATCACGCTAGAAGTTACTTTCCTGCCGGTGTCGGGGCCGCCATTGGTGAAGGCTTCAATCCCGTCGAGAACGATCAGATCAGGACGGTACGCGGTGTTGATCTCGGCAATCATGCGGCGCTGGTTCGGCGAGGAATGCAACTCGCGCATGTAGTTGTACGAATTGCTGGGGACCGTCTTGGCCGCCAGCCCCACGGAGTTTTTCAGAGACAACGTAAAATGTCCGCCGAAGCGGTGTGTCTTGAGGCAGCAGGTCTGGACAATGCCGCCGGCTTTGCGCACCACGGTGGGAAGCGCGAATCCATGCTGCCAGTGGCTGTCCGCGGGCTTGATGACTTCCCAGTCGCTGGCGCCCAGCGTATCGAAAACCGTGACCTTGGCGCCAAGTTCTTTGCCGAGATCGAACACACCCTTCGTGTTCATGACTTCCCAGGTATTGCCCATGCCGCTGCGGTCGCCAATGGTGAGCGGCCCCGCGCCCATGGCTTTGAGCTTGCGGACCAGCGTAACCACCGTGTCAGCATGCGTGGAGCCGGGCGTGGCGTCAGCGCTGTTGAAATTCGGCTTGATGAAAAAATCTTTGCCTTGGAACGCTTTCATCCCCAGCAGGTCAATGGCGCGGTTGATGCCGGCAACACGGTCGGTGGTCTTTACGAAAGCAATATGCGCGGTTGTGGAGGCAGCCTCGGCGGCGCTCTTCAGGAACGAAGGGGCGAGTAACATTCCGCCTGCGAATGATGCGGTCTTGAGAAAATCTCTGCGATCCATGATGGCCTCCGGATATGAGATTAGACGCCTTGGGCCTGAAAATAGTTTAGTCCTTTTGGTCGGGGATTGTGGGAAGACGATAGTGCTCCCTCGCTACGCTTGGGATGTATTCAAAGCAATCTCTGCGCCAAGCTCTTTCAGCAGCGCACCCACCTGCTCAATCACTGCCTGTGGTTGCGTGGATTTCAAATTGAACTTGAGCACGCCGCCGGGAGTAAACTGCGCACCTTTGGTCTGAGCGACGAAGCGGGCCAGTTTCTCGGGCTCAATCGCGGCTTCGTCGGTAAATTTGATGGTCACGGCGTCGCGCTTGCGGTCAATGTTGAGCGCGCCGACGCGCTCACACAGCAACTTCAGAGCGGAAGCTCCCAGCAGATACAGCACCGGCTCGGGCGGTGTACCGTAACGGTCTTCGAGTTCCTTGCGGACGTCTTCCAACTGGCGCTCGTCTTCGACACCGGCGGCGCGTTTGTACATGCGCAGGCGCTGGTTTTCTTCCGCGATGTATTGCGTGGGAATGCGCAGATCAATGCCCAGGTTGAGATGCGTGCTGGTCTTCTCGGTGACTTCTTCGCCTTTCAATTCGCGGATGGCCTGGTCGAGCATGCCGGTGTACATTTCAAAGCCCACGGAGTCCATGTTGCCGCTTTGCTCGCCGCCAAGTAGGTTGCCAGCGCCGCGAAGCTCAAGATCAAGGGCCGCGATTTTGAAGCCTGCGCCCAGATCGGAAAACTCTTTCAGCGCTGCCAGCCTGCGGCGCGCAACTGGAGTTAACTCCTGGTCGGCGGGGACCAGCAGATACGCGTACGCTCTGCGGTTCGACCGGCCTACGCGTCCGCGTAATTGATAAAGCTCGGAGAGACCGTGACGGTCGGCGCGGTTCACGATGATGGTGTTGCAGAGAGGAATATCCAGGCCGTTTTCAATGATCGTAGTGGCGACGAGAATGTCTGCGTCATGGCGAACAAAAGCCATCATCACTTTTTCCAGTTCGCCAGTGGACATTTGCCCGTGGCCCACCAGCACACGCGACTGTGGGAGCATCTCCTGGATTTTAGCGGCGATTTCGTAAATCGTGTCCACGCGGTTGTGGACAAAGTACGCCTGACCGCCGCGTTCCAGTTCGTGTTCCAGCGCCGACTTGACCAACTGGTGATCATAAGCAGCGACCACAGTCTGAATTGCCATGCGGTCTTTAGGCGGTGTCTCTATCACGCTCATGTCGCGCAGGCCCACCATGGACATGTGCAGCGTGCGCGGAATCGGCGTTGCGGACATGGTGAGCACGTCCACTTCTTTCTTGAGTTGCTTGAGACGCTCTTTGTGGCGGACGCCGAAGCGCTGTTCTTCGTCCACGACCAGCAGCCCCAGGTCCTGGAACTTGATGTCTTTGGACAGCAGCCGGTGCGTGCCGATCAGGATGTCCACTTTGCCCTGCTCCACTTTCTCCGCGATTTCCTTTTGTTGCTTCGCGTTGCGAAAGCGGCTCATCATTTCAATAGATATGGGAAACGCGGCAAAACGGCGCTTGAAGCTTTCATAATGCTGGAAAGCGAGAACCGTCGTAGGAGCGAGTACGGCGACTTGCTTGTTGTCCTGCGCGGCTTTGAACGCGGCGCGCATGGCGACTTCGGTTTTGCCGTACCCTACGTCGCCGCAGAGCAAGCGGTCCATCGGCAGGCCAGACTCCATGTCGCGCTTGATGTCGGCGGTAGCGGTAAGCTGGTCGTCGGTTTCGTTGAACTCGAAGGAGTCTTCAAATTCCTTTTGCCATTGCGTGTCCGGCGGAAACACGTGGCCTTGCGCGGCCTTGCGCTCAGAATAAAGTTTGAGCAGCTCGTCAGCCATGTCCTTCATCGCCCGCTTGACGCGCGCTTTGGTCTTGGCCCAGGCCAAGCCACCCAGGCGGCTAAGCGCCGGTTTCACGCCTTCACTCGACCGGTATTTCTGGATCAGGTCCAGCCGGGTCAGCGGCACGTAGAGTTTGGCGCCTTCGGCAAATTCGAGCAGCATGAATTCTCCGGTGGTCTCGCCTTGCTCGATTTCCTTGAGCCCCTGATACATGCCGATGCCGTGCTCCACGTGGACCACGAAATCGCCCATGGCCAGATCGCGGAAGTCGGACATGAACGCCGCGGTCTTCGACCTTTGCTTCAGCGGCCGTGCCGGGACAATTTCCGAATCGTCAAACAAGTCGCGTGAGCCGAAAATGACCAGATGCGAATCCGGCAGCACGACTCCATCTGGAATCTGTGCGCGGACAATAGTGGTCGTAGTCAAATCCGCTGCGAAGTAGGCGGTTTCTTCCAGATACGTCTCGCTACCCAGCGCCGCCGTGCGGCTGCCCAGACGGAATGGGACCTGGTATTCGGTGAAGATGTCCGCCAGGCGTTCCATTTCTCCGGTGTTCGCCGCGGCAAAAACTACTCGTTGATTATCGGCGTTGAGTTTCTTAACCTCTTCCAGCATGCCGGGAATGGAACCGTGGAAGCGTGTTGTTGGTTGGGTGAGAAACTCAACGAGATCGGGTGATCCGGTGATCGGGTGATCCACGGCAAGCCGGGACAGGTCTGGTGATCGGGATTCGTTTGATGTCTCCCATGCACGTGTGGCACCGCCGCCCTCGGCGGTGTCTTCTCTTGGGGTCACTGAGCTCAGGCCGAGATGCTCCAGATCCGCTCCAGCCAGTTTGGAAATGAGTTCATCCCACTGCTCTAGGGGAAGATAAATATCTTGCGGCATGGCCAGCTTGCCGACTCCGCTTATTTCGTGGCGTTGGATTACTTTGTTCCACCAGCGTTCTTGTTCGGCTTTGACGGCATGGGGCTCGTCTACCAGCACCACGGCAGTCGGCAGCAGATCAAAAATTGTGTTCGGCGCGCCGGCGTGGGCATAGAACTCCCAGCCGGGAAAAATCGTTACGCCGGTGGCGGCCAGGGCGTCGCGAACGGAATCGCCGGCGCCTTCGACTCGCGAACCCGATAGGCGCGCGTGGATTTCGGTGAGCACTTCTTCGCGAACCGGCGTTTCCGTGAGCGGCAGTAAAGATACTTCGTCCACGGGCGCGGCTGAGCGTTGCGTGCCGGGATCAAACTTGCGTATGGACTCGACTTCGTCACCGAACAGTTCAATACGTAGCGGACGGTCCGCTTCAGGCGGGTAAGCGTCAAACAAGCCGCCGCGCAGAGCGTATTGGCCGGGCATCTCAACTACATCCACGGCGATGTAACCCACAGTGTTGAGGTGCTGGATGAGATCGTCAACGTCGAGCGACTCGCCTCGCCGCACGACCCGTGCGAGCCCGGAGTAGTGATCGGCAGTACGCATTCGCATGGCGGTAGCTTCGAGCGGCGCAATCACAATCGACACCGCGCCGGTAGCTATCTTCCACAGCGCAGTCGCGCGCTCTTCCTGAATGTCAGGATGCGGTGACATGTTTTCAAACGGAAGCACATCGTAGGCCGGCAGCTTGACGACAGCGTCCGGGCTGCAAGCGGCGGTCAACTCGCAGAAAGATTGAATCACCGGGAACGCGGCCTCAGCAACGCGGTTGTCCGCGACAATCAGAACCAGTGGAGTACCGGACGCGCGCTGCAAAAATGGAACAAGAAGGGATTTTGCGCTGGGAACCAGGCCGGACAGACGGATGCGTCCCGCAGAGGGAATTGACTCCCCCCTACGCTGCTTAAAATACTGGGCCGCTCGCTGAAATGCGGCACTCTTTTCCGCGTCCGCCAGCACTTCGCGGACGAAGGGCAAAATCACAGATTCATTTTACGTTAAAGACGTGGAATTAGAAGATTGCCAAAAATGCCAAAATTGCCATAATCGCCGAAATTGAAAAGCTTCAGCAATTTTGGCAATTACCCGATTATGGCAATTCTGGCAATCTTCTACGGGTTTGGATCCACCGGAGGTGCTGCCGAGCGAGCTGCCGGTTGCGGCGCCGGCTGGGCTAGCGGATCGCCGCGATAGACCTTCATCTTATGGACAATCTCGTCCGCGATCAGGCCGTAGACTGTTCCGGCGAGTGAATCCACTTTGCCGGCCATCACGATGGTTTCCGTTTTGCGGTCGGTCACCGTGTAGGTGAAGTGATTGGTGAACGGTATCCGCCGCACTCTTACCCACATATCGGCGCGCCTGGGGCTGGCGGTGATTTGCAGGTCCCAGGTTTTGAATTCTGCCCTTCCCAGCAGTGAACTCTCCAGGTTCTCCCGCTTCACGTAAAAGGTGTCGGATTCCACGTACAGGCTTCTGGCCCTGGTCACCAATTCTTTATTGTCTGGAATGCGGGGCCGGGTCTGGGCGAAACCCACCACCGTGATTGTGCAGATCAGTAAGAAAAGCATTTTCCGGAACATGGGAACCTCCATTCGCATGGTGCCACGCCGTTCGACGCTCCGAAAGCGGCAAGGAGCGACATAGAACGGCATTAGAGGATGCCGCCCTCAAGACAGTCGATGGACTACAAAGGAAGTTCGGGAAATATAGAAGCTAACCTGCCGGTCGTGTCTGAAATCTGCGTTGGTGGAAAACTGGGTGGTGGGTCACTCTGATTTTCAAGCGCCACTGCCCTGACGCAACACGTGTTTATCGCCAAATAGACAAGCGTCAAAAGCTGTCTGGCCAGGACAGGTAAAACTATCGCTTGCTCCCTTAATCTGTTCGTAAGAGCGAATGTCGGGCATATCGAAGCCGCCAGCCCTTCCGATGCTAATGACCGGGAAATCGGGAAGGTCAAGCATCACCAGCAACTTGACCGGTCTAATTTCAGTCGTGTAGTTCAAATCCGCGAATCCACGAACCGTCTTAAGTGCTGAAAGTAATTTATGTAGGGCCGCCACTTGTTTCGAGTTTCCACTATCTTTCATCTTTTCCCTTTGCTTCATGATCTTCATCACGCCGCTCTTTGGCCCAATTTTCCCTGCCATTATACGCCGCGTGTGAGGATAATTCCTCGTCTTTCCCCAAGAAGGCTAAGCATGAAAATAACCGAGATAGAAATACACGCCGGGGACGTTGAGCGGCCCTATAGGACAATTGGAGAAATCTCTGCAAAGGTTCAAGCCGCAACCGCTTTCTCTAAAACGCCGACCATCGAAGATGTCAATTTGAAGCTCCAAGAACAGGCTGCACGGATGGGCGCAAACGCCGTCATCCAAGTGCAGTATGACCGGGGAATGTCGCTCACGTCGTATAAGGTTCTTAAGGCGAAGGGGATTGCGGTTGTTTTAGAGTCCGATGACGCGAAGTGTCCATACTGTGCCGAGTTAGTGAAACGGGAAGCGATAAAATGCAAGCACTGCGGCTCTGACCTAGCGCAAAAACAATCTTAGCTGCACCTAGATCGCCGGTTCGCCCTCAACGCACGCTTCAGACACCATCAACCTGCCTGAACGTGCCGCCTAAGCCAGTTTTCAATCGCATTCTTGGTGACGCTTCCGCTTTCATACAAACCCATAAGCCATTGGTAAGCCTCAACATCATCGAAGATGAGCTTGCAGCCATTCATCATCAAAAAGACCCCCGTGGCTGTTATGGCGGTGCGTTTGTTGCCGTCGAGGAAAGGATGATTTTGGGAAAGGCTCTCAAACAAGGCTGCAGCCTCTTCCAGAAGGTCGGCATAATAGCCGCTTTGCGGGCGTCCAACGGCTGCGTCCAAAGCGCCAGCATCTCGCAGCCCGTGAATTCCACCGAATTTGCTGACCATCTCGGCGTTGATTTCAACAACCTCATTCACGGAGAGGTAGCGAGTCACTGGCTTAGTCGGCGGAGCAGATCTGGGTGCTCATGCACGAAAGAATCGAGCGCGGCGCGAAAGCTCATGCAAGTTCCCGGTGACTGCCCTGCTTTGAGATATTTGATGAATTCTTCCACCACAGCTTGCTCGTCGCCGGATAGTGTGGAAATCAAATCCATTAAGTTTCGGGATTCCACTCTTGATCTCCTTGGGTCTTGGTCTTCGCTAAATGCTAGGCAGCGGACTTTCGTTTGTCAAACCGGCACTTAAGATCGTCTCCACCCCGCGCCTGTTCTGTGGATCCTTTATATTAGGGACATGAGCGGCCATGAAAAGTCCCGCCAGCTCCACGACCGCGCTTCTTTGGTGATTCCAGGCGGGGTGAACTCGACGGTGCGGGCGTTCAAGTCGGTAGGCTGTGATCCGCCGTATATCGTGCGCGGCAGCGGCTCGCATGTTTGGGATGCTGACGGCAACGAGTACATCGACTACCTCGGCTCTTGGGGACCGCTGATCCTTGGCCACGCCGCTCCTCCGGTGGTGGAAGCGATCGAGCAGGCGTGTCGCGATGGCGTCAGTTTTGGCGCATGCACGCCGATGGAAGCTGAGCTGGCGGAGGAAGTGATTCGGGCGTTTCCGTCGATGGACAAGGTGCGTTTTGTCAGCTCAGGGACTGAAGCCACCATGTCCGCCATACGACTGGCGCGCGCGTTTACCAAACGCAAGTACATCATCAAGTTTGAAGGCTGCTATCACGGACACGCTGACTCCTTGCTGGTGAAAGCCGGGTCAGGCGTGGCTACGCTGGGGATTCCCGGTTCTGCCGGAGTGCTGCCAGAGACGGCGCAATTTACCCTGGCGCTGCCGTTTAACAACGAGAGCGCGCTGGAAGAAGCCTTTGGCAAGCTCCACGACCAGATTGCCTGCGTGATCGTGGAGCCGGTAGCGGGCAATATGGGATGTGTCCCACCGAGCGGAAACTATCTGGAATTTTTGCGCCTGATCACCGCGCAGAACGGGACACTGCTGATTTTTGATGAAGTGATGACTGGATTCCGGCTGGCGTTTGGCGGCGCCCAGGAGTTGTGCGGAATCACGCCTGACCTGACCACGCTGGGCAAGATCATCGGCGGCGGGCTTCCCGTGGGCGCATACGGCGGACAAGGAAGGATCATGGACATGGTTGCGCCGCTGGGGCCGGTGTATCAGGCGGGAACGCTTTCCGGTAATCCGCTGGCCATGGCGGCCGGTCTGGCCACGATCCGGTACCTGTCCGCGCATCGTGAGCTTTACTCCCAACTGGCGCAGCGCACCTCAATCCTGGTGGACAGCGTGCTCGGCGTAGCGAAAGAAAAAGGGGTGAGCCTGTCGGCGAACCAGGCCGGCTCCATGTTTACCTGGTTCTTCCAGCCAGGACCAGTCGAGGACTGGGAGACGGCGTCCAAGTCCGACGTCAAGGCGTTTGGCAAGTTTTATCGGGCCATGCTGGAACGCGGAATCTACCTGCCGCCATCACAGTTTGAAGCTGCTTTCGTCAGCTCCGAGCACAGCGAGGAAGATATTCAGAGGACAGTGGCTGCTGCGGCGCTGGCGCTCTGAAAAATTGGGTAATTGGGTAATTGAGTAATTTTGTTTTTTCAATTGCCCAATTACCAAATTCCTCCCTAACCCAATCTCCCCTAAATTCCCACCGCACCATAGTCCAAGTCGGTATCGTCCACGACCCTGTCTTTCTCATACGCGCGATAGGGATTGATGCGGCCGCCGCCACCCAGGCGGCGCCGGCGCAATTCGAAACCGGCATACATTCCTCCGGCAACCACTACGGCTGCCAGCGCGCTGAGCGCGAGCAGTCGGCTTGAGTGTCCCAGTAGCTTGCCGCCTGATACCGTCGCGCCACCGCGGTCCGGCAAGCCGAGGGCGTGGCGGAAGTCTTGCAACGATTGGCGTCCGCCGCGCTGCAGAGCGCGATAGGAATAGAGTGCGCTGTACGAAAACGGCATGGAAAGATCTTGTCCGCCCAGAACTGCGCCTGCTCCACGTTCCCGCAATTCCTGGATGGCGTTCGCGAGCGGCCCCGGCTGTGCCCACAAGCTGCGGAAGGCCACGCGTCCGGATTTGTCGATCAGGTAAGCCGCGTTCGGCAATCGGGAATATTTTCGATGAATTCCGCCGTACAGATCATCTATCAGCACCGGCATTTCGATGTCCTCTTTGTCGCGCAAAAGCTGAGCGGCACGAGTCTTGTCTTTCATGGATTTATGAGCGGGCATTCTCTCGCCGGGATGGGCTTCGCGGACGTACACGAACAGGAATTCAAGATCGTTGCCGCGGAACTGATCGTAGAGCCGATTGATTCCTGCAATCGAGCTTGCCGTCATGGGACAAGTTGCCGACCCGAAAATCAGCAAGACATTTTTTCTACCTTCGTAGTCGCTCAGGCGTATCGTTTTGCCATCGAGAGTCGTGGCCTTGAAGTCAGGCGCCTGCTCTCCCGGCTCCGGTCCGGAGAACGCCGCGCGCTCGCTGTCCTCAAGATGTTTACGAGTGAAGTGCTCGTAGTTGTAGTTGCCGAATCCCAGCATAACCGCTCCTGTTTCAAAAACCCGTGTGGCCTGATCCAAAGACAAAGGTGACGCTCAGGCTGGCACGCCGCCGCTATTTTCTTAAGCTAAACTGTCTTAAATCATTTGACCACGATAAAATGAATTTTGTTCCGCCCGGCAGGTGTTTTCTTCCCGGCAAGGTCCTGAACAATTCCTGGAATTCCACGATGGAGGATCAGAATGGCAGCTTTGAAGGCAGGTGATACTGCCCCGGATTTCGAACTTCCCGCAGTCACGGGCAAGGAGCGGCAGAAATTCAAGCTCAGTGATTTGCGGGGCAAACAGAACGCAGTAGTGGCATTTTATCCCCTGGACTGGAGCGCGACTTGAACCAGGGAAATGTCGGCGTACGGAAGCTATTTAAGCAAGTTCGCCGAACACAATGCCCAGGTCGTGGGCATTAGCACAGATTCCATCTATAGCCATCTCGCCTGGCAGGAAAAGTCGATCGGATGGCAGGAGTATCCCCTGGCCAGCGATTACTGGCCGCACGGCGGTGTCGCCGAGAAATACGGCATCATGCGCCTGGGCGATCCGCTGCCGGGAATCAAC
>WNFI01061044.1_pt3 | contig 12155 bp, 9 predicted proteins | sample 5400471 | NCBI WGS metagenome assembly WNFI01 (sample SAMN13153348, study PRJNA577476) | soil metagenome | isolation source: 100 cm saprolite on Douglas fir-dominated hillslope | place: USA:California | collected 2013-09-17 | reverse complement strand
TATCCCGCCGCAACAAAGCCAGAACGTTGTTGATCATCGCCGGGATATTGTGCGCGACCCGGTAAGCGGTCGCCCACTCGGCGTTAGCGGGGATCACGAAGTCATGCAGCCGCTCGGCAGCGAACCGTTGTGCCGCAGGCGGATTGGCGTCGTAGCTGCGGTCAGCGACGGCGTTGCCGAGCGCCAGCAGGTCCTTCCCGACGATGGGTCCGGTGGTACCGATCAGCAGAGCCGCGACGCCGACCAGCAGCCATGGCTGCGGCCTGGCCAGCAGGCCGGTCCCGCTCTTGGCTGGGCCGCCGGTCCCGCTCCGGGCTGGGCCGCCGGCCCAGCTGGGCAACCGCGGTCCCAGGTCGGCGACGACCAGGAGGGGAATGACGACTAGAGCCGGCAGGTCCCCTTTCTCGCTCGCGTTTCCAGCAGATATCAGGATGCTTGAGACGAGGACAAATGCTTCGGCTAGCAGCAGCGGCCAGATGCTGTGCCCATACTCGCCTCGCCGGACCCACCTCACCATTCCTACGGCCACCAGGACTGCAACGATCGTGACTGGCATGGTCCACACGATCACTTGTGCGAACAGGTCGGCTCGGTGGCTGGCTACCTGAACCTTGGCGGCCTCGGCGACGTCGCCGATGTAGGCGGCAATTGGCAGGTTGAAAGCGAGCCGCATGAAGATCCCGACCGCCAGGAATCCGGCCAGGCCGGCTAGCCCGAACCGAGCGGAACTGGGAATCGTGCGCAGGGCCAGGCCCACTGCGGTTGCTACCAGAGCGGCCAGGAAGAACGTCACCTTGTCGTAGCAGAGCAGGCCAAGTATGAGTCCGAGAAGAACTCCGTCGGTAACCTGCGCCCGCCTGGCGGCTGTAGCTGGGCGCCTGATCAGGACGAGCAGCAGCAAGATCGAGTACAGCAGCCAGCCATCGCGGTTGTACAGCATCGCGTACGTCGTCGTCCACGGCGAATATCCCAGCGGGCGGACTGCCACCGACAGCAACGCCACGAAGATCGTAACCGCCGCGGCGTACACCGGCGGCAGTCGTCTGGCGGCGGCCAGCCAGGCCAGAGTCGAGGCCAGTACCGCGAATATCAGCTGACCGTAAGTTACCGCCGCCAGCGACGGTGCGCGCTCAATGTGCATCCCGATGGCGGCGAGCCCATAGACCAGCGGGCCGATCGGATTGGCGAAGTTGGCGCCTGGGGCCTGGCCTTGATAGATCCGGTACGCGCCGTTCAGCAGCGTGAAATCGTCCCAGGGCGCCACGATCGGCGCCGGGCCGATCCACAGTGAACCTCCCGCGATCGCCGTGACCGTCGCAAACGTTCCGAGCAGCCAGCCTTTCGCCGATCGCGGTGGCTTGCGCGCGGGCCGGCCGTGCGGGACTGCAGGCGACGTGCCGGTCCCGGTTTCGACGAGCTCCGCGACCGAAAGGCCGCGGCTTTCATCGGCCGGGACGTCGAACTCGGGCGGACCGGCGACGGCGTCGATGGCGCCCACCTCCTAGACCGCAGCAGTGGCCATGTTGCCGCCTGGACCTTCATGATGGATTCAGGATTGACTGGAAGAATCGGATGATGTTTCCGAAGCAGCCAGGTCATTGATCAGATCAGACCGGTTGCATCCTGATACATTCAGCCGCCGGAGGAAAAGTTGCGGCGGGTAGAACTCCTGAGCCGGGTGTGTACCAAGCGGCCTTTCCGTGCGTCCAGCTAGCGTGACGACGCGGCTCCTGCCAGGGTCCGAGCCCGTCGGCAAGCAGTTGCGGTACCTCCCCGCTGTTGCGGTACCTCCCCGCTGTTGCGGCACCTCGCCGCTGTTGGGGTACCTCCCCGCTGTTCCGGCACCTCCCCGCGGTTGGGGTACCTCCCGGCTGTTGCAGAGAACAGGAACGCGCGTGCAGACGTGCGCGAGTGATGCCGTGTGACTCGGTTGGTCTCGCAGAGCGCGACCGACGCCGGTCGCCTACCGCGTGAGGCTGCCGGCATAGCCCGTGGTGCCGCCGTGATCGCGAGCCTCACGATACTGTCTCGAATCGTCGGGCTCGTCCGCACAGTGGTGTTCTCCCAAACCGTCGGTGCTACTTGCCTGGGCACTGCCTACGTCACCGCCAATCAGGTGCCCAATCTCGTCTACGAGTTGGTGCTCGGGGGCGCGCTGGCGAGCGTCATGGTTCCGGTGCTGGCGCGATCGGCCGAGCGATCCGCTTCGGACGCAGCCCAGAAGGCTCAGGTCCGGCAGATATCCTCCGCCCTGCTGACGTGGACGGTTATCATCCTCGCGCCGCTGGCCCTGGTGATCCTGGCTGCTGCGGGGCCGATCGCTTCGCTGCTCAGTCCGGCCAACGCGAACGCGAACTGCGCTCACGCCGACGTTGTGGCGACCACTGCGGACATGCTTCGCGTGTTCTCCCCGCAGGTCGTCCTGTACGGGCTCTCGGTGGTGCTGTTCGGCCTGCTGCAGGCGTACCGCCGGTTTGCTGGGTACGCGCTGGCCCCGATCGTCTCCAGCCTGGTGCTCATCGCCTCGTATCTCGCTTTCGCGCCGCTGAATAAAGGCATGCCGCTGGCCAGACTGTCCCTCACGTCGCAGCTTGTCCTGTCTGTGGGCACCACTGTCGGTGTAGCGACCCTGGTGCTTGCAGCCCTGGTGCCTACCTGGCGGCTCCGCCTGCGGCTGCGTCCTGCGCTCCGTCTCCCGCCCGGCGTCGCGCGCCAAGCCGGCGGCCTGGCGCTGGTGGGCCTAGTCGAGATCGTCGCGGGCGACGCGTCGAACGTCGCCGTCATCGGTCTGGCCAACGGGCGCGGACCGACTGGCGCGCTGGTGATCTTCAACTACGCGTTTCAGGTGTTCAGCTCCCTGAACTCAGTGCTGGCAGTGTCTATCGTGCTAAGCGCGTTTCCGGTGCTCGCGGCCCGCGACGGGGCTGTGTTCGACCGCACCTGCGCTGGATCGACCAGAGCGGTGATGCTGGCAGCATGCCTCGGCATGGCCGTGATCGGAGCGGTCACCATTCCGGCCGCCCACGTGCTCAGTAACCAGCCCGATCAGGTATCACAGCTGATCTGGGGATTCGCTATGTTTGCTCCCGGCCTGGCAGGCACGGCCGTGATAGCGAATCTGTCCAGAGCGATGCTTGCCATCGGACGACTTAAGGTGGCCGCCGTGGCGGTGGCCGGCAGCTGGCTGCTGGTCATCCTGGCACAGGTCGTGCTGGCCGAGCTCGTCCGTCCCGGCTTGGTCGTCGGCGCTCTTGCCCTTGGCTACACCCTGGGCCAGACCGGTGCGGCCATCCCGCTGGTCATCGTTACCCGTCGTATCCGCGGCAAGGCCGCGCTGCAGGGCGTTGGCCGTGCTTCCGTCGCCGGGCTGGGCGCCGCGGCCGTTGCTGCCACGGTCGGCGTGGTGGTCACCGTCGCCTTGCCGGCCAGTCACCGGGTGCTGGACGCCGGCGTTGGCGTTGTGTCCGCTAGTGCCGCAGTGATCGCCTTCGGCGCCGTCGCCTTCCTGCTGGGCGACACCGAGGTGCGGGCCATCCTGGTGCGGTTGTGGCGGGTCGCCAGGCTGCGCTCGGCAGGTCAGGGAGCGGGCAATTCGGTCGACTGGTGAGTTAGCCGCCTCAGCTGTCGGCGACGAGAATGACCAGAGAGTTGCGAACTAACCCGAGAGGAGATCCTGCAATGCCTGATCTCTGGTAGCAATCATATTGCCCATGCGGAGATGCTCATCGGAGTAGCTGTAGGGCTTGAAATCGACGTAGCCCGGATACAGACGGCCGATTGAGTAGTTGGGCAGAAGAGCATAGATCTCGCGGAGTGTTGATCCTGACGGTACATAAGTCGCCCCGTACTCAAATTGGATGAGCCGGGGCGCGCTCTCACCCCGCAGAGTCTCGCGAAAGCCGCGAAGAACGTAAGCCTCGTGGCCCTCGACATCAATTTTAACAAAATCTGGCGAACCCAGCTCCTGCACTAGCTGGCATCCTGTCTTGACCTGGCATCGAGTTACGGCGATGGGGACTCCCTGGAAAGTTGGAAACTCGGAGCGAGGGTTGATCGAACTCTCCGTGTCATGGCCCTTATTCCAGTGAACTTCCGCTTCGCCGTCAATATCGGAAAGTCCGAACGCGTGGATCGAACGCCAATCTGTATCGGTCAGTTTAAAAGCCAACTCCGAAATAATTTCAAAGCTGTGGACCGTTGCGGAGGGAGCTAGCTTGTGGGCGGCTTCCGACCACTCGCCATAGTGAGCACCGACGTCCCAGATTATAACCTCACGTCCCTGTGCCCATTGATTAAATCGGGAAAGAACGAAGGCTTCTCCGTTACTCCGAAAATCCCAGCGAGCCTCATTGTACCAAGCGTGTAGATACTTCTCGCTGTACCTGGCGATCAGGCTCAGGGGGGCCGCCCGGCGGTTTTTTGCTATTACCTCTTGCAGCTTATCCTTTATCACTTTACGTATCCCGCTTTGAGGGAGTGTCATCCCTGGGTATGAATGCCTTCAGACCGAGCCGCGTCTCGTGACACTGGTCTGAATCGTTGGAAAGTCGGCCGCGCCAGGAATAAGAGCAGCCCGACGCTGGCACTGATACACGGCTTGGTAGTTCCGCCGCACGGCTTGATCTTGGTCGTCTTGGTGTGTTGGCGTGATTACTGTCGTGCCCGCGACAGTAATCACGCCAACGTCCGGTACGTCACGCCCGGTACGTGACGTGCGGCAGCCACGGCGCGGGTAGACCTGGGCGTAGTCGGTCGATGAGAGACACGGGTACAGCGCGGCGGCACCGACCACTCCCACGAAGTCAATGCTGATGGCTGCCGCATGTATCACGTCCGCGTAGCTGCGGATCTTTCACTATACGATCTGCGTGGCTCATCAGGGGATCTGCGTGGACGTGCCGCCGAATCCCAGGCTGGGGGAACTGAAAATCGAGACGGCGCAGGGGACTAACTAGTGGCCGCACCGGCTCGCAGGATCCCAGCGGCGTTGTCCTGGCGCCTTGTGCGCCAGGCGAGCCGCCGTCTCACCTGGGGTGTCGCCGATCAGGCGATGGGTGCCCTGACGAACTTTCTCCTCAGCATTTACATTGCCCGCACGCTGGGCGCTGCACAATTCGGCGCCTTCGCCCTGGCCTATGTGACGTACGGGTTCGCGATCAACGCCTCGCGGGGCCTTTCTGTCGAGCCTCTCCTGATCAGATTTAGCGGTACGGATGTGCAGACCTGGCGGCGCGCCGTCGCGGGCTGCACCGGCACCGCCATACTCGTGGGCTCGGCCGCCGGAGCCTGCGCACTCGCGGCCGGGCTGCTGGTCGGCGGCACGACTAGGCTGGCCTTTCTCGCTCTCGGTCTGACGCTGCCTGGGCTGATGCTGCAGGATAGCTGGCGGCACTCGTTTTTCGCGCTGGGCCGCGCCCACCACGCGTTCATCAACGACGCGGTCTGGGCGGCCGTCCAGATTCCGTTGGTGGCGTTCCTGAAGATAAGCGGCCACGCGAGCGTGTTCTGGTTCGTCCTGGCGTGGGGTGTGGCGGCCTCCGTCGCGGCCGCCATCGGACCGCTGCAGGCCCGCGTTCTGCCCAACCTGGCAGGTGCGAAGGAATGGTTGTCTCGGCACCGCGACCTCGGCCCCCGTTACCTAGCCGAAAACACTGGCGGCAACGTCGCCGACACGCTGCGGAGCTATAGCCTCTCTTACATTTTGGGTCTCTCCGCTGTTGGCTATATCCAGGCTGCTGGCACGCTGCTGGGACCCTTTAAGATCATCTACTACGGAATAAGCCTCATTACGATACCGGAGGCTGCCCGGCTCCTGCGCCGCTCGCCACGGCGACTGCCTCTTTTGTGCGCGGCTATTAGCACCGGGCTCATCCTGCTAGCGCTGGTATGGGGAGCGGCGCTGCTGGTGGCAATGCCCCCTGCGCGCCGGAGCCTGCGCGCCGCGATTATCGGCTCGGTGCTCATCGTGGCCTTCGCCCTCGTGGGAGCCGTTACTGCTGGCACGCTGGGCACCATGCGCTGCGCCGCAGCCGCGTCGTGGATCGGCACGCTCGTGGTCTGGTGGCAGTTTCGGCAAGCGCTCCGCGAGTCGGACACGATCCCGGTACCCGGCTGGTTGTGGCCGAGCCGCTCAGCGGGAAGTCATCGTAGGTCCGCCGGACTGACTGCCGACGCTACCGCTGTACCCGAAAACGAGCTACATCGGCGGGAGAGACCTGACGACGAAAACGCCGCCGGGAGCGGCAGCCGCGCGGAGTCTGGTCGAGCTGGCACGGCTCGCTCGCGCCGGTGAGCCGAATGCTGTCGCAGCCTGAGCCGCCTCGGATGATCAACCGGCCGGTCGCAACGCTTGCCTTCATTCGGCGCGGTTGCCGGCGCTCGCGCATGGTCCTGATAGCGCTTGCTGTGGCCTTGATAGCCGTCAGTGCCGCGACCGCTCGGTTGTTCGTCTGGCCAGCCGCGGGGATGCCGGCCCATGTTAGCGCCATCGTCATGCTGGACAGCCCGGGTGACGTGGTCAGCGTTGCGGTGCGCCTGGCCGAGCAACACCGGCCACCGTTTCTGGTGGTCTCCAGGGGAACGCCAGCTGCCCACGACCCGTGCCCTCGGCCGATACCGCGGGTGAGACTCATCTGCTTCAACCCCAGGCCGCCCACGACCAAGGGCGAGGCTGAGTTCGTCGGGCGGCTGGCCAGGAAATACCACTGGCAATCTGTCGCGGTGGTCGCGATCACGCCTCAGAACTCGCGCGCACGCCTGCGGGTTGAACGCTGTTTCGCTGGCCGCGTTTACGTGGTGACGGCTCCAATCGCCCCGGCTTCCTGGCCGTGTCAGATCGCTTACGAGTGGGGAGCCCTACTCAAAGCTCTCGTCATCCAGCGCGGCTGCTAGGGATCGCGAAATTGCGGCAAGCCCAGCGCAGCCGCGGTGCTTGCCTTGCTCTTGCCCGGCGGAAAGGTCGTATCAGAGTGAGGCCGTCGCGAATCTTATGTAGCGCCGCGTCAGCTCGGGGATGTCTGATTGATGTGGTGAGTTACGGATAGCAGGTGATGGCGGCTGCGAGCGCGGGGAGGACGGTGAACAGGCGGCCGTGGCCTTCGTACGGAAGCGTCAGGCGGCGGTAGCCCGACAGCCAGGCCAATGTGCGCTCGATCTAACATCTGAAGCGGCCGAGGCGCTGGCCCAAGCCGACCTTGCCGCGGTCCACTGGAGACGGCGTTGTCAGCGAGCCCGCATCTTGCTGACCGGGGAACTCCGAAACTGCTGCGGCAGACGCCACCAGTCACAACCGCTGGTCAGCTCATATACGAACGCGCTAAGCGTCGCCTGTGCAAATTCGAAGACCACAAACAACGAGCATGCCAATACCTTGGCTACGCGTTATAAGCGGAGTTAAGGGAGGAAGCTGCCATGCATGTATATGTTATAAATCTGGCGCGCTCAGTAGATCGACGTACACATATAACTGCTGAATTGCGAAAGACTGGACTAGATTACGAAATCATGACAGCAGTCGACGGACGTAATCTGGACTTGCATGACTCTGCTGTGATCGATTCTTCAATGATCGCCAGAAACTCCTTGCCAGCGGGCACGGCTGGGTGCGCTTTGAGCCATCTACAGGTTTACCAGAGAATAATCGCCGACGGGCTGAATGAAGCATTGATACTAGAGGACGACGTCACGTTGCCTGCTGACCTAGGCAGCCTAGCCGTTGCTGTGGCCGATCAGCTAACCGGTGCGGAAGTAGCACTTCTCAGCTACGAGAGTAAGGACACATGTAAGATAAGCCCGGAAGGCTCGGTTGATCTTCCGTCATCGCGAATGCTCGCATTTCCTATTGACGTTAGCCAACTGATAGGTGCTGCCGCATATGTAATCACGCGGGAAGCATGCAAGCGCATGAATGAAAGCATGCCGCCAGTACGCGCAAATGCTGACGACTGGCGATTCTTCTATAAGGAGGGCATTCTCGATCGCGTGCGATGTGTTCTGCCGCTACCAGTTGTCAAGAATCCCAAGCTTGAATCAACGATCGGATCCTATTCGCTAGGAAGCGGCCTTAAAGCACGTCTGCTTGCACCACTCGTGCGCAATAAGATCCCGCTCCTACACCAAGCGATTATCTATAGGAGACAACGCATTTTTCGTGAATGGAATCGATCAGAAATCGTAGACGTGCCATTCGTAGATAAGCCATCCAGGTTGGGGTAGGCCGGCGTTCGCAGCGCCAGTTGCCGCGCCCGTGCCGGTGGGTACCCCAGGTCAGACGTAGCTCCACACCCGATGATGATCTACTGCGAGGCCTCGCGGAGCGCGCGGTGTCCCAGCCACACAGGGCGTTTGGCGTATCACGATCGCGTGCCCGGCGATCATATGTACGCAGGCTCTCAGGAAGGGTAGCCCAGCCGCTGGGCGCTCTGTTATGCCGAGTCGCGGGCGAGCGCAGCAAGTAACCGGGGGTGATACAGGTGAAGGTCGCAGTAGCCGACTCTCATCATGCCTTCGCGGTGACGCCCGCACCGACCGGATCGGATTCAGGTTCGTAGGCCGATGAGCTTGTCCGTCACCACACTTCACCGGCGCCCGGGCGCAGTACCGCTGGACCGGGCCGAGGCGCGTGATCGCTCGGTTCGGCGCAGGGTCAATGCTGCCTGGGGGCTGCTGTTTTTTAACACCCTGACCTTTGTCAATGGGATCGCCATCCTGCACATCCCGTCCTTTATCGGCAAGGGCCTCACGCAGGGGGCCCTGCCACTGTCGATTCTGGTGGCGCTGACCGTCAACCCTAAAGTCAGGGTGCGCCCGAACGTGTTCCTCTGCCTCGTGTGCCTGCTCGTCGTGGACACGCTGATCACCGCCGCGGCTTCACCGCACCTTGGTACGTTGTACCGGACCTTCCGGTTCGTCGAGTTCGTGGTCGCACTCTGGCTGCTGACGCCGTGGTGGGGCCGCCGCGACAAGCTTCTTCTCCGGTGCCATCTTCGCTGGCTCCTGGTGGCGCTCGGGTCAGTGTTTGTCGGCCTCTTGATCGCCCCGGGTCATGCCTTCGCTTATAACGGCAGGCTCTCCGGGGTGATCTGGCCAATGCCCCCCACGCAGATCGCTCAGTACGCTGCGGTCGCCGCTGGGATTGCTGTTGTGCTCTGGCTCGCCCGCCTTATGAGTGGGCGTCTCACCCTGATCGTCGCGGCAGCAGCCGTAGTTATCCTTCTCCTCGCGCACACGAGGACCGCGCTGGTCGGTCTGGTAGCGGGTATCCTGGTCGCTGGTCTGAGCCTCTTCACCATAAACGCACGGGTGCGGAAGTTCTTCGCGGCCGGTGCGGCCGCCGCGTCGATTGTGGTCGTTACCGTGGCCGGCGTTGTGACGGCCTGGTTGGCACGCGGCGAGAACGCACAAGGGTTGACAAGCCTGACCGGCCGCACCAGCCTCTGGGCTCTCGTGCTCAAACTGCCGCGCACCCGATTCGAGGAGATCTTCGGATTCGGCTTGTCCAACGCGGGCATCAATGGCCTGCCGATCGACAGTAACTGGTTCGCCTCCTACATGATGGAGGGGCTCGTCGGGGTCGTCGTATGCGCCATGATGGTGGCCTGGCTGTTCGTGAGCGCGTTCTTCCAGCCACGCGGCGTACATCGTGCACTCGGCCTGTTCCTCGTGACGTACTGCCTGCTGGCGTCATTTACCGAGGTTGGCTTTGCCGATGCCACAACGTACCTCCTTAACATGGTCGTGGCCGCGTCGCTGCTCGTGGCGCCTTTCTCGACCGGGAAGACAGCCTGACGCCTCGCGGTATGCATAGCTGCGCCCGTGGTCGGCTAGCTGGTGGGCAGCACACCGTCTCAGCGGCGTTGAGTATCACCGTCCGTCGAACGGCGCCTGCCGTTCCCATCGCCGACCGCGAGCATCATGTCACTCGCATCAGAATGGGAGCCCAGCTCGTCAGAATGGGAACCCAGCTCGGTGATGTCGGCACCACGGTCGGCCTGCTGCGCGCGGACCGGACCCAGGCTAATGTCGCTGCGGTCGGCCTGCTGCGCGGGGATCAGACCCAGGCTCTCGTCGCTGCGGTCGGCCCCGACGAGCACGGCTGAGATCAGGCGCGTGCCGGATAGCCGGATTATCTCGCCGACGGCATTGATCTTCGTCCATGACGACCGCCCGGCGGTGGTTACCACTACCGCATCGGCCGCCCATGTCGGGAGGTGGTCGCCGCCGAACGAGGGCTCGAGGGTTACCAGGGTCAGCAGGAGGTTCGCCGCGGTACAGGCGGCGGCAACCGCATCGGTGAAGGAAGAGCGCTGATCCCGCGCGGGTAGTTGGCCAAGCGGTCCGGACGGCGCCACGTCGTCAAGCTCGGGGACCGCTAGAACAAACGGAGTGTCGTGCGCGCTGACCACGCTGACGCCGGGTTTGCCCTCGCCCAGCAGCTTCGCCGCGGGCGCGCCGCTGGCGAGGTCGGCCAGGACTACCTGAATGTCTTCCTGCGCGCAGGCGGTGGCCAGCGACACCAAGGGCAGGGCAGCGGCTTCCGAATCGCCCACGGCAACGATGGCCAAGGCGGCGGGGCCGCGGCCGTTCGCCGGCACGACCGGTACAGCGCGGCCTAGGTACTCGGCAATCCGCCGAATGTCGGCTTTCTGGGCGGCGGCTCGTCTGCGGCGGACCAGCAGCCGATTCGGCCGTAGGGGACCTGCGCTGAGCTTGACGGGGACGCCGAGTGCCGTCGCAACATCGTCACGCCGACGCGGGCGATCAGACACCAGCGCCTGGATCAGGACGATGCCTATGCCCACGGCAAGGCCGCCTATGAGCCCGAGGCCAGGGTAAAGCACGAGGTGCCTCAGGTGCGAGCGCGGGAGCAGGGCCGCCGCGTCGAGTACCTGGGTGTCCTTGATCGCCGCCGCGGTGGCTGGCTCAACGGCCGCCTCGTTGCCGCTGACGGTCTGCTGAAGGTTAGTGAGCGTGGCTGTCGCGTGCGTGCGTTCTGCCCGCAGGCCGCTGAGCTGCGACTGCTGCGTGGGAGAGGCGCGCTGGGCCGAAACCTGGCTGATCCGCGCTTTGATCGAGCTGAGCACTCGCGTTTCCTTGCTGACCTGGTGCTCGAGCGACGCGAATACCTGCTGCTGTTCCTGTCCCAGCAGTCGGGCCCGGAACTGAAGGAACGCTGTGGCTACGGCTTTCGCCCCAGTTATCGCCTGGCTGGCTGACTGTGCACTGAAGGTGATGAGCAGCACCCGGCTGCTCACGACGGTCACCGTGTATGCCGCCAGCAACTTGTTGACGCTTTGCTGAGGCCCAAGTTCGTGCATGACGAGCGTGGCCACCGCGCGGGTCTGCGCAATGGCCTGATCGTCGTTCGGCCCGGATGTGGCGCTCTCGTATGGGCCGTAGGTGACTAGGAGTGACGTCGAAGCCTTGAAAGGGGCCGGAAATATCACTGAGATGCCACAGCCAAGGAGGAAGCCGATGATGGTCATGATGCAGCAGAAAAGCGCGCTACGCCGGATGGCTGCCTTGAGGAATGCCAGGCTCACCAGGCCCATGGCCGCATCAGCGGGCCAGTCCTCGTCTGCCGTGAAATCGTCACGGGGTCCGTAGGCTCCGAGCCGACCAGGCAGCCCGTTATTTCCGTCCATGTCGGGTGTAACCGCCCTGCTCCCTGTCGGTCACTGTCTGGTGTCTGTCGCGGTGCTGAGTATCCGTGTCGGCATTCTCCGTTGCTCAGGCCGGCCCACCTGTGGCAGACGGCCCGTCGTTTTGTCCGCCGGGTCGGGATCGGCGACGAGTATGCCGACGACGTGACGGCCGTCGGCAGCGGCGCTGGCTGCGACCCGCGCCAATTGCTCGGCCGTCGCCGCGCCCGCGGAGACACTCAGCACCGTTGTGGTCGCGTGCACCGTGTCGGCGACCTTGGGATCCTGGCCGTCGATTACCGCCACCGCGATCGTCAGCACGGCGTCGGCAATCTCGCCGACGGTGTGGTGACCGCTCACGGTGACCAGCAGGTTGCCCGATCGCCGCTGCGGCGTCGGTGCGGCAGCGCACGCCGCGTACAGCGTGGCAGTTGCGTTTTCGCCCTGCTGCGGTCCGACAACCAGAGCTGCAGGGATCCCCAGGGACGCGGCGAACGCAGCCAGTTGCGGACCGAG
>WNFI01409657.1_pt1 | contig 12156 bp, 7 predicted proteins | sample 5400471 | NCBI WGS metagenome assembly WNFI01 (sample SAMN13153348, study PRJNA577476) | soil metagenome | isolation source: 100 cm saprolite on Douglas fir-dominated hillslope | place: USA:California | collected 2013-09-17 | reverse complement strand
CCTACAGTGTCGGTGACCAGGATCAGGCTTTGGGTATGGCTCAGGATTTTACTGGAGAAATCGCGCTCGCGCTGCAATTCGGTTTGCGATTGGCGAAGGCCGCTCACGTCGAGGATCAGTCCGCGGTACTGCTGCACATCCCCTTGTGGGTTGCGTATGGCGAAGGCGTTCACCAAAACGTGCACCGGTGAACCGTCTTTGCGGCGTAGCACTTGTTCCTGATTGTGCAAACCGCCGTCCTTTTCAATCGTGTGCATCAATTCCAGCCGGCGTTCCGGTGAAAAATAAAGGTCCGTCGCGATATCGAGCTGGAGCAATTCTTCGCGGGTGCTGTATCCGAGGATTCGCACCAGCGCGTCGTTCACTTCGATGAAGCGACCGTGCGGCGAGGAGAAGTAGATGCCTTCCTGGATGTTGTCGAACAGCTCGCGGTAGCGCTGCTCGGCGTCGCGCCGGTCGGTGATGTCCTTGAGCACGTGGACGGTCTGCATCTGCGCGCCGGCAGCGGCGTGGATGCGGGAGGTGGAAACCAGGTAGCTACGCTCCAGCGCAGTGTGCACGTGTTCGTCGAGGCCGTCACCGGTCCGGCAGAAAGGACAGGCGTAGGCGGAAGCTCCGGTCGAGAGGCCGTCCAGAGCGCGCATGTTGACACCAATGAGCTGGTCCGGAGCGAGACCGACAAAATCAGCGAGCGAATGGTTGACGCGCAGAATGTTGTTCGCCTGATCGTGCACCACGATGTAATCGCTGATAGCGTCGAATACCTCGACCCAGTGACGGTTCGCCTGCTCCATGCGCGTGAAGAGGCAGGCGTTTTCGAGTGCGATGCTGGCGTGGCTGGCGACGGCGCGCAGCAACTGCTGATCTTCGTTCGTGGGCGCCACGGCGCGGTCGGCCAGGCAAAGGACGCCGATCAGTTCTCCGGAAGACCCGGCAAGCCGCACCAGAGTGCAATCAGTCCATCCCAGGCCAGCGGCGAGCGCGGGACCAAGCAACTCGCCCGCGGGACGGAAGACGACATCGGCTGGGTCCTTGGTAAGAGCGCCGCCGATGGCGAGGTTGAAGCGGCGGAGAAGAGATTTGTCCGACACTTCGGACGTGCCCTGGAGGAGAACAGTTTCCTGGGTTGCTCCTTGAAAGAGACTTAACGCCACCGCGCGTCCGCCGAGAAGGTCGAGAGCGCGGCGGGCGAAACTGCGGCTGAATTCGGGCAGATGGAGAACCGTGTTCAGTTCCAGCGCGAGCGCAACCAGTGCCTGGGCGCGCCAGTGATGCCGCTGCGACCGGTGCAGGTTGGCGGTCAGCTCAAACACGATCGCAGCCTGGGCGGCGAGCGCCTGCGCGCGGCGGACATCCTCTTCGGGAATGGAGCCGGCCTGCACCCGGTCGAGCATGCCGAACATGCCCAGCACCTCTCCGGTGGAGCCCATGAGGGGGACAGCGAGAAGCTGACGAATCTTGAAAGTATTAACGAACTCTAAGTTGGCGCCGGGAACTGCGGCGGCGTCCTCCGTGAGAAAGACCTGTTTGCGCCGCAGCGTGCGAGTAGCGACGCCATCGGGAAGCACGATTTCGATGGGGCGCGTGCGGCCGTCGTCGACTCCCCAGCGAATTCGGAAAGTGTCGCCTTCGAGCAGTCCGACAAAGCAACGACGGAAGCCAAGGAAACTCGAGGCGCGTGCAACGAAAGTCTGCATGAACTGGTCGAGTTTTCCGGCAGAGCCGAGCTCAGAGGAAATTTCCAGAATCTGATGCAATTCCTGGGCCTGGGCGCGGGCCATGCCGTAGAGTTCGGCATTAGCGATGGCAACCGCGCCAAATCCGGCGAGCGCCGATACCAGCGTGTTCTCCTCGCTGGTGAACGATGAAGCTTGCCGCGGATAGACCAGAATGGCTCCGTGCGAACGCGACGTCCGAAAGGGAGAGGCGATCAGGGTTCCGGCGGGAGCGCCCTCTCCCAGATGAGAAGCGCCCGAGACTGCCTGCAAGCGGAAGGAATCGCCATCGTCCGCGAACACCAGCACGGCCGGAGAGCGTAACAGTACGCGCAGACGGTCAGCGATACCTTCCATCACGGCGGAGGTATCGGGCAGTCCGTGAAGCGCAGTGGCCAATTCCGCCAGGATCGTGGCGCGGCGGTGTTCTTCCTGGGAGACCAGACTGAGACGCAGGGCTTCCAGAGCGCTGCCGAGTTGGCCGGCAAGGATCGTGGCCTTGGTGGCGGAGTCTTCGTCGAAGCGGGCTTCGGGTGCGTCAAGCAGACACGTGACGGCACCGATTACGTCGCCGGAAACCAGCAGCGGCGCGGCCAATACGGCGTGAGCGCGAAATTCCGCAAAGCGCGGGTAGCGGGACATCTCTGCGTCGTTGATAAAAATGGTGCGGCCATACTGCACCGCTTCCAGGGCGAGGGAGGCATCGCCGGGCTGCAAACTTAGGCCGCGAAAGCGCACGGCTTCGAAGCCGTCGGCTTCTGCCCCTACCAATCCACCTTCGGGAGTGCGACGCCAAAAGTAGACGCCGCTCGCCCCAAGAAACTCGCGCACCAGACGGCAGAAAGACTGGATGACCTGACTGGCATCGCCCTTTTGGAACGCGTCGCGCGAAAGATCGAGAAGAAGCTTCTGGAATGTCTCATCGGAGTGAGACGCGGCACCGTCGGCCAAGGTCGAATTACCGGGTTGACTGGTCAGTCAGCACCATCCGCCAGCTAAGCAATTGAAAACATTGATTTACACATTAAAAGCTACGCTGGAATCTCAAATTGAGTCAAGGGAATACGTGGCGACGAGTGTCAAAGTGGGAACCTGCGCCCAGAGGCGAACGTGGATGGAGTCTCAATCCGATACCCCCCGACTAAATCCCCTCGGCAGCGACGCGATCTGCCGCGTGCCCGTTGGCGAGGAAGCGCTGTTTGCCAGGGGAGACAAAGCCCCCGTCTCTACCCTTTTGGCGGCACAACCCGCACCCGGCGCGTGCTCCGCTGGTTTTCGGCTGATGTACTATAATCCCGCGAAGCACTGTAGTTATTCCCCGATCTTCCCTTCTGAGATTCTGCAACGCGTTGTGACCGCCGATAGTTTTGACGATCACGCAACTACACCTACACACGCGACGCTGGAATTGGTCACCAGCGTTCCTGGAGGACGTCATGGATGACATGGGGAATCTGGTTTTGGATTTAATCAACGCGGAAGGTGCGCCCGCGAATGAACCGGACTGCACGATTGAGTTCGTGCGGCTGGATCAGGTGGTCATCGGACGCTCCAACCATCTGGAATTTCCGCCGCAGCACAAATTTACGCTGCCAGCGTTTCCGCAGGCGCAGAACCTGCATTGCCGGATTACACCTTCGCTCTACCGGATGCTGCAATCCGAATTCTTCACGCTGGACGATGGTGAGACGAAGATGGAGTCGGCGATCGTGCTGCGCGATCCTGCGCGGTGGCGTCCGGATTTTGAGCCTTGGAATTCCTTGCCGGCAGCGTTGGACGGGTTAAAAGGAATTCTCAACGGCCGTCTGCTAAAGCTCAAGCACGGTCCCGATGTAGGGGTGATCACTCCGGGCGTGTATGACGCCATCAATTCGACCCCCGCGGTACTGGCAAAGATGGCTCTGCTCAACCTGTTTGTCGTGTTGAGTACGCAGAACGATCCGGTAAGCACGCTGCCCTGGTTCAATTTTGTGAAGCAGATCCTGGTGATCGATCAGGAACGTTTTGTGGCGGTGGCGGATGAGGGCCTATTCGAGTCGGTTGATAAGATTCTCACCAACCTGAGCGATTTCAAGAAGCAAGGCTTTTTCCCGGGCGATGCGTCACTGCATACCGACAACATCCCCAGCGCATTTCAGCTGACCGCGCCGATGATCAGCGTGAAGTGCGCGTATGAGCAGGGGAATACGCAGTTCACGATGGCGCGGGTAACGAGCGTCGAGGGGGATGCCGTGCTTCTGGATTGCGACATGGATGAGCACAGCAACGTGATCGAGCACCTCTCCGACCTGTTCACGCATGTTTTCACCGGCGGCACCAATCCCATCGACATTCACGAGTACATCGTGCACCACCAGGCGGGCGTGGATTTGGGTTATGCGCTGCGTCCGATTGGACAGACGCTGGGACCGATGGCGGTGCCGCGCGCGAAAAAGGCTGGGGCTCGAGGTCGCGCCGCCAGGCGGGCGTGAGTGTTTGGGCCGGAACGACTTGGTCGTTCCGGCCTTTTGCTGGGCGGAGACCGCCGGTGCGCGTAAGTGTGGCGGTGAAGCGCCCCTCCACCCCACGGGGCGCTAGAATGACTCTTCCCCAGGGTCGTGTACTTCCGAAAATCGCCGGGGCGAAGATCAAACTCTTGGCTGCAAAACGCCATCTCCGGGTATTGAAATGGATTGGCACCATTCCCGCGGTTGCCGTGTGTACAGGATGCGAGCGGCAGTTTACGGTGCCGCTTTCCGCGCTGAAGCGTGTGGCCGATGCACAACAGAGTCTCAGGGTTCAATTTGCGGAGCATGACTGCCAATCCGCAAGCGGAAACGGCTGAACTGGCTCTCTGAAATCGGAATCCTGTCTGGTTACTGCGCGCCTCAAGATGTTGATCTCGCCTGAAGTTTCCGCCTGCTTTGCCGATACCAGAAGCGAGGTCTTCCATGAAAACTCCTGCTTGTCTGCTGGCGGCATTCTTGCTACCCCTGTTGGCCTGCACTTCAGCCTCATCCCCAGGCAACGCTCTGCGCGCGTATAGCGGAACCGCATCGGTTGGGGATTTTCTGAGCATTACGCTGGACCCCGCAGCCCACACTCTGGCTTACACCAACATTTCAAACGGAGATTCCGGGACCATTCCTTACGCGGTGAATTCGGACGGCACCTACGCCCTGCAGGATCCGCAGGGAGTATTGGTCGCTGCGTATGAGGTGCCGAATTTCGGGATGATCGTACAGGCGGCAAAGGCGGGACCGAATCACGACATGCCGGCGTTGATTACCGCGATCGCCAAGGGGGGAAACATTTCTCCCACGACGTGGGCCAATCAGAATTTCAACTACATGCAGTTTCGAACTGCGGCGGGAGGCATGGAAATTGGATCGGCGAACATGAGTTCGCAGGGCGACGTCGGCATTAGCCACTACTGGCCGTATGGGGACTCAAGCGGACAAACGGCGTTTGGCGGCGGGAGTTTCAGTGCTAGCAACTTCGTCACCGATCCCTCGGGCGCTTTCATGACCTTGCCGGACAACAACGGCGGCCCTCCTGACTATGTATTCGGAACCCCGGGCGGAGTGTTTGCCGTGGACACGAATAATGGCGCGATCATCGGACTGAAGAAAGCGGTCAGCAAGGCTTTCGATCCGGCGGTTGCGGGAATTTACAAGGCCATCTATTACCAAAAAACAGGCGCGCAAACCGGCCAAGGCAACCTGGAAACAGGCACTCCCAGCCTGGGCAACGCGACGATCACGATCGGCGCCAGTGGACAGATCACGGTGCAGGCCGGCGGGAACACTCTGGTGCAAACCACACTGGCGCCGGTCGCCGATGTTCCGTATCTGTACGGCACAAACGAGCTGACCGATCCCTGCTATGGCCTGTTTACGTTTCGCGTTACCACACAGAGCACGCGGCAGGACGTTTTCGTTGCCTTCATGGATCACACGATTCTGTTTGCGTCGTTTACGGGATTGCTGCCGCCGAGCCAGAGCAATCCCTACGACTATCTGTACGGCGTTGGCCTGAAGTAGGCAAAAAAATCGCGGCTACTTTACGTCGCCACAGCTGGGGCCGAGATATTTGGAGATGAAGTCGATGTTCATGTTCATGGTGTGATCATGGCCTGTCATGACCATGCGCACGGTGCCTTTGACGCTTTCCTGGCTCAAGGCTTCGAACTTGACCGTTCCGTCGGAGGTCATTTCTTTTTCGGCGCAGTGAATTTTCACTTCGGTCGCGGTGCTGGAAGAACTCAGGACGGTGCGGGTACATTCCTGGCGGTTGTCCGCGAAGAGGTTGTCCTTTTCGAGCTTTTCCTTGGTGATGCAGTCCTTGCGGGTGGTGCTTTTGGGGGTGCCGCTGAAGGTATCTTTCATGTGGGCTTCCATCTGGGCACGCTGTTCGGGAGACATGCGGGCGAGCGCCTCCGGAGGAATCGAGGCCATGGGCGGCATGCCGGTCATGGCGTGAGTTTCGGTGATCTCCCAGAGTCCGGTTTTAATGTTGGGCGGGACGATCTTGTCCGCTGCGAACACAGAAGAATTGCAGAGGGCGAGGCAGAACAAGAAAAATGTTGTACGCATGAAGCCTCCAAGGACGAATTGCCGGCCCGCCTGAGCGCCGCCAACCGGGCGACCGAGGGAAAGGATGGCACACGGCGGAACGAGCCGCAAGTCTAGCAGCTGATTCCGCCCCGTGCTCAGCGGTGAGACCTAACCTTCTGCCGTCAGCGGTGTTTTGGGCTCGGGCCCGGGACAGTGTCCCCAACAATAATTTTTGGATTACCGCCTACTGTGGAACAAGGCTGTCCGGGGTTGATGGCACTCTGCCAATGAACCGCGTAAAAATAATTGGTGTTCTTAGGAGTCGTGCTCGGAATGGTGATAGCGGCGGTCGTGGCGCCCGCGGCGATATCATACTCGCTCTGCGGCAGAGGCCACGTGGTAACGGGCGTGACTTTCACACCCCACTGCCGGTTGAGATTGCTCCACTGAAAACTTCCACCGGCGATCACGGCCGGCGAACTGCAAACATCAAAGGTTGCCATGAGGCTCTCCTTGTCAAATTGCTGGATTTAGAAGGCTTGGGTTCGGGCCGGAAGCAAGGCTCAGACATCGTTTAAGCACAGGAGTCTACAATTTTCGCCGCTCATTTGCCAGACATTTATGGAAACGGGATTTGCTACCGGGGAGCAGTCGGAAGGCTCCCGCCGGGAGTTGGGACCTGTTGGAATAATTGCAGGAAATTCGGATTGTCGCGCAGGTTATCGAAAATCGGGGCCGCCCGGACTACCGAAGGCGAGTATCCCGCAGACAGCGCCTTGCGCAACCATTCCAGAGCCACTCCGGTTTCGCCCAGAGCGTTATAGACCACGGCGGCATTGAAGAGAAGCTCTTTGTCCCCGCGGCCGAGTTCGAGAGAGCGGTCGACATACTTGAGTGCATTGTCGCGATCGCCGAGCATCGCGTACATGCTGGCCACGTCGCCGCACAGGCCAGCGTCCTTGGGATTCACCTGCAACCCAGGAAGGGCCAGTTCCAGCGCCTTGCGGTGAGCCTGATCGGCTTCCTGACGCTGATGGTTGAAGTAATAGGCGGAACCCAGATTGCTCCACATCTCGTAGCTACGATCGTTGTATTTGATGGCTTCCTGATAATTACGCGCCGCGTCCGTAAAGCGGCGAACACGGAAATAGGCCGTGCCCAGATTCGAGTAGGCGTCGGGAGAAGGACGAATTCGAAGAGAACGCTCGAACATCGTGATCGCGTCGGCATCACGTCCCATGAACAAGTAGGCCGCACCGAGATTGCTATAGCCGCGAAAGCTTTCAGGAGCGAGTTCGGAAACTCGAGTGAACATGGGAATAGCCTTGTCGTACTGCGCCTGCTGCAGGTAGAAGGATCCCAGACTGTTGTATCCCCGGTAATACTGCGGGCGCAGTTCGATCAACCTTTGGAACGTTTTCTCGGCCTCGTCAAGTTTGTTGAGTTTCGTATACGTCTGCGCTAAACCGATGTAGGCATCGTCGGTGGTGGGGTCGAGTTCGATGGCGCGCCGGAATTCGGTGACTGCGTAATCATATTTTCCACTGCCGTTCGAGAGCATCCCGAGACAGAGATGACCTTCGGCTCCGGCGTTGCCCAGTTCCACAGCTTTGGTGCAATCGGCGGTGGCGGGCGCAATCCATTTATTGTCTTTCGACTCCTCGTAACGACGCCAGTAGGCTTCGCCACGGCCAGCCATGGCGAGACCATAGTTGGGGTCGAGCTTGAGGCTCTGGTCGAACATGATTAAAGCGCTCGACGCATTCTCCGGTTTGGCGGCGGCGCGAAGATAGCCGCGGCCTTGCAAATAGTAATCGTAAGCGGCGGGCTGCGATGTGCCATGAGTGGCCAAGGTGCTTCGTTCATCGGGACGCAACTGGATTTGTAAGGCCCTGGCCACGCCCTCCGCTACTTTATCTTCGAGCGCGAAAGAGTCGGTGGAGGGCGCTGTGATGTTGTCCCCGGCCAGCACCTTTCCCGACTTGGAATCGAGCAGGGAGTAGTTCACGCGTAGCAGGTCGCCGGAACTTTGCAGGGCTATGCTGAGACCGAGAGTGGCGCCGAACTCCTGTAAAGCCTGCTCGGGCGTGGTGACCTTGCGGTCCTGAATCTGGCGCGCGGTGATGACGCCCAGGGGATGATTCTCGGAGAGCCGCGCGAGTTTACCGGTGACGCTCTCGACCAGTCCGTCGGCGAAGGCGTGCAATTTGGGATCGTCGCCCTGCACTGTGGGCGGCAGTACAGCCAGGTTTCTCACCGCCGGCTGGACCGGAGCGGTGGTCTGCGTTGTCGTCGGAGCCCGGGCGAAAAGAAGTTCCAACCTTTCGCGCACCGGCCGCAGCGCCAGCGACGACCCGAGCAGAACAACCGCAACGCCAAAGGGGAGAACGCGGCGCAGGGTCGTGGTCGGTCTGGGGACGCGGGGAGCTTTGGGCTTGACGCCCTGGCGGACCGCGTTCAGGTCGGAGAGAAGCTCGCGCGCATTCTGATAGCGCTTCTCCGGTTCCTTGCTCAGCGCTTTCGCGACGACCCGAACCAAGGGCTCGGGAACCTGGCGTCCGAGTTGATCGAGGGGCAACGGTTCACGGTGCAGAATCTGGGCGGCGGTGGCGGTCAGGGTTGGGCCCTGGAAGGGGTGACGTCCGCCGAGCATTTCGTAGAAGACGACGCCCAGGGAGAAAACGTCCGCCCGCAGATCAGGAAGATTGCCCATCAGAACTTCGGGCGGCATGTAAGTGGGTGTGCCCGAAACGGGGGCGTAGGCGGAAAGATTGTTCAGGGTTCCGGTGACGGTATTGTCGTTGGAGGAAGTCAGCCGGCGGGCCACTCCGAAATCGAGCAGCTTGACCTGATCCACCTTGGTCAACATGATGTTCTCGGGCTTGATGTCGCCGTGCAGAATTGATTTATCGTGGGCTGCCGCGAGCGCCTCCGCGGACTGTGTGGCGATGGCAAGGAAGCGGTCGCTGCTGATCGGTTTCAAAAGACGGTGGCGGAGCGTCTCGCCCTCCACGTACTCCATGACCAGCAGCACTTCGCCTTTTTCTTCGAGAACGTCAAAGACACTCGCGACGTTGGGATGGTGCAGAGCCGAGGCGCGTTGACCCTCGCGAAGAAAGCGGGCGCCTTCGGCCGGATCGGCCTGGGCGCGTGGAGCCATCCGCTTGATAGCGACGGTGCGGCGCAGCTTAGTGTCTTCGGCGCGGTAGACCTCGCCCATGCCACCGGCGCCGAGACGCGCGAGAATATTGAAGCGGCCGACCGTGGTGCCCGTCAAGTCCTGCGGCGCAGCAGGAGGAGTCCGGACAGCATCGTTCATGTCAGACATGGAGCGGCTCAGTCACCTCGTGGCGTTTTCCTTCGGTCGCCCTATCGTACTAATAACAAGCGGGCGAAACAATGAGGGAAGGGTGGCACAAAAGTGGGGAGTCGTGACGCTCGATTCCGAGCGTACCCGGCTCGCGTTTTGTGGCGCCGCTCTCACACAATTGTGGCGGCAGACGTCCTGCTACGACTTTGGCGCTACGGTATTCAGGATTGTGGGTTTCGTACGTGTAACTCCCCTTCCAGCTGTAAATTTTGGCCGGCATTTTCTATGTTAGAAATTTGACCAATAACTAGCATGCTTTCTGTTACACTTCCGGACGCGTGAGGCATACTATGTAAGGTCGTTCCGAATTATTCGACGGAACGAATCGTGGCTCCATTTTTCATCGGCAGTTATTGGAACTCTTCTGGCAGTTGTTTAGGTGCCTGCGCTGCCACTCCGAAGGGAGGTGAGCCATGGCATTCGAGGATGCGCGAAGGAAGCGCGATCCGAAAACGGTGTTCGCCGAGTTGGATCCGATTCAGCGGGCGTTGCGCGAGAACGAGGATTGGTATCGCGACCTGGTCGAGCACAGCCATGACCTGCTGTGCACCCACGATCTGCAAGGCCGGCTCCTGTCGGTGAATCCATCCCCGGCGCGGGTGCTGGGCTACAGCGTGGAAGAACTGCTGCAAATTCCCATGCGGGAGATGATCGCTCCCGAATTCCGCGAGCAATTTGATGAGTACATGAAGCAGATTGAACGTCACGGCGAAGCCCGGGGCGTGATGGCCGTTCTAGCGCGCTCGGGTGAGGTGCGGATCTGGGAGTATCACAACACCTTGCGGACGAGAGGCGTGGCCTCACCGATCGTGCGGGGTATCGCCCACGATGTTACGGAGCGCGTCCGGGCCCAGCAGGAACGGGATCGCGCGAACAAAAGACTGCAGGAGTACGAAAGGGTAGTGGAAGGATCGGAAGAAATGATTGCGGTGGTCGACAAGGATTATCGCTACTTGATTGCCAATCGCGCGTTCGCGCAGGCCAAGGAACTGGAAAGAGAACAGATCATCGGGCGTTCGGTTGGAGACGTTATTGACAGGCGGGTGTTCGACACGATTGTCAAACCACGGCTCGATGAGTGTTTTCAGGGAAAGGTCGTCCAATACGAATTGTGGTATGAGTATCCGCGATTGGGCAGAAGAGCGCTGCAGGCGTCGTACTTCCCGCTCGAAGGCCCCACCGGAATTGATCGAGCGGTCGCGATCTTACGCGATGTTACCGAGCAGAAGCGAGCGGAAGAACGGCTTCGCGAATACGAAAAAGTTGTCGAGGGATTGGACGAAATGATTGCGGTGATCGACCGGGAGTACCGCTACCTGATCGCCAACTCTGCGTATTTGAAATACCGGGGGCTGGAAAAAGAGCAGGTTGTCGGGCACGTCGTGGAAGAGGTAGTGGGCAAAGAAACCTTTGCGAATGTTATTAAGACCAAGATGGATGAGTGTTTCTCAGGCACCGTGGTGCGGTACGAACTGCCCTTCGAGACACGCACGCTCGGCAAACGGGACCTTTTTGCTTCCTACTTTCCCATCGAAGGGCCCGCGGGCATCGATCGCCTGGCGTTTATCCTGGAGGACATTACCGAGCGCAAGCGGGTGGAAGAAGAATTGCGAGTGGCTCGCGAGCGGCTGGCGGAAGAGAAGATTTATCTGGAGCAAACCATCGATGCGGAACTGGGCTTTGGCGCAATCGTCGGACAGAGCAAAGCCTTGCGAGACGTTATGGAGCAGGTGGGAAGGGTGGCCGCGACCGATGCGACTGTCCTGATTCTAGGAGAGACGGGAACGGGAAAGGAGTTGGTGGCGCGGGCGATCCACAACGCAAGCCGGCGTCGAAGCAATTCCATTATCAAGATGAACTGTGCTTCGATCCCGTCGGGGCTGCTGGAAAGTGAATTGTTCGGGCACGAGAGGGGCGCTTTCACAGGGGCGGTAACCAAGAAAATTGGGCGGCTGGAACTGGCGGATAAGGGGACTCTGTTCCTGGATGAAATCGGCGAGATTCCGATGGCGCTGCAGCCGAAGCTACTGCGCGTTTTACAGGATCAGGAGTTCGAGCGACTAGGGAGCACGTACACTTTGAAGGTCGATTTCCGGTTGATCGCGGCCACGAACCGCGATTTTTCGGAGGCAGTACGCGAACGGCAATTTCGCGGCGACCTGTATTACCGGCTGAATGTGTTCCCCGTGCGGGTCCCGCCTTTGCGCGAGCGGCGCGACGACATCCCTCTGCTGGTGCAGCACTTCGTTCGTAAGTTTGGCAGCCGGATGAACAAACCCATCACCAGCATTCCTGCGAAGACGATGGCTGCCCTGCGGCAATGGCACTGGCCGGGCAACATCCGCGAACTGGAGAACTTTGTGGAACGCTCGGTCATTCTGAGTCACGGCTCTGTTTTGCAAGCGCCGTTGAAGGAATTGGAATCGGTCCAGGCGGTGGGGGACGACGACACCCTGGAGGCGATGGACCGCGAGCACATTATCCGCGCTCTTCAGCAAAGCGGGGGACGACTCGCGGGAACCAACGGCGCGGCACA
>WNFI01236697.1_pt1 | contig 12158 bp, 13 predicted proteins | sample 5400471 | NCBI WGS metagenome assembly WNFI01 (sample SAMN13153348, study PRJNA577476) | soil metagenome | isolation source: 100 cm saprolite on Douglas fir-dominated hillslope | place: USA:California | collected 2013-09-17 | reverse complement strand
CGGTGGCTGTCGCGCATCGAGCACCAGGACTTCGCGATGTTCTGGGATCGCCTCGCGTCGAGCGGCGAGCTGCGCGGCACGGCGTCGCTCGCGAAGCGCCGCGCCGACGAGGCCGAGGAGTGGCTGGACGTCGCCCTGCCGGTGCTCCGCGCCAAGAGCGCGCTGCTCATGAAGCTCCGGCCGCCGTTCTCGCTCATGCACTTCGATACGCGGTCCGACAACATCCGGCTCCAGGGGAAGCTCCTGCGGATCTTCGACTGGAACTTCGCCTGTGCCGGGCCGCACGAGATGGACGTGGCCGCGTTCGCGCAGGCCGTGACCGCGGAGGGCGGTCCGGAGCCGGAGCGGCTGGTGGCCGAGTACGACCTGCTGCTCCCGCTGCGGTCGGTCGCGCTCGATGCGTCCCTCGCCGGCATCGCGGGCTATTTCGCCGATCGGGCGTGGCGGCCGCCGCAGGCGGGCCTGCCGCGGATCCGCCAGGTGCAGCGCCGCCAGCTCAAGGCGACCCTCGCGTGGGCCGCACGGCACTTCGACCTGCCCGAGCCGCGGTGGCTGTCCGCGGTGCCGGACTGAGCGATGCCTGAGTGGCCCGAGCTGCGCGTCATGCAGCAGCGCATCGCCGCCGCGCTCGTCGGGAAGAAGATCGTCGCGGTCCGGCTCGGCGACCCCGTCGTGCTACGCGCGGAGAAGCCGGTCGACGGCCTCCTGGTCGGCCGCACGCTGCGTGCGGTCGAGCATCACGGCAAGTTCCTCATCTTCAGGTTCGACGGGATCGTGATGACGGTGAACCCGATGCTCGCCGGCATCTTCTCGCTGCAGCCGGTCGGAGCGAAGGCGACGAAGGACACGCGCGTGCGCCTCGAGTTCGATGACGGGACCGAGCTGCGCTATCGCGATGACGTGCGGATGGGGAAGGTCTACGTCGGGCTCGCGGCGCCCGGCCTCGGGGACATCGGCCCCGACGCCGGCACGCTCACGTGGAGCGAAGCGGAATTCGCGAAGCGCGCGAAGGCGAAGCGCAGCGAGGCCCGCAATCTCCTACAGGACCAGACGTTCGTGAGCGGCATCGGGAACGCCTACGCCGACGAGATCCTCTGGACCGCGAAGCTGCACCCGAAGCGGCGCGTCGGCTCGCTGACCGATGACGAGATGCACCGCTTCTACGCCGCGCTGAAGGGCGAGATCAAGCGGGGCCTCGCCGAGGTGGAAAAGGCCATGCCGGCGCAGCTCGACGAGAAGCCCCGCGCCCACCTGAACGTCCGTGGCCGCGCGGGAAAGCCCTGCCCGCGATGCGGTGCGGTGCTCATGCGGCGGCGCAAGGGGCTCGACGACGTGGACCTCTGCCCGAAATGCCAGCCTGCCCCGAAGGGGCAGCTCTACTAGCGAGCCGTCGTGAGGCGGGGGATCCGCTCGAGCTCGCCAAGCCAGCGGATCACATCCGCGCCGTCCATCGGCCGAGCGATGTGGTACCCCTGCACGATGTCGCAGCCGAGCTCCACGAGACGATCCCACGCGCACTGCGTCTCGACACCCTCGGCGACGACCTCGAACCCGAGGCGGTGCCCGAGGTCGACGGTGGCCTGCACGATCGTCGAGCTCGAATCACCCGGCGAGCAGACCTTCTCGACGAACGAGCGATCGATCTTCACCTCTTGTAGCGGCAGCTTGTGGAGATAGGAGAGCGACGAGTACCCGGTACCGAAGTCGTCGAGCGCGAGCCGCACGCCAAGGTCGCGCAGCTCGCCGAGCGTGATCATCGATCGCTCCGGCTCGGCCAGTAGGACGCTCTCGGTGATCTCGAATCGCAGTGCCGACGCGGGCGCGCCCGCGACTTCGAGGGCGATCCCGACCTGCTGCGGGAAGAGGGGGTCGAGCAGGTTGCGCGTGGACAGGTTCACTGCGACCGGGACGTCATGGCCGGCCTCCCGCCAGCTTCGCGCTTCTCGGAGCGCTCGGCGGATCACCCATTCGGTGAGGGGCGTGATGAGCCCGGTCTGCTCGGCGAACGGAATGAAGTCGGCGGGCGACACGGTGCCGCGCTCGGGGTGGCGCCACCGGACGAGTGCCTCGATCGCCGTGACCCGACCGCTGCGGAGGCTCACCTCGGGCTGGAACTCAAGGAAGAGGGCGTCGCTCTCGATCGCCCGCCGCAGCTCGGCGAGGAGCGCGAGGCGGTCCGCCCCGTGGCGCTCGTGCTCGGGGGCGTACACCGTGTAACCGTTCCCGAACTCCGCCTTGGCGGCGTACATCGCGATGTCCGCCTTCTGCAGGAGCACGCTCGCGGACTCGCCCTGTGCCGGATACATCGCGATGCCGACGCTCGCGCCGATCGGGAGCGCTTCCGCCTCGACGACGAACGGCCGCTCGAGGGCCTTCAACAACGTCGCGGCGACGCGGCCCGCCGCGGAGTGGTCCGTTCCGGGGAGGATCACGGCGAACTCGTCGCCGCCGAGGCGTGCGACGGTATCGGTCTCCCGCAGGTGAGTCTGGAACCGCGGGCCGACCTGCGTGAGCAGAGCGTCACCGACGTGATGCCCGAAGCTGTCGTTCACGGCCTTGAACTGATCGAGGTCGATGAGCAGGAGAGCGAGCGGCTCGTTGCGACGCCGCGCTTCGAGGATCGCGTGCTCGAGGCGGTCGTGGAGGAGCGTCCGGTTCGGCAGCCCGGTGAGACGGTCGTGCAGCGCCTGATGGGCGAGGGCGTTCTCGGCGTGGGTCCGGTCCGTGACGTCGCGAGCGATCATGACCAGGCGGCCGCCGCCTGTTCGGCCGAATGGCTTCAGCGCGATCTCGAGGTACCGGCGCTCGCCGTCGGCGCGCTGGATCGGCACGTCGGTGGTGATGCTCCGGCCGGAGCGAACATGGGTGTCCACGCGATCGCGGAACGCGTCGCGTTCCGCGGGAACGATGACGTCGTACAGCGACCGCACGCTCGTGATCTCCAAGTCCGGGCCGACGAGCTCGGCGAAGGCATCATTCGCGTAGACGATGCGGTCGCCTTCGGTCATGACAACGACCTGCCCGAGCTCGCTCTGCGCGCGCAGGAGCGCCTCATACCGGCCGGTCTGTTCCGCGGTCTGGGCCCGAAGGTTCTCCAGCTCCCAGAGGACCCCGGCCATAAGGAACGCGCTCAGCAAGTAGACGGAGATGTGGAACGCGACGCGGTGTGGCTCCATCGGGAACGCCAGCACGGTCTGCCGGAACACCGCGATCGCGAAGTAGCTGGCCGATACCGCGATGGCGGTGCCGAACGCGCCGATCCGGCCGAACCGGAACGCGCCCGTGATGATGACCAATACGAGCAGGAAGAACGTGGTCCATTGCGGGTCGGGGGAGTACACGAACGACGCTGCGACCACGATCGCGATGTCCGCGGCGTGGCCAAGTCGGGGAGAATCGAGCCGCGGAACGACGAAGGCGGTGCCGGCGATGAGAACGACCAGCGCGACGACCCACGGAACGCCGAGGTGCGGATAGAGCGGGGAGAGCCCCACCGCCAGCGCGACGCCGGCCCAGCGCGCCAGATTGACGGCGTGCTCGAGGCGCGGCGCGGCGACGAGGGGTTGCGGTCCCATGACCGGTCAAGTCTCGGGCGTCTGCCGCCGCGCGACACCCCCATCGGAGGGACGCGACATACTCCTCCACATCGGACGGGCCGGCATTGTCCGCAGAGAGGCCCGGCTGCCGCGGGAGTTGTACGGGAGTTGGCCACGTGAGCACGATCAAGATCATCCGCGAGGCACCGATCGCGACCGTCCAGCTCGATCGCCCCGAGGTGCTGAACGCGCTCTCCGAAGAGCTCATGGACGAGCTCGTCGCCGGGCTCGAGCAGCTGGACGACGACGCGGAGATCCGCTGCATCGTCCTCACCGGGAGCGAGAAGGCGTTCGCGGCGGGCGCGGACATCAAGGCTTCGTTCGTCGAGGCGACCCCCGCGAGCATGCTCGCCCAGGACCTCACCACGCGCTGGGAGCGGGTCCGGAGGATCCGCAAGCCGATCATCGCCGCGGTCTCCGGCTACTGCCTGGGCGGTGGCTGCGAGCTCGCGATGACCTGCGACATCATCGTCGCGAGCGAGACGGCGCAATTCGGCCAGCCCGAAGTGAACCTCGGGATCATCCCGGGAGCCGGCGGCACGCAGCGGCTCACGCGCACCGTGGGCAAGTACCGCGCGATGGACATCATCCTCACCGGCCGGCGCGTGAAGGCCGACGAAGCGAAGGCCATCGGCCTGGTCGCGCAGGTGTACCCGGCGGCCTCGTGGCTCGAGGACGCCAAGGCCCTGGCCCGCACGATCGCGGAGAAGCCGCCGATCGCCGTGCGCCTCGCGACGGAGGCCATCGACCTCGCGCTCAACTCCACGCTCGACGCGGGCCTCGAGTTCGAGCGCAAGGCGTTCTACCTCCTCTTCGCGACGGAGGACAAGAAGGAGGGCGTCGACGCCTTCATGACCAAGCGGAAGGCCGTCTTCAAGGGAAAATGAGCGGCCTTCGCGTCGAGCGCGACGGGGAGGTCGCGGTCCTCACCCTCGATCGCGCGGACGTGCTCAACGCGTTCGACGAGGCTCTGACGATCGCGCTGCGCGAGTCCGTCGCCGAGGCCGGCGCCGATCCGGCCGTGCGCGCCGTCGTCATCACCGGCGCGGGCCGCGCGTTCTCCGCCGGTCAGGATCTGCGCGATCGCGCGGCTGCGCTCGAGCGAGGCGATGAGCTCCGCCTCGGCGACGAGCTGAAGCGGCGGTACCACCCGGTCATCATGTCGATCCGCTCCATGCGCAAGCCGGTCATCGCCGCGGTGAACGGCATCGCGTCGGGTGCCGGCTTCGGTCTTGTCGCGGCCTGCGACGTGCGGGTGGCATCGTCGGCCGCGTCGTTCCGCGCCGGCTGGGGCCGGGTCGGCCTTGTCCCCGACGCCGGCGCCGGCTATTTCCTGCCGCGGATCGTCGGCTGGGGACGCGCGTTCGACATGATCCTGAGTGGCGAGCCCGTTGACGCGAACGAGGCACTGCGCATCGGTCTGGTCACGCACGTCTGGCCCTCCAACGACTTCGCGCGTGAATGGCGTGCCTACGCGGCTGGCGTCGCCGCCGGGGCGACCGAGGCGTACGCCCTCACGAAGGAGGCACTCAACGCCGCGTGGGGCCAGGATCTCGCCGCGTTCCTGGAGGTGGAGGCAGGGCTGCAGGACCGGGCCGGCCGGACGCACGACTACGCCGAGGGCGTGCGGGCGTTCCTGGGCAAGCGGCCTTCTCGCTTCACCGGGTCGTGACCGGCCTTCCGGGCGTGACCGACGACGACGGGTTCATGTCCCAGGCCCTCGACGAAGCGAAGCGCGCCACCGACCACGGCGACGTGCCGATCGGCGCGATCGTCGTGCACGAGGGCACGATCGTCGGCGTCGGTCACAATGCGCGCGAGCTGGACCAGGATCCGACCGCGCACGCGGAGCTCATCGCGCTGCGCGAGGCCGCGAAGACGCTCGGTCGCTGGCGCCTCTCCGGCTGCGCGCTCTACGTGACGCTCGAGCCCTGCGCGATGTGCGCCGGCGCCGCGGTGCTTGCCCGCGTGGAGCTCGTCGTGTTCGCCGCACCGGATCCGAAGGCCGGTGCGGTGTGCTCCGTGGCTGAGCTGCTCGACGAGCCGAGCCTCAACCACCATCCGAAATGGCGCGTGATGCGCGGTGCGCGCCGCGGCGACGCTGAGGCGCTGCTTTCGGGATTCTTCGCCGGGCGGCGGGAGCGGGACTAGCATGCGGCCCGTGAGCGGCCAGACCGGGACCGACTGGTCCGCGAAGCCGGTGCGGCGCCGGAAGTCGGTGTACTCCTACCAATTCGGGTCGTGGCTGCCGGGCCTCGCGCTCATCATCGTCGGCCTCGCGTTCCTCGCCCAGAGCTACTTCAGCTACACGCTCCACAACTGGTGGGCGCTCCTCTTCCTCATACCGGCGTTCGCCTCGCTCCAGCAGGCGGCCGAGGCGCTCCGCGCAGGGGACAACGACGAGGCGTTCGGCGAGATCGTCGCCGGGCTCGGCTTCGCCGCGCTGACCGCGGTGTTCCTGTTCGACCTCGACATCGGCCGGCTGTGGCCCGTCGCGTTCATCGTGATCGGGCTCGGCCTGCTCATCTCACGGCGCGGCCGCGGCCGGAGCGGCTGGGACTAGGCCGCGGCGGTCGCCTTCGTCTTCTTCTCGAGGTCGGGCGTCCACTTTCCGCGCGCGGCGAGCGAGTTCATTTCCGCGCGATGCCGGAATGCCTGCTGAGCCGCTGCCACGTTCGCCGGCTTTCCCGACCAGGCCTTCTGCGGCGCGGCCTGCAGCGCCCGGCCGTACGAGAACGTGAGCGGCCAGGGCGTACCGCCGACGCGATTGATCGCATCGAGGTTCGCGGTGGCCTCCTCATCAGCCTGACCGCCCGACAGGAAGGCGATGCCGGGAACGGAGCTCGGCACGCAGTCCTTCAGGACGCGCACAGTGCGCGCAGCGATCTCCTCCGGCGTCGCCCGCTTCGGCGACTTGTCGCCCGGCGTGACCATGTTCGGCTTCAGGATCATTCCGGCGGGATCGACGCCGGTCTCGTGCAGCCGCGCGAAGACCGCAGTCAGGACGTCACGAGTCACCTGTTCGCAGCGATCGATGTCATGGTCGCCGTCCATCAAGACCTCTGGCTCGACGATCGGCACGATGTCGGCGTCTTGGCAGAGCGCCGCGTACCGCGCGAGGGCGTGCGCGTTCGCGCTGACGCACGCCCAGCTCGGGATGTTCTCTCCGATCGAGATGACCGCCCGCCACTTCGCGAAGCGCGCGCCGAGCCCGCGGTACTCGCCGAGCCGCTCGCGCAGTCCATCCAGCCCCTCGGTCACGACCTCGCCGGGATGGAATGGCAGCGGAGTCGTTCCCTTGTCCACCTTGATGCCGGGGATCGAGCGCGCTGCCTCGATCAAAGCGACAAGCGCCGTACCGTCCTTGGCCTTCTGGCGGATCGTCTCGTCGTAGAGGATCACGCCTGAGACATATTTCGACATCGCGTCGTTCGACCTGAACAGGAGCTCGCGGTAGTCGCGGCGAGTTTCGGGGGTCGACTCGACGCCGATCGCATCGAACCGCTTCTGGATCGTGTTCGACGATTCGTCCGCGGCGAGGATGCCGCGGCCCGGCGCGACCATGGCCTGCGCGATCCGTGCCAGCTCCCCCTTGCCTGTGCTCATCAGAACCATCTTCTCCCGGCTGTGCGCCTGCGGATTTTAGGCCGCGGCGGCCACCGTTGCCGTCCGCGTCTGGGGCGCGATGCGCAGCGCGAGGCCGGCGGCGACGAACCCGAACAGCGCGGCCGAGATGAACATGAGGTGGTAGTCGCCGAGCATCGTGTGCACGTAGCCTGCCGCATACGCCGCGATCGCCGCGCCGACCATGTGGCTGAAAAAGACCCAGCCGTAGATCGTGCCGAGCGACGCGCGGCCAAAGATGCTCGCGACGAGGTTCGCGGTCGGCGGCACGGTCGCGATCCAGTCGAGGCCGTAGACGAACGCAAAGAGGTATAGGCCGCCGCTGTCGACGACGAACGGCAGCGCGACGAGCGAGAGGGCGCGGAAGCTGTAGTAGCCGGCCAGCAGCTTGCGGTTGTCGAACCGGTCCGACAGCCAGCCCGACCCGAGGGTCCCGACGATGTTCATCGCCCCCATCAGCCCCACCGCGCTCGCCGCCGTCACCTCGGTGAAGCCGTGCTCGATCGCGTGCGGGATGAGATGCGTGCCGATGAGCCCGTTCGAGGTGTACCCGCAGATGAAGAAGCTTCCCGCGAGCAGCCAGAAGTCACCGGTCCGCATGGCCGCGCGCAACGGCGTCGTCCGCACGTCCGCCGCGCGCTCCTCGTCGCTCACGACGAGCTGCTCCCCGAACGCCTTGAGCCCCTTGTCCTCCGGCTTGTCGCGCATGAAGATCGCCACCGGAACGAGCACGACGATCGACACCGCCACGAGCAGCTCGATGGCCGCGCGCCAGCCGACGTTCACCGTGAGCGCCGCCATGGCCGGGATGAAGACGAGCTGGCCGGTCGAGGTGGCCGCGCCGAATGCGCCGATCACCAGCCCACGGTGCGTCCGGAACCACCGGTGCGCGACCGCGGCGCCGAGGACGTTGCCGACCGCGCCGGTCCCGATGCCGACGACCACGCCCCAGAACACGAAGAATTGCCAGATGTCGTGCAGCGTCAGCATCGCGAGCAGGCCCGCGGCGACCAAGGAGCAGCCGAACAGGATGACCTTCCGCGGGCCGAAGAGCCGCATCAGGGTCCCCGAGAGCGGCCCGCCGAGTCCGAAGGTCAGGATGCTCACCGCGATCGCGGCAGAGATCGTCGCCCGGTCCCAGCCGTACTCGCGCTCGAGCGGTGTGATGAGCACGCCGGGCGCGGCGCGGACGCTCGAGGTCGCCAGCAGGGCCAGGAACGTGATCGCGACGACCACCCAGGCGTAGTGGAAGCGGGTCGGTCGCATGCCATCCAGAATAGGGCGCGTGCCGGTGGATCGAGCCACGTTCCGCGAGCTCGCGGGCTCGTTCCCGAGCGGGGTCACCATCATCACGACGATCGGTGACGATCGCTCGCCGCGAGGGCTCACCACCCAGTCGTTCATCGGTCTCTCGACCGAGCCGCCGCTCGTGCTCGTCAGCCTCGATCGCACCTCTCGTACGCTCGCGTCGCTGCGCCGTTCGGGGGTCTTCATCGTCAACTTCCTGAAGGCCGGCAGCGAGGATCTCAGCACGCGGTTCGCGACGAAGGCCGACGACAAGTTCGACGGCGTCGCGTGGGTCGCGTCAGCTGTCGCCGCGGGAGCGCCCATCCTCACCGATGCGATCACCGCCTACGCCGAGTGCACGGTCCAGAACATCATCGAAGAAGGGGATCACGTCATGTTCGTCGGTCTGGTCGAGGGCGGCAGGGTCCTCGGAGGCACGCCACTCCTCTATTACCGCCGCAAGTACGCGGCCTGGCCGGGCGAAGAGCCGGCACCGGCCCTGTGAAGCTCTGCACGTTCGACGAGGGCGAAGGCCCGCTCACCGGCGTCATCGAGGGCGACGAGATCCTGCCGCTCCGCGACACCGTGGAGATGATCGAGCTCATCGAGCGCGGCGCCGGGTGGGCGCCCGCGGGTCCGCGCCTTCCGCTGCACAGCACCCGGCTGCTCGCGCCGATCGTGCCCGAGCGCAACGTGTTCTGCGTCGGCTGGAACTATTCGGAGCACTTCGCCGAGGGCAAGGACTTCCGGCCGGCGTCGGCGCCGCAGGAGATCCCCGATCACCCCGCGCTCTTCTCGAAGAACCCGTTCGCGATCGTCGGCCCGCGGGCCGGCGTGCGGCACCCCGCGCCGATCTCCGATCAGCTGGACTACGAGGTCGAGCTCGCGGTGATCATCGGGCGCGGGGGCCGGGACATCGCGGAGAGCGACGCGCTCGATCACATCTTCGGCTACACGGTCGCGAACGACGTGAGCGTGCGCGACGTGCAGCGGAGCTGGCACGGTGGCCAGTGGTTCAAGGGAAAGAACTTCGATACGCATCTGCCGCTCGGCCCGTGGATCGTCACGAAGGACGAGATCCCCGACCCGCAGGCGCTTCGCCTCACGACGAAGGTGAACGGTGTCATCAAGCAGGACTCGAACACGAGGCACATGGTGTTCTCGGTCGCCCGCATCATCGCCGAGCTCTCGGCCGGCCTCACGCTGCGCCCGGGCGACGTGATCATCACCGGCACGCCCGAGGGCGTCGGGATGGGCCGGAAGCCGCCGGAGTGGTTGAAGGTGGGGGACATCATGGAGCTGGAGATCGAGAAGATCGGCATCCTTCGGAATCAGGTCGAGAGGAGCGGGTGATGGGAGCAACGGTGACGTTCGCGAGCACCGGTGGAACGGCGAGCGGGTATCTCTCGAGCCCCGCATCTGGCAAGGGTCCGGGCATCCTGGTCATCCAGGAGTGGTGGGGTCTCAACACCCAGATCAAGGGCGTCGCCGACATGTTCGCGCGCGAGGGCTTCAACGCCCTGGCCCCGGACTTCTTTCACGGCAAGAGCGCGCGGATCGGTGAGCCCGACGCGGCGCAGAAGCTGATGATGGAGATGGACATCGGCCAGGCGGCCAAGGATGCGCGCGGCGCGGCGCTGTTCCTCGCGTCGCACCCGAGGTCGTCGGGCAAAAAGATCGGCGTGATCGGTTTCTGCATGGGCGGGATGCTCGCGCTCATGACCGGCACGGTCGCGCCGGAGGTCATCGGCGCGGTCGTCGATTGCTACGGCGTGCCCCCGCGCAAGAAGCCCGACTACGCGAAGATGAAGGGCATCCCGGTGCTCGGGATCTTCGGTGGACAGGACCACGGGATCGAGGCCCTACCTGGCCTCGAGGCCGACCTGGCGGCCGCGGGCGTGCCGTTCGAGAAGGTGATCTATCCCAACGCGGATCATGCCTTCCTCAACGAGCAGCGTCCCGAGGTCCACCGACCCGACGATGCGAAGGACGCGTGGTCGAAGATCATGCCGTTCCTGAAGGAACACCTGGCCTAGCCGACCTTCAGGCCATTCGGGTACAGCAGCCGCGGACCGCTGCCGCGTGCCGCGACGCGGTCGTCCGGGTTGAACAGGCGGCACTTCCGGAGCGACAGGCACCCGCACCCAATGCAAGACGTCAGACGATCGCGGAGCCGTTCCAGGTCGGTGATACGCCGATCAAGTCGCCCGCGCCACGCCGCGGACAACCGCGACCAGTCGGCCGCGTTCGGTGTGCGGTCGCTCGGGAGCGCGGCCAGTGCCGACCCGATCTCCTCCAGCGACGCCCCGATGTTCTGCGCCGCGAGGATGAATGCAACGCGTCGAAGCGTCGACCGGCGGTAGCGTCGCTGGTTGCCGCCGGTGCGGTTGGCGGTGATCAGGCCGCGGTGCTCGTAGTAGCGGAGCGCGGACGGCGCCACGCCGCTGCGGGCCGCCAGCTCGCCGATCGTGATGTCCTTGGGGAGGGCCGGCATCCGGTCAGGATAGCCCTTGACATCAAGTGGACTTGAGGTCTCAAGATGGCCCGATGCCGATGACGGCCGCACCCAGCTACGACGATCTACCCGCGCTGCTGACGCTGATGACCGGCGACGAGAAGCACGCGCCCAGCGCGACGTCGACCTTGGATGCGATCTGGGTCCTCTACGACCGGGTCCTCCGGGTCAGCCCTGCGACCGCCGACGATCCAGATCGCGATCGATTCGTGCTCTCCAAGGGGCACGGACCCATGGCGTACTACGCGGTCCTCGCGGCCAAGGGCTTCATCGACCGCGACGCCCTCCGGAGCTTCGGCCAAGACGGATCGATCCTCGGGCACCACCCGGACGGGCGGCTCATCCCCGGCGTGGAGATCGGCAGTGGCTCCCTCGGGCATGGCCTCGGGATCGCCCTCGGGATGGTCCTGGGCCTGCGGGCCCGGCGCAGCAGGGCCCGGGTGTGGTGCCTCGTCGGCGATGCCGAGCTCGAGGAGGGCAGCAACTGGGAGGCCGTGCAGCTCGCCGGCCGGCTCGCGCTCGGGGGCCTGACGGCGGTGGCGATCGACAATCGTTCGTCCGCCGACGGCTGGCCGGGCGGGATCGCGCAGCGTTTCGAGACCGAGGGCTGGACCGGCGTGACCGTGGATGGGCGGTCGCACGCCGACCTGGAGGCGGGGTACGCCGGTGCGACCGCCGGTCGCCCGCACGTCGTGGTCGCGCTCGTGGACGCCACAGATGGCAAGTGACGATATGCGCGAGCGTTTCATCGAGACGACGACGGATCTCCTCGACCATGACGAGCGGCTCGTGCTCGTCCTCGCACAGATCGGAGTGGCGTCATTCGCGCCGCTGGCCGAGCGGCATCCGACAAGAGTCATCAACGTCGGGATCCGCGAGCAGCTGCTGATCAGCGTCGCCTCTGGCTTCGCGCTCACGGGATTCCGGCCCATCGTTCACACGATCGCCTCGTTCGCGATCGAGCGGCCATATGAGCAGCTCAAGATCGATCTCGGCCACCAGGATGTCGGCGCGGTGGTCATCGCCCACGGCGCGTCCTACGACTACGCCGCCAGCGGCCGAACGCATCAGACGCCCGCGGACGTCGCGCTCATCGACGCTCTCCCCGGGTGGGATATCCACGTCCCGGGCCACGC
>WNFI01218349.1_pt1 | contig 12158 bp, 12 predicted proteins | sample 5400471 | NCBI WGS metagenome assembly WNFI01 (sample SAMN13153348, study PRJNA577476) | soil metagenome | isolation source: 100 cm saprolite on Douglas fir-dominated hillslope | place: USA:California | collected 2013-09-17 | reverse complement strand
TGGTCAGCTGGGGGCGCCGCTGGTACCTCGTCGCGTTCGATCTCGAGCGCGAGGACTGGCGTACCTTCCGGGTCGACCGGATCAGCGAGCCGCGGTCGATCGGGCATCGATTCACCCTGCGTCCGCTGCCCGCCGGTCCACTGTCGTCTCAGCGTGTCTTCGGTATCAGTGCAGGGCGGTCACGACGGCCAGGACCGCGATCAGCGCGATGAGCATGTATGCCAGGTACGCGCCCAGGTGCCCGGACTGCAGTCGCTGTGCCGCCTGGACCAGGAGGAGGAACGGTTTCCGGAATGGCCGGTAGACATACTCTTCGACGACCTCGATAACGTCGGAGCTGTAGCCGACGTGGGCCGCGGCAGCCTGGTCGCTGCCCCGGCCAGGCCCGGCGCGCGCGGGCGCCGCGCCGATCCGGGTGACCTCCGCCCTGGTGTGCAGCACGGCCGCGAGCACCCGGCGAGTCGGGTTGGCGAAGCCGAAGGCGGTGTAGCTGCCTGGCCTGACGCCGTCGAGGCCAGGCCCCCACGGCGCGACGAAGACGTTCAGCAAGATCGTGTAGAGGATCAGCTGCTTCATGGCCGAGCCCCACTTCAGCAGCGCGAAGTAGGGTCCCGAGTGCTCGAACGGCCGGGCCTCCTCGATCATCCCGAACTCGTTGGTTCCGGTGTGCGTCTCCACCGGGATCCGCCCGGTTTCGTAGAGGATCACCATGAACAGTGCCGCGGCCGCCAGCAGGTGCGCCGGGCGCACGATCTGGCCGGCCGACGACCGGACGGTCGCGGCCAGCGCGTACGGCAGGTCCGTGCCGGTCACCAGGGCGACCGTGAACACGACGAACAGCACCACCGGCTCGGTGATGGCAGCGAAGGTCTTGGCCCGGCTCGCGCCAAGCTGGGCGTACGGGCTGCCAGTCTCCAGCGCGGCCACCGCCACCACGAAGCTGGCCAGCGACAGGATGAACCCTCCGCCGAGGATGTCGCCCATGTAGCCCAGCGGCAAGCCGAACGTGGTCAGCACCGGGATCAGCAGCGGCACGGTCAGGTAGCACGTCATGGCCACCAGCGGCGCGGCCAGAAAGACCCAGCTCGACCCCTCTGGCGCCAGCGCCTCCTTGCGGAACAGCTTGGCGATGTCGTAGTAGGGCTGCAGCACGCGCGGGCCCTTCCGGCCCTGCATCCGTGCCTCGACGCGGCTGATCAGGCCAGACACCCCGGGCGCGGCAGCCGCCACGGTCACTACCTGAAGACACTGGATGACTGGGATGGGCAGCGCCGAACTCACTGGGCGGCTTCCGCGCTGCTGGCCGACAGGCCGCCCGCACTATCTTTGCCGGGCGGCCCCGGTGGCTTCCTCGATCACTGACGAGCTCCTCTCCCACGCCGGTTACCCGGACTGAGTGGTAGAGGTCATCAGCGAGACTGATTCGCGGTTGTCGGCGAGCCTCATCGCCGGTCCGTCATTTCTAGCGCACGCCTCGCGGCACTTGCAAACCCGGGCTCTCGCATCTGTCCCGGACGAGCCAGGCTGATGGCCCTCCGTGGCAGACGGACATGCGCAGCAGGCTGGGGCAACCGAGCCCGGGATCACGGCACCGGCAAAAGCTGCTAACTGGCCGTGAAGATGGCCAGAACCTGTACAGCGTGAACAGGAGAGGCCGGCGAGACGGGCGGGAAACGGCCGCAGGGGTGCCACGTGATCTCGCAGGTGCCTGGCGGCCGGGGTGGTTGAGGTAAGCCGGTACTCGCGTTCCGGCCCGTGCCCGCGGTGTTAAGGGATGAGGGTCAGCGCACGTAGCGCAGGCTGAGCTGGTCGGTGTGCCCGCCCCAGCTCAGGTGCAGCGTCCAGCAGCCGGGCGCGGGCATGTCCACGTACGAGGGTCCTGGACCGTTCGGCAGGTCCACGGTGGCGGTGCGCGTGCTGCCCGCCAGCGTGGCCCGGATGGTCAACGGCCCGGACGAGACCCGCGACACCCACAAGATCTTGTTGGCCCTGTCCGGCAGGGGTGGTGCGTGCAGCGCGTTGGGCGTCGCCCAGAGGATGGCGACGATGTTGCCCGCCGCGCCCATCACGTGCGGCATGGCGATGTCCGGCGGAGTGAATCCGGACCGCGCCCAGACCGGAAGAGGGCTGACCGGGGGCTGACCGGCGCAGCCGTTGGCGCTCACGGGGGAAATCAGCGTGCGGGAGGGCTGCGCGGCCGATTGCTGTGCCTGCCGCGGCTGCTGCTGGGGGTTACCGCTGCATGATGCCGCCACGAGCGAGACCGCCACCGCCGCCAGCGCGGCAGCGAACCGGCATCTCATATCCCCGACGGTACGCCGGTCATGGCGCAGCGCATAGCCGCCATTCACTAGCTGGCCAGGGCAATTGCGGTGTCGCGGGCGAGTCGTGTGCGCTGGTGGTACCAGCGGGCGCGGGCCTGGTGGCGGCGCCGCCAGGTCACCCAGTGTTCTGCGTGGCCGGGCGGGCGGGGCCGGGCGGGTGGCTCGGTGAGGCGTTTGATCTCCGGGACGGTCAGCGGGATCATGCCCGGGCCGGCGGGGGCCGCTGGCCCGGCCGGGCTGGCGGCGTGACTTAGCCCACGCCCCGTTCGGGTTATCGCGGCGCACCACGTGCAGATGCGCAATGCTTAATCGCAGAATTGTGATGCGTATCCCAGATACGTATCGAGAATGCAACCCAGTCAGCTCCCAAGGCTACGCCAGCGGGCAGCGGTTCAGATCTCGTCCCACCGGAACACCCGGACCGCGATGACAGTGAGTACCGCGCTGAAGCCGAGCAGGATGGCGATCGCCGGGAGCGCTGACGCCGGGCCAAGGCCGCGGGCCATCACGTTCTGCGCCCCGGTCACCAGGTACCGCAGCGGCATCACGTAGGAGACCTCCCGGATCCAGTTCGGCGCGAAGTCCAGCGGGATGAACGCCCCGCCGAGGAACGCCATCGGCAAGATGATCAGGTTTGCGATCGAAGTGGCTGCCTGCTGCGTGTTGGACACCGCCCCCACGAGAAGGCCGATCGACATGAACGCCAGCGTGCCGGCGATCACCACGGGAATCGCCATCCACCAGTAGGCGGTGAGCTTCAGCCCGAAATAGGGCGTGATGGCGATCGCGATGAACACGAACATCTGCACGATGGCGATCGCCACGCTCATTCCGATACGCGCCGTGACCACCGACGACGTGCTCACCGGCGCCAAGCGCAGCCTGCGCAGCAGCTTGTCCTTCCGCCAGCCAACGAGAGTGATCGCGGCACCGAACGCGGCACCGGAGGCGATCGCCCAGCCGAGCAGGCCCGGCGCCAGGTACTGGATCGCCCTCAGCGACTTGTCCTCGACCTGCGTCGCGGTCAGCTGGTACCTGGGCGGTCGCCCGGTGGCCGCCAGGTTGGCCTGCTGCACGATCGAGGAGAACACCGAGTTCGCGATGGCGGCCTTCGTCGGGTCAGCGACCGAGTAGTGCACGATGAGGCGGGTGCCCTGCTGCTGAACCGCTGCATCGTCGGTGCCCTTGCGCACGTCGGCCAGGGCGCCAGCCAGATTGCTGGTCCTGGTCACCGCTACGACCTTGGCCAACTGCCCGGGGCTCGCCGCGCGAGCCTGGTCGAGCATGCTGACCTTGCCCACCTCCAGCACGGTGATCTTCGGCGTTGTCGAGCCCCTGTAGATGGAGCCGAGGAGAACGAGGAACAGCACCGGGATCAAGATGGTGAAGATCACGGCCGTTCGGTCCCTGACGTAGCCCAGGAACATCGCCCGGGACAGGCTCCGGAAGGCTCCCACGTTCACTGGGACCGTGCCTCGGGTGGCCTGGTGCTCGGCCCTCGTCATTCTCGGTACTCCCGCCCGGTCAGGTGCAGGAAGACGTCTTCCAGGGTGGCTCCCTGCGCGCGCAGGCCCGCCAGCGCCTGCCGCTGCGCCAGCGCGGCGAGGACAGTCGCGGGCTCGCCGGTGACAATGGTCAGGGAGGATCCGTCGTCGGCGACAACGGTCCCGTCAGCGCCCGGGACGAGAGCGCGGGCCTCGTCCAGGCTGAGCTGGCCGGATTCAATGCTGATCCGGACTGGCTCATCCAGCTCACGGACCAGGGCCGCGGGTGGGCCGATCTTGAGGATCTTGCCGTGATCCATGATCGCCACCCGCTCGCAAAGCGTCTCGGCCTCGTCCATGTGGTGCGTGGTGAGCACCACCGTGTGGCCTGCCGAGCTGATGGCCCGCAACAGGTCCCACAGGTTCCGCCTGGCCTGCGGGTCAAGCGCACCGGTCGGCTCGTCCAGGAACAGCACTTCCGGCCCGTGCACGAGCGCGCAGGCGATGGACAGCCGCTGCGCCTGCCCGCCGGACAGCTTCTCCGTGCGGGTGGCCGCACTGTCGGACATACCCACCAGTTCGAGTTACGCGGCCACGGCGCCATGTCCAGCACGCTTACCTCGCCGCCGTCCGGCTGGCGCAGGCCCTCGATGATCTCAAGGGGGGCGGTCTTGCCCGCCCCGTTGGGCCCGAGGATGCCGAAGAACTCGCCTTGACCAACTTCGAACGTCACCCCGTCGACCGCGCGCAGGTCCCCGTAGGACTTCCTGAGATCCCGTACCGCGATCGTTGGTGGCCCGCCCCGGGGCGGCCGAAGGACGCTTTCCTGCTGCGCCGACACGTCCCAGGTCACCGCGGTCACCAGCGGGCAGCGGCCAGATGCCGCGTGTCACCGGGACCGTACGGCAAGATCACGACATCCGCCACGTCCGGAGATACCTCCTCCTGGCCGCTGCCGGGCCAGAGGACCTTCGTGATCGCGGGCGGCAGGCCGGCCAGGTCGCTGGGATCACTAGCCACTATTCCGTCAATGCGCTGGTAAAACCGCCGGGAACAATCGCTGCCGACCCATCGCCCTGAGAAAATGATATCCCGTGAACAGCTCACGCGATGCTCCTTCTGCGGGCCCGGGCTACGCCAGGGGTGCGGTGCCGGGACGGCCGGGGTGGCGGGCCTGGTGGTATGGGGGCTGCACCGGGACACGCCGGAGCTGGCCCAGATCGGCCTTCCGGTCTTCAGCTACGGCAGCTACCCGGCCGGCCCGGTGCGGCTGGACGGGCGGGAGCCCGAGGCGCTGACCACGGCGCGGTTCGGGCCGCACCTGGTCAGCGCCGATGACACCGTCTTCGGCGACGACGACGGCGTGCTGTTCGTCCCCGCCGGGCGGGCCCGGGAGGTGCTGGCCACGGCCCGCCAGATCTGGCAGGCCGAGCGCGACCAGGCTCGCCGGATCCAGGACGGCCAGACGCTGCGCCAGCAGACAGCCTTCGACGACTACCTGGCGCGCCGCGCTGCCGACCCGTCGTACACGTTCCGGCAGCATCTCCGCCGGACCGGCGGAGCCATCGAGGAGTAAACAAGTAGCCGCTCACGACGACATCGGGCCCCCAGTCCGCGACTTCGGCGGCGTTGCCGGTCGTGACCCCCCCGTCTACGCCGACCAGAATGTCTGCGCCGCAGAGCGCGGCCAGTTCGCGTACGGCCCCAATCCGGCGCCTGGTATTGGCCGCGGGCGCCTGGCCCGGCCGGCCGGGTCGACGGCTAGCACAAGCACCAGGTCGGCAAGCTAGAGCACGGGCTCTGCCCCTGGACGGGTGTGCCGGGATTGATCGCGACACCGTGCAAGAAGGACCTTGGCTCCCCGGCGAGCTCTGTCATCTCCTGCATGGTGCGGTGCAGGTGCTTTCGTTCCGGCCCGCCTGCCGGTCAACGACTTGTCCTCCGGATGCCAGCCCTGCGGATGCCGTTCATCGAGACAGCGCACAGCGCGGCGAGCACGATGGAGCAGACCAGGACAGCGCGGAAGTCGCCGACGTGCTCGGATGCGATGCCCACCGCGATGACCGGGATGGCGAGACCCACGTACGCGAACACGAAGTAGGTGGACACGACCCGTCCCCGCGTCTGGACCGGGGCCAGGCGATTGGCGGTCGAAAGGCTGCCGATGAACGCAGCTCCCACGGCCACCCCGCCGATGACGGTCCCGACTAGGAAGAGGGCCATCGACGCCTCAGACAGGCCGGCGACGATCAGGGCCAAGGCCGCCAGGAACAGCCCGAGCCCGGACATGATGACGGGCCGGCTGGGAAAGCGCGCGAGGAAGAGCTGGGTCAGGGCGGCTGTACCGAAGATGGCGAACACGACGACCCCACTGACGGCGTGGCTGTGCTCGTGCAGGACGGCGCCGAGAAAGCTCGGCGCCAGAGCGGTGAACAGCCCGAGCAGGGAGAAGGCAGCGAACGCGGCCACCCCAGCGGCGATGAACTCGCTCCGGCCGGCAACTGGCATCCCGAGGCCGGTGAACCGAAGGTTTAGTTTCTGGCGATCGGTGACTGTCTCGGGGACGACGGTGAGACCGAGGGCGGCCACGGCCAGTACGCCCAGATAGACCTCGAACACCAGCACGGTTGGGTTGGGGCCATACTGGGCGAGGAGCCCGGCGATCAGGGGGCCCAAGCCGAGTCCGCCCAAGTTGGCTGCGGTAGCCACCGTCGAGGCGCGCCGGGAGGACGAGCCCCCATAGGTCTCGGTCAGGGCTGCCGTGGCCGTACCAGTGACCAGCCCGGCAGAGAGCCCGGACAGGACCCGGCCGACGAACAGCCATCCGAGGCTCGGGGCCAGGATGAACACCACCGTGCTTACCGCGCTGAACCCCAGGGCGGCAAGCACGACTGGGCAAGGTGGTGCCAAGCATCGTCGCAGCGAACAGGTAGGCCACTAGCCAGAAGGCGACCGGACGGCGGACGGCCAGCCGGTGGCGTCGGGCTGTCACCGCCTCGCCCAGGCAGTCGACACACGGCCGGTCAGCCGTCGGCGCTGCTGGCCGGGAAGCCCTCGTCCCTTGGGCAGCCGGGTCACGGGTCATCTCGATCTCCTCCTTTGCACTCATGTCTTCATCTCGCGGGTGGCCGCCCAACGCGGGCAGTAGGGCGAGTAGAGGGCGATCGAGACGTTCTTGAGCCCGGCGTACCCGTCGATAGCGATTTTGCCCATCTCCCGGCCCCAGCCACTCGGTTGTAGGCACACAGAGGTGCGGCTGCGTGAGCCGGTTCGCCACGCGGACAGCTGGTGCGCGTCGGCAGGAGCTCCCGGTCGTCGCTGGTGTCCGCCGGACAGAGCCGGACTGTTATTTGCCGCTGGTGGCCGAGTAGTGGTTGGGTGACGCTGCTACTCTTCGCAGGAGCCGCATATTCGCAGGTCGGCATGTGTGCGGCGCGATGCCTGGGGGCTCCATGTACATCCGTCGGCTTCGCCTACGTTGGCTCGAACCCAACACCTGCCACTTCCGGCGGAAACGGCCCGTAAGCTGGCGATTCACCCACCTCGCGGGCCGTGTGTCACTTGTGCCATCGTTGGTCAGGAGACGTCTGCCTGCCTGGTCCCGCCCGGCGCTGAAAGGGTCCGTGCGCACAGCGCCGGACCCCCAGCGCGCGATGTCCGCTATCCCCCAGCGAACGGCAAGGGGGCTAAGTGATGGCGGCGACGGGCACATGGGTTCTGGCCGGCCGGTACGCCCTGGGCGAGGTCCTGAGCACCGGCGGCATGGCGACGGTGTGGCGGGCCAGGGATGAGGTGCTGGGCCGCGAGGTCGCGGTCAAGGTGCTCAGCCCGCAGTTCGCCGCCGACGCGGGCTTCCTGGCCCGGTTCGAGGAGGAGGCGCGGCACGCCGCCGCCCTCAGCCACCCCCGGCTGGTGACGGTGTTCGACAGCGGCGTCGACGGAACGACGCCGTTTATCGTGATGGAACTGGTCGCGGGCCGGACCCTGCGCCAGGTCCTGGACGAGGCCGGGATGCTGCCGGCCGCGGAGGCGGCCGCGATCGCCGCGGCGGTGTGCGAGGCGCTGGAGGCCGCGCACGCGGTCGGACTGGTGCACCGCGACATCAAGCCCGCCAACATCATGCTGTCCGGCGGGGGGGTGAAGGTGCTCGACTTCGGCATCGCCCGCGCCGAGGGCGGGACCTCGACCCCAGCGGTGCTGGGCACCGCAGCCTACCTGTCACCAGAGCAGGCGTCCGGCCGCCCGGTCGGCCCGCAGGCCGACTTGTACGCGCTGGGCTGCGTGCTGTTTGAGATGCTCACCGGCAGCCCGCCGTTCACCGCCGAGTCGCTGGCCGGGCTCGCCTACCGGCACGTCCACGATGACCCCGGCCCGCCCTCGGCGCGGCGACCGGGCATGCCCGTGCAACTCGACTGGATCACGGCCCGTCTTCTGGCCAAGGATCCGGCCGCCCGGCCGCCCGGCGCCACCGCAGCCAGGGCCGACCTGCTCGCCGCCCTCGGCCCGGACGCGACCGCCGTGCTCGCCGCTCCGCTTCCGGGCCCGCCTGCCCGCCGCCGACGGTGGCGGCCGCGGCTGGCTGAGATGGTGCTCGCGGCGGTGCTCGCCGCGGCCGTAGCCGCCCTCGCGGCGGTGCTGCTGACCGGCACAGCGGGCACCGCGGGGACCGCGGCACCGCCGTCCCGCTCGGCGGCGGTCCTCCCCCCGGCCGCCGCGTTCGTCGGCGACTTGCAGGCCGGTGTCGCCAACGGGCAGGTGACACAGCCGGCCGGACAGGACCTGTTCAGCCACCTCCAGCCGCTGCTGTTCGGCTCGCCCCGCCAGAACGCCCAGCAGATCCAGCAGTACGCCCAGCTTGTCCAGGCCTACGGTCAGCGCCAGTCGCAAGGGCAGATCACAGGCCAGGCGGCCGTCAAGCTGCGTCACGCGCTGAACGCCCTGGGCGCGGCCGTCGGCTCCAGCTAGCCGCCAGCCGCCAGGACCTGCACGGGCGAGCCCAGCCATGCGCACGGCGCAAGAAGACTTGGTATCCGCCGCAGTGGCTCGGTCATGGCATGGCAGGTTACGCAGCGCGATCGCGCTGTACGCGCCGGCGCTCACTTGGCTTGCGGCCCGGAGTGCAAGTAGGAGTGCCTGGCGCCGGGAGGGTCAGTTCAGCATCTGGGCCGCTGGGTGCAGACCCGGGGCAAGCCAGGGGAGCCAGATGGTGGCGAGCGCGAGGGCCAGCGCGGCGGCACCGGCGAGCCTGCTGGCCGCAGGGCCCCATGCCCATATCCTCTCGACCAGCACAAGAGCGGCCAGGGCGACCATGGCTGCGACGTTCATCACGCCCACCGCGACGAGGACCACCATTAGTCCCCAGCAGCAGCCCAGGCAGTAGCCGCCGTGATGGGCGCCGACGCGCAGGTCGCGGAGCCTGCCCCGGTAGGAGCCGTAGTGCAACAACAGCGCGAGCGGGGATCGGCAATGCGCCAGGCAGCGGTCCTTCAGGCTGCTCAGCTGGTACACCCCGCATACGGCGAATACTGCAACGGCCACGGCGTGCGCCGCGGCGGGATGCTGTCCGGTCAGCCATCCAGTGAGCCGGGCCAGCGCGTAGGCCGGCAGGCCCACCGCCGCCCAGACTGCGAGATAGCCCACCACCAGGCCGGCGACCCTGGCCGTCCGGTTGCTCTGCACGGTCTTGGCGTACAGCGAGGCCGTGGGCATCACCGAGGGCAGCATCATGGCCGCCATCATCAGCGTCCACACCGGCACGAACGCCGCAGGACCAAGCCCCATCGTGCCCGTCATCCCGGCCATCCCGCGGGCGACCGCAACAGTCGCCGCCCAGGCGCCAGAGGCCAGGATCAGCAGCAGCGCGACCTCACGGGCTGCCAGGCCCGACCGCGGCCGGGCGAGCCCCGGTGAGCTTCTCACCCGGCCCATGAGAACGGCGCGGAAAAGCCGCTCTGCCCGTCGCGGCCCCAGTCGATGCCGAACGTCGACAGGTGCGCGGCGTTAGCCGTCGCGACCGTCAGTGTGGTATTCGACGGGTGGAACACGTTTGTCAGCTGAACCGGATCGTGACCTTCGATCGCGACGAAGTCCTCGACGCCAACGTCGGTCGCATCGCCGATCCGGACATGGTGGCCGCGGCCATCCTCGCTGTAGGTGATGCGCGCCTTCTCCATGCCGAGCATCTCGCCGATCAGCGGCCCGAGCATCGCCGGCGGCCCGCCGAGCTGCCCGGACAAGACCGACCCCAGCTGCTCGGCCTGGCTATCGGACGCGGCGTCATCCAGGTAGACGCCCACCCGCCAGTTGCCCTCGATCATGACCGGCGGCGTGTCCAGGAACAGGGCGAAGCTCAGGCCACTGACATCGACGCCATCAATCACACCTGACTCGACCCGATAAGCCAGCAGCGCCCGGCACCGGTCCAGCGTTGCCTTCGCCGTCAGCGCCGACCACGTGCATGGGCAGACCGCATCGCACGAGCACGACTCGAAATACGTCCCATCAAGCCGCCAAGCCATGGCCCCTCCCCCTATGGCGCAATTACTCCCTCGACAAGGTTGGCGCAGGCTGTACTGACCGTCAAGACGCAAGATCCATCCCCGGCCGGCGCGTTGGCGGGCCCGCTCCCGCCCGACCGCGATCCGGCGCCCAGCCAGGGTCTGCTCGGCCCGGCAGCGATGCACCGTTGAAGCACCCCACTGGTTATCTATGCGGAGTCCGGGTACCTAGGCGCTGTTGCTGCGTCCCCTTCAAAGGAGCGGGGTCATGAGCTACGCCAGGCAGATGCTGGACACCTACCCACATGCCTTCAAGGTCGACGCCGGCGTGGTGGCCGCCACCATCGATGCGCTCAGCGACTGCGCCCAGGCCTGCACCGCCGACACCGACGCCGACTTGAGCGAGCAGAACGTTACTGAGATGATCAGGTGCATCCGGCTGTGCCTGGACTGCGCCGATGTCTGCACCGCCACCATCGGTGTCACTAGCCGCCAGGCGGAGTACGACGCCAACGTCGCCAGGCCGCTGCTGGAGGCCTGCGCGGCCATCTGCAAGAGTTGCGGCGACGAGTGTGAGCGGCATGCCCAGAAGCACGAGCACTGCCGGGTCTGCGCCGAGGCTTGTCGGCGCTGCGAGCAGGCCTGCCGGGAGTTCCTAGTGCGTTGACCACGAACGTTCACCGGTCTGGGCCCACTGCGGTGGTTTGACGGCGGTTCGCCTGATCTGCTGCACACTCGATCTGTCAATGGCGGTCGAGTTTGCGGGAGGTGGGATGGCAGAGCCGGTCCGTGCGCGGCGGCTGACTGACCAGGAGGGCCAGCGGCTGCAGCAGATCGTGCGGCGCGGGAAGCACGAGTCGATCCGGGTCCGCCGGGCAATGATCATCATGGCGTCGGCGTCCGGCACGCCGGTGACGGCGATCGCCCGGCTGGTCGCGGCGGACGAGGACACCGTGCGCGATGTGATCCACCTGTTCAACCAGAAGGGGCTGGCGGCGCTGGACCCTCAGTGGGCGGGAGGCCGTCCCCGCCTGATCAGCGATGAGGACGTGGACTTCATCATCGCGACGGCCACTACCCGCCCAGAGAAGCTGGGCCGGCCGTTCACCCGCTGGAGCCTGCGCAAGCTCGCCGGCTACCTGGCGAGCAATCCGGCCAGGATCGTGACGGTCGGGCGGGAGCGGCTGCGGCAGATCCTGCACGCCCGGGACATCTCCTTCCAGCGGACCCGGACCTGGAAGGAATCCTCCGACCCGGACAAGGACGCCAGGCTGGACCGGATCGAGCACGTGACCGCCGCGTTCCCGGACCGGTGCTTCGCCTTCGACCAGTTCGGGCCCTTATCGATCCGCCCCTGCCATGGCACCTGCTGGGCAAAGCGCAAGAAACCCGCCCGGCTGCCGGCCACCTACCACCGCACGCACGGGATCCGCTACTTCCACGGCTGCTACTCCCTGAGCGATGACCAGCTGTGGGGCGTCACCCGGCTGCGCAAGGGCGGCGACCACACCCTCGCCGCGCTGAAGACCATCCGCGCGGCCCGCCCCGACGGCGCCCCCGTCTACGTCATCTGCGACAACCTGTCCGCGAACAAGACCCCGGCGATTCGCGCCTGGGCGGCAAAGCACAAGGTAAGACTGTGCTTCACCCCGACGAACGCGTCGTGGGCCAACCCGATCGAGGCGCAATTCGGGCCGTTGCGCACCTTCGTCATCGGCAGCTCAGACCACCCGAACCACGCCGTGCTGGCCCGCCGCCTGCAGGACTACCTGGCCTGGCGCAACGCCAACGCCCGCCACCCCGACGTCCTGGCCGCCCAGCGCCGCGAGCGCGCCCGCATCCGCAGCGAACGC
>WNFI01001711.1_pt1 | contig 12158 bp, 10 predicted proteins | sample 5400471 | NCBI WGS metagenome assembly WNFI01 (sample SAMN13153348, study PRJNA577476) | soil metagenome | isolation source: 100 cm saprolite on Douglas fir-dominated hillslope | place: USA:California | collected 2013-09-17 | reverse complement strand
TCATAGGTATCCCACTATAGATATTGGAGTCGACTTGGAGTCGACTTAGAGTCGAAGTGAAGTCTAATTTATGACTTCACTCCGCTCGGCTTCCGCAGTGCCCGAGAGTGAGGTAAAGTCGAGTCGAGTCGAGTCGAGTGAAGCGGAGTTGCAGCAACACTAGCTTAGAATATTCAGTGCAGAATATTGCTGCGGATATTTTGCCTCTAAACACAGTGAACGGCAAATTACTGTTGCATATACAAACTACTATAGTGGAGGAGAAATCTAGTAGGTTCCATCATATCAATTGGGGACTCCCCCCGCTTGAAGCATATTCAATGCCAATTGCGATGCATTGTTCCTGGCTGCAATACGATTGAATCCGGTATTGGTAGAATAAAGTTCCCCATTAACTAAGAAATTGGGTTAACTCTTGGAAACATCGAATGATTAACAAAATGCAGGTGCGAACCATATACATAGGCTTTCCAACTGTTGGGATGAAGTTGCTTGTCATCCTTGCGAAGCCTCTGTCAGAGTCGTTGTAAGGACAAAAAACTCGGGACAAACGATATTAACGACCCAATTCCTTTCGTCAGCGAGATTCTGCAGCTCAACGATGTAGTTGTTGTCTAGAGAAGTCGAGGAAAGGAAGGATTACGATGTAGGTAGTAGTTGTGATGACACGGAAAGCTCACTAGACATCTTTCTTGGCCTTGAGATGCGCTGTTGAGAAGGTTCTTGATGAAAATTCTCAGGTTAGCCCTCCTGATTTATAGCCCAGTAACAGTACACGGTCTGAGTCCCCCCTAGTCCATCCAACGGTATAACTCTTTGAGAATGAAGCGACAACGGACGCCGCTGATCAATCCTCTAACGCGAAGTAGCGTTGATCCTCCTATGCCGGTCATGTCGACACCCACAGAGTGACCGGTTGTGCGATCTGTGTGCGACAAGCCACTGAATAGTAGGCAGCGAATAACCAGAATAATCAATATTCAAGTGTTAGGACTCTGCCTACGCGAATGGTTGCAATCTGGTCGGATCAAGTCCCCCGAATGATCCTCTAGAACGACCGGTACCAACATGACAGGGACGTGCCGTGCGTTCAATAGGCATCCGCGTCAGTGTCGGATTAATGATGGGAACTCTTCAACGCCCGGATTGACGAAGTGAAAGGATGACTTCCAATCAAACAGCGTGCGTCTGTCCACCGGCAGCCTGAGCGCGGCGAGGCAGTGGCCATTCGGATCAATGCTAGCTACGGAGATGATCTATTGCGCGCGTAGAACACGCGACGCATACTGATTTCAGTAGGTTGAAGGTTATGGTAGTGTTCGTGTTCTAGCTAGTAGACACCAAAGCAGCTTGAGACCGAAACTAGGTGATGAGATTCAAGTAGGGATCGACGCGACGATCGTGCTGCGCTCCGATGGCCGTTGAGATGCGCTGCAACGTCATGGGAACCCAAAAACAGGACCGAAAAAAAAAGACCGCAGCAGGTCAGTACCGTAGAACATGAATTGAAATAGCAAAGGCAACACCGCGACATGCTCAATTAACGCTATCAGACGCGACAATACGGCCATTTACACAAGCAATCTACCTCATTGGATCCACGCAGTGGAGACGAGGGGGCGGCCACATCAGAACCTGCCTGATGAGCCTAGACGCGAGAGGATCGTTAGTTGGGCTGTGGCACAACAATGCGCTCTGCCAGCGGGACAGAGTGAGGTCGTTCGACTGTACTTGCTCTATGGTCCATAAGCTCTTCGCGCGGAGAATTCCATCACCCCTGTAAAGATAAGAATTGATGTCGTCCCATCAGGGCAGACGCGGGCCCAAGACCAATCACCAGGCTAGTAGAAACTCCGCTCGACCTGACCCAGGCACAGGGGAAAATGCTTCTATCAAACGTGCAGGTTTCATCCGGTAGAGCGCTCGCCATGCCACTAAAGGCATGTACAATATGATCATACTTGTTCATCAAACGAGCAATGGTGCATTGGAAGGAAGCGCGACCAGAAAATCCATCAACAGAAGGCTGCGGCTGACGTATCTGGTGACAACAGAGGGGTTTTAATTTCCGGATTCTCGCGTCGACGAGGCGACCTATCCCCTCTCCCGAAAACTTCTGGGAAAGAAGGGTTCCGTGGGAACGTAGTTCGATTCCTGCGAGTGAGGGCCGTGTGGTAGAGAACGGATGCACCGGACTCGCCTCTGCCTCGTACGCTTTACTGGCGGGCCTTCCGCTCATCCGTGTCGTGCGCTACAGAGTAGTGTAAATGGGGGCCACATTGAATCCCCGATCAACACTCATCCATAGCTGGTCTCACGTTCGCTGAGCCACCGTAGTGCGCAACGGTGACAAGCCGCCGTCATCGGTGTCAGTTAACGGCCAAATGCAATGTCTTTACTCTGCTCAAAGCATGCCATCCTGCATGCAGCGAGATCTCTCCAATCAATATTCATTCCGATCTCGCTCCGCTGAATCGCCATCGTGAACAGCTGTGAGCATGCTTGGCTTTCGACTTCAAAAACCTACCGAGGATCAGCCTTTTGAAAGGCGAGGAAGAAGGGAAAAGGTAGGGATAGTTGCTATGGAAAGAAAGGGGTGGTGTGAGTTCAACTTCCAGAAATGAGCCGGATATAGAAGGATGACTGAAGGGTTTACGTTATTGCAAACAGTTCAACCTCAGACCGTTAGAAGCATTTTCTCGCCCCATACGAGGATCCTCGGCTAATATTTGACTTGGTTTCCAGTACCTGGCCACACAAGAGGGTTTCGCGTCGAAGGGGAACCAAAGATGTGGGCTATATGTATGATGATAAGCACATAACACGTGTACAGACGTTCGGTGGTTGGATTATGGCACACCACACATTCGCCACCAGAGGGAAACACATCTCTTACAATGGTATCCCAAAAAGGACCTACTTGCATTAGATACGAAAATCCCAGAGGACGTCGGCCTCAAAGACCACATTAAAAATAATTCCCTCCTCCGATAGAATCGGGATTAGTATGGTCGAGCCAAGTATGTAAAAGATGCTGTGAGCCGAGATGAACTCATATGGCGAAGTCGATGACCTAGAAAAAAGGTCAGTTAGCTTTATTTGTAACATAGATCCTGATGCATGCATGGATGTTCAAATGAGGGACCCGGAGACGAGCCTTCAAGGGTGGTTCCGCAGGGGTTAGAGGTGCGCTAGCCGCCAGTTGTCGAGTTCAGACTGGCATGAAAACATCCGATCCATCGCTCCCATTACATGACTGATGCACTCCAGCCCTGGTAAAAGCAAAATATATTGACTAAATCGACATCCACCGCGAGGGCAGTAGGCAGAAGACAAACTGTCCATACAGACTGGCGAGGGATCACTAGTGCACGATGACAGTCATTGATACGCAGAGCCAAGTCTCTCTGGATTAGGTCGCGGAAAGAGGGATATCCGACTTGGAGCAGACAACGATGCAGCAAAATCGCTGTCCCTAGATGGAAACATATGTAGAGGGATCGATACGGAGAATACGACTAAGGGAGCTCAAGCTGAAGAAGATGCACGGGATCGACTGAGCGTTGATTTCGATCTATATGGAGCGGCGGGTAATGGAGTGGCATCGCATCGACCCGGTACGTACATCCGGCTTGTTCTATGACGGATCGGCTTCCTCAAAGCTGCGAGAAATATGGTGCCCGTCGCTGAAGTAAAAGCTGATTACGCCAACAGTCAAGTATGCATGGTAGGAAAATGGTCAAACGCGCATGCAATAGTTTATGTAAGTAGGTTTAGGTGTAGGTTGATCCATTTGCTGGGCATTAAGAAGCCCAAATTCATATACACGAGACCATCATCCGCGCCTCACCTTGAGGATCTAGGCCCCGCTGAAACCGGGGTAGCGCCACTGTTCGGCTACTTGGTACATTCATATCCTCCACCACGTTCAGGTTGATGTATTCGCCGTTTCGCTTGGTCCGAGGTGCGGACACTGCGCGATCACGACCCGTGTGACGATTCCCAGCAGCAGGCGATCTCTAGAATAATGGGAAAGGGTAGCTCGAGATCATTCCTTCAGGGCACCCGAGCCCAGTCTTCTGTGCCTCGGTTTTGCAATTGGATAAAGGTGCAACGGATGTGATTTATAAATTATCACTCGAGACAAATAAATGTAAATACAATGCGCTGAGTTCGACTGTAATCCATATCCAGAATCCGGGACCCAGTCCTCAGCCCCAATCAAATCCATCGTCCTACAACCTAGACCGAACTGTTCCGAGCCCTACCCGCCGATTTAACGGGGGATGTGTCACTATGTGATTATTTAAATCCTGGTGGCCCCCAAATATAACATCTCAGAAACAGAGCAAGCGACATCTTCCTGATACTAATCTGCGCTCAGAATTCATACCGACTTTTATCAGCCTCTATTTGGCAGGAAGATTCTCGGTCTTCTTGCTTTCAGACGATATAAGATGCAGAGTACTCGATTTCTTGTAGGATACTATTTACAAGCACCCATTTCCTTCAAGGTGACGGTTACAACATTATGACAGCTTACACATTCCAGAATCACATTTAGAATGGAGACAGAAGCTCTTCGCTGAGTTTCCAAAGCCTCTCTGCATTCTCCTATGGAAGTCACGACCGTATTCAGCAGACGTTGAGCGAGGTCAGTGGCAGGGTCACGTACAGTAGTCACTAGAGGCGATATTTCTTCCACGGGATACAGTTGGTTATCATTCAGAAAGGCTCCATTACGCGACAAGAGTGATGGATCCAGAGCTGCGACGAGTTCGCTACGTTATTCCCAAGTACACATGGGGTTCCTCCACGACGCCCGGATGAAGTGAGTACGCAAGAATGTTATCCTTTCCGAACTTGTTGGCGATTCCTCTGGCATGAAGAACGTTTGCGGCCTTGCTTAACATGTAAGCTTCGAGCTTCTTGTACTCCTCGGGTCTTTTAGAAAACCCTGGGTCGTCCCATCGGAAGCCTCCTGGGGTTTCGGCGTAACTATACATAGAGCTCGAGACAATAACGACGCGGGCTGGATATTCCGGTGTCGTAGCCTCGCGGAGACGTGGAATGATGAGGTTGGTAAAGAGGAAGTGGCCTAGGTGATTGCCACCGAACTGGGCTTCGAATCCTTCCTTTGTACGATTAAGAGTCTCGAACAGAGCTGTCGCAGCATTGTTAATGAGTATCTATAGATTCGGGTCTGGTTAGGACATAAGCGTATACAAGCAGAACACGATGAACGTGCGTGGATCGGCTCCGTAATCTCCGCGGCGCCTTTGCGGATGGATTCGACAGAGGTCAAATCTACCACGACCGGAACGATATTTGCTTTTGGAATGTCCTTCTTGATAGACTCAACACTTTGAACAATGCTAATTAATGTTAGAATACGATGACTAGTATCAGAACGTGAACGAGGATCAGGATAGCATTGCATACCGATCCTTGTTGCGACCAGTCACGTAGATGAGATTGGCGTACGGGGCAATCGAGCGAACGACCTCAGTTCCAAGACCACCGGGTGAGACACCGGTTACAACGACTAGATCTGACTGAGTGCCAGTGTTACGCACGCTACTAGACATAGAGTGGCGCACCGTTTTTACCGATGAGTCGGTCCTTGTGTTCACTAATGACATCCTCAGCAGTTGTTCTGGCGTTGAAGGAAGACATCAGATAACTTCCGAGCAGACGAGAAAGTCGTCGGGGATTCAGATGTGATATTGTACGAGTTCTTGCTAAGGGGGAAAGAGGTGGACAAGGCGCATCCTTTTATACACATGAACTGTACGATGCCATAATCCTTGCAGATCGCTGAATCAGCAACAGTTGGGCTTTAGTGAGCTGGATACTTCGGGCGAGTACTTCCATACGTGTGGCACAACAGATGTAACAGATGCAATCAGCTCGGTCAACTCTCGTACGCCGCCGTGTAAGGATGTTCACGTGAACGACCTGATGTGGCCCCATTGAGGGCCAAATCTAGTGTATGGCCCTTACTGGAGGCTATGCCTGGTGCCCACGCTCAAGTTGGATGCCGTGATCTTGTGTTCAACTTGCCCCATGTCCAGAGGTTGGGTTTTTCTCCACGTTGATGAGGTGTCATTGTCCATCCGTTGTCTGAATATTTTCACTTTCCTTCATTCCTATGTCTTCGTCTTTGTTTTTCACGGTCGGTCCAACGAGGTTGATTAATTAGTTGACCCTCGCTGTATACTACGGCGGAGTTGGCCGATTTTATTGTATCTATTGTATCTATCAAGGTGGACATGCGAAGCGTAATCATTGCTAATCAATACTGTACTACATAAGCCTCATCTGACTCACTATTGTAAGCTATTGTACTGGAACTAGAGCATCAAGGGTGTTATGAGTGCACTAATGCTTAAGGAAAATGATACGTAAGGGAGGGCTTAGAGCTCAATTCTTAGTCGGTGAGATGAGGAGGACGTGATGAATAAGACAAGACCTGGTAATCTGGAATTAGACTCGTAACCTGAGTTGATCCAGTTGGGTTCCCAGCCAACTGGATCAACCACCTTATATACATCGAGCTACACGGAATGATGAGATACATAGATAAGATAGCGAGGTAGGATGGATGTAGGAAAGATAAGAGAACAATGAAGCTTTAGGTGGAGGTGGCTATGTGATAAGAGTCCAAACCGTAACAAAGGGGGTATTCGTGTGACTTGTTTCCCAAAGGAATGGCATCCCTTCCCGGGAAGAAACATGTGGGATTCAGTTTCTGCAGTGCCCAACTAGTAATCGGTCGAGCTCAGCAGTGCGGTGGACACCGGAGACGGCCGATAAGGCCAAAAGCATCGCACCCATGAGCCCTGCCACTGACCCTCACGTAACACTACGTACGTAACAGCAGCTCTCTATACAGGAACTTGTCGACTGCAGTCTTCTTTCCATACATCACACTTCTAGCAGAACATGAACGCCTCTTTCACCAGCGCGCTTCCCAAGCGTCTTCCGTCGAACACTACACGTACAGATCCTCACTTCAGGCGCCGGTCCCACAACATAGCTCTCAAACAGATAGGGGAAGATGCCCCTCACTCTCCTTCGATGTATCCCCCTTCTATCCCTCATCAGCCTGGGGCGTCTCCATTCGATGATATTATCGAGAAACTTCGTGACCCTCCCTATCGTTCTCGCCTTGGAGATGTCTCTCAGATTACCCTTTCGAGACCCAGTTCATTCCCTGACTCAGGAAATTTTGCGGTCGCGTCATCTCAGTCACCTGGAACGTCATTTTCGGGGCGGAAAGGATGGGTTCTGCTCAGTCCTTCATCCCCCATCTCTCGTCCATGGAACTCGCTCCTCTCTTGGGGTAGGAGGCCATCATCCTTTGTAACTAATTCTAATCCCAGAAAAGGGCGTTCACTCGCGCCTCCCGAACTCGATGATGTCCATGCCTCGGAAAGAATACATTCGTATCCTCTTGACGAAACACCAGACTTCGATCTGCCTTCTCCATTCGACCCACTTTTGACAACCACGTCCGTCCGTCTTGTTGATCCATTCATTGCAGCTACTTGCTCTACGAACCCCTATGTCTCTCCAGAATCCTTATTATATCCGGACTATTCCCAGCAACAGCTTACTTCTCCTAAGCCGCCAGCATTATTCAAGCTCCCTCATAACGTGACATTCGCTGACTACGGACTCCCGTCACCTCGATTATTCTCGTCCATAGCGCGTCATACTTCGAACTTTACGCGCAAATTCCCTCTTCCATGGAGATCTGTCGATAGATTTAATACAAAAGAATACATTCCTCTCCTGGAACAAGATGGAGGTGATAATAGGCTTAATGGGTTATATTTTGATACCAAGCTTAGGGAGCCAGATGGTTATGGACTCGATGGGGATAGTATCGATATTGGGAGGTGGACCCCCCACAAATGGGCTCTAGTGCTTTCGGTATCTGTGGTAAGGATGAAGAAGAAATATTGGTGAGGCCTGCACTCATGGAAAGCCAGATATTTGTTATCGGCATTGGGGGTATCCTCGCCAGCCTGACCATTTGGCTTCGAAGTCAGTTGGCACCTCCACTATGATGAGTACTATTCATAGATATTTGCTGTTCTAGCATTTCTCCATGCTGATGTCATTCAAGTCGTCAACTGGGATCTTGTTCTCTGTAAGTCGATCTATTGATTCTCGATTTTCCTTGCCTTGACTAGTTTCATATTAGACAGTACTGTGGCTTCAGGTTGTCTCCTCGTGACATCTTTGGTCGGGATCACTGGCGCAATCTTAAACTCACGCCCGTTCTTGGTTTTCTATAATATCCTACTTTGGCCATGTCTAATCAGTGCCGCGACTGTAGGTTACACTTCATATAAGCGGCGGACGTTCAATCTCCTTGGAAAGATCAACGAAGGATGGAGTAGAGAGTGGGACGATTATGGGAGGCTCGTTATTCAGAATTCCGTGCGTAGTCCTCTTTACTGCCTCTAAACTGGAAGCACCATTTTTGACCTCGTTCGTAATATACTAGCTTCATTGTTGTGGACTCTATAACCCTTTGCACCAGACCGCATTCTCCAAGACGTGCTATTCCCGTACGATGCTCCCCCCTTGTAGACCCAACATCAGCCAATTCCAGATATCGACGCTCAATACGTTCACTTGTATCGCATTTTCAGTCATAGGCGTTATACTTGTGAGCATCATGATTGCAATTGTATGTTCGAACCATGTCAATCGGTAAAACTGTTCGGGTATTCTGTTCGCCTGGCGCAATCACTGAACCTTGCCTTTGCAGCCTCTTTGGGAAGGGACTGATGCCTATTCAATATCGACTGAGGCAAGGATGAGTGCACGTTGAACGCGAGATTCCCCATGATGACATAACACATTTCTCAAACTCTAGACTGGGCGACGTACATAATGCACACGCACTTTCACTCACATCACTCGGCCGTGCGGTGCAGCCGCAGGGCGTTCTGCGCCCTGGCTTCATTGATGATCAGCTCCTACCGGAGTCGACTACGAAGCAAGATTTCGCTCTGCGATCCAATCATTCTCAACATGCCATCTGAGTGAATGGCCCGCTTACGTTGAGCCTTATTGGTTTGGAGACATGTTGATAACATGATGACTAGATTTGTACAACATGTTGTAATGTTATTGTTTTTCCTAACTAATCGGACTCCTGAGGTAGATGTAGCGGGAAGCGACCAAGACTTTTCTGGTGCAAACGGCACCGTACAAGCATAAAGCAAGGGCAGTCACGGAAGCAATCCTAGCAGCACAGAAACTAAGCGAACAATTCAAGCGTACAACGAAGCATTTTTACAGAACACAATTCAGCAAAACGAACAATACAATGGTGGGTGCGGGGGATGGTGGTGAGAATGAATCGGGGTAGCGAGAGCGGAAGATGGAGTAAGAACTAGTATACAAATAAAGTGTGATTACGCAAGAAATAGCAAGTGTGAATAGATAATTTTCACAACTTACGATGCAGAGAGGACAGAAGCGTCCAAGCGGCGGCAAGCTTATACGCAGAGGGGCGGACTCTGGGTAACTGGCCACACTAATGTCTCACTCACCGGGTTGAAAAAGCGGGCAGCATTGCGGCGGGTATAGAGATGATGGGAAGGAGCAAGTCCTCATCCATCAAAGCGCCGCGGCGTTCCAACAACATATACACAGGCCATCAATGCTGGCTTGTGAATGTGAACTGCTCTTTGTCGTTATTCGGTCTCGTCCCTTTCATGCAAACATTGTATATAAACGTTGCGTCGCCACTTCCAATCCCATCGCATCAGGGAGTTGCATTTACAAACGTGACAACCGAGAGCGGAACTAGCCAGTTGAGTCGATTACACCATGGTTTGATAGCGTGATCGCTTGGGTAGACGTGTACTAAGAATGGGAGGGTACCTAGACAATGCTCTATTCGGTTATGTCCAAAAAGGAGGGTGCCTGAGCGTACCGATGCCGCCATACGGCTAGTTCCATGACGATAGAAAGATCCGCATCCTGTGTAGTGTTGATGTAGGAGTCCGTGTCAGCGGTTGGCGATGAAACTCTTCGCGAAGAAGGAACCTTTGACCGCATAGTGGGTGATGACTCAGAGATCCTTCGACGAATTGTGTCTCGGACTGCACCTCCGAGATCGAGCCACCTTAAAGCCCCCGATATCTCGCAAGTTTCATCGAGGCTGCATAAGTGTTCAGCAACTACCGACGCGAAGAAATAACAATTTTGCTAGCAACCATCAGATTCGTCAACATTGGCAAAGAATCTGGATCCATACCGGCCATAGTTTGTAGGACTTCGATTCCTCCCTCAGTACTTCGAGACCACAAAACAAATCCCTCAACGAAGGCCGATTGTGAAAGAAGACCCTCAACTTCTGTACATTCTTGGCCTTGCCCAGCAGAGAACTCAAGTCCCCGGAAACAGTTGCCTGGCACTGCAGTTCATTAACAATCTAGTTAGTACCGATGAGAGCACTTACTATGTCATTCGCTTCCAAAGCGCCAGATAAGAGCTTACTAAGACCACCCACAGGTCTCTTCCTCTCTAGGCGCACCCAGAACTCCCCGCCCGACGGCTTATACAGCAGTATGAGCAGGAACTCGTGCTGAAAACCATCCTCTTCTTTTCTAATGATCAATTCTTCAATGGGAGAATGTTCCATGTTAGTTGTGGTTCTTAAGTATGAGCATAGATCGTGGAGTGGCAAAATCATTTTCCGCGACGATGAAGGGATTTTCGACCATATCGAAGAGACTCTTGAAGCGATGGTGGTAGTACTCTGCTGGGTCGCGATAGAGGCTCCGTCAAAATCACGACGTGACATTGCTGTTTGGTAGTGAGGACGATCGTCTAGCCGGGCAATTAAAGCTTCCGTGCTGTCGAAAGTGCACATGCTGCGTGCATGAGGCGTAATAAAATTGGCATAGCTTTTTGCCTCGTTGGTGTTTTGCCATGGATGTTCAGTTACCGCAGACGCACTGACCAACCTAAGGGTAGTCTGTTTCCTTACAATTTCCTCGTCGCTCATAAGCGGCTAGAGTGTGTGTGATAGATAAGACAGAAAGCTTCGTGAGGATCGGAGGATAGCGTCCCGCGGCATAACCGATCGCGAGAGGGCGTAGATGCAAACGGACGCTTTAGGAACTTGCCATTTTTCTCTAGAACTTTATGCATGGTGGTACACAATTGAATGGTGTACTGGGTTAACCTATAATAAATAAACTAAGAAAACGAGTTGGAGCAACATCCTTCGAGGGGGTAAAAGGGCACGCCGACATTGAGGGAAACATAGAGGCAGACAAACTAGCGGCCGAGGGGTCCACAATGGATAACACCCAGAAAACCATCTTCATAACCTCCCCTAATCACAACTACACAGGCACCAGACTAGCGAACCTAATACAAGCAGCCGCGTACAAACATATCACCAAACTCAAGAGATGCAGCACCCGCAGACAAACCAACACAACGAACCTCAACCTCGCCCGAGCCACCATAAACAACCTGGAGAACGATTAACCCCCAGAGGAAACCATATGGAACGCCACCCTTAAGAACAGAAGAGATTTCTTAACAAATGTGAGGAATTTCCTATGGAAACTCCTCCACACATGGCGCTCGCAATCTGTACCAAGAAAAATATAGACTGACCGCCAGACCTAGACATCACGACGGTCATGGCCCTCCCCCTCCTAGACAGCAGAACCGAAAACGGGAAAATTCGCCCGGCCACACGCCTCCTAAGAATAGTCATCTCGGAGTGCGCTTTCCTGGTATGGAAGCTAAGATACGAGAGACTGCTCAATGTCAACACAGAAACCCCAGAGAGAGTAATATACCCCCAGGAAGCTAAGAACCGAACACTGAGCTTAATAAATAGCCGCCTAGAAGTGGACATGGCCTTGTCCAACAAGAGAAGATACGGCAAGGAGGCTATCCCATCCTAAGTACCTGGAGTGGCACCCTCCAGGAAGAATCCAGACTGCCAGAGAATTGGCTACGTCCCAAGGGGGTTTTAGTGAATATTCCCCTCCGCACCGCAGTAGGCTGAGCCCCACACACCAGTGCGTAAAGGCCTTTCCCCGCGGTGGTTTTCTCTGACAACGGCGACCCTCCACTACACACCGATACTAACCCTTGGGTGAAAT
>WNFI01194673.1_pt1 | contig 12159 bp, 15 predicted proteins | sample 5400471 | NCBI WGS metagenome assembly WNFI01 (sample SAMN13153348, study PRJNA577476) | soil metagenome | isolation source: 100 cm saprolite on Douglas fir-dominated hillslope | place: USA:California | collected 2013-09-17 | reverse complement strand
CGCTGAGTTCCTAGAATCGCAGTTGCCTCGCGGAGGGGTGGCCGAGTCCGGTTGATGGCGACAGTCTTGAAAACTGTTATAGGTGCAAGCCTATCCTGGGTTCAAATCCCAGCCCCTCCGCCAAGTCCGTATTCGAATGGATTGAAATCGCAGTCTCTAGCTCACGGCGTTTTCGATAGAGCGGGACACATTGACAGCAAATCTGACAGCAAAATTTGTAAAGCAGCTTTTCCGCGAGTTAGCCTTCGGGCTCAACACGGGCATGCCGGAAGCCTCAGCCGGGGGAGACTAACAGTGTGGATTTGGTCGGGATCGGTCTGAGTGCGGCGAGCCTAGCGGCCACCACCGTGGTCATTGTCGGCGTGGCCAGGGCCGGCATCAAGAGGGTTAGGAGCAGGCCAACTCGCAGAAGGAAAGCCAAGGGCGAATTCCAGCCTCCTGAGCCACCGGAGGGAAGGTACTGGGGATGAAAGTGTCGGTCATCCCAAGCACCATCCAGTCGGTCTATTGGACTCGCACCCTTAAGACGCGATGGGCCAAAACGACACACTTCAATGGGCCAAGACGACGCCTTTCGCCTGACGACCACCGAGAGGACCGCGCGACAACGGTGTCGTAGGTCTGCGAATCAACTGAGCAAACCCGATCTGCCGTTGGCCTTGGCCCTGTTCGCAGCGGGTTCGATTCTGCTGGTATTTCACCGACGAGTGGCAATCTTTTGGAGCCGCGCGCACGGTGACCGCCCAGTGCCCTCAGGTTGCTTTTACTTCTATCTGTATGTTTTGGGACCTATTTTCATGGTGACCATGGGAGTGGCAGCGCTGCTCGCGTGGGTCATTGCACGTGGATGAACAGTTCGGGCTTATCACGCTTTGGGGGCCGGTCGCCCCCTGTGCCACTACGGCACATCTCAATGGGCCAAAACTACGCCTTTGGCGTAACAAGATAATCGCCTTCGGCGAACAGGACCTATCGTGCCTCGCAGCCAAACACATTGCCGAGGATCCGTCCACGTTAGGATCTGCGCGTGGCGAGACGACGACGCCCGTTCCCACAACCTGCGGGACGAATATCGGATCCCGTTCATGGTTATGTATCGCTCTCGCCTCTCGAACGTGTAATTCTCGACCAGCCGGTATCGCAGCGGCTAAGGTGGGTTGCCCAAAACGGATTGGCTCAATTGGTCTATCCATCCAGCACTACGGCTCGGTTCGGTCACAGCCTCGGAACAATGCACTTGGCTTCACGTTTCCTGGCGGCTGCGAGGCGCAACTCATCAGCTGGCGTGGCGACTAACCTCACGCAAGCTCTAGTCCGTTACGGACGCGATCATGGGGTCGCCGGACGTCAAATGAGAACGTGGGCTGACTTCATTAACTCGGATGCACTAATTGCAGCAACCGCTGAGCGTGACGATGCGCGCCATTGGTGGATCATGGCGGAGCAGGCTCTCAGGCTCGCCGCCTTCTTTCATGACCTTGGACACCTTGCGTTCAGCCATGACTTCGAATACGCCATGCGAGACGTCTGGACAGCATTAAGGCCAAATATCCGAAACGCCAGTCCCTTGCGCGAGATCCTTGAGAACCTAGATGAACCACCTCATGAGATCATCGGACATCGACTGGCGCCGACGGTGTTATCCGTCGTTGAAGCTACACATGAGGTCGCGGAGCCTGGCGCTCTGCAGTACGTATTTGAGATGGCTCAAGCGATCCTCGAGGCAGACTTCGAGTCTCCTCGCAACCCCACCGACGCTGTCATGCGCTTGCTTCACCTCCTGATAGATGGGGAAATTGACGCCGACCGTTGCGACTACATTCTTCGCGATGCCCGCGGATTCGGGTTCGATTTCGCCGCCTACGACCTAGACCGGCTCCTCGACAACCTGGTGGTAATTGACAGAGGCTTCAAACAACAAGGTCGGCCACCATTTGACATTGCCCTCAGACCGCAGGGCGTAGCGGCTGCTGAGAGTTTCTTTATCGCTAGGTTCCGCAGCTACCAATACAACACAAGGCATCACAAGGTCGCGCAGGTTGGCGCCGCTCTGCGGTATTCAATCAAGCGGCTGTTGCTCGACCCACCAAAGGCTTTGGCCACGGAAGTCCAGGATGTCGTCAATCTCTTGGGAGATGTGGTTGATTCGCGCAAGAGACGAACCCTCCAGGCGACCCAGGATTTGCTAAGTCGGTTTGCGATGCATGATGACATTTCGTGGATGACTCTGATGCGTCGAGCGTTCGAGCTCGCACCGACAGATCCGTGGCCGACGGTCAAGAGCATGTGGAAGCGAGCATCCGACTTTCCCGCCGCGAACATTCGAGAGTTCAACGAGGGTCTCGACACAATGGGTGACATCGAAAAGCAGCGGGCTTGGGATACTGCAGTCTCCGGCCTTGAGAGCCGTGGAGTTCTGGTGGTCAGGCACAAGTTCACTTCCCTCCGTCGCACCACGCTCGGGACGGCTACCTCCGGGAAGGATCTTCTCCAAGTGATTGATACTGCCACGCTGACGGATTTCTCCGCGGCCTCGCCTCTGGTCGGCCAGCTTCAGGATGCGTGGATGTCCGACGTCCAGGTTCACGCTGCCCAGTCAGTTGGCCGACGTATCTCTGCCAAAGAGATCATGGGTGCTCTATCATTGCCATAATGTCTTCGGCGGCCGTCCTCACGGAACTTGAGCAGCATGGACCCTATGCGTCCTACCACGACCTTGAACTAGCCTGTCGAGAGATTTTTCGTCGGCACGCGGCTGAACTACCCGCGCATTACACATCAAGGGACTTCCTGCATTGGGCCATCGGCCAGGGGGCTATTGTCCAAAAGGGCCAGCGCTTTGCAGTTCGTATGACGGTTCCTGCCTGACTTACGCGGCGGTTGTCGGACGCGGGTGGCCCGACCTTGACATATTCAAGCTCGTCATGGACGTCGAGTAGTACACGCCACGATTCCGCAATCTAGAAAGGTCCACCGATAGCTCTCACTGCAACTACTACACGTCCATGAGCTTCGACTGTCAACTCATCCACCTGTATTGGTGGATCGAAAACTGGCCAATCAAAATTCGCGATCTCGGTGCCGTCGTGCCTAAAACCAGTGGCTTGCATTGCGACCATCTGGCCGCGTGCTCTGATGACGACGTCGGGATCTTGTAGGCCAACCGCCAGCGTGGGGAACTTCCGGTGTTTGTCGGCATTTTCCAAACGGACCAGGATACCCATGGCCTCGGTAGGGGCCTCAGCGCCATATCGGAATGGCTGCATTTCAATAATGCGAGCCACAGCTTCGGGGTCCATCTCGCGCACGCATCGCTCGAACGCTTCCCGAGCTTCAGCATCCGCCACCTCGAAGTCGCCATTGACGTTAATCTCCCAAAGGTCGCGTAGTTGCACTGGAAAACACGCTTTATCACGCCGACGCGCCGGGACCAGACCGGTAGCGAGGTGATCCAGCGCCGATCGAGCATTGTGCAGGGTGTCTCCGAGGATCAACAAGATCGAGGGATCCGGCTGCTCGATGAATCTAATCCGGAAGGCGAAGCGACCCCGTTTCCTGTCTGGCTTCACGGCTTCTGTCACAAACGGTTTGCGGTACGCGTAGCGCGCGACTTCAAGCTCAAGATCCCTGAAGTGTTCCTCCGAACGGTTGAGTTTGAGGTGCCACGACGGAGTCGAGGAATCTACCAATATCGACATCGATGCCTATCGAACCACAAAAAGGGCCGGCACTTTGGACGAGACAGCGCACCCAACCAGAGATTTGCTGCGTCGTCACTAGAGTTCAGCTTCACGTGGCTCCGTTGTATGCGAACCTGCCACCGCCGGCCGGCTCCGATGACGAGTCGGCGTTCATGGTCCTTGCAGCCTCGGTTAGTCCGGCTAGTTGCGTCTCGGTCGGGATGAACCGGTGGTCAGCAGAAGCACAGCGAGCGGGCGAATACGGAGCCTTTCGCGGCGGTCGCCAAACAGTCTGATGCTTGCTTAGCCTTCTCAGCGGGTCGGTTACTGTGGAACGGCTAAATCCATGTTTCAACCGCACTCATTGCTTGACGATTTCAATCGGCTCCGTCGGATGAAAGACGCTCAGGCCCGCGGCTATCGGCTCCAGGAGTTTGTGGGCACTCTATTCACCAAGAGACACTTCGACGTTCGGCTCAACTCTCGTGCTGCGCGGCCGAGACAAACGGACCTCGTCGCTCGCAAAGGCAACGACGTCTATGTAGTCGAGGCGAAGTGGCAGGGATCGTCCACCGACATCGATGATCTGACTTCCTTGCGTGATCGGCTGGAGCGAACCGCAGGTTTAGCCATCGGGATCTTCATCAGCATGGCGCCATATACCGACAATGTGATAGCCGAAGTAGAGCATAGGCGCAAGCAACCGCTTCTCCTCATCTCGCGCGATGAGTTCGTCGGATGCCTTGAGTACGACGAAGATATCGAACGTTTGGTTACGGAAAAGCGCGAATTGTTATTGCTCGAGGGGCGTGCGTTTGATAAGACACCCAAGGGAGGTGGGCAGAGAAGCCGCGGTACTCTTCCAAAAGCGGCAGTTCGGTTCGTTCTCAACGACGGCTCCGACGCGCCGTACTTGGCCCTGAAGGGTGACTACGATCAGGCCGTATTCGCCTTAAGGACATTCGATATCGACTGGGTGACATCATCAGGTGCAGGCATCACCTACGACGTCTCGTTTCCACTGAGCAGCGAGGATCACCTGGTTGACTTACTGCGATATCTAGCGCAGGTCGACTGGGTGACCGCCAACGGACAATGGGCGATCGAACAAGCTGGCGTCACTTGGCATGGCATTGGAGCGCGGACTCTAGTTGATGCCCTTAAACATAGACAGCAGAGATACAAGTCCTTAGCGCGGGTCCACCACACGGAGGTGGTCTGTTATCACGACATCTGCGAGTCGGGCTTCTACACGCTTAGGGTAGACATCGAGGTAGGGGGTCGGGCGTCACGCATTTCGACGTGCGACGCCTCCTTTCAGCTGATAGGGGTCCCGTTGGACACAAGCCCATTTCGCCAAATGAACGCGCGGTTTGGCGTCAGAAAAACGACTTACTTTCGTCCTCGCGTCAAAGACTCGAATGAGGGCGGGTTTGTGCGCGACCGAGCTCCGCTCAAGGCGGTCGCCAAGATCGTGTATCACGATGCTCGCGAAAGAGCTGGCGAGCAGGACTGGGTGATTGGCCTTGTAGTGAAGAACCCGTACAAAGGCAGACGCGATGATCAGTCCCAGGACTGGCCGCAATTGCTCAATACAGCAGAAACATTGATTTGTCGCCTAGGACACTGGCACTATCTCCACGATCGCGTGACTTATCGTCTACGGCGGCTGGAATGGGCCTGGACTTCAGATGTCTCGGTCATTAGTCCTAGCGCGGACTGGGACGACAAGCGGCGACGCGGGCAAGTCATCCGATTACGATCCCAGCCGACGGTTGCAGCAGCTACCAGGCACTAGATCAGGNNCTTTCAACCGGTACAGGAGCGGAGGCCCGGGTAGAAACTCCCTGCGGCTTCGCGCCCGGACGGAAGCTCGCGATTAGGCACAAGCATCACGCGGATCCGCATCCAAGGCCCCGACCCGCTCGGTGGTCGTCCTCGTTTAACCCAGCCCTTGAATCGGCTTCTTCGATTAGCCTCACAATTCGACCGAGGCTTGTGGCTAATTTGATCCTACGTCGCCGCGTGGGACTGAGGAAACTCATTGCCAGCCTGCAGAGTCCATGGACCTGGCTGGTAGCGGCCGCGGGGGCCATTCTCGCGGCCGATCCTTTGCGTGCTGTGTTGGACCGTGGGAGCGTCCTTGCAATCGCAGGATTGCTACTCGGCGTGGTCGCAATCACTTTCGGTTTCGTTGCCATCCTCGCTCAACACCTCTCCGAGATGTACTCGAGGACGCTGGTCCGAGTGCTCTACGAACGATCAGCCTGGCGAACCACCGTGGTCGCCGAGGGCATCGGAACCGTAGTGGTAGTTGTTGTCGCACTGTGGCGTCCGGACCAATCGGCCGGCGCCTGCGCGGTGCTGATCTTGACCGTGTCGTTGACGGAAAGCTGGGGCGCGCTCACACAATTACTCGGGCAGTTTGACCCAATTGGGTTGATTGCCCATCAGCGAGCAGACGCTATGGAGCAGATGACGGCGGCGACGGGCCACGTGCAAGTTGCTTTGACTGCAAGTCAGGCGATCCTGAACCTCGTCAGCGCCGCGGCCGCAAAAGGTGACTGGGGGAATTGAAGCGCTGGGCAGAACATCTGGCCTCTATCGCAACCCGCTGAATGCGGACCACGATGAAGGAACTTACTGGGCAGTGCGGGTACTCCAGCTAGCAGTAACGGAATCGGCGCACGCGGACAGTTATCCAGCGGCGCAACAAGCAACCGAGGCCATCAAAGAAGTTGCGTTGGCATGCGTCACCGCGCGCAAGAACGTAACACTTCAGGCACCGTTGCAGAGCCTAGTCGAGATCGGTATAGCCAATGCTGAGGAAGCAATCGACGTCGCCAGCCGCGCGACTATCGGACTAGTTGAAACGACAATTCTTCTGTGCGCATCGGACCAGAGGGACGTGATGGTCCGCAGCAATGCTGAGACTGCCGTCAGAGGTATTCGTGATATCACGATGAAAGCTGGCGGCGCTCTTGGACCGGGACACTTCCTAGTCGCTCCCCTGACAAAATCGAACCTGCCGGTCCTCGTGCAGAGGCTCGAAGAGGCAGCCTCTAGAACCCGGGAGATGCGACAAGATTCACCATTTGACTATATGGCGTCCTCGATGGCCGACCTGTCAGTGGATTTGCAGGTCCATCCGACAGCTGGATATATGGTCCGTCCGAACGCAATTGATGCCACTGGCTGCATCATCGTTGGCCTTCTCATGGTTCCAGCGCGGGAACCTGTTTTCCGGGTCATCCATCGTCTCACCAATTGGCTGCTAAGCCTGAGCCTTCGGGACGCCTCCTTGGAGCGTCACGCTACACCGGCGCTGGCGTGGACTCTGCTCGCAGCCTATTACCGCTCTCGCCAGTGGCCGGAGGCCGAGACATTTCTCCGTGCGCTTATTATCGATGTGCTCAAGACGTCAGAGGGTGCTGAAGACGATGGAAGGCGCCGAATGTCGCCTGGTCTAAGGCAAATTGGAGCTGCCGCAATGCATTTCAACGACAACGAGATCGCGACTGGCGTTGCGAGGGCCACCCTGCCTTTAGAGAAAGGCGGCCCAGATGAGTTCCAGGACTTGGGTGCCTTCGCGATCGATTATTTCGATCTCAGCTTCAGTCCACTTCAGCGTCCGGGCTTAATGGTGCCAACGCTTGGGGATTACCACCTCGATGAGGTTTGCCGACGCCACTACCTTGAACTTGAGGCATTGGTCCACTCCCCGGACGAGAAGCCACCTCACGACGACGAAACGGCCCAATGATCTGAGGTGAAACGCGGTTCGTTTACGCGGGAGCTGTGTTAGAAGCGTCCGGGATGCTTGCGATAAGCGTCGGTTAGCACGGCCAACTCCTCCATGAAATGCAACCAGGTACGGAGGCCTACACGACCGATAACAGCCGCTCCGCGCGCCATCGAATCGCTACTGACGGACTTGCGATCTTGAGGCGCTCGACAAGGTTGCGGACCTTAGGATCAAGGAGATGAGGTCGCTTCCGTTCGAAGAGGGCGTCGAGGACAGCGCGAGGCGCGGCCGTACCCGGGTCGGCAAGCAGCTCAAGGACCCTTGTCTCGATCAGACGTCCCAGAGACTCATCTTCCTTAAATGTGACTCCGGCTAATGCAGCTCCTCCCGCCGCGCGGACTTCAAAGTGCGGATCGTGAGCCAGTACAAGCGCCAACGTTACAAGTGGGGGGAATGGTCGTCGGCGGAACGCTGCGCCAAGAACGCTCGCTGCGGCGATTCGACTTTGCGGCGCCGGCTCAGTAGCTAACGCAACAATCCGCGCCAAGATCCTTTGGGAGCCTTCAGCTCCCAACCGAAGTGCAAATTCCAAGATCTGTCCCCGCACTTCTGACGGCTGAACGAACATTTGAGCGCCGACTTCAGGCTCCTTGCCAACGAATCGCCTCAATGCCTCTTTCTCTCGAGCTGGAATAACTTGGGGTCGACGCAGCAAGTATCGAAAGGCGCCCAGTCTATCCGTCCACGCGACATGCGGATCGGTCATGAAGTCGACCAACTCACGCCACCCCTTAGTCCGTGGGTACCTAGTCAGTACAGCCGCAAGGACAACTGCTGCATCAGCTACTCGTCCCAAGCTGAATTGGCCTTTGGCTGCCTCCGATCGAATTCGGTGGATTTCTTCAAGTGTGAGATGAGAGATTGCTTCTGCGGTCGTTGCAGCAAGGCGTGTGTCGGCCTCCAATACCAAGGTTGCTAGAGGGAGAGTTGGCTGCTTCATGAAGACGCTCGTTGCCAGTTCAGCGATTTGACGGCGCCGAGCTCGTGCCAACCCAGCCGCGGCATTGAGGGCGAGGTAACCTTCATCAGAGGTCTCGCCGAGATGTTCAGTGACGAACTGGAACCAACGGTCTACGACGTCGGACGTGAGGCGAGTCCAATCGACTGCGCCCACCGCCTTGGCAATCCCTCGGACGTAAATTGCGTCCTTACCTGCCCGAGCATCGAGAAGGGCAGACACTGTCGCGGAGGCGGTCTCCGGACCGCACACCTGAATCAGTGCACGCACGGCGTCCATGGCGTTAAAGAAGTCAAATGGTCGGTCAAGTAGCTGATTCGTAGGAAAGCCTTCTATCAACCGCATCAGGGCATGATCGACCGACGCTTGGGGCATAACCTCAGCGGTCCCGCTCAGAATGTTGAGAACCCCTCTGAATTCCGGTGCCAGCCAAGATGTCCCGGCGGCGAGAGAAGCTAGTCGCTGCAAAGGTTGGAGCGGTCCCCTTCGCATGTACACACGGACCCCCATCTCGATACCCTCCGCATCACCGGCCCTTCTGAGCATGTAGAAGGCGGCATCGGGTTGGCGATCGGGGATGCCGATGCATGTGAGGAGTCGATAGCGGCCTAACGTCTTGCGTATCGTACTTAGGGAGTCCCAATCAGCCAAGGCTTCGCACCGCAGTAGAGCTCCGGTCAACCGGGCGTCAACCGGGTCCTCTGAACGAAACGAGAGGTGGAGCACAGACGGATCGCGGAGAGCCGATTCGAACTGCTCGTTGACGTAACTCTGCAATCCATCAAGTCGTAGTGAGTCGATACTTGCGAGCACAGGAGAGTCACGCCGTAAAGGTCCCGCCGTTTGTTCGATCACACCGGTCATTGATCTAAAACGCCACAGGTTCGATCGCGTCACGATTCCCAATGCCATCTCTGGCTTCGAGTTCGGCAGGTTCGCCACAATCTGCGAGGCCCTAGCCGTGCACTCGATCGAGGCCCGCATGTCACCGAGCTCGGCCTTGCGCACGCCTAGGTGCGTCAAAACCAAAGCGCGACTCAGTGGGCTCCGGATCTTAGCCAGTTCGCTCTGTAGCATTTCGGCCGCGGCGCCCGGGTCGAAGTTATCGGCCAGCGCGATCGACGCGAGTACGACCGCAGCCGTTCGGAGATCGCCGCCGCCGGACTGGCCAATCTCTCGTAATCGGGTGATCGCAGATTCGTTGTTTCCCAAATACAGGGCCAAGGCCTCGAGGAGCGATTGTGACGGGCCGGGCCTTTCGTAATGCACCTGGCCAAATTTGGGCAGATCCCTTTCGCTCGCAAGACGCAGGTACTCGGTGAAGCGCCCCGAGAGGAGATATGCGAACCCTTTGCGCTCGATCTCTGTTGCCTGCACGGCAGTCAAATCATCGGGCGCGATCATTGTACGTACCCATCCCGATTCGTTGGTCATACGGCGGTCACCGTTATTCCGGCCGCGGCCATCTTTTTCATCACAAATGGCATGAGTGTTGTGAAGAGTTTCGCCTGAAAGTCGATCCTGTTGTCGTATTGCGCGTAGACGACTTCCTCATGGAAGCGCTGCTTGAGTCGTCGCAAGAATTCGCTGTGGGAACGTGTCCTATGCAGTCGGCTTAAGAAGACCTTGACCTCGACGTCATTGCCTCGTTCGCGCAATTCGAAAGCATGCCTCACTTCCTTGCACGTGATTTTCGGCAGACCTCCACCAAACACAACCACGATGCAATTCGTTCGCTCAACCATGGAAAGACTCCGAGCCGACAACGTGCCGGCCGGGACAACTCCGGGAGGATCGATTCGAAAGTCCCATGTGCCGATCGCAACTGGAATATTGAGATCCTTCTGAAACATTTGCTGCAGATGCTGGATTACGTCCAGGCCTATGTTTCGGTACGACGCAACCTCATCTCCGCCGCTGATGAAGACGTCGAGCCCTAGCACCGCGTCATTACTCTAATGCGGCCAAGTGGATTGGCAGCCTGGCCGAAAAACAACTGCAAATCATCCGGTCTGCCCCTGATACGGCGCGTTGGCTCCCGCGCGGATCAACATTCCGCTACGTCAACGCCTCCAAGCAACTGAATCGCTCCTCACAGGGCCCTGAAGAGAATTGCCGTAGTCGGCAGGATCTACGAGTCAGCGCCAGGTTGCTCTCGATAAGGGGCGCCTATCTGAACCAAATCCGGGCGCGCTCAGGAGCTCTTCCTAGGCGCCTCGTTCGCTGCAACTAATTGGTACCCGCTGCGTTAGGAACATCGACCAAATGGCCACGTCGGAGGATTTCACGGTCCCGTCACGTAGTGCGACGTATGAGCCAGCCGCCGTCACGGCCTTGGTGGCGGGGATAGTCGGCGTCCTCTTGCTGTGGCCGCTTGGAGTCGTGCTCGGCCCGCTCGCGCTCTGGTCTGGTATTTCGGCTCGACGTCGAATATCTGCAGATGCAGGTCTACCTTGATGAGTTCGTCTTCCGGTTCAACCGCCGGCGCACGCCCATGGCCGCCTTCCAGACGCTACTCGGCATTGGCAGCCAGCTGCCTCCGACCACCTATGAACAGGTCAAAGACCCAAGCCTGGCTTTGCTGAGCTAACCGGATAGGCAGAACCATCCGCTATCGAGAGCACGGAGATCCATAATTCCACGCTGAATTAATGGCAGCGATTGGCCCGCATATTTCTCCTATTAGCCCCGACCGGAAACGTGTGATACGTCACGCATGAAAGGTCCTCGACTTGCAATTGGTTCATCCCATCGATTCGAAACGCGCCTCTCACCCGACGACTGTGCACGACGCCTTCGCCAACGCTTTCGTCCAGTCCTACGTCCCGGCCGAGCCGATACTTCCGGTTTCTGGGCAGCCACGGGACTGAGGTCCGTAATTCGAATTCGAGGAGTATTTGAGGTGACGGATAACAGGTTGACTGTTGTCGATTATTGGATTGAGTTGAAACCGTACCTTGTGTTCACTTGGCTCGCCGTGATGCCAGTGAGCTTCGGCGTCGTCATCCTCGGGTTTATCCTGGCGCGCATCCCCCTAACTTACCTCTGGGTGTTCGTTGTCGTGGCAGCTATCGGGATCGCGCTAAACGTATATATATCGATGCGTCAAGCTCAATGGTTGGTCGCGTTTGTGCGGCGCGAACTGGAGGCATCAAACTCGGCACCGGTGGCGCCGTAAGTAGAGCCCACAAGTCAGAGCCGAGGGGTCGCGCCCGATTTGACACCAATTTGACAGCAATGTCGGTGGACAATGGTGGATGTTCACGGACAGATTCGACAATCAGAGGGGCGCTTCTGATCTTCGGTGGACGTTAGCGGACGGCCACAACCACTAACCATCCGGACTTGAAAACTGTTAAAGGTGCAAGCCTTTCCTGGGTTCAAATCCCGGCCCCTCCGCCAAATTACGTGGCGCTGTTGCGCTAGCTGCTTAAGTCTCGTGTCGGCAGCGATTTTCTGCCGCAGCTTTGTGTGCAACATCACGATTTGGGCTATTGCACAGGTGCAGACTGAATGAGTACAGCCCAGAGCCATCGGCTGTGAAGAATCGGTGGAGGATTCAGATGCCGACTGAGATCGATCGCAGACAGGTCCAGAGTCTTGTCGAGAGAGGCGCACAGCTAGTCGAGGTGCTTCCAGCCGACGAGTACGAGGAGGATCACCTTCCCGGGGCGATGAGCCTCCCGCTCAGACGCCTCGAAACGGAGGCCGTCCGC
>WNFI01474378.1_pt1 | contig 12160 bp, 12 predicted proteins | sample 5400471 | NCBI WGS metagenome assembly WNFI01 (sample SAMN13153348, study PRJNA577476) | soil metagenome | isolation source: 100 cm saprolite on Douglas fir-dominated hillslope | place: USA:California | collected 2013-09-17 | reverse complement strand
CAACCTGTGGGGCGAACTGATCGCGCTCTGCGTGCGGAACCTGACCCTGGCCTACGTGGTCATCTATCCCAGCCTCGCGCGCATCAACGCCGAGTTCGATCGCGCGGCCCGCTCCAGCGGGGCGGCCTGGTGGACGGTCGCGCGGCGGATCCTGCTGCCCATCCTGCGTCCGGCGCTGCTCGCAGCCTTCGTGCTCATGTTCATCACGCTGCTCAGCGACTACGACCCGGTCGTGTTCCTGCAGAAACCTGGCACGGAGGTGCTCGGGGTGACGATGCTCCAGACCTGGCAGCGGGGAATCGTCGGCCCGGTTGCCGCCCTGGCCGTCGTTCAGGTCGTCATTGTCGCCATCGTGCTCCTGCTCGGGGCACGGGTCCTTCGGAGGCTGCGCCGTGCCTGACATCCGCGTCGAACACCTGACCAAGTCCTTCTCAGGACCCAAGGTCCTCGACGACATCAGCTTCACCGTCAAGGACAAGGAGTTCGTCACGCTCCTGGGACCCTCTGGCTGCGGCAAGACCACGACCCTGATGTGTATCGCCGGTTTCCAGACGCCGGACGAAGGGCGCATCGCCTGCGGAGACGACACCTTCGTCGACCGGGACGCCCGGATCGACCTCGCGGCCGAGCGGCGCAACCTCGGGATCGTGTTCCAGTCATACGCGATCTGGCCGCATATGACGGTGGCGCAGAACGTGGCGTTTCCGCTGCGCGTCCGCAAGATGCCCAAGCGCGCCATCTCAGCCCGGGTGCGGGAGGTTCTGGCTCTGGTGGAGCTCAGCGAACAGGCCGGGCGCTATCCGCACCAGCTGTCCGGCGGCCAGCAGCAGCGTGTCGCCCTGGGCCGCGCTATCGCGTACGCGCCAGCGGTGCTGCTGCTCGACGAGCCGTTCTCGAACCTCGACGCCAAGCTGCGCCAACGCGCGCGCGACTGGCTGAAGGGGCTGCAGCACACCCTCGGGCTCACCACGGTCTTCGTGACCCACGACCAGGATGAGGCGTTGTCGATGAGCGACCGGATCCTGGTCATGAACGGCGGGCGCATCCTGCGCGACGGGACACCGGAGGAGGTCTACCGGCAGCCGCAGGTGCGCTTCGTCGCCGAATTCCTCGGGCAATGCAACTTCCTCACCGGCGCCGTCACTGCGGGACCGGACGGCGGCACGCTGCTGAGGACGGCAGAGTTCAGCGACGGCATTGCAGTGGCCGAGCATCATGCCGGTGCGAGCGGGACCATCGCCGTCCGCCCGGAAGACGTCGAGATCAGCCAGTCCCACTCAGCTGGTAGTGGCGCGGCGGGCACCGTCCTGGACGCCTCCTATCTCGGTGACCATTACCAGTACCACGTCGCTGTCGGAACCGTGCAGCTGTCCGTGCGCTCGCAGCGACCCCTGGCACCGGGGCCGGTCAGCGTCCGCGTTCCGCCCGGTGTCGCGACGTTCGTCCAGTGAGTCCAACCTCAGGCTGGGCCAGGCCGGCCCAGCCTGACGATCTCCTCACAGATAGGAGGGCGCCAGATGCCTGATCAGTGTGGCCCGCCAGACAGCGTGGGCATCTTGGTGCCGAGCGGCATGCTCGGCGCCGGATTCAGTCCCGATACCGTCACCCGCGGCATCTCCCTTGGCGCCGACGTGATCGCGGTCGACGGCGGCTCGACTGATTCAGGTCCCTATTACCTCGGCGCTGGCGTGGCCAAGACGACCGAACTGGCCGTGCGAGGCGATCTGCGCCCGCTCCTCGCGGCCGCCAGCAGCGCCGGGATACCGCTAGTGGTCGGCTCCTGCGGCACCAGCGGCACCGACTCCGGCGTGGACTGGGTCGCTGGCATCGTCCGTGCGATATGCGCCGAGGACGGGCTCGACCTGACCGTCGCGAAGATTTTCAGCGAGCTGCGCGCCGACCAGCTCGTCCCGCTGCTGGAGCTCGGCCGCATACATCCGCTGCCCCCGAGCGACGCGCTGGACGCGGCGACGCTCCGCAGCTGCGCGCATGTTGTCGGCGTGATGGGTAACGAGCCGATCGAGCAGGCGCTGCGGGCGGGCGCGGAGGTGGTGCTCGCCGGGCGGGCAACCGACACCGCGATCTCGGCTGCCGTTCCCCTCATGCGCGGCATGCCGCCAGGACCCACCTGGCATGCGGCGAAGATCATCGAATGCGGCGGCCAGTGCACCACCAACCCGCGCTCGGGCGGAGTGTTCGCGCGGATCGATCACAGCGGCTTCACCATCGAGCCGCTCGACCCGGATGCGACCTGCACCCCGACGTCCGTGGCCGCGCACATGCTGTACGAGACCGCCAACCCGCACACGATGCGCGAACCCGGCGGCACTATCGAGGTGGCCGGCGCCCGCTACACCGCCGTTGACAGCCGCACCGTACGAGTCGAAGGCTCGCGCTTCGAGCCGGCCGCCCAGTACACGGTCAAGCTTGAGGGAGCGGCGGTTGCCGGGTACGAACAACGCCATCCTCGGCGACCTGGATCAAGCGCCGGCCACGCCCCGGGAAGTAGGCGTGATGCTGCTCGTCCGCGCGGACGAGCAGGAAACGGCGACGGCGATCTCGAAATTGGCCAACCCGCTGCTGCTGCACCTGCCGCTGCCGTCCATGAGCTACCTGCCCAGCTTCGCGTTCGCTACCTCCCCCGCCCACATCGATCGCGGCCCCGCCTATGAGTTCGTGCTCAACCACGCCGTCGACGTCGACTCGCCCGGCGAGATGTTCCGCATGGAAATGACGGAGGGTAACGATGCCTGACACGGGCGACGCACCAGTGACGCTCGGTGACCTCGCGCTTGAGGTGCGGTCGAAGAACGCCGGCCCGTTCTGGATGACCCTCGAAGCCTTCATGCCCGACGAGGACACCTATCGCATCGCCGACACCCTCATCACCCCCCAGCTGATCAGCGCGCTGTACCACGTCCCGCCCGCCACCCTGCAGATCTTCCGCATCCCTGACCTGCACGTGATCAAGGTGTCCTTCCCCCGCCCGGTCGTCCAGGGCAGCCTGCACGACCGTGACATGCACGCCGGGCAGCACCACGTCCCCCTCGCCAACACGCTCGTGCCGAGGACGAGCCAGTGAAGCCGAGTCCCATCATGACCACTGCCGACATGAGCGTCATCGAGTCGCTCGCCGCCTGGGACACCCCGGCGCTGAGCAACGCCCTGGACGCGCTGCGGCTGCGGCCGCACAACACCGGCCACAGCGATGGCTCCATTCAGCGGATCACCGGAGCCGCCCCGATCGCCGGGCGGGCTGTCACCGCGCGGATGGTCGCGCGTGAGCCAGGCGAGGACGGCATCGGCGTGTCGCACTTGCACCAGGCGATCGCGGAGACCGACGGCCCGGTCGTGGTGGTCGTGGAAGACTGCGATGATCCCGCCGGAGCAGGCGCTTTCCTCGGCGAGGTCAACGGCGCCCTGCTGGCCGCCTTGCACGTCCAAGGTGTGATCACCAACGGCCGCGTCCGGGACATCGGCGAACTGCGCGAGTTCCCGTATGCGGTGTACGCAGCCGGCTTGTGCGTCGCCCGCTCCTACATGCGCCTGATCGATATCGGCACCGAAATCACCGTCGCCGGACTCACCATTAATCCCGGCGATCTCCTGCACGCGGACGAGCACGGAGTGTTGCAGATTCCGGCTGAAGCTCTTCCCGGCATCGCCCGTAAAGCCGAGCTGATCCGCGAGGACGAACAGAACATCGTCCGATGGTCGCGGTCGGCTGACTTCAGCGTCGGCAAGCTCCTCGAGCTCCGCCGAGTCTGCCACTAGGCGGGGCCGGGCCTTTTCTCCTGTCATCGGTGATCGCAGCCGGCCGGCTGATGCGCCTTTCGGAGCGACAGTTGACCGAGGCGATCGGTATAGCCATGAACAGCCATATCGCCATGCGGCAGGTGAGAGCCGGCACGCTGTGCCAGTGGAAGGTGTGCTCCGCTCCGAACGCCGCGCAGAACGGCATCGTGTCCGCGTCGCTCGCGAAGCACGGCTTCACCGGGCCGTCGCCGATCTTCGAAGGCGAGATGGGATTCATGAACCAGGTCACTGGCCCCTTCTCCGTCGACACGAAAAAATTCGGAAACCGGGAAAACCAGTCCTATGCCATCTCGCGCACGCTGACAAAGCTGCTGCCGACGAACGGGGAGATGCAGACGGCTGCGTGGGCCGCCCTGGCCGTAAGGGACAAGATCCCGAGTCTTGACATAATCGCGACGGTGCACGTCGAGACGAACCGGGTCGGCTACGACTTCCTCGCCAAGGATCCCGAGAAGTGGCGACCGGCGACACGGGAGACGGCCGACCACAGCCTCCCGTACACAGTTGCACGCGCAGTTATAGATGGCGTAATCACCACCGAAACCTAATGATGATGACGCCATCGCCAGCACGGAGGTGCTCGCCTTCATGCAACGCATCTCCATCCGGGGAGAGCCGTCCCTTACATTCCTCAGTACATCCCCAACCGGGTAACGGTCAGGCTCACCACGGGCCAGGTACTTACCGAGGAACTTCGGGATGCGCCTGGCGGCGCTCGTGTGCCGATGACCGACGAACAGTTCGAAGATAAGTTCAACAGATTGGTGCAGCCGTTTGCCTCCGATGTGCAGCGGGCCTCGATTCTGTCTCACGTGTGGGGCATCGAGAAGTTGGCTGACCTCTCGCCGCTCTTCGCGTGCATGACGCCAGACAGCGTGCCTGACCCCGTGCCGCCCGTGCACGACCGTGGCGACTGACCCCGCAGACCTCCCGCCGGCGCCCCTCCCGAAGAGCCGGGGCTGGACGGCCGGCGGGTCCCCGCCTGGCGGAGACCCAACCGCGTCGTCTCCCGGGCGGCATCGGCCGGGGCAGGCCGGATCGCCTGATGCGGCGGCGCTTATGCCATTTCGGTCGGCTGCGGCGGTCCGGGAACAGCCACCACGCTGGCGCTCGTCCTATCGAGCGTGTCTTCAGACGGCTGGTAGCCGACCTCGGCGTGCTCGCTGAAATCGAGACCGGCTTCCTCATCCCCGGGTGTCACCCGCAGCCCGACGGTGCGATCGGTGACCCACAAGATGACCCAGGTCATGACGAACGGGTAAGCGATTCCGACGACGGCCAGCACTGCCTGGCGGCCGAACTGGGTCCATCCACCGGCCTCGCCGGCCGCGTTGACGGCGAGGCTGGCGAAAACACCCGTGAGCAGGACCCCGATCGCGCCGCCGACCATGTGGACGCCGACCACGTCCAGGGAGTCGTCGTAGTGGAAGACGTCCTTCAAATGGACCGCGCCGTAGCAGAGCAGCCCGGCCGCAGCGCCAATGACTATCGCAGCCCATGGGTGCACATAACCAGACGCCGGGGTGATCGCCGCCAGGCCGGCGACGGCACCGGTGGCAATGCCCACGCCGGATGGCTTGCGTCGGCGCCACCATTCGATGCCCATCCAGGCGAGCATCGCTGTGGACGCCCCCAGCTGGGTGTTCACCAGCGCATAGCCGGCGACCTGCCCGGCGGATACCGCGCTGCCCGCATTGAAGCCGAACCAGCCGAACCACAAGATCCCAGCGCCGAGCAGCACCAGCGGCACGCTGTGCGGCCGCTCGAGCTGGTGGTGTCGCCTCAGGTAGATGGCGGTGGCGAGTGCCGCCGCGCCGGCCAGCTCATGGACGACCGAGCCGCCGGCGAAGTCGATCGCGTGCAGGCCGCCGGAACCGAGGAACCCGCCGCCCCATTCACTGTGCGCGAACGGACTGTATACGAGCAGCGACCACAGGCCGACAAAGACGAGGTAGCCGCGGAAGCGCATCCGCTCACTGAATGCCCCCGCGATGAGCGCCGGCGTGATGACGGCGAACTTCATTTGGAACGCCATGTACACGAGTGACGGAATGGTGGGGGCATAGATATTGGGGGTGCCGTTGACGCCGCGCAGCATCACGTTCTGCAGGCTGCCGATCACCCCCCAATGGTCGGCGCCAAACGCCAGCGAGTAACCCAGAATTACCCACAGCAAGCTAATCACGCCGATGGCGACAAAGGACTGGACCATTGTCGCGATCACGTTCTTCGCGCCTACCAGACCGCCGTAGAAGAGCGCGAGCCCCGGCATCATGAAGAAGACCAGTGCGGTCGAGGTCAGCATCCAGGCTGTGTCACCAGCATTGACGTGCATGTCGACCTCCAATGACGGCGGCGCCTATGCCCCGGAATGATTCTCGCCACCCTAGCCCATCACCGACTCGCGCACTACTGCTCGGACCGGCTGATCCTCCGCGGGGATGTTGACCATGGCGTCGCGATCCTGTCGCGGTCCTGGCCCGAGCCGGTGACCACGTGTCTCAGAGCCGACCTCCGGCTGGCCGGGGTCAAGGTTTCAGGTACTTGATGGCGGCGATGACCCGGCGGTTGTCGTCGTCCGAGGGGGCTTGGCCGAGCTTGCGAACACGCTGGCGACGTGTTTCTCCACGACTCCGGGAGAGATAGAGGCGTGCTGGCGATCGCGCCGTTGGCGCGGCCCTGGGCGATGAGCGAGAGCACCTCTGTTTCGCGTGGCGTGAGCGTTGCGAGGGAGTCGGCGCGGCGGCTCGCGACCAGAAGCTGGCGGACAACTTCGGGGTCGAGCACGGTGCCGCCTTGCGCGACCTCGGTGATCGCGTCGATGAAGTCGCTGACGTCGGCGACGCGGTCTTTCAGTAGGTAGCCGACTCCTGCCGGCGTGCCGGCGAGGAGTTCCGCTGCCGAGCGGGTCTCGATGTACTGGGAGAAGACGAGCACGCCGATCCGCGGATAGTCCTGGTGGATCGACTGGCCGGCCCGCAGTCCCTCGTCGGTGTGAGTGGGCGGCATGCGCACGTCGATGATGGCCACGTCGGGCTGGTGCATGTCGACTGCCTGTCGCAGCGCCGCTGCGTCAGCGACCGCCGCCACGACATTGTGGCCGCGGCGGGTGAGGGTCTGCGCGAGCCCATCCCGCATGATCGCGGCGTCTTCGGCGATCACGATGCGCAGCTGCGGGGGCATCATGCATGCCCCGGCAACTCGATGGTGATGATGGTCGGGCCGCCGGGCGGGCTGTCGATGCCGAACTGCCCGTCGACCGTCTGCACCCGCTCGAGCAGACCGGCAAGCCCGCCCCCACGAACGAGAAGGGCCTGGCCGACCCCTCGTCGGCCACAGTCAGCAGCAGCCCGCCGTTCTGGTCGCTGACGCCGACCGCGGCGCGGGTCGCTCCGCTGTGCTTGGCCACATTGGCCAGGAGTTCGGCCGCGCGGAAGTAGGCGATGGCCTCGATCGCCAGCGAGGGCCGCGCGTCGATGCTGACCCTCAGCTCGGCCGGAATGGCGCTGGTCTCCGCCAGGGCGGACAGCGCGGCGCCAATGCCGCGGTCAAGCACCAGCGGGTGGATGCCCCGGGCGAGGTCGCGCAGCTCAGCGAGTGTTTCCTTGGCGTTGCCGTGGGCGGAGTCGGCGAGCATGCGGGTGCGGCCGCCGTCATCCTTCCCGCCGGCGGGCGCCTCGAGGAGTTCCTTGATCTCGCCAAGGGTCATGGCAAGCGCGGTGAGACGGACTTGGGCCCCGTCATGCAGGTCCCGCTCGATCCGGCGGAGCCTGGCAGCGGATTCGTCGACCGCGCGGGCGCGCCGTTCCTGCAGTTCACGGCCGCGCTCGGCCGCGGCGGCGAGGCGAGCCTGCGCGTCACGCTCGGCTTCGGCCCCGGCGGCGCGGTCCTCAAGCGACGCATCGTAGGCGCGCCGCAAGGCCATGGAGTCGCCCAGCACCCAGGCGGTCAGCGTTAAGCCGCCGGCCCCGACCACCGCGGCCCACAGCGGGCCCTGGTATACCGCGGCCGACTGGGTGACCGGTTGTCGCCGAAGCGCATCCGGCGGCAAATAGCGCGCCAGCAGACGCCGCAATGGCGAACGCGGATGCAAGATTCCTGCGCATCACAAGCTCCTCGCCTCGTTTAGCATCTGCACAAGGCGCTGCGGCGAAGAAAGCAGCCGCGGGCCTCGATCATCGGGCATTCGCCCTGATCGTGTCGTTGTCCACCGATCACGCTACGGACCAGCACCAGCTAGCAGCAGCCGGCTGCCACCCATCTTCGGTTGGGGGAATCCCCCCAGAGCCGCTTGATTTGCCAGCACGCCAGCACCAAAGCCCGGCAATGGGCGGTGGTCGGCGAGTCTGCAGATCAGTCGTCCATCGCACTGTCTGAGACGCTGACGGCCGGGCTCGCGTGACACCAGCAGGTCGGCTGAGCTAGGACGAACCATCTGGCGGGCGATGGTGCCACCGGCCACTGCGGGTACAGGTAATGCTAAGTAGGTGCCGGCGCGCGCTAGATAGGTGGTGAAGAGCTGGCCCGAGAACATGCCAGCATCTGGCGCCACGCTGGTTCTCAGCCGAGCGGGCGCAAGCATGCGCACGGCTGCGACGGCTCCCCGGGCCCGGCACTGCCTGGTGGGCCGTATCTAGGCTTGGTCGAGGGTAGGAGCGTGCCGGCGGCAGCTGACCCTCCTGGTCGTGCTGCCGGACCGCGTTCAGCCACCGGAAGGCCTCGTCACGTGCGGCAAGCCGACCCGGCGGAGACCCCCGATGGCGCGCAAGACGGCCCGACCGGCTCGTGGCGGGGATGGGCTGCCCTGGCAGCGTTGCCTCGCGAGCACAGGCTCTTCTGCGGGGTCCTGGTCGTGGCCGCGGTCGTGCGGCTGTTCGTCGTTCTCGGCTACCCGCCAGCGTTGTGGTTCTCCGACAGCCTGCCGTACATCCACGCGATGTTCCCGCTCTCGCCCAATCGCGTCCGGCCGATCGGCTATTCGTACTTCCTAGCGCTGCTTGAGCCGTTCCACAGCGTCTGGCTGGTTACAGCCGTACAAGCCGTCATGGGCCTGGCGATCGGGACAGCGGTTTACACGGTGCTGCGGCGGTACCGGATGGCAGGCTGGGCGGCGACGCTGGCCGCTGTCCCGGTGCTGTTGTCGGCTTACGAAGTCCAGATGGAGCATTTTGTCCTCAGCGACACGCTATTCGGGCTGCTGGTCACATTCGCGGTGGTGATAATGCTGTGGCCGCGGGTGCCGTCAGTGCAGGTGTGCGCGCTCGTCGGGCTGATCCTGGCGTGGGCCGCCCTGGATCGCGAGCAGGGCATTCTGCTGGCGGTTCCATTCGGCCTGTACCTGTGCACCCAGCTGGCCAGGCGAGTTCCCGCCCGCAGAGTGCTGGCGAGCATTGCAGCGATGTTCGCGACGGTGGCGCTCCCGCTGCTGGCTTACGCCTGGTGGTTTGAGCAGATTAACGGGTCGTTCCAGCTCACGTCGAGCACGGGAGCGTTCCTGTACTCGCGGGTCAGCGCGTTCGCCCGGTGCCAAGTGATCAAGCCGCCGGCCGACGAGCGCTGGTTGTGCATCTCGACGCCGCCCGGCAAGCGGCCGGACTCGACCTTCTATGCCTGGAGTGCCACGTCGCCGATCAACGTCAAGCCGCCGGGAGGCTGGGAGTTTGACACGCGAGCCAGCAGCCTGGCGACCAATTTCGCTCTGCGGGCGATCGAGGCGCAGCCATCGGCCTACCTGAGGGCAGCCTGGCACTCTACGGCGGAGAACTTCGAGCTGCCGCTCAAGGACAGCGCAGCGTGGTACTCCGGGAGACAGTACCTGCTCCCCGCAGCCGGGCCCGAGTCCCTCCGGGCGCTTGCCCGCGCTAATCGCGAGGTGGCTTATTACCCGGATGCCTACACCCTCAACGGCCACAGCGATCCGAGCACCCGGATTGTGCGGCCGTTCGCCGGATGGATGCAGGCATACCAGCGTTTCGTCGTGCTGCCGGGGCCGCTGCTCGGGCTGGCAGTGCTCGCGGGGCTGGCGGGCACGGCAATGGCCTGGCGGCGCTTCGGGGGCCCGGCGCTGTTTCCCTGGCTGACGGGCGCGGTACTGATCGTCACCCCGGCCGTGACTACTGGCTATGGCGCCCGCTACCTGGTCGCCAGTATCCCGGCGTTCTGCATTGCAGCTGCGATCGGCCTGAAAGAAATCAGCGACTGGGCCACAGCACCCGGCTTGGGTGCCCATCAAGAAGCGTGCTGAATCCGTGACCGCCCCGACAGCTTCCGCGGCGCGCGACCGGCTCCTAGGCCGTCAGCGCGCTGGGGAACCGGGTCTGGAAGTCCAGGATTCCAGCCCAGTGCGGGGTGATGGAGATGCGGGCCATGGGCTGTCCCCGCAGCGTGGCCACCCAGGCTGGACCTTGTTCTGGCCCGAAATACCGCGTTGCGGACAGCTCGTACTCGGGGCAAACGTCATCAAGTAGCTCAATGGCCGCCTGCCCGCGGACGAACAGCACTTGATGCGGCCAGGTGGTGTCGTCGACGGTCAGCGCCACCCTCGGGTCGGCGGCCAGCGCTTTGAGCTTCGGCGCCTTCGGTGGCGTACCGAGGACGAATTGATCACCTGTCCAGTGAAACCAGATCGGCACGACCCGTGGGCTGCCGTCCATCCACGTGTACGCCAGCCTCGCCGGGTTGATCGAGCCCAAAAGCGCATCGGCGACAGGATCCCTCAGCAGCTCTAGGCTGCCCTGCTGCGGCATCCGAACCCCCTTTCGCGTTGCGAGCCGGGGAGATGCCTTCCTAACGCGTGACCTCATGGTAGACCGGAAACGATGAGTCAACGCCTGGGCTAATCGAGATCAGATTCCATCAGAAATGGCAGTCGTACCATCTCACCGGCGAGATATCCGGGCCGGATAAAGGGGCGGGAGCACTCTTTCCCGTGAGTGCCCCGCCCGCTTCTCTCGGCCGGCCTCAGCCGGTCAGGTGTTGCCCCAGGTGTTGACGTGTAGCGCCACCGATCCGTTACAGCCTGGCTTCGGCGTGGGTACGAGCGTCGTCGCCGGGCACGGGTTGAGGATTAGCGGCGGTCTCGGGGCCTGGTTGAAGTTGAAGTCGCCTATCAGGTTTCCGGCCAGGTTCTCCCTCACGTCGGGCCGCGGGTCGGGGCGGCCGTCGGTGGCGGGGTCGAGGCGGGCGCCGCCGAGGAAGTCGTCCTCGATGAACCTCAGGTAGGAGTCGAAGGAGTAGAAGTTCGGGTCGATGTACCCGCGTTTGGCGAAGGGGCTGATGACCATGGCCGGCACGCGGATCCCGTAGCCGAGCGAATCGGGCTGATGTGGCAGCGGGTTCACGTGGTCGTAGAAGCCGCCCCAGTCGTCCCACGCCAGGAAGATCGCGCTGGAATTCCAATCACTGCTGCTCATGACAGCGTTGATGATCCTGGTCACGTATGCCTGGCCGGTGCTGACCAGCGCGGCCGGGTGCTCGCTGTCCTTGGGGTCGGGCGAGATCCAGGAGACCGACGGCAGGGTCCCGGCGCTGGCCTGGCTGAAGAAGTTGGTGAGCGGCTGGACCCTGCCGACCTGACGGTCGGCGTGGACGTCCACGAACCCGGGTAGCACGTTCCAGATGGTCGGGACCCCGGCGGGATTCGTCGGCGCCTGGCCGTGATCGAGGTAGTAGCCCCAGCTCACGCCGTTCTTGTGGAGCAGCCAGGTCAGGTCGGTCCAGGCGAACGGGGTCGGGTTCGTGGTGGTCCTGTTAGCGGGCTCGTCGGTGCCAGTGCAGCTCATCGGGTTCTTGCTCTTGCAGTTCGCCGACCACGCCGAGACCTCGTACATGTGGGAGGGCAGGCTCCACGAGTGAACCGGCTCGAACATGTGCTCGTTGAGCGCGAAGTTCTTCGCGTACGCCCAGTAGTTGGGAATGTCCGATTGCACGTGGTAGCCCATAACGTCGGTGGGGCACTTGCTGCCGGGCTGGCAGTTCAGCTCGGCCTGGCCGACGAAGCCGTCCATCTTCCCGCCGTTCACGTCGGCTGTAAAAGCCTTGTCCGCGTGCGGCCCTCCCACGTTGCTGTCCTTGTGGTCCACGAACGGCTTGACACAGCCCCCATGGAACGGATCCGGGACACACGTTCCCGGCGGAATGCCGTCCGCTCCCGGATAGGTTCCGAAGTACGAGTCGAATGTCCGATTCTCCTGGAGGATCACTATAATGTGCTTGATCTTGTGGATCCCCGACTGAGCCGGTGCCAGTACCGCCGGGCGGCCGGATGGAGTTTCTTGCGCTTGCACGGTGGCGGTGAACGCCACGCCGGCAACCAACGCCGCCGCGGCGCCTGCCGCCGACACCA
>WNFI01106916.1_pt1 | contig 12162 bp, 13 predicted proteins | sample 5400471 | NCBI WGS metagenome assembly WNFI01 (sample SAMN13153348, study PRJNA577476) | soil metagenome | isolation source: 100 cm saprolite on Douglas fir-dominated hillslope | place: USA:California | collected 2013-09-17 | reverse complement strand
TCGGCGTGTTGGTCGCGCTCGAATCCACCGGCGATCCGGCGAAGCTGGCTGACCTGGCGAAGAAGCTCTGCCTGCATGTCGCCGCCGCCAATCCGCAGTCGCTGGACGTGAGCTCGGTCGATTCGGCCACGCTCGAGCGCGAGCGCAGCATCTTGATCGAGCAGGCCAAGGCTTCGGGGCGGCCCGACAACGTCATCCAGAAGATGGTCGAGGGGCGGCTCCGCAAGTTCTTCGAGGAGACGGTGCTGACCGAACAGGTCTTCGTCGTCGACGGCGAGACCCGGGTCTCGAAGGTGCTGGAGGCCGCGGCCAAGGAGCTCGGCGCCCCGATCAAAGTCGCCGGCTTCCATCGCTTCGCGCTCGGCGAGGGCATCGACAAGAAGCAGGCCGACTTCGCCGCCGAGGTCGCCGCCCAGCTGGCGCACTGAGCGATGGCCACGACCGCGCGCGAGGCCGGTGCTGAGGCCCCCCGCGGTTCCGCCCGCTATCGGCGGGTGCTGCTCAAGATCTCCGGCGAGGCGCTCATGGGCGCGCAGGACTATGGCCTCGACCCGGAGATGATGGATCGCATCGCCCAGGAGATTCAGGCCGTTATCGATCTCGACGTGGAGGTCTCGGTCGTCATCGGCGGCGGCAACATCTTCCGCGGCGTCTCGGGTGCCGCCACCGGCATGGAGCGGGCGACGGCCGACTACATGGGCATGCTGGCCACGGTCATCAACGCGCTGGCGCTGCAGAGTGCGCTCGAGCGCCGCCAGGTGCAGACCCGGGTCATGTCGGCCTTGCCGATCGCGGCCGTTTGCGAGCCCTATATTCGCCGCCGCGCGGTTCGCCACATGGAAAAAGGCCGGGTGGTGGTCTTCGCCGCCGGCACCGGCAACCCCTTCTTCACGACCGATACCGCCGCCGCGCTCCGCGCTTCGGAAATGGGCTGCGATGCGCTCCTCAAGGCGACCAAGGTGGATGGCGTCTATACCGCCGATCCGGTCAAGGACCCGCGGGCCGAGCGCTTCGAGCGGCTAAGCTATCTCGAATGCCTCTCCCGCGACCTTCGGGTCATGGATGCCTCGGCGATTTCGCTGGCGCGAGAAAATCGTATTCCGATTCTCGTCTTTTCGATCCACAATCATGGCGCGTTCGCGGACGTGGTGACCGGTCGAGGGCGCTTCACCATCATCAGCGAGGAGGGCAAAGCGTGAGTACGCCGGACCTCAAGGAATATCGGCGCCGCATGGATGGGGCGCTCGAGGCCCTGCGCAAGGAGTTCGCGGGGCTGCGCACGGGCCGGGCGTCGGCGGCATTGCTGGAGCCGGTCACGGTCGAGGCTTACGGCAATTCGATGCCGCTCAATCAGGTGGCCACAGTCAGCGTGCCGGAGCCGCGGCTGATCACCGTCCAGGTCTGGGACAAGGGCGTGGTCAAGGCGGTCGATCGCGCAATCCGAGAGGCCGGTCTCGGCGTCAACCCGCAGACCGAGGGCCTAAAGAAGGCGGAAAAGCAGCACGAGATCAGCGAAGACGAACATGGTCGGCTTTCGCATGAGGTTCAGAGCATGACCGACGACCATGTAAAAAAGGTCGACGAAACGCTAGCCGCCAAAGAAAAGGAGATCATGCAGGTCTAAGAACCTGCATGGCGCCCGAGCCGTGGACTCTTCCGACCCGGAATCGCGTGAGCCGCCAGTGCATGTTGCCATCATCATGGATGGCAACGGGCGATGGGCGCGCGCGCGCGGCCTGCCGCGCGCCGAAGGCCATCGCCAGGGTGCCAAGGCGGTGCGCCGAACCGTCGAGGGGGCGAGCGAGCTCGGCATCCGCTACCTGACGATCTTCGGCTTCTCGTCGGAGAACTGGAAACGGCCCAGCACCGAGGTCGACGATCTCATGGGCCTGCTTCGCCTGTATCTGCGCCGCGAGATCGCTGAACTGCATGACCGTGGCGTGCGGCTGCGGATCATCGGCGAGCGGAGCCGGTTCGCCCCCGACATCATCGCCCTCATCGAGAACGCCGAAACGCTGACACGCGCCAATGTGGACCTGCATCTGACCGTGGCGTTGAGCTATGGCGGCAGAGGCGAGATCGCCCGTGCGGCGCGGCGGCTGGCCGAGCGCGTCGCCGATGGCCGGCTCGATCCAGCCCAGATCGACGAGGCGAGCGTGGCCGGCGAGCTCGCCACCGCCGAGCTGCCGGACCCCGACGTGGTGATCCGGACCTCCGGGGAAAAGCGCCTCAGCAACTTCCTGCTGTGGCAATCGGCCTATGCCGAGCTGGTCTTCGTCGACACGCTCTGGCCGGACTTCACCAAGGCCGATTTGGAAGCCGCAATCCGCGAATATCATCGTCGAGAGCGCCGCTATGGCGCCGTCGGCTGAGGCGGAGACCCAGGGCGGACTGCGCCGGCGCGTCGTTTCGGCCTTGGTGCTGGCACCGCCGGTTGCGGCGGCGGTGTATTTCGGCATGCCATATTTCGAGCTGGTCGTCGCGCTGGCAGCGGTGCAGATGGCCCGGGAATGGGAGCGGCTGTGCAGCGAGGGCGGCGGCCAAGCGCGGATCACATCCGTCATGGCGGGCGCGGCTGTGGTCACGCTCGCGATCGCGCGCGGCATCGGCATCCTGCCGGCGGTCGCGGCCGCACTCCTCTCGGCGCTCATCGTCTATGGCACCGGGCGCCGGTTGCGGGTGGCGTTGCCGGCTTGGCTTGCCGGCGGCATGCTCGCCATCGCGATTCCCTGCATCAGCTTCCTGTGGCTCCGGTTCGAAGCGCCGGCCGGCCGGACCCTGACGCTTTGGCTGTTGGTTGCCGTGTGGGCGACCGACATCGGCGCCTACGCCGCCGGCCGGACCATCGGCGGCCCCAGGCTCTGGCCCAGGGTCAGTCCGCGCAAGACCTGGGCGGGACTCCTGGGGGGGATGGCCTCGGCGGCGGCGGTCAGCATGCTGACGGCGGCGTGGCTGGGCCAGGACAGCCCGTGGGTCGCTGGTGCCGCCGGGATCCTCATCGGCGGTGCTGCCCAGCTCGGAGACCTCGCCGAATCGGCTCTAAAGCGCCATTTCGGCGTCAAGGACTCCGGCCGGCTCATCCCCGGCCATGGCGGGCTGCTTGACCGCGTCGATGGATTGATCGCCACTGTCCCGGCGGTCGCTGTGCTAACGTGGTTCTTTGGTGCAAGTTTGGTCGCCTGGCGATGACCTCTTTGGCTGCGAACACGGCGCCTCGGCGCCTGACAATCCTGGGCTCGACCGGCTCGGTCGGCCGCAATACGGTCGACCTCATCTGTCGCGACCCGGAGATCTATCCGGTCGAGGCTTTGACCGCCCGGGACAATGTCGATCTGCTGATCGAGCAGGCGCGCATGCTGAAGCCGCGCTTTGTCGCCATCGGGCGGCAATCGTGGGCTCGGCCGGGCTCGAGCCGACATTGGCCGCGGTCCGCCGCGGTGCGGCCGTCGCCTTGGCCAACAAGGAATGCCTGGTATGCGCGGGCGAGCTGGTGCTCTCGGAGATGCGTCGAGCCGGCGCTCACCTGTTGCCGGTCGACAGCGAGCACAACGCCATCTTCCAAGTCTTCGATTTCGCGCGTCCGGAGTCGGTCGAGCGCATCATCCTCACCGGTTCCGGCGGTCCGTTCCGAACCTGGCCCATCGAGCGCATGGCCAAGGCCACGCCGGCCGAGGCGGTCGCTCATCCGACCTGGGCCATGGGCGCGAAGATCTCGGTCGATTCGGCGACGATGTTCAACAAGGGCCTGGAGATCATCGAAGCGCACTATCTGTTCGGCCTCGAGTCGGAGCGGATCGAGGTGCTCATCCAACCGCAATCGGTGATCCACAGCATGGTCGCCTATGTCGACGGCTCAGTGCTGGCGCAGCTCGGCTCGCCCGATATGCGAACCCCGATCGCGCATACGCTTGCCTGGCCGCAACGGATCACCACCCCCGCCTCCCGGCTCGATCTCGCCCAGCTTGGCCAACTCACCTTCGAGCGGCCCGATTCGGTGCGATTTCCGGCCCTTCGCCTGGCCCGCGAAGCCTTGCAATCCGGGGGGGCCGCTCCTACTATTCTCAATGCCGCGAACGAGGTGGCTGTGCATGCGTTTTTGGGCGGGCGCATCGGCTTTCTCGATATCGCGCGCATCGTAGAACGAACGCTCGAAGCGGTGACGGGGCGAACGCCGGGTTCCGTCGCTGAATTGCGCTCGATCGATTGCGAAGCGCGGTCGTGCGCAACCACCCTTCTGGGAGCCTAGGGAATCGGCCGGTACCGGTTTCGCGAGTCCGTCATTCTCTCAATTGAGATGCCATGCAACTCCTGATCACCATCGGGAACTATGCGTTCCCGTTCCTCGGCATACTGACCGTGCTCGTATTCGTGCACGAGCTCGGCCACTTCCTGATCGCGCGGCGCAACGGCGTCCGGGTGGAGACGTTCTCGATCGGCTTTGGGCCGGAGCTGTTCGGCTTCAACGACAAGGCTGGGACCCGCTGGAAGTTCAGCGCGCTGCCGCTCGGCGGCTATGTGAAGATGTTCGGGGAGGGCGAGCCGCTCGCCAATGCCGAAGCTAATGCCGCGCTCTCGCCCGCGGAACGCGCCGTTTCGTTCCATCACAAGAGCCTGGGGCAGCGGGCGGCCATCGTTGCCGGCGGGCCGATCGCCAATTTCATTTTCGCGATCCTGGTGCTGAGCGGCCTGTTTGCGCTGGTGGGCCAGCCTTACACTGCTCCGGTGGTGGACGAGGTGGTCGAAGCGGGGGCGGCGGCGAAGGCGGGGATTCAGCCGGGCGACCGGTTCCTGGTGGTCGACGGCCACAGCATCAGTCGCTTCGAGGAACTGCAGCGTCTGATCCAGGAAAGCCCGAACCGGCCGCTCGATGTGCTGCTCGAGCGCGATGGCGCACAGCTGCGGCTGAGCGTGACGCCGACGTCAAGTGAGCAGACAGACCGGTTTGGCAACCAGCACGTCGTCGGCCTTCTCGGCGTTCGCTCGCACCGGCTGGAAACGCTTCGCCGCGATCCCTTGACCGCGGTCTGGGAAGCGACGCGCGAGACCGCGACAATGACCGTCGGCACCCTGAAGGCGCTGGGCCAGATCATCGCCGGCAGCCGCGGCACCGACGAGCTGGGCGGGCCGCTGCGCATCGCGCAGATGTCCGGTGAAGTCGCCCAGGGCGGCCTCGTTGCGACCTTCTGGTTCATGGCGGTGCTGTCAATCAATCTCGGCCTCATCAACCTGTTCCCGATCCCGGTGCTCGATGGCGGCCATTTGCTCTTCTATGCCGCCGAGGCCCTGAGGGGACGGCCGCTCGGCCCGCGGGCGCAGGACTACGCCTCGATGGCGGGTCTCGCGCTGGTGCTGGCATTGATGGTGTTTGCGACCTGGAACGATCTGGTGCATCTCAGGGTCGTCGACTTCATCGGCCGGTTGTTCACCTAATCGGTCGCGGCGGGGGCCGGGGGGCTGCGTGTGAGGCAGAACGCTGCCAGACTGACGGCTGGGTTGAGATATTGGCTTGCAGCCGTTCTCGTCCTCGGAGTCTTCCTCGGCTTTGCCGGCACGCCGGCGGTCGGCCAGTCCGGCGATATCATCGCCGACATTGCGGTCGAGGGCACGCAGCGGATCGAGCCGGAGACGGTGCGCTCCTACCTCCTGCTCAAGCCCGGCGATCCGTTTGATGCCGATCGCCTCGATCGCTCGCTAAAGGCCCTGTTCGCCACCGGGCTGTTCGCCGACGTCACCATCCAACGCCAAGGATCGCAGCTCGTGCTGCGCGTGGTCGAGAATCCGATCATCAACCGCATCGCTTTTGAGGGAAACCGCCGCGTCACCACCGAGACGCTGCAGGGCGAAGTGCAGCTGAAGCCGCGCGTCGTCTATTCGCGCACCAAGGTGCAGAACGACGTCAAGCGCATCCTCGAGCTCTACCGTCGGCAGGGGCGCTTCGCCGCTGCCGTCGAGCCGAAGATCATCCAGCTCGAGCAGAATCGCGTCGACCTCGTCTTCGAGATCAACGAAGGCAGCCTCACCGGCATCAAGCGCATCTCCTTCATCGGCAACAAGCAGTTCAGCGAGTCGACGCTCCTAGGCCAGCTGCAGACCAAGGAGTCCGCCTGGTACCGGTTCTTCAACTACGACGACACCTACGACCCCGACCGCCTCACCTTCGATCGCGAGCTGCTGCGCCGGTACTATCTCAAGCACGGCTATGCCGACTTCCGGGTGATATCGGCCATTGCCGAGCTCGCGCCCGACCGCAGCGGTTTCTACGTGACCTTCACGGTCGAGGAAGGCGAGCGCTACAAATTCGGCAAGGTCGACGTCAAGGCGACATTGAAGGACCTCGATCCCGAGGGGCTGCGCGTCGACCTCACGATCAATGAGGGCGACTGGTACAACGGTGACGCGGTCGACGAAACCATAAAGCAGATGACTGACCATGTCGGCACGCTTGGCTATGCCTTCGTCGACATCCAGCCGGAGACCGATCGGCACCGCGAGACGCTAACCATAGACGTCGCCCTCGCGGTCCGCGAGGGGCCGAAGGTCTATGTCGAGCGCATCGATGTCGTTGGCAACGTTCGCACCTTGGACAAGGTCATTCGCCGCGAATTCCGGCTGGTGGAAGGCGACGCATTCAACACCTCGCGGCTGCAGCGCTCCCGTCAACGCATCCAGAATCTTGGATTCTTCAACAAGGTCGCGGTCAACACCCAGCCCGGCAGCACCCCGGACAAGACTGTCATCAAGGTCGAGGTCGAGGAGAAGTCCACGGGCGAGCTCAGCTTCGGGGCCGGCTACTCCACCACCGACAAGGTTCTCGGCAATGTGCAGATACGCGAGCGCAACCTCTTGGGACAGGGGCAGGATCTACGGATCGCGACCACCTTGTCATTCGTCCGTAGAGAGGTCGACCTCAGCTTCACGGAGCCGTACTTCCTCAACAAGGACGTATCGGCCGGGGCCGATGTCTATTACATCACCCACAACCAGCAGAGTATCGCGCAATACGATGATCGGATCCAAGGCTTCTCGCCGCGTCTCGGATTCCAATTGAATGAGACCTTGCGAGAGACCGTCCGCTACGTCTTCAACTCCGTATTCATCACCAACGTCGCCGACGGGGCCTCGCAATTCATCAAGGATCAGCAGGGACACACGATCACCTCCCTGGTCGGCAACGAATTCATCTACGACAAGCGCGACGACCGCCTCGATCCGACCGATGGCTACATCGTGCGGTTCAGTCAGGATTTCGCCGGCCTCGGCGGCGACTCCAAGTTTGTCCGCCCGGTCGTGAAGGGCGCCTTTTACTATCCCTTCGGCGGCGGCTTTGTCGGCACGCTCTCGGGTGAGAGCGGTGCGGTGTTCGGCGTCGGGCGCCCGATCAAGATCAACGACCGGTTCTTCGTTGGCGGCGACAATTTGCGCGGCTTCCGCGTTGGCGGCATCGGCCCCCGCGATATCACCACCCAAGACGCGCTCGGCGGCAACACGTACTATGCAGGGTCCGTGGAAATGAGCATCCCCCTGGGGTCGCCGAAGGACTTCCCGGTGAGCGGGCGGATATTTTCGGATTTCGGCAGCCTATGGGGCATCGACAGCAAGGGACCGCAGATCGCGGATGTGCATTCGATCCGAGTTTCCGCGGGAATCGGCGTCACGGTAGTTTCGCCGTTCGGCCCGATTCGAATCGACACGGGCTATCCGATAGCTCGGGAACAATTCGACCGCAAGGAGCTCTTCCGTTTCAGCTTTGGCACGAGGTTCTGAGGCATGCGCAAGCATCTATGGTGTTGTCTTGGCCTGGCGGTGCTTCTGGCGGGTGCGCCGACCGGAGCGGGGGGCCAGACTCGTCCGGCCCCGCCGGCGCCGCAGCAACCGCCGGCCAACCGGCCGAGCGTGGGTTCGCTTCAGCCGGGCGCGGTGATCGTCGTCGACGTTCAAGAGGTCATGCGTTCCGCCGCCGCGGCGCGCTCCATCCAGCAGCAACTCGACCAGCAGCGCGCGACTTATCAGGACGAGGTGACCAAAAAGGAGGCGGATCTGCGCAAGGCCGAGCAAGATCTGACCCAGCAGCGCTTGGTGCTCGCGGAGGATGCCTTCAACCAGCGCCGGCGCGAGTTCGAGAATCGCGTCAATGAGGTGCAGCGCGACGTGCAGGCCCGCAAGCGCCAGCTCGACCAAGCCTTCGAAGACAACATGAACAAGGTCAGGACGGCGTTGCTCGATGTGATCGAGCAGTTGGCGGCCGAAGCGAAGATTGCGCTCGTGCTGCCGCGGAGCAACGTGGTCCTCGCCGACCGCGGGCTCGACTTCACCGTCGAGGTCCAGTCGCGTCTGGACAAGAAGCTGCCGACGGTGAAGGTGACGCTGCCGCCGCTGAAACCATAGGGCTAGCACCGACGCCCATGGCCGCCCCGCGTTTCTATGCCATGGCCGGTCCCTTCTCCGTCGCCGACATCGCCCAGCGCATCGGCGCGAACCTGGCATCGGACGCCGACCCCGCCCGCACGCTCCGCGACGTCGCACCCCTGGACGAGGCCGGGCCGGAGCATCTGAGCTTCCTCGAGAACCGCCGCTATCTCGATACCTTCGCCCAAAGCCGAGCCGGCGCCTGCGTGGCCGAGCCGGCGTATGCCGCGCGGGCACCCAAGGGCATGGCCCTGCTCCTCGCCGGCCGGTCGCGGCGCGCTTACGCCCTCGCTGCGGCGATGTTCCACCCCGAGCCGGCGCCGGAGCCCGGGATTCACCCTCGGGCGACGGTCGCGTCCAGCGCCGTGCTCGCCGCCGATGTCGCCCTGGAGGCTGGCGCAGTCATCGGCGCGCGAGTGGCGCCTGCATCGGCACGCCCGGCTTCGGCTTCGATCGGTCGCCCGAGGGCCATCTGAAGATCCCGCAGCTCGGTCGGGTGCTCATCGGCGACGACGTCGAAGTCGGCGCCAATTCCACCATCGACCGCGGCAGCAGCGGCGATACGGTGATCGGCCGGGGCAGCATGATTGATAATTTGGTGCAGATCGGGCACAACGTTCGACTTGGCGAGGGCTGCATCCTGGTCGCCCAGTGCGGCATTGCCGGGTCAACCCGGCTCGGGCGGTTGGTGACCATTGCCGGACAGGCCGGCATATCGGGCCACCTCGAAATCGGCGACGAGGCAACTGTCGGCCCACTCGCCGGCTTGAAGGACGACCTGGCGCCGGGCGTGACGGTGCTGGGTACGCCGGCGATCCAGGCCGTGGAGTTTGCGCGACAGGTTGCGGCGCTGAGGGCGCTGGCGGCGAAGAAGGGCAAATAGGCCATGAGCGACGTCAAGGCCGAGAGCGCGGACAGCAAGCGCGGAACCATCGCCGAGATCGACATCACCCGTGTCCTGCAGATGATCCCGCATCGCTATCCGATGCTGATGATCGATCGCGTGATCGAGGTGGTGCCCGACAAGAGCGCCATCGGCGTCAAGAACGTCACCGTCAACGAGCCGTACTTCCAGGGGCACTTCCCGCGCTTCCCGGTGATGCCCGGGGTGATGATCATCGAGGCGATGGCGCAGACTTCCGCGGTCCTCGTGGTCGCCACCCTCGGCCCCGAGGCGGAGGGCAAGCTCGTCTACTTCATGAGCGTCGACAATGCTCGCTTCCGCAAGCCCGTGGTGCCGGGCGACACGCTGCACATCCATGTGCGCAAGGAGCACAGCCGGGGCAATGTCTGGAAGTTCAGCGCCGAGGCGATCGTCGACGGCGTGAAGAAGGCGGAAGCCACCTTCGCCGCGATGATCCGCGACAATTGATGGCATCCATCGATCTGATGGCGACGATCCACCCGACCGCCATCGTCGAGACCGGTGCGCGGCTCGGCGAGGGCGTGGTGATCGGCCCTTATTGCTGCGTCGGAGCGGAGGTGGTGCTCGGCGAGGGCGTCGAGCTCATGAGCCACGTCGTCGTCGGCGGCCGCACGCGGATCGGCGATGGGACCAAGATCTATCCTTTCGCCTCCATCGGCCTGGCGCCCCAAGACCTCAAATACCATGGCGAGCCTTCCGAGCTGGTGATTGGCCGCGACAACGTCATCCGCGAGCATGTGACCATGCATCCCGGCACCGAGGGCGGCGCGATGAAGACCGTGGTCGGCGATGGCTGTCTGTTCATGGTCAACACCCACATCGCCCATGATTGCGTCATCGGCAATCACGTGGTGATGGCGAACAACGCCACGTTGGGCGGTCATGTGAATGTCGAGGACTATGTCGTCTTGGGCGGCGTCTCGGCCGTGCATCAGCGTGTGCGCATCGGCAAGCACGCCATCATCGGCGGCATGTCGGGCGTCGAACAGGACGTGATTCCGTATGGACTGGTCATGGGCGACCGGGCCCGGCTTTCCGGTCTCAATCTCGTCGGCCTCAAGCGGCGCGGCTTCGCGCGCGACGACATCCAGGCGCTGCGCACCGCCTATCGGCTGCTCTTCGCCGCCGAGGGCACCCTCGCCGAGCGGCTGTCCGACGTGGCCGAGCTGTTCCAGAGCACCGGCGTCGTCATGGACATCATCAACTTCATCCGCGCCGATGCGACCCGGCCGATCTGCCAGCCGAAAGGGGGCAATGCCGCCTAAGCTCGGCATTCTCGCCGGCGGCGGCCCCTTGCCCGCGCAGCTTATTGCCGCCTGCAAGGCTTCCGGCCGGTCCCTCTTCGTGCTCGCCTTCAAGGGCGAGACGGATCCCGCCACCGTTGTCGATGTCGAGCACGCCTGGATCAGAGTGGGAGCGGCAGGCACCGGCATGGAGCTTCTGCGCCGCGCCGGCTGCGAGGAGCTGGTGCTTGCCGGCCCGGTCAGGCGCCTCTCGCCGGCAAGCCTCAGGCCGGATTGGCGCACGCTGCAGTTCTTCGCCAAGATCGGGCGGCGCGCCTGGGGCGATGACGGGCTGTTGTCCGCCCTCATCAAGGAGCTCGAGGGCGAGGGTTTCCGCGTCATCGGCGCCGAGGCCATCCTGCCGAGCCTATTGGCGCCGCTCGGGCCGCTTGGGCGGATCGCCGCCGATGCGGCGCGACTGGCCGATATCGCCCGCGGTCTCGAGGTCCTGCGCGAGCTGGGCCGGCTCGACATCGGCCAAGCCGCCGTGGTGCAGCAGGGCGTGGTGCTCGGCCTGGAAGCGATCGAGGGCACCGACCTCCTGATCGAGCGTTGCGGCAAGCTGCAGCGCGAAGGCAGCGGCGGGGTGCTGGTCAAGATCAAGAAGCCGGGACAGGAGACGCGCGTCGATCTGCCGACGATAGGCGAGCGCACGGTGCGCCGCGCCGCCGAGAGCCGGCTTGCCGGCATCGCCATCGAAGCCGGAGCGACGCTGATCTTGGGCAAGGACGCGGCGATTGCCGCCGCCGACCGGTTCGGGATCTTTCTCCAAGGCGTGGCAGTCGAAAGGTGAGGGAGGGGCCGCTCATTTTCCTGGTCGCCGCCGAGGCGTCGGGCGACTCCCTGGGCGCGCGGCTGATGGCGGCGCTCAAGGAGGAGACTCAGGGCCGCGTGCGCTTCGCCGGCATCGGCGGCACGGCGATGGCGGCGGAGGGCCTGGAGAGCCTGCTGCCGTTCGGCGCGCTCAACATCATGGGCATTGTCGAGATAGTGCCGCACGTGCCGCGCATCCTGCGCCACATCAAAGAGACCGCGGCGACCGCGCTCCGCCTGCGTCCCGATGCGGTTGTCACCGTCGATGCGCCATCCTTCTCGTTTCGTCTCGGTCGCAAGCTGCGCGGCCACGGCCTGCTGCTGATCCACTACGTGGCTCCCACGGTGTGGGCCTGGCGGCCCAAGCGGGCTGAGATGATTGCCCGCTTCCTCGATCATCTTCTGTGCGTGCTGCCGTTCGAGCTGCCCTATTTCGAGAAGGTGGGCCTGCCGGCGAGCTTCGTCGGTCACTCGGTCATCGAGCAGGACGGCATCAGGCCGGATGGCGCCGGCTTTCGCCGCCGCCACGGCATTCCGGCAGAGGCGCCGCTCCTCTGCGTGCTGCCGGGAAGCCGCCGGAGCGAGGTGAAGCGGCTCGCCGGCATATTCGGCGAGGTGGCCCGGCGTCTGACGGCACGGCATTCCGCATTGCGGGTCGTGGTGCCGACGGTGGCTCCGGTCGCAGACCTGGTGCGGGACGCGGTCGCTTCCTGGGGCGTCGAGCCGCTGGTTGTC